>Ga0335075_10019227_pt1 | contig 10108 bp, 6 predicted proteins | sample Lox_Sample_24_FD_206723 | JGI IMG/M metagenome (GOLD analysis project Ga0335075, IMG submission 206723) | Soil microbial communities from Loxahatchee National Wildlife Refuge, Florida, United States - Lox_Sample_2.4 | ecosystem: Environmental > Terrestrial > Soil > Wetlands | place: USA: Florida...
CATCGGCCCTCGCCGTGACCCGCTCCTCCGACCTGCCGCCGGGCCATCATGGCGGCCCGCTGCACCCGCTGGCCGGGCTCTACGCGCTGTCGAACCTGGTGAAGCGCCTCGAAGGCGAGGACAAGTTCCTGCCCGTCGTGCAGCACGTCGCGCTGTCGAACAAACACGTCAACGCGCCGGAGACGAGCCCTTATCAGCTGCTCGAATTCGCGCCGCTCAACTTCAAGGATTTCGAAGCGGCGAAAGCGGCGTTCCTGCTCGCCTGCAACCGCGGCGAGTCGCTCAAGGCCGACCATATCTACCAGTGGATCTGGGACAACGCCGAGCCGATCGAAGCCTTCGATCTGCTGATGAGCATCGCGATCCCGAAGAACAACGTCGACGACCACTACTTCGTGTTCCCTGGCTATCTGTGGCGCTCGTTCGAGGCCGGCATCCTCGACAAGCAATACCTGAAGCTTCTGATGCGCCCGACGGTGCGCTACGCGGCGCGCTTCCCGATCGCCCCGGCGCAACCGGAACTCGAGTCGCTGATCAAGGACATGAAGCTCCTTGAGAAAGTGACGCGGCAGGAGACCGGCGACGACGAGACCATCGCGGTCGGCCGGCTCGGCAAGAACATCGGGCAGGTCGAGGAATTTGCCGAAATCCCGGTGATGATCGCCAGCGCGCTGAGCAAGGGCCTGTCGCTCAACGGCGCGGGCGAAGCGCTGTCGATCGGCGCGGCCGGGCTGTTCACCCGCTCGCTCGGCGGCAACCCGATGGATGTGCACCTGCACACCAGCATCAATCTGCGGCGTTATCTGATCGGCCTGCCGGGGCTCGCCCTGCGCAGCAAGCTGTTGCTGCTGATGAACTGGCACCTCGGCCCCGAAATCCGCTCGACGGCGATGCGCATGGAGCCGCCGGGCTCGCAGCCCGATATGGCCGCGGTCAAGGCGCTGCCGCCGCGCAGCCAGGAAGCGTTGCTCGACGCGATCACCCACAGCATCTACACCCAGCCGCCGACCGACTGGTCGACCGTGACCAATCTCGGCCTGATGCGGGCGGTGCCCGAGGTCAAGCACACGATCGAACTGGCGGTGCAGTACGTCGAAAACCGCTACGATCCCGAAGCGCTGATCGCGCGGCTTGCCGAAATTGTCTGCCACGACAATTTCACCGAGATGCACGCCTTCAAGCACCACAACGCGATCGTCGAGGAATTCCGCAACACGCGCGAGCCGTGGCGCTGGATGCACCTCGTCGCCGGCTGCCAGGCCGCGGCGATCTCGTTCGGCAAGAACATGGCGGTGTACGAGGAATATCTCGACCTGCTCCACGCCGCCGAGTAGCTGACCGATTTACTCAGACGAAGGCCCGCCCGTGGCAACACGGGCGGGCCTTTTCTTTATTGCACGAAGCAGTTTGCGTCCTTCGAGACGCACCCGTGGACCAGGGTCCACGGCGCTCCTCAGGATGACGATGTTCTTTATGGCTTCATCATCAAGAAAGCCGTCATCCTGAGGAGGCCGCGCAGCGGCCGTCTCGAAGGACGCACAGGCGCCTCGTAAAGCCACAGCTGATTGCGTCGCCGCGCGCGCGATGACAGCATGGGCGCAACAGAGGGAGGGACGCGCCATGAACATGGACTTCACCGACAAGGTCGCGCTGATCACCGGTGGGGGCGGCGGGATCGGCCGCGCCACGGCCTTGGCGTTCGCCAAGTCCGGCGCCAAGGTCGTCGTGGTCGACCGCGACGCGGCCGCGGGCGAGGCGACCGCCGGCATCATCAAGCAGCAGGGCGGTGAGGCCAAGTTCATCGCCGCCGACGTCACCAAATCGGCCGATGTCGCGAATTACGTGAAAGAGACGCTCGACACCTACGGCAAGATCGACTGCTTCTTCAACAATGCCGGCATCGAGGGCAAGGTCGCGCACACCGCCGATTACGACGAGGCGATGTTCGATCAGGTGATCGGGATCAATGTGAAGGGTGTGTTTTTGGGCTTGCGGCACGTGCTGCCGGTGCTGCTGAAGCAGAAATCGGGGTCGGTGGTCAACACGGCCTCGGTCGCCGGGTTGACGGCGACACCGGGCATGCCGGCTTATGTCGCCTCAAAACACGCGGTGATCGGCCTTACCAAGACCGCGGCAGGCGAAGTCGCGCGACAGGGCATCCGGGTCAACGCGGTCTGCCCCGGCCCGGTCGACACCCGGATGATCCATTCGCTCGAACAGCAACTCAGCCCCGACGACCCCGACAGCGTCAGCCGCAAATACCAGAACGCGATCCCTTCCGGCCGCTACACGACGCCCGAGGAGATCGCCAACATGGTGCTGTTCCTGTCGTCCGACCTGGCGAGCAACATCACCGGCGCGCAATACGTCGTCGATGGCGGCCGCACCGCCACCGGCGGCGCCGTGACCCAGGCGATGCAAAGTTAGAGAGACGCTTTAGCGCGAAGGACGCGGAGGGTTCGCAAAGGACGCGAAGGGGTACGAACCCGGCGCGAAGCGCCTTTGACTCACCACAGAGACACGGAGGCGCAGAAGTAACGAGCGGAAGGAAATCTCCGCGCCTCTGTGTCTCCGTGGTGAAAATTTGAAACGCTTCGCGTGGTATGACCCCTTCGCGTATCCCTCTGCGATCTTTGCGCTGAGATGTTGGTTTCTTACAGTTTCCCGACCGCGTCGACGACTTCGGTTTCGGTCAAAATTTGCGGCAGCACGGTCGGGTTGCCGCTGGCGTCGTAAAGCAAATAAAGCGGCACGCCGCTGCGGCCGAAGCTTTGCAAGAACTGAGCGATTTCGGGATCCTGGCGAGTCCAGTCGCCTTTGAGCGCGACGACATGATGCGCGGTAAAGGCATCGCGCACCGCGTCGCGATCGAGTGTCGCGCGCTCGTTGACGATGCAGGTCAAGCACCACGCGGCGGTCAGATTCACAAAGACCGGTTTGTGTTCGGCGTTGAGCGCGGCGAGCCGCGTCGGAGTGAAGGCTTCGTAGGCGAGGCCGTCGCTGGCGAGTGGCGCGCGGCCTGCTGCTGGCGTCAGCATCGCCGCGAGCATGACGGCCGCGGCGAAGCCTGCGAGGCTCAGCGCGCCACCCACGCGCCGGGCCGTGATCGGCGCGAAGCGGGTGCGGCCATAGACCCACACCGCGAACCCGACCACCACCAGCCCGAACAGTGCCATCAGCGACCCTTCGGGCCCGACCTCCTGGATCAGCACCCAGACGAGCCAGGCGACCGTGGCATAGAGCGGGAAGGCGAGGATTTGCTTCAAGGTCGCCATCCAGCCGCCCGGCCGCGGCAACAGCCGACCGATGCCGGGAACAAGGCTTGCGGCGAGCAGCGGCGCCGCCAGTCCCGCGCCAAGCGCGACAAAAATCGCCAGCGCCACCGCCACGGGCGCGACCAGCGCCGCACCGAGCGCCGCGCCCATAAATGGCGCGGTGCATGGCGTCGCGACCACGGTCGCCAGCACGCCGGTGAAGAAAGCGCCGGGCAAACCCTCGCCTCCCGCGAGCCGCCCGCCGATCCCGGCAAAGCCCGCGCCGAACTCGGCGACACCGGACAGCGACAAGCCCATCGCAAGCATCAGATACGCGAGCAGCGCGACGACGAGCGGGGATTGCAGCTGGAACCCCCAGCCGATCGCCGTACCCCCGGCGCGCAGCGCGACCAGCGCGCCCCCAAGCACCGCGAAGCTCAGCACCACGCCGAGCGCATAGGCGATGCCGTGGTGATGCCGTCGTGCCGGGTCGGCCCCCGCGAAACCCAGCACCTTCAGCGACAGGATCGGAAACACGCAGGGCATCAGGTTGAGGATCATCCCGCCGACAAAGGCAAAGAGCAGCGCCTGCCACCAGCCGATAAGGCCGGCCTCGTCGGTGGGTGTCGGCGCGCCCGGTGTTGCGCTGATCAGATAGCCGTGAGTGCCCCCATCGGCGCCGCGTAGCACCAGAACGCCGTCGAGGGTCTTGGGCACCGCGGCAGCCGGGCTTGTCGATTTGGCCATGACCAGCGCCAGGCCGCCATTTTGCGCCGTAACCTTGGGCGCGGCCGAGGCGTCGAGCGCGTTGTCGGCGTCGGGAAAGAATTCGACGGCCGGTTTGGTGATCCCGGTGAGCGCCGCCGCCGGAACGGTCAGCCGCAGATCATGGGCTTCGGCGTTGAAGCGCGCCGCAAATGGCGCGGCGACCGGCAGGTTTTGTCGCGCCGCCGCAAAGCGCGCGGCTTGTGCCGGGTCCGGCGCGCCCGATCCCACCGGCAGGTCGAGCGCGACCTTGCCCTCGCCCGGAATGCAGATTTCCGAGCAGACAAGGTATTTGACCGTCGCGTCGAGATACGCCGGGCTGCTGGCGTCGAGCGTCGCGGGCGGCGTGATCGGCACCAGCAGATCGGCGCTGCCGGCGTGACCAAAATTGGCGATGCCACCGACGACAAACCGCTCGGGCACCGGCCAGTCGATCTCACCGGCGGCAAATCCCGCCGGTAGCGTCCAGGCAATCTCGGTCGGCAGACCGGAATCGCCGGGGTTCTTCCAGTAGATGTGCCAGCCCGGCGCGACCGTCACGTGGACGTCGACCCACAGCGTTTTCCCCGCCGCGACGCTCGCGCTTTCGGCGTAAAGCGCCGGCTTCACCAGATCGCTGGCCAGCGGCGGCGCGGCAAGCGCCGGTGACGCGAGCGAAAGGCTCGCCAGTGCGCAAAACGCCAAAAATCCGGTCAGCAATCGTTGCAACGGTGGGTTCCCAGCGGCACGGTCGCCGCCACAAATGAGGCTTCGCCCGGAAAATAAATCGCCGGTTCACATAAACTTGACAACAAAACCACCCGATCCTAGGGACTTCATCCCCTTTTTTGGACCGCTTCTGCCATGACAGACACCATCCACGCCCGACTCGACGGCCGCCTCGTGATCGTCGGCTTTGGCAGCATCGGCCAAGGCGTCCTGCCGCTGATCCTGCGTCATATCGGGATCGCGCCCGAGCGTATCACGATCGTCACCGCCGAGCCGCGCGGCCAAGAGGTCGCAGCGGAATACGGCATCCAGTTTAACGAAACCGCGCTCACCCAGGACAATTACCGCGCGGTCCTCGACAAGCTGCTCGGCGCCGGCGATTTTCTGCTCAACGTCTCGGTCGAGGTGTCGAGCGTCGCGCTCATCGAGCTGTGCCAGGAAAAGGGCGCGCTCTATCTCGACACCTGCATCGAGCCGTGGCCCGGCGGCTACACCGACCCCAACCTGACGCCGTCGCAGCGCTCCAATTACGCGTTGCGCGAAAGTGCGCTCGCGCTGAAGGAGCGCTATGCCGGCGGCCCGACCGCGGTGCTGACGCATGGCGCCAACCCCGGGCTGGTCTCGCATTTTATCAAGCAGGCGCTGGTCGATCTCGCGCGCGCCGGCGATCCCGTCGCGCCGGTGCCGGGCGACCGCGCCGGCTGGGCCGGGCTTGCCGAGCGGCTCGGGATCAAGGTCATCCATATCGCCGAGCGCGACACCCAGGTCGCCTCGTTCCCTAAGGCGGTCGGCGAATTCGTCAATACCTGGTCGATCGACGGGTTTGTCAGCGAAGGATCGCAACCGGCCGAGCTCGGCTGGGGCGCGCATGAGCGGCATTTCCCCGATGACGGCGCGCGGCACGAATTCGGCAGCGGCGCGGCGATCTATCTGCTGCGTCCGGGCGCCGGGACGCAGGTGCGCAGCTGGACGCCGCTCGAGGGGCCGTATATCGGCTTTCTGATCACGCACAACGAGTCGATCTCGACCGCCGATTATTTCACGCTGCGCGACGGCGACGCGGTGCGCTACCGGCCGACCTGCCACTACGCCTACCACCCGTGCGACGACGCGGTGCTGAGCGTCCACGAGTTCGGCGGCAAGAACTGGCAGATGCAGGACCGCAAGCGGCTGATGATGGACGAGATCACCGCCGGCATCGACGAGCTCGGCGTGCTGTTGATGGGCCACCCGGACGGCGTCTACTGGTATGGCTCGCGGCTGTCGATCGAGCAGACCCGCGCCATCATCCCGCACAACAACGCGACCTCGCTGCAGGTGACGGCGGCGGTGCTGGCGGGGATGGTCTGGGCCATCGAGCACCCGCGCGCCGGGCTCGTCGAGCCGGAGGAGCTCGATTTCGAACGTATCCTGGAGGTCGCGGGACCTTATCTCGGCGATGTGGTCGGGGTCCGCGGCGACTGGACCCCGCTGCAGGATCGCGAGCGGCTGTTCCCCGAGGACCTCGACCACGACGACCCGTGGCAGTTCAAGAATATCCGGGTCGTGTAGGCTTGCCGCGAAGCGGTGCGTTAGACTCAGAGTCGTATTTGAGCAAATCCGTTCATTCTGCGGGCCTGCGTGCCCCCTCCACCATGCTGCGCATGGTTTCCCTCCCCCGAGATCGGGGGATGAGCTGGGCTGCGATCCGCGGTTCCTCCCCCGCAAGTCGGGGGAGGTGGCGACCCCGGCCTTGATCCGGGGGAGCCGGAGGGGGCTTTGCCAGGAGACTTGAACAGGTCCTAAGTGGCTAATTGCGTCAGCTCAGCTTTTTTCTGCGCCTCGAGCCAGCCGAGCATGATGCGGTTGAAGGTGTCGGGCGCCTCGACATTGGGGAAATGCCGCATGCCGGCGATTTCCTCATAGCGGCCGCCGGGTACGAGACCGGCGAGCTTTTTGTTTTCCGGTGCCGGGGTGCCGGCATCGTCGGAGCCGCAGACGACAAGCGTCGGCACCCGCACGCTGCCCAGTTGGCCGGTGAAATCGAAACCGAGGATCGCCGTCGAGCAGCCGAGATAACCGGCCGGCGTGGTCGTGACGATCGTGTCGCGGATTTGCCGCCAGCGCTTCGGGTTCTTTGTCTTGAATGCCGGGGTGAACCAGCGGTCCATTGTCGCGTCGCCGATCGGCTCCAGCGAATTGGCATTGCGCACGATGGCCATGCGCTCGTCCCACGCCGCCTTGGCGCCGAGCGGGCTTGCCGGCAGCGTGTCGCACCACATGATGGAGATCAGCTTGTCCTGGTGCGCGAGCGCAAAGGCCTGGCCGAGCATCCCGCCGATCGACAGCCCGATGTAATGCACCCGCGCGATCGCGAGCCCGTCGAGCACCGCGGCGACGTCACCGGCGAGGTCGGCCATCGTGTAGTCGCCGGCGACAGGGTCGCTGCCGCCATGTCCGCGCATGTCGATGCGCAGCACGCGGAACCCGGCCTGCAGCAGCGGCGGCACCTGCTCGGCCCAGCTGCCGCCGTCCGAAGCGAGCGAATGGGTGATGCAGACGGTCGGCGCGGTTTCGGGGCCGATCAGGTCATAGGCGATCGAGCGTCCGTTGAGCGGCAGCCTCATGGGGGTCTCCTTCGGTACTCGTCCGGGGGATTACGGCGCGATCGACAGCAGGATGGGTGCGAGATCCTCGTCGATCAGGATGCGCAGGAAATAGAGGATCAGGATCAGGATCACCGGCGAGACGTCGATGCCGCCAAAATTGGGCAACATATTGCGGATCGGGCGCAGCGCCGGCTCGGTGACGCGATAGAGAAAATCACCGATCACCGAGACGCTGCGGTTGTAGCGGTTGATCACGCCAAACGCCAACAGCCAGCTCAACACCGCCTGGGCGATGAGTAGCCAGATATAGATCGTGATGATCGTATTGATCAGCCACAGGATTGCGCGCATTCGTCTATCCGGCGAAGAACATGATGCACGCGACGGTAGCCCCGGCCCCGGCGATCCGCAAGCGGAGCCGCCCACGGGACGCCTTTGGTGCCGCATGCCTTCGGCAATGTTTGCGCGGACAAGCCGTTGCCCCATACGGCACCGGGGCATGCTTGACAGCCCCCGACCCCTTCCCCATATTCCGCCCCGCTCGCGCCGGACCAGCGGCGCCGATCTGGGCGAATCGCCGAAGGGCAAATCGCCGAGGGGCAAAACGATTGTCGATCAATCGGGGCTGTAGCTCAGCTGGGAGAGCGCCGCGTTCGCAATGCGGAGGTCAGGGGTTCGATCCCCCTCAGCTCCACCACCTTCCGGTCCGTCATCGTTCCCCGCTGACCGCAATACTCCCTGAAAACTCTCACTTTTCGTGATGATGAAGTTCATCATCGTTCACAGTTGTTCCCCTAAAGCCACGTCGCTATGATGGGACAAATGATGGAACGATGAGACCCCCGCATTGGCACTGACCGCCAGACGTGTTGAGACCGAGCGGCGACCCGGAATGTATGCCGACAGCGGCAACCTCTACCTGCGGGTCGGGAAGTCTGGCGCTAAGTCGTGGGTCTTTCGTTTTTCCCTCAACGGGCACCGGCGGGACATGGGCATTGGCCCGTGCTCGCTCGTCACCCTGGCTGAGGCGCGAGATGCCGCCGTCGATCTCCGGCGCGCACTCCGTCAAGGGGTCGACCCGATAGAACAGCGCCGCCGAACGAAGGCGGCCACCACCCAAGATCAGCGCGACGGGGTCACTTTCGCTGAGGCTGCGCAGCGGTACATCGCCGCGCATCGCGCCGGGTGGACGAACGCGAAGCACCAATACCAGTGGGACCAGACCCTTGCGAGCTACATCAACCCGGTGCTCGGCGAGATGGACGTGTCGCAGGTTGACACCGCTGCTGTCCTGAAAGCGTTGCAGCCGATCTGGCTTACCAAGGCGGAGACGGCCACGCGGGTCCGGGGGCGCATCGAGCGCGTCCTGGACTACGCCGCCAGTTCCGGGCTTCGCCGCGGCGAAAACCCGGCTCGCTGGAAGGGTCATCTCGACAATCTGCTGCCCAAGCGGTCGAAGGTGGCGCGCGTCGAGCACTACTCCGCCCTGCCGTACCGGGAGATCGCCGAATTTATGGTCCTGCTGCGCGCTCGTGACAGCATAGCGGCGCGGGCGCTCGAATTCGCGATCCTGACGTGTGGCAGGACTGGCGAGGTGCTGGGAGCGAAATGGAGCGAGTTCGATCTGGATCAGCGCATTTGGGTGGTGCCCGCTGATCGGATGAAGGCCGCACGCGAGCACCGGGTGCCCCTATCAAAGCCGGCCTTGGCCATTATCGAGAAGTTGAAGGCGATACGTTCCGGGGACTTCGTCTTTCCGGGGCAGTCTCAAGGTCGGCCGCTGAGCAACATGGCGCTGTTGATGCAGCTGCGTCGCATGGACCGCGCCGACCTGACCGTCCACGGTTTCCGGAGCACGTTTCGCGATTGGGTGAGCGAAGCCACCAATTTCCCCAGCGAGGCGGCCGAGCTCGCACTGGCGCATGTCGTCGCCAACGCCGTCGAGGCGGCCTACCGGCGAGGTGACCAGTTCAAGAAAAGACAGCAGCTCGCCGAGAGCTGGGGAGCCTACTGCACCGCCAGCCCGGCCGGCCGGGTTGTGTCCCTGCGCCGCGGAGCCCCCGTTGTGGGGGTAAGCATGGGGAAATAGTCGCGTTAAGCGGGGTCAGAGATCATCTGTTAAGCGCCCGATTTGCGGGGATGCGCTTGGCCAATGACCGAGCGCGATTGAGCAACTCCTTGATCTAACTGAGAGCGGCCGATGACGAATGCCTGCGGCTAACCGCTCGGGCATATATTATCTCTTGGCGCGGCTAGGTTTGGCCGCCGACGAGCCGGTATTTCCGCACTGGCCGCCGCGCCGCATTTTCAAGCGGAAAGCGCCCGGCGGAATGGTGCGATGATCGAAGCTGGATCGTTGATGACCCTCGCTGAGGTGGTATCTCACATCCTTGAGGTTCAGACCGCGGGACGGCAGCTTTCGCAACTTCCACACATGATCGAGACCGACACGGCCCTCGCGGTCCTGATAAGGAAAGCCGAAGATGGGGAGCTAGCGGGCACCGGTTTGCATAAACATCAAGAGATCGGTCACACACTGCGTCAAGCCGATCAACGGGTCACGATCAGCACGCTCACATGGTCCAGTGCAACGATCAGCGACGTAGACGTTGCCAATGGCAGCTTAAAAATCCATCCAAAACCTGGCGCAACGACGTGGGTTTCCTCTATTCGATTTCTAAAGGCCGAAATAGAGCACCATTGGCCTAAATCTCCGGTTCCGGCTGTTGGGGCTGCAATCTCACCAGGCGCCCCCGAGCCGCTGGCGCCTCAGCAACTCAAGTCGTCGGCAGG
>Ga0335075_10019228_pt1 | contig 10106 bp, 8 predicted proteins | sample Lox_Sample_24_FD_206723 | JGI IMG/M metagenome (GOLD analysis project Ga0335075, IMG submission 206723) | Soil microbial communities from Loxahatchee National Wildlife Refuge, Florida, United States - Lox_Sample_2.4 | ecosystem: Environmental > Terrestrial > Soil > Wetlands | place: USA: Florida...
AAACCAGATATATCAAGCGCCAAGGAAGAAACTCGAGAGCAGATGCTGCTGCTCGTCCCCACGTACGAGAGTCAAGTCGCCACAGCGAAGGTTCACCTCATCCAATCACTCGTATCACGCTTGCTAATAATAGCAATCTTCGACAGCTACTTCGTCGGACTACCCCAAGATCGCGCAACAGAGCTACGGAACTATGAGCAGTATCTGTATTCCATCACTAAGGACGACGGTAAAGTAAACCAATGGCGCTCTACAACCTTGGTATTGCTACGAGGGTTCGTGGAACAGCTCCGGCCTTCCACAGACGCTATTGTCGAGTCTATCGTACGCAAAATCAACAGCATCATGGACAGCATCAGCGACGCCGATAGCTCCGAAGTACGGGATCAAACCCTCAGAGCGCTAATCAACAGCGCCATTGACCTATCCCGCCTATTACGGGTCCAGAAAGCCGTTTTCAAGACCATCATGCCAGTTATCGAGGGACATCAGATCAACAGATTCGACGCCGAGATCATGGAGGATATCGGTGGCGAGGATGAGGACTCGCTGGAGGGTAGGGAGATCCGCTGTGTCACGTTTCCGGGGATGATTAAGGAGGGGAATGAGAGTGGAGAGCAGACCCAACTGCGGAATGTGATCGCGAAAGCTCGAGTGTTGTGTACGCCAGACTGAGGTGATGCGGCCATTGGGCTGGACACATTGTCACCTCGAGAGCAAGTCAGCAAAGCCGCCGGAGATCATCCTCGACGATGACAAATGGGCGGGGCGGGTTGCCCATTCTGGAATAGGGAAGAAAAATCCCTGATAGGAATGTGTGATTGAGTTACAGCTCTATCTTGAAACACCTAGCACTAGGTAGTAGGGCATTGGATGCCAGTCACTGAATAGACTTTGGAAACTTAAGTAGCCAATCATCATCACTATATTATGTATCTGTTTGCTCCTACGCCCATCGAAAAGCTAAGTGATTCGGTAGCACATACAGCACCGAGCTAACCGTGCAGCTATGATTCATGCACGTAATATTCTTTAATTTTTTTTAGACGGAACGCCACCATTGTTCTCGGGTACGAAAGTTCACTTACCAACAGTAGGAGATGTCAAGTGCTCAATGCTGCTTTCTACATCACAACGCATCATCACATCACAGGACTAAAGGATGATGTTGTGCATTAATCTGCAAAGTGGGAACACTTGCGGCTCTGCACGATGGATGACGAATTTACTGGCAAATCCAGGATGATCTGCAAGGCCAATAGTGAGCTTCCATTCCACTTTTTCCCCATGACGAGACCTGCAGTGACATAAGCAGCGCGGGGGATACGTTATTGTGGAAAAGGCGGTGGAGCTTTATCACTACTTGAAGTGGATAGATGCATAGAAACAGCTTCTGTCGCAGCTATTTTCAGGCATGTAATGCCACCAGAAGGATTCTGCGAACAGGTTTGTTCGTGTAGCTGGGATCTCACCGTACCTCCTTGCCTTGCATTATCGTTCTGGAACGATGTCGTGCATCGTTGCGCATGTATTCAAGATGCGCGCTAATAGATATGATGATATCTCGGAAGTGCTGTACGAGACAATGCATTTCCATAAGCAATGCAGTAACTCGTGGTGCCATTCAAGGTTCGAGCAATGAAGACAAGCCATGCATATTAAACCAACGCTACTGGCGGGCATGCGCTGTATGGTGCTTTCCCACATCAACGTGGATCGCCACGACAGGGTCCATCCATGGATGGCACGAGAGTTAAATCATGATGCATGGGAATGCGCGCTCATCAGGTGCGACCGAAGAATCTGGGTTGAGAGCCCCAAGACCAGCCAGTTCATATATTTCATGCGGCTCTTGTGGGTAAGGGTAGATGAATGCCCACACATTTAAAGAACCCTAGAAGTCCTTCGGACGTTAGCAGTAGATTTCCACATTGTTTTTGATGCATCTTCTTGTACCTGACTTCGATAGATAACAAGTGGCAACCAAGCGAATTAAACCCTGGTAGCTCGATTTGGCGAAGATACCTCCATCCACAGTTCGAGACTTCTCAATAATCCCCACATATACAAACTGATTTCGAGGCCGCAGGCGGCATAGAAACGTCGATAAGCTTTGTGTCTTTAGGGGTGGGAATTTACCCCACCTGATCGCCCGAGATCGTCCTCCGCTCCCCGCCCGCCCACGTTGTAGCTTCCGTACATTTTATGGAACTCCTCAACCCTCGATTTATGGCTCCGTCGGAGACTTTGAAGAGGTTCATAAATGATCCAAACGGTCCAGGAATACTTGGTCAATCGCTACAAGGTCCGAAACCTCAGCTGCCTCCGATCACCACGATCACCTCCGAACCCAGTCTGTCTCTGAAGGAGCAGACACTCGTCTCCAAGTCACGATCCTCCGAGCGTTCCACCAGTCCCTCAATTTCTCCTGGTTCCAGCATCTTGTCGAGACGAGAGTCTGGGTCAAGTAACACATCAACCGCCCCCAGCGACGCCGCAGAGAGTCTTGTCGGAAACGTCGAAAGAATGTCGATAGGAGGACATAATCGTCTTCTTCCTTGCCTCCTTTGCTACATAATCAATTGTCCCATCACCTATGAGCTGTCCGAACGGGGTGACTGGTACTTGCACAGCCTCTCTCACTATGGAGACGCCGGTCCACCAACCCACGCCATGTGCATCTTCTGCGATGCCGTCTTCGACTCAAGTAACCCCGCCATATGCTGGTCCAAACGTATGAACCATATCGCAAACCACTTCGAAGACAATTGGACCATTGAGATGAGTAGGCCGGACTTCGGTGTGATCAAAGACATGCGGAATAAGGGCTGGATCTCAGAAGAAGATTATAAGCACGCTTCTAAGCACACTGAAAGGCCAGCATGCGACGGCCTGCGCCCCTACAATTATATACCCAAGGAAATCGAGAAGAAGCAGAGAGCTGCCTATGACCAGGCAAATCGCGTTCCCGTTCGCGAATCGCGACAAGAGATCCGTGACAGGCAGCGTGGTATAAGACAACCAGTTGTCGGGTCGAAGAAGTTGAGGTTGAATCCCATACCGAAGTGACTAAGACACGAATTCAATGCACAATTGCAATATGCAGTACGTACACCAAGTCATCGCTTAATAGTTAACTGCATTTGCCAAATAAAAAAAATAATAGAAAAAAAGAAGGGGTCTTGTTTACCTTGTTCATCGGTGCTACGGGACGGGTACTCGCTTTAGCGGTGGCTTGCGCCACGTCCCATTTCGGTCGCTGCTCAGCGAACGCTTTGGCCTGCATCAAGGAAGTCTTGTTACCATTCTTTCACCATGGCGACGGCATTGCCTTCATATGATCGACAGAATTTGTGTAGCGGCTGGGAAATTATCGTGTCCTCAAACTCTCGGCAGATTGGGCAGAGAGCATGTGCATGCCTTTCAGCCTTGGGCGTTAATACCGTCGTTGCATTGTTTATGGCGTTTTCTGATTTTTGGTGTTTCTCTGTGGGAAGTATGATGGTTTGGATTTGTTCGGACTGGTGTTTTTGTTCGAATGGTACTCATAAGGCTGGTACGACACTGGACAGTGAAGTGACCGAGGCTGGATCTTATTGTGCGTTTCCGTGATGGAAAAATTGTTTGAAAAATGTTGGAATCGAACTGTTTCTCTCTTTCATTTTGTGTTCCCTTCTTCTGAGTCACTGGCTCTGCCTTGCGGCTTTGGGTAGATGTTGCCCAAGTCGGAAATGATCATGATCTTCAAGATCTTCTTCCTCGCTTCCACATTGGATTCTTGATGGTAATGTGATTTGAAGTATTGTGAATTTTGGGTCGCTTTTTACTTCTATTCACTGCTAGCAGTTAGCCCAGGAATTTTATAATCTCTCCTCTTGAATGATTCGTCGTTTATACCTTGTCTTTGCTCACAGTACTGTGGCTCTCTAATCAAATTTTATATATTCGGATTACAGCATCAAACCCACATAACCCTATGTCTACCCGCTCCAAGCTATCAGAAAAGCCATCTGTTCCAATGAAATAAGTAGTACAGGAAGTACAAGAAATAAATAAGATTTAAGAATAGATGAGGGAAGTACCTAATATAGCCTCCTCGTAAGGCAAAGTCTAGCCGACCCAACCGAGAGCCGTAGCCCCGCAGGGTCCGAGGATAATGTGATCCAGCTTAAAATCCTCTTGGTACATAATGGCCTTCCTAATTCTTATAGATACTCTTCATTCATGTAAAAAGCAAGTCTGAGGACGTGGTCAGGGTGTGGGGGGTCCCGACCCTAAGCGTGAAGCGTAATCGCAGAGGCGCAGCCTTACGGGCGACGAGTATTGGTCAGGACCGGAGCACCAAAAATACGGTGAGTCAATGAAGTGTACCAAGTCTTGAGTCCTAAGGTGGCGAGTATTTAGGTTTTATATAAATTTGAAATTGCCACTCTTCGAGTAACGAATGGGCAGATAATGATGTTACATTTTTATTGGAGTTCTCATCTAGCCTCGTTTCTACTGGTGCGCTCGCCTCATTCTCAGGCAACATGATACGCTAGGGATTTCTCGATCCAGGGGTGGAGCCTTGAACTGAGGTCGTTTTAGGTATCGATACGACGTGGAGGTCCTCTGGTGGATGATCATCTATCTAAGTGTATGCCTGTGGTAGTCATCGACCATTCGAAGTTTAGACCTGATGTATTGGGCAGCATCCGTAAGTTGGGTCCTCTCAGTTGCGAATAGACTCCTTTCACTCTTGGGTATCTTTTTAAACGATTCGATATGAGCTGTATTACCAGTTGCCTGAAGATGCTACGCGTCCTCATCCTCTCAAGACTCTCTAGCCTGTCATAAATCACTCCATTTTAGTGGAACTCAGCTTCAACCCTACCATAGCGAATGCCGTCAACCTTCAGCTCGAACCCAAGTCCCGCACTCTCAACCACCATCTCCAGTGTGAAGTCCAGATTATCGAACTCGACTCCTCTTGTAGTTGTCAATCTCGTGAATAGACTCCTTGGCACTGCCCCCAAATCCGTTGTTAAAGTGCAAACGTTGATCAAATCGCGAGAATACGATGCTGGAGGGGTTTCTGAGTCACAGGCGATGAGGTCGTCAGACACAATTAGAGACTGACCGGGACGGAAGTTGCGTGTATAGTGGAATGACACTGGCGTCAACGGCGATAATGCCTCTCCCTAATACATTGTGAGCTACAGTCCATGTCCCATGGGGGTTAAGAGTGTTCTTACCTTTGCAATATGCCATTGCATTCTGTCGCTAACCATCCATCTCTCCCACAGTGGACTCCAATATCTCTCGCTGACTTGATGTTTGTCCTCGTCGTAAACTGTGGCATATGATGTCCCGTAGTGAAACCTCGACTTGCGGGTAATGACCATACTGCCTTCCAATCCACGCAAAACAGCTCCTCTGACGACGGCTGTCCATGCATAAACCGGTTGCATTACCTCGACTGAACCACTTTCGATCAACGCATTGGCTTGTGCATGTGTTGGCCGTTCGCTGTATGGAGGTGGAGCAGCGGTGTTAAAGTGAGACTTTAGTCGTTTGTATAAGTAGTTACTTTGACCGAAGCCTCCTACAAGCACAATACCAGAGACGATACCTCCTTTTTGTCTGATACCATCCACCTGGCCCTGTACCAGATCACAGACCTCTTTCACGACAGGCTCGAATATTTCCTTGATTTGGACAGCCGTCATTACTAAAAATCCTGAATCCAGTCCCGCTTCCTCGTCATCGGGCAATCCTGGGAAAGGGACATTGACCTCTTGGTGTTCTTCTTCGTTAAAATTACGCTTCACAAACTCCTCGAAGTATTTTAGACCCATTTGCCAAGTCTTGGCCTTCTTCACTTTCATTTCGTCAAACTTGCTTTGGCCGATACGGTTCCTAACGTGCTCTTCAAACCTATAATTAAGAAAGGCACTGCCACATAAGCCTCCGGTCCCAACAGCTGATTCCTCAACACGAAGTGGCTTTAGTGACATTATCTTGTACGCTATTAGGTCGACAGTCCCACCACCCGCGTCGCATACGACGAAGTTATCACCAACACTAAGGTGATTCGGCTGTATGGCCTTAAGGGTATAGACAGCTGCAGCTTCTGGTTCGCTGATCATCTGTATTTCTGACTTCAAGCCCATGCCAGCACGCTCAGCCGCCTGTAAAGTTGTGTTCTTTGCTGTATCTGACCAAACAGCAGGGCACGTGAGTACGAACTCAACCTTTGTTGTCGACATAAATGCTTCGCCATATCTTCGGGTCAAAGTGTCCATAGTATGTTTGTAGACTTCCGTGAGATAGTCGCTTACAGCATCGACCACGTTCTTGTTGAACCGTTTCAGTTGTGTAGCAGTTTCCTTTGGGGAGACATAGAAGGGCAGCTTTTGGGACCTGTCGAGAAACAATTTCATACATCGGAGGCGAGGCTCTTCGGGTTTAAACATGAAGCCCCAGCGGGGTTTGACAATGGCCTCTGAGCCATCAGATGCTGGAGTAATATCATAAGCTATCTCAGTAGGGACTTTGTCAGAAGTGATTCCGTTGCCTCCCGGCCAGGTCTTGATGATTTCGACGTCATCAGGAGTGGAAGTATAAACAGTGGCCACACTGTTATGTATTAGTACTTGAATTTTGAGTAGAGATCAAAGAACAATAGTGTCTAAAATGATTGAGCTCATTAATGACCTAGAACAGCTGCTTACCCAGAATATGTTGTGCCAAAATCAACCCCGACGATCAGCCGATCATTAAGAGGGGCTGGTTCTCGAATAGGCCCTGCGATAGCCTCTGTAGAGGATGTGGGCGTATAGTTTGTGAAATGATTCCTACTCTCCTCGTTCCTTCGGTTCGCCCGCCGAATCGGCAGTTCGAGAGTACTCATCTGTTCGGTTCCTCCAACGAAGCCTTTTAAAGCACTCATGATTGACTACGCATAGGGCTGTGTTGTTACAGTTATAACTGCTCGGAGGCTGCCAAGAATCTTCCAGGCTCCCTTAAATGTTACCCAGCCTCTGCTTTCAATAGCGTCCGCGGCCCGCCGTGAAACGGCTCTCTCCTCAAGTCCAAAAGCAGTACGATATCCAAATACTACAGTATTCCTCAAGCAAGCGCGCTGACTGAATGAAATCCTTAAATCCCACGACCTGGCCAAGGTATATGAGTACAACGAGTTAGAGATGGAATCCAGCTGGCGGAAATTCCCCAAGCTGATATCGAGGCAACAATCCTGGTAGCCTTGCAAGGCAACAGCATAAAAATCCTTGAAACACCAGATCCGCCCTTGTAAGGCGACCTATACGAGCTGAGGATAGCTCGTCCGTGCATGCATTAGGAAGAAATCTAGGGAAGGACCGAATTCCCAAAAGGAAAAAGATGGGGATGGGGGCCTACGAGCTGTCGTCGAGCTGAGTGTTTGCATAGCACCTTAGAAGCGAAGCGAACGCCCGCGCCTTGCGGCTGTGCATGGTACGGTTGAAGAATATCACCACGTTCCCTTTTCCATCATCGTATTATCGTATCAGGATGCCAACCGCCACGCCATCATTCGAAAGCCGCCAATATTGGGACTCCCGCTTTACCAAGTCCCCTCAATCCTTCGACTGGCTTGTCTCACCATCTGTTCTCATTCCTCCTTTGCTCGCGGCCCTGTCACCTGATAAGCCTCCCAACTCACCAACTCCATCGATCTTACATATAGGCTGCGGGACATCAAATCTGTCTAACCTCCTTCGTCGGCATGTTCCACCATGCACTATCACCAATGTTGATTTCTCGCACCGAGCTATCCAGCTCGGCATCCAGCGTGAGCGTGAAGAGTTTGAAGAGGCTAGAACTGGAGGTGGGAAGGGAAGTATGTCCTGGGCCACGGCTGACCTCCTTGACTGGCGAAGTATTCAGTCCTCATTCGGACGCAATCATGGCGATAGTAAGCCTCCTGGTAGTGACCATCGTGAACTCCATGGCGATAGTATCCACTCCACACTTTCGGCCTGTATTGCAAGATTCTCAATCGTGATTGAGAAGTCATGCGCGGATGCTATAGCTTGTGGTGAGGATATATCGATCTCGGTCCCTTACCGTCTTGATCAGGCCGTGAACTGTACTAAAACTACTGACGAGGCTATGTATATCCATCCCGTATGCCTCTTGGCTATCCATCTTGCAGCCTTGACTAAGCCGGGTGGAACCTGGATTGTGTTATCATACTCTGACACGAGGTTTGACTGTCTGGCTGGTGAGGAAGGTGGGAATGACTACTTTCGCGAGTCGAAGAAAGTGGGCGCGGTGCCAGATCCGGCACTATTATGGATAATGGTAATGAAGCAGGAGATGGTCTCTCAGGTAGAGAGGATGGATGAGAGCGTTCATCGACCAAAGATAGCCCATTGGTTATATATTTTTAGGAGAACAGATCACGCAGTAGCATAAGTAGTCAATGTACGTGGGCTGTCTTTATATCACGGCATATCACTCATTCATAGTCCCTTTTTATTAAAAAAAAAAAAAATTAAAAAAAAATAGCTTCTAATTCAATCAGTGATCTAGCCGTAGCCATATCTATTTACATGTATGACTAGCCATGCTGCCAAATGAAGAACTAGGTCTTGCCATCATATCCGGACTGTGGGGGTCATCAGATATGAAGGAAAATGCTGAACCTTTCAGATAAACAAACCGTCCAGTAAAGAATGAAAGTGGTTGGCTCCCATAAGAAATGTCTATGGGTTGTAGGAAAGAATAACTGAGTATCAGTTGGCGATGGTGCAACAGTCAACTTGTCAGGATGGACTTCTGTCAAAGAGGTTGAAAAATTCGGAGGTAGTGCTCAGATCATCCACTGATGTTGAAGTAGAAGTGGCCACTGGGCATGTTAATTTCAAGAAAGTAATCCTACGCTGGTTGCACACGTACCATCTGGTAGGAAACTCATCTTTGCCAAAAATCCGCCTATATCTCATCTGGGCTGTCGTTATCGTCATCGTAGATGTTCTGCTTGACAGGACGACCAAGTGCTGGAAACTGTGGTGGAGGATTGCGTGTTGGGCCCGTCTATATCAACCGCATTAATTCTCTGTGATATATATGCGAGACTTAAGCTGCAAACTTACCGGCTTCGGCCATGCGCCTGTGCGTCCTGAAGAAGCAGGTTGGGCGACTGGTCGATTTGGGTTTTGCCTGCTCCATCTACCTGCAAGGCCTGAAGACGCCGATTGGGCATCTGGCTGACCAGGGATTCCAGTTGAGCCAGTTAAGGCCATTGATTGAGGGGGTGCACGATACTGACCATGGACTTGTCCCAAATTGTCCCAAGCATTGTAGGGTATACCAGTCTTTGGCCTCTTACTGTCCAATGCAGACGATCCGGTTCCACCGCTGTTAGGTTGAGCTTTATCCTTTGTAGTGTTGCCCAGAAAATAATATCCAGACCTAGTGTTAACTGACTGCTGCTTGCCTCCCTCGCCAGTGAAGTCGCTACGAGTTTCATACGGGTTGCTCAGGGAAGATGCGGTTTTAAGAACACTGGGAGTCTTTTTTGAAGCAATGAGGTATCCCGGGAGGGTAGCATTAGTATCTGATGCTTTATCGTGCCGCCCATTGGATCCGGGTATACCGTTGTCGGCAATACTCGTGGTGGCCAAAGAATTATAGATGAAGCCAACCCCTTCACCCTGTTGACTTTAGCGGCGGATCTGACGTTTGGGTATGATATCACTTACATCGCTGTCGGCCTCCCCTTCAATATCATCAATAGTGTAAGCACCAAAACCTGCCTCGGTCTCCACTACCTCTCTCTCTTCGTCTGGTGAGAGCAAATTGTTAGGAGGGGCCATTGGAGTGACGCCCGGCTCATTCGCTTCCTTCCACTGCGTGCAGCTTACGCACCACTAGCAAGGGTCTGAATTAGCTTTTATGTCTCTACCTCACTTCAGTTCTGTGTTAAAGCAGCTTACAGCGTTTTCGGGACGTTTACGCTGATTTTTGCTGAAGTCCTCGAGGCCCTTCCATAGAGCGCAAGGGCCAGTACAAAGAAGCTCCTGGGTCTGATCACCAGTGCAGTTGCGGCAGCGCAGCTTGGCTGAGATGTTGCTGACACG
>Ga0335075_10019229_pt1 | contig 10106 bp, 7 predicted proteins | sample Lox_Sample_24_FD_206723 | JGI IMG/M metagenome (GOLD analysis project Ga0335075, IMG submission 206723) | Soil microbial communities from Loxahatchee National Wildlife Refuge, Florida, United States - Lox_Sample_2.4 | ecosystem: Environmental > Terrestrial > Soil > Wetlands | place: USA: Florida...
TGAGCAGTGGCGCCACGACTATCACCATTCCGGCAGGTTCGTTAGCTGTAGGCACAGATGCACTGACCGCTGCGTATACACCCGACAGTTCCAGCTCGGCGACGTATAACAGTGCCTCCGGCTCGACATCGGTCGCGGTAACGGCCCCGCCGAAAAATGCTTCTACTACAACCGTGAGTCCTGCCTCCTCCACAATTACCAACGGGCAAACCGATGCTGTTTCCATCACTGTTGCAGGTGCGAGCGGACAGCCGATACCCACTGGAACCGTGACTCTGACAAGTAGTGCCTACAGCGCGCAGGAGACACTGACAAGCGGCGCTGCAACCATTACCATTCCGGCCGGGGCCGTGAGTAGCGGGGCCAACACGCTGACCGCTGCGTATTCCGGTGACGGAACATATGCCGGATCAACCGGAACCGCAAGTGTCACGGTCTCGCAGGTTGTGATCTCCGCATCCACTCCATCTGGAGTGTCGCCGGGCGGCAGCACAACGGCAAACATAACTCTCACGGCAGGCACCAATTACTCGGGTGTAATGAATGTCAGTTGCACGCTCAGCAACTCGCCGACAGGCGCGCAAGGTCTGCCAACATGCGGTCTGAGTCCCTCAAGTCTGACCATAACCACGGGCGGTAACGGAACGACTGTGATGACGGTGAAGACTACAGCGGCCTCGAACACTGCGCTGCTTGTCCCAATTCGCATCAGGATTTTGGGAATTGGCAGCGGTGGAACCATTCTGGCCGGGATTCTCATGATCGGAGTTCCCGTTCGCCGTCGGCGCTGGATGGCACCGATGGTGCTGTTTTGGATTGTAGTGGCCGCAAGCGCGGTCGGATGTGGCGGGGGCTCAAGCCCCGGCGGCTTAAACTCTGGCTCTGGCGGTTCTAATATTCCAGCAACCACTTCAGGCGTCTATAAATTCACCGTCACCGGTACAGATTCGGCGAATTCAAGCATTGTGGTCTCCTCAAGCGTAACTATTACGGTGCAGTGATATGAGTTCAAGGCAAGCGCATCAAGTCAACCATGCGGCCAGCTCGATGTACTTGCCTTGAATTAGTCCTGGAAATTTCGTAAATGGTTGAAAATAATGGTAGCCAGGAACGGCTGTCATCAGTGATTCGCATTCCTCTGCGGTTGCCGATGCTCGGACTTGTCCTAAACCCACGCCTTGAATCTGCAGTGAACTTTTGCATGGCGATGTAGATGGTGCGAGGCAGGCGCTTGCTAAGCATATATAACGTCTTGTACTTACGCCAAAGCGCGCACCAGATGGCCCCATCCTCGAAGTAGCTGGAAATGTTGAACTTTTCAATGGCAATAATGAGGATGGGGAAAGTGTGCGTATCAGCAATGGTGGCCAGAGACGGGATCGAACCGCCGACGCCGGCCTTTTCAGGGCCGCGCTCTACCACTGAGCTATCTGGCCTTGGGATTGCTACCAAGGGCGATCGAGATCGATCGCTGGCGGGTGTGTCTGAGGCTGAGTAGTTCCGGAAGTTCTGGTCAAACCGGCAACCGCGTCACGTCAAACTGCCTTGAGTAGTATAGCAAAACCGCGGTCATGCGCAGGTCCCGGGCACCGGCGACGATCCCTTGCGGCCACCCGCCCACAGCCTTTTCACATACTGCGAAGCCCGTTCATGCCATACACTTGGGGCACACTCGATACTTGGATCGCCCCTCATGCCTACCAGCATCCCTCATGCTCGACGTTACGGCGCATTTGCGCTTCTGACCCTTGCCGCGTCTGCATCCTTCGGATTCCCCGCAGCGAAAACAGCGCCGCCGGCGGCACGCACCTCCGTCTCCGCCGAGGCCCGGACTGCGAAGGCATTTGAAGACGCACGCAAGGAGGGCCCCCTTGCGCTGCGTGCATTCCTCTATCGCATGCCCAAGGGCGCGGATTTGCATAACCACCTCTCCGGCGCCATTTACGCGGAAACCTGGATTCGCGATGCCGGAGAAGATCATCTCTGCGTGGACACAAAAACTCTCTCCTTCATAGCACCCGCTAAGGCAACGCATCCCTCGCCGGACTGCGGTGAGGGCCAGGTGGACGCCGCGACGGTGCCGCAGAATCAGCATCTTTACGATGCGCTCATCGACGCCTTCTCGATGCGCACCTTCGTGCCCCGGACCGCGGACTCAGGTCACGATCATTTCTTTGACACCTTCGGCGAATTCAGCGGGACCAGCAAGAAGCACATGGGGGAATGGCTCGATGAAGTGGCCAGCCGCGCGGCCGCGCAGAACGAGCAGTACCTGGAATTGATGGATACTCCGGACTTTAAGGACGCTGCCCGGCTGGCTGCCCCGCTCGCACAGAGTATGGGGGGCGCCCCGGATTTCGGCCGGCTTCGCCAGCAGCTTCTCGACGCCGGCATCAAGGACAGCATCCCCGCCATCCGTGCCAACCTGGACGCTGCCGAAGCCGATCGCCGGCAGATCGAGCACTGCGGACAGGCGGACGAGCAGCCCGCATGCAAAGTAAAAATCCGCTACATCTACCAGGTCCTCCGCGGGCTTCCCCCGGAGGTCGTCTTTGCTCAAATCCTGCTCGGCTTCGAAACGGCATCTGCTGATCCGCGTTTTGTCGGGCTTAACCTGGTGCAGCCCGAAGACGGCTATCTGGCCATGCGCGACTACCGCCTGCACATGCAGATGCTCGATGCGCTGCACGGCGATTACCCTGGGGTGCACATCAGCCTGCACGCGGGTGAACTGGCTCCGGGCATGGTTCCTCCCGATGGCCTCCGCTTTCACATCCGCCTCGCCGTCGAGCAGGGCGAAGCCGAACGCATCGGCCACGGCGTCGACATCATGTATGAGGATCACCCCTACGAATTGCTCAAGGAGATGGCGGTCAAGCACGTGATGGTGGAAGTCAATCTGACCAGCAATGACGTCATTCTGAACATCAAGGGAGATCAGCATCCCTTCGAGATCTATCGCAAGTATGGTGTGCCGGTCGCTTTGTCGACCGACGACGAAGGCGTCTCCCGCATCGACCTCACTCATGAATATGTGCGCGCTGCAGTTACATATCCACTCAGCTACCACGATTTCAAGAAAATGGTCCGCACCAGCATCGAACACAGCTTTCTGCCTGGGGCGAGCATCTGGCAGCAGTCCGTCCCCGAGACCCTGGACAAGCCGGTTGAAGCTTGCGCGGGGCAGATTGGCGAAGAAACGCCTACCGGGCCCTGCGCGGAGTTGATCTACCGAAGCGAAAAAGCACAGCAACAGTGGGAGCTTGAACACCGTTTTCACATATTTGAGGCAAGCTTCTGATTGAGCATTTCCCTGGCGACCGACACCGGAGAGAAAGTGCCAACAGATCCGTGCGTAAAAATTTCTTTTCCGATCCGCGTGGGAACGCAATAACAGGAAAAATGCTCTAGATGCGCATCGTTTTTTCCACCTTTGGGACATTCGGCGACATTAATCCGCTGGTCGCTCTGAGCCTGGAGCTGAAACGCCGCGGACACACTCCGGTGCTTGCGGTGCCCGCCATGTTTCGTGAAAAAATCGAGCCCCTGGGAATCGAATTCGCCGCGGTGCGTCCGGATCAGGACCCCAACGACAAGCGCATGGTCGAGATGATCTGGGATATCAAGAAAGGAACGGAGCGCGGCCTGCGCGAATTTCTTTTTCCGGCGATCCGGGACAGCTATCAGGACCTGCTTGCCGCGGTCGAAGCCAAGGGAGGCGCCGATCTTCTGGTAACCGGCGAGCTCGCCTATGCCGGGCCTATCGTCGCCGAGAAGACCGGCATTCCCTGGGCGTCCTACGTTCTGGCGCCGCTGTCTTTTTTCTCCGGCTACGATCCCCCGGTTTTGCCGCCCTATCCCACGCTGGCCAAGGTTCAGTCTCTTGTACCGGGCGTGGGACGCCTGATCCCGCACTTTGCCCGCGCTGTTACCCGGCGCTGGCCTGAGCCCATATATGCGCTCAGGAAGGACCTGGGCCTGCCCCGGGGCAAGGACCCTATCTTTGACGCCAAGCACTCCGAGCTCCTGGTGTTGGCGCTTTTCTCCAAAGTTCTGGGTGATCCTCAACCGGACTGGCCCGCAAGCACCCGCATCACCGGCTTCGCCTTCTATGACGGCGATGCGGGCAATACCAGCCTGGCCCCTGAAATCGAAGTGTTTCTAGTCTCTGGGCCTCCGCCGCTGGTTTTCACATTGGGATCGGCCGCGGTGATGGCTGCCGGGGACTTCTACGAGGTAAGCGCCGCTGCTGCGCGGCTTCTGAACCGGCGGGCGGTGCTGCTAACCGGCAGCGATCCGCAAAACCGGCCAAAAGGTGAGCTTCCTGACAGCATCTGTGTCGCGCCCTACGCCCCATATTCGAAGATCTTTCCGCGGGCGGCGGCGGTCATCCACCAGGGAGGAGTCGGCACCACCGCGCAGGCGCTCAGGGCTGGCCGGCCCATGCTGGTTATGCCCTACAGTCACGATCAGCCGGACAATGCCCGGCGCGTCCGTCACTTAGGGGTGGCCAAGGTCATCCGGCGCCAGGATTACCGGCCCGAAGCCGCGGCACAGAAAATCAACGAGTTGTTGGAGGACACAGCCTACACCGTGCGTGCCGCGGAGGTGGCCCGCTTGGTGGCGGAAGAAGAGGGTGTTCGTACCGCTTGCGATGCTTTGGAGCTGGCGGCGCGCAACCGGTCTTAGCTGTCTCGGATACAACAAAGGCGAGCTCAAGCTCGCCTTTGCCGGTCGATCTTGCTACGTTTTTCTTGCTACCGTTCTTGAACTGTCTGCGTCAATTAGAGAGGCTGGACGTCTGCTGCTTGCCAGCCTTTCGGCCCCTTAACGACGTTGAACTGCACTGCCTGACCTTCCTGCAGACTCTTGAAGCCATTCGAATTAATGGCTGAGTAATGCACGAAGACATCTTCCCCGTTTTGGCGGGAGATGAAGCCGTAGCCCTTCGCGTCGTTAAACCACTTCACAGTACCTTGTTCCATCTGATGCTTATTCCTGGAGTGAATTGCGCTGGAGTGAATCGGAGCCAAACTGACAGTGTCTTGCGGCTGGGCAGGACTACTCTCGCCCGGTTCGAAACTAACGCGACAATAGTTTAGCAGACTTTGCAAGCCTCCCTTCAAACTTATTCATTCCAAAGGCGAGACCGCCAGAAACGGTAACCGCCGCAAACTCCTTCCGGAGCTTCCCTTCCTCCCCGCCTGTCCATTTCCCGCCGGCTTGTCTATCCTGTCCTTTCTATGCCAGAAGACATCGCACTGCAGCTCCTTTCCGAAGCCCTGCCTCGCCTGAGCAGCCAATTCGCCAGCTTGCCGGCGGCATCCGCGGGCGGAACCCGTTCCACGGATGTTGTCACCATGTCCTCGGTTCTGGCCGAGGTTGCGGCTCGCCTGGGTGACAACTACCCCTATTTCCATCCTCTCTATGCCGGCCAGATGCTCAAGCCCCCGCACCCTGTCGCGCGCGCCACGTATGCCCTGGCCATGAGCATCAACCCCAATAACCATGCTCTTGACGGCGGGCGAGCGAGTTCCCACATGGAGATCGAAGCGGTCCGGGAGATCGCCGGCATGTTCGGCTGGAAAGAGCATCTGGGGCACCTTACCAGCGGCGGGACCTTCGCCAATCTGGAGGCTCTCTGGGTCGCCGGTCAGCTCGCGCCCGGCAAGACCGTCGTTGCCTCCGAACAAGCCCATTACACGCATAGCCGGATCAGCGCGGTCCTCAAACTGCCTTTTCAAAGCATTCCCATCGACGCCCGGGGACGCATGAACACGGCCGCCCTCGAAGCCGCACTGCAAAAGGGCGACATCGGAACGGTTGTGGTTACCACTGGCACCACGGCGCTGGGTGCGGTCGACCCTCTCGACGAGGTGCTGGCTCTGCGTGAGCGTTATTCCTTTCGCATTCATGTGGATGCCGCTTACGGAGGCTATTTCAAGCTGGCCTCAAATTTGGACCAAGATGCCGCGCGCGCCTACGCCCGCATCGTGGAAGCCGATTCGATCGTTGTCGATCCGCATAAGCACGGCCTCCAGCCCTACGGCTGCGGCTGCATTCTCTTTCGCGATCCCCGGGTGGGCCGATTCTATAAACACGATTCGCCCTACACCTATTTCACATCGAGCGAACTGCACCTGGGTGAAATCAGCCTGGAATGCTCGCGGGCTGGAGCGTCGGCTGTCGCACTGTGGGCCACGCAAAAGCTTCTGCCCCTCGTCCCCGGCGGCGAGTTCGCCACCGGACTCGACCGCTCCCGCCATGCCGCTCAGTCGCTCTTTTCGAGGATCGGGTCCGACCCGCGCTTCATCCCCGGCCCCAGGCCGCAGCTCGATATCGTGGTGTGGGCGCTGAGCGCCCATAGCCTGGCTGAATCCTCACGCCTGGCGCAACAGGTATTTGATCGTGCGGCACAAGAGAATTTGCATCTGGCTCTGGTACATTTGCCGGTAGCGTTTTTTGGTGTGGAGCACTGGCCGGGGGCAAAAGCAGACGACAAAGTCACTTGCCTGCGCTCGGTGCTCATGAAACCCGAGCACGACGATTGGATCCCGCAGATATGGGAACGTCTTGCCGGGGCCCTGGAAGATAGGCAGTGAGGAATCAGGTTGAGCGAGCAAAAGATCGAACCCCTCGTTTTGAAAACGGATACATTCGCCGTGACGGTTCTCCCGTCCCTCGGCGGCAAGATTGCGTCGCTGCAAAAAAACGGAATCGAGCTCCTGCAGCAGCCCTTGCGGTCTTACGCGCCGCGAACCCTCACCATGGGTTTTGAGGAAAGCGATGCCAGCGGCATTGATGAATGCCTGCCATCGGTGGCCGCATGCCGCGTCGAGACCCCATCCGGAGCGGCCCAAATCCCGGATCATGGAGAATTCTGGAGACTATCCTGCGGGGTGGAATCTCTCGGCCCGAACGAGGTGAAGCTCACAGCGACCGGCTCTGTGCTGCCCCTGCGTTTCGAACGACGGCTGCGCCTCGAGGGAGACACGCTGCGAATCGACTATCGGGTGGAGAACGTGGGGAAGACCGAACTCCCGTATGCCTGGTGCTCTCACCCTCTCTTTAGCGTCGATCCGGGAGATGCCCTCAGCCTCCCGCCGTCCGTCCAGCAGGTGACGGTTGAGGGCTCGGGCCGCTCCCGTCTCGGAAAATCCGGAGCCGTTCATAGCTGGCCGGTTGCGACTTTGTCCGACGGAACCGCTGTTTCTCTTAATGTCGCGGGTCACGTGGAGGAGCAGATCGGCGACAAGCTTTTCGCCCAGGCTCCCGCCGAAGGATGGTGCGTTCTGGAACGGAGGACCGCCGGGCTTCGCCTCAAGGTGGAATTCGACCCCGGGCTTTCGCCATACCTGGGCCTGTGGCTATGTTATGGCGGATGGCCGGAAGGCCAGGTTCAGCGGCAAAACTGCATCGCCATCGAGCCTTGCACCGCACCCATGGATTCGCTCGAGGCGGCCATGAAAAGCGGCGTGGCTCGATGGCTCACCCCCGGTCAGTCCGACTCCTGGTGGATGACCATCACCACAAGTGTTGTATCGTAAGGGCGGTAGCTCCTCCCGCGAGGCTGATGGCAATGTTAGATGTAAGCGTTACCAAGAAACTGCACGAACAACGCTTCGGGCAGGCTCCCGCACTCTTTATCGCACCCGGGCGTGTCAACCTCATCGGCGAGCACACCGACTATGCCGAAGGCTTCGTTATGCCGGCGGCAATCGATTTCGCCACGCTCGCGGCGATTAGCCCGCGAAACGACGGTTCCATCGTCATTCATTCCGAAAACTACACAGAGCAGGTTGTCCATCCGCTCGCTTCGCTTCCCGACAAAGCCACACACCACTGGAGCGACTACCCTCTCGGTGTTCTCTCGGTTCTCCGCGACCGGGGTGTGGAGATTCCCGCCTTCAGCCTCACGCTGAACGGAGATGTTCCGGTCGGAGCGGGTCTCAGCTCGTCGGCGTCGGTCGAAGTCGCCACCATGATCGCTGTCCTCAGCCTCACCTCGGCCCAGATATCTCTGCCCGAGATGGCCAAGCTATGTCAGCGTGCGGAAAACGAGTATGTCGGCGCATCCACGGGCATCATGGATCAATTCATCGCCTGCTGCGGCGCGGAGAATCACGCGCTGCTTCTCGACTGTCGCAGCCTCGCTTTCCGGCTGGCGCCAATTCCTCCCAGCGTGAGCATCGTCATCTCCAACACCATGGTGAAGCACTCGCATGCCGGCGGCGAATACAACACCCGCCGGGCCGAAGTCGAAGAAGGCACGAAGATCCTGCGCAGCCATCGTCCCGAAATCCGATTCCTGCGCGACGCAACCGTCGATGATCTGCGCAAGTGGGGCAGCGAGATGCCTCCCAACGTGCTCAAGCGGACGCGCCATGTCATCACCGAGAATAACCGCACCGTCGCTGCCGCGGATGCGCTCGAAGCGGGGGACATGAAGACCCTGGGAAGGCTCATGTACGAGGCCCATGCCAGCTACCGCGATGACTTTGAAGGAAGCGTTCGCGAAGCCGACATCCTCGTCGAGCTCGCCGCGAAGGAACCTGGCTGCATCGGAGCCCGCCTCACGGGAGGCGGCTTCGGAGGCTGCACTGTGAATCTTGTCGAGCAGGCCCATGCGGCTGCGTTCATCGAACATCTGCGGACTGGCTACCGCGCAGCAACCGGCATCGATGCCGACATTTACCGCTGCCATGCCTCGGCCGGAGTGCACCGTCTCGAGGATTGATCATGGCGCAGAATGCAAAGAGATATTCATCTTTATGCCGCAAAAGTAGTAGATCGAAGGGCAGTTTGCCCGCGTTTTTCAGTTCAGTATCTGCGCCACGCTTGGTAAAATCACCTTACTGCACCTTGGCTTGAAGCATGAAATCGGTTTCCAAAGAGCGAACCGCAAGGGGCTTTCTGTTGCGCAACGGGAAGCGTCGGCGATTGGAGACATTCGAGCCCTCGTCCGGTTGCAAACTGTACCTGGTGACACACTTGTGACCTCAATACTGTCGGTGCACGCCCTGGAAAATATTTGCGGAGATTAAATTAAGCATGCGCCACACCCAGCTGCAACAAATTGCTGTCCTGGATAGCTCTGAGGATCGCAGCGTCGTCGCCTATTTTTCGATGGAAATCGCGGTCGAACCGACTATGCCCACCTATAGTGGGGGCCTCGGCGTGCTGGCGGGCGACACACTCCGCGCCGCAGCCGACCTGGGATTGCCGCTGGTCGCTGTGACCCTGGCACACCGCAAAGGATACTTTCGTCAGCACCTGGACGCCGAGGGCATCCAGACCGAAGAGGCGCAGCCCTGGGACATCGAATCGGTGCTGACTGCGGAATCTCCCACGGTCACGGTGAGGATTGAAGGCCGTCCCGTCACCATTCGCGCCTGGCGCCATGACGTCATCGGCGTCACCGGACACACCATTCCGATTTATTTCCTCGACACAAATCTCGAGAAGAACGATGCCCGCGATCGCGTACTCACCGATCATCTCTACGGTGGGGATGGCGATTACCGGCTTCGCCAGGAAGCGGTTCTCGGCATCGGCGGCGCGCGCATGCTGGAAGCGCTGGAATATCGCCCCGTCGTTTATCACATGAACGAAGGCCACGCGGCGCTGCTCACGATTGCACTTCTGGAAAAGCAGCTCTTCGGCTCGCCGCTGGAAAGCGCCGATGAGAAGACCGTGGAATCCGTCCGCAAGCGCTGTGTCTTTACCACCCACACCCCGGTTCCGGCCGGACACGACCGCTTTTCGACAGACCAGTCGAATCGAATTCTCGGCGCCGAGCGGACCGCGGTTTTCGAGCGGCTGGGCTGCTTCCATGACGGGCTGCTGAACATGACGTACATCGCTCTGCGATTTGCGCGCTACGTTAACGGCGTAGCCATGCAGCACGGCAAGGTCTCACGCGAGATGTTCCCCGACTACAAGATCGACGCCATCACCAACGGAGTTCATGCGGCGACCTGGACGGCGCCGTCTTTTCAGGCCGCCTTCGATCGCCACATGCCGCGCTGGCGCCAGGACAATCTCTCTCTGCGTTACGCGATCGATATCCCGGAAGCAGAGATCGAGCAGGCGCATCACGAGTCGAA
>Ga0335075_10019230_pt1 | contig 10106 bp, 6 predicted proteins | sample Lox_Sample_24_FD_206723 | JGI IMG/M metagenome (GOLD analysis project Ga0335075, IMG submission 206723) | Soil microbial communities from Loxahatchee National Wildlife Refuge, Florida, United States - Lox_Sample_2.4 | ecosystem: Environmental > Terrestrial > Soil > Wetlands | place: USA: Florida...
GGGACACCAGGCGCAAGGCGGGCGCATCAGCAGGGGGGACACAACCGTGGCCACACAAGCGACGGAACACTCTGTAGACGATCCCCTGGATAGGCGCTACAAGCGCAGCCAGATCGGGGCTGGCTGGGCCCAGGTTGTCGCATCGGTCGCGGCACTGGCGACGGCATTCGTCGCCATAATCGTTGCGCACCAGAGTCAGGTCACCGTCGATCATGACACCCAGACTGCTCTTCAGCAGTCCGAAGACACCCAACTGTCGGCGGCGATTACCGCACTCGGTTCGAGTTCAGCCTCCGAGCGCGTTGCCGGGATGCTGCTCCTGACCGAGAACACTTCTAATCGCTTCACGCTTGCGGCGAAGACCGGTGAGGGCCGTGCGCAGTTGTATAACGACTACACCACCACGCTGCAGACATTCAGCGCTTACCTGAGCAGCGCGACCGGGACTTTGGTCGCTGCCACCGCGAAGAGTCAGCCTAGCGTGCCCTTTGGCCGTGGATACGGCAGGCTCCTCCAGCCTGGGCCGATTGACCTGCAATACGCCGTCGACCAGGTGAGCTTCCTCCTGACTCCCACCCTGCAGCGCGAGGTGATGTCGGAACACGTTGGCCGCCCGGCAATTGACCTATCTGACGATGAGCTCAGCGGCGCAAACTTCGCAGGAGTCGACTTCGGCTGGGTGCATGCTTATCTGGCCGCGATTGATCTGCGTGGCGCGACCCTTGAGTATTCGCGCTGGAGCAGGAAATCCAACCTCTCGGGCGCGCACCTGCAATGCGCAGATCTCCGCCATTCCAACTTCCGCGGAGCCGACCTGAGTTATACGGACCTCAGCGGGGCCAACGTCCAGGGCGCGAACTTCACCCGTGCGTACTTCAGGGGCGTGAAGATCGCCTACGTTTATGGGAAGGCCAAGTGGCCCGCGTACCGCGCCGCCCCAAAGGCCCTGCCAGAGCAGGGTTGGAATCCCTTGGCGTGTATGAGAAACAAAGCGCTCTGGCAGAACGCCCCAGCGGTTAAGAAACCATCGCGCCCAGCTCGCAAGCACGGCTCGCACCCAGCTGCCAAGCACAGCTCGCGTCCGGCTCGCAGGCGCACCCGCTGACGCACGGCGGTGGCTGCCGCAGGCTGCCGCTGGTGCCTTCCGTAGGATTGGCTGGTTCAAGCAGCCGCGTACAGGGGAGCGAGGTATGTCTAATATCGACGCTGTGCGTGACCGTAACCGGGCTTTCGCGATGACTGATGCCCGGCAAAATGCGCCTGATCTTCCGTTCCTCCCGCACCTGGGCCTCTACATCGTGACGTGCATCGATTGCCGGACCGATCCAGCCGACATGCTCGGGATAACCCTGGGCGAGGCAGTCGTCGAGCGCATTATCGGCGGCCGGATCACTCCGGCCGTCCTTAGGGATATCGCCTACATCGGCTACCTCGTCGAGTCCAAGGCGCCGCAGGGCCCGTGGTTTGAGGTCGCCATCATTCACCACACCGACTGCGGGTCGACGCTGCTAGCAGACGACGCGCTCCGGCACGGGTTTGCGCAGCGGATCGGCGTCGATGAACGATCACTCGCTGACACCCCTGTCCTCGACCCGCAGCGCACTGTGCGTACCGACGTGGAACGCGTGTTGTGGGATCAGGCGATTCCCGATCAGGTGACGGTATCCGGGCATGTGTATGACGTGAACACCGGCCTGCTGACGACGGTGGTCGACGCGAAGACGCGGAAGTAGTCTGCGCCTGTGCACGATGAGGTACGACACGTAGAGGTCAACGGCCAGGAGGCCAATGACGAGGCGATAGCCCTGCTTGATCATGAGGGCTGGGGGCACTTCACGGCCATGCAGGTGCGCGACGGCTGCACACGCGGCCTGGATCTGCACCTTGCACGTCTCGATGCCGCACACGGCGAGATTTACGAACAGCCGCTTGATGGGCAGCTAGTCCGCGCGCATATCCGTCACGCGCTGGACGGCCGGCCAGATGCAAGCGTCCGCGTGTATGGCTACTGGGCTGGCCTGATCGTCACCGTTCGCGGACCGCAGGAAATGCTGAACCGCCCGTATGCGATGACTACTCAGCACTTCCAGCGCCCGCTGGCTCGGCTCAAGCACGTCGGGAGCTGGGCGCAGGGCAGATTTCAGGAGCTCGCGGCGGCTGCAGGCTTTGACGAAGGCCTGTTCGTCGACGAGACCGGCCGAATTTCCGAGGGCAACATCACCAACGTCGGCTTCTGGCGTGATGGCTGCCTCATCTGGCCGGACGCTCCTAAGCTCGAGGGCGTCACGATGCAGGTCCTCCGACGGCAGCTAACGGCTTGCGGCACTCCGCAGGCCGAAAGGGCCGTGCATGTCCAGGATCTGCCGTCCTACGACGGCATGCTCCTGTGCAACTCGCGCGGCTGGGCCCCCGTGGGCCGGGTCGACGAAACAGAGATCTCTGAGAACAGCCAATTCATCGACGCGATCTCGGCTGCGTACGACAAGTGCCCGCGCGACCAGATCTAGCCGCCCGACCAGCGAAGATTATCCGGTGTGCCGGTCGTGCCCGCTTGGCTGGGCTCGCCCGGACGAGCGGGAAACCTGGCTGGCGGTCTCGGTCAGCGCCTGGATCTCGGCCTGGGTCAGATCGATGTCAGCTGCGGCGGCGTTGGCTTCAAGCTGTCGGATCGTGGACGCGCCGGGGATGACAACGACCGGGTCATGGCTGATGGCCCAGGCCAGCGCGACTGCCGCGGGGGTGGCGTCGTGCCGGGCCGCGGTCGCCCGCAGCTGTTCCAGCAGCGGAGCCAGGCGACGGAGGTTTGCCTCGGTGGGCGGAAGGGACGAATAGCGCAGCGCGAGGCGCCGCGACCACGACAGGCCAGCGGGTGGATGGTTGTGGTCGTAGCGGCCGGTCAGCATGCCCTGGCCAAGCGGTGACGCGGTGATGATGAGCCGCCCGTTCCGCGATGCCCAGGGCACGAGATCATCGAGGGGCCCGTGGTGGAGGAGGTTGAGGAGGACCTCGTTGGCCGCCACCGCGTGTCCGAGCGCGGCCTCGGCTGCCTGCCACTGGGGCAGGCTGTGATTGCTGACCCCGGCCGCGCCGATGACGCCCGCTTCCCGGGCTCGCCCGAAGCCGCGCATGATCACGCGCCGGGGAACCAGCGGGTTGGGCATATGGAGCAGGTAAAGCTGGATTCGAGCAAGGTCCAGTCGGCCCCGGCTAGCCCTGGCGTGTCTCTCAATCACCGCCGGCAGGGGCATCAGCGGTCCGTACTTGCTCGTGACGACGGCACCGGTGACCCCCTCGGCGGTGAGAGCCTCCCCGAGCAGCCGCTCGCTGCGCCCCCTGCCGTAACTCTCGGCCGTGTCGAAGTGATTAATGCCCAGCTCAAGCGCCCGGCGGACCAGAGCGCGGGCCAGCTGCGGGTCGAACGTCTTCTCCCCGAAGCGCATCGTTCCCAGGCCGACCTTGCTCACGGGCGGCAGGCCGTCGACGGTCACGTACTCCATGCGAAGCGTCCTCGTTCACGTCCATAGCGGCCGGGACCTGGTGCCGACCGGCACCGACAGCTTCGCGCCGGGCCACCGGAGGCCGCATGCGACACCATCGTCCGATTATAGAACATTAGCGTAGTGTCATGAGTCAGTAATCGTTTCGTTATGAGGCGCACGCGATAAACTTCCAGCGTGGCCAGAAGCCCCGTCCTGCGCGATCACATCGCCGCCGGCATCCTCGACAAGGCGGCAGTGATACTCGCCGAGCGCCGCGAGGCGGCGAGCCTTGCCGAGATCGCCGAGGCAGCCGGGGTAGCGCGCTCTACGCTCTACCGCTACTTCCCCAGCCGCGATGCGCTGCTGCAGGCCCTCGCCGACACCGCGGAGGCCGAGATCCAGGCCCGCATCGACGAGGCCCAGCCAGACGTCCTGCCCGTGCCCGAAGCAATCGCGCGGCTGACCCGCGGGCTCATCGCGGCAGGCAGCAAGTACATCGCCCTCGCCTACCTCTGGCCCAAGCCCGCCGAGTCAGCCGGAAGGGCCAGCGAGTCCCTGCTCCCGGTCTTCCGCCGCGGCATCGCCGACGGCACGCTGCGCGGTGACCTGCCAGCCGAGTCACTCCTCGCGATCTACGCCGACCTCATCGAGGGCGCCATCACCCGGTCTGCCAGCAGCCACACGGGGGTGGAAGAAGCGAGCGCAGCCGTCCTCGCGGTCTTCCTCAACGGCGCCCTGAGCAGCCCGCGCGTCTCGTCGTCCCGGCGGCCAGGTTCGGCCCCGGTCCCGACGCCCGGCGTCTAGAATGCCGGCAGATGATCTGATGGTTTGAGCTTTGCCCAACCGCTGATCTGCGGTTTCGTGCAGGCGGGCCGTGATCACGCGGTGTCGGCGCGCGGTTATGCTTCGTTGCCGGTATGACCTATCTTCCTCCGGGGTTGCGGTTGATGCTGTTTGGCACGCTGGGCCAGTACGTGGCCCCGACTTGTGAGTCCCCGTCATGACTGTTGTCAGTCATCCCGATGACGGGCCGGCCAGCCAGGCTGCCGCCAAGCAGTCTGAGCAAGGTGAGCCTGAGGCCGCATCCAGGGCAACGCTCAGAGGCCGGCTGGCATCGCCGGTGCTGCAGGGCGGAATCGCGCTCCTGATCTACCTCGTCATCTGGCTGAGTACTGCCTTCCGGCCGATCCTCAGCCACGCCAGCCAGATGCTGCTCGAGCAGAAGAGCCAGGACCCGAACCTTAACGTGTGGATCCTGGGCTGGTGGCCGTATGCCATCGGGCACGGGCTCAACCCGCTATACACTCACCAGATCCTGGCCCCGGCCGGCAGTTCGCTAGCCTGGGTGACCACCATTCCGCCGCTAGCGCTGCTGGCCGCTCCGCTCACCCTCGCGGCAGGCCCGGTGGTGTCGCTCAACCTGCTGGCGGCGGTTGGGCCGCCTTTGTCAGCCTGGGCCGCGTTCCTCCTGTGCAGGCGCCTGACCGGGAAGTTCTGGGCGGGCCTGGCCGGCGGCGCCGTCTTCGGCTTCTCGGCCTATGAGACGAGCCACGCCGCTTACGGCCAGCTCAACCTGACCTACACCCTGCTGCTGCCGATCTTGGGCTACATCGTCGTGGTCTGGTGGGAACGACGGATCAGCACCCGCACCTTTGTGATCCTCGCGGCAGCCACGCTGACGGTCCAGTTCTACTTGTTCCTCGAGGTCTTCGCCGACCTCACCGGCGTCCTGGTGATCTCGCTCGCGATTGCCTTGGCGCTGGCCGGTCAGGCAGGCCGGCCAATGATCGTCCGGCTGGGCAAGTCCATCGGCCTTGCCTACGTGATCGCCATCGTGCTGGCCCTGCCCTACATGCTCTACATGCTGAGCACCAAGGAGCCGCGGCCAACGCCGGCCTCTGGCGCGGATCTTGCCAGCCTGCTGATACCCAGGCCTGGCCGGACTTTCGGCATCACGTGGCTTGCGCACGCGGCTAACGGGCCGAACAAGCTATCCGCGGCGTGCTATATCGGGATCCCGTTGCTGGTGCTCCTCGTCCTGCTCGCGGTCACTAGCTGGCAGAGCAGGCTAGTCCGGTTCCTGTGCTGCATGACCGTCATCATCGTGGTGGTATCACTCGGACCAAGCCTCGTTCTGGAGGGGCGCGGGAGGGCACGGCTGCCCTGGGCGGGAATCTTCCACCTACCGCTAGTGCGCAATGCCATCCCGCTCCGACTCATGGTCTTTGCCTATCTGGTCCTAGCCGTGGCCACGGCGGTATGGCTGGCCGGCCCGGCCAAGCGAGTGCGGTGGGCGCGCTGGCCGCTCGCGGTGCTCGTGATCTTGTCCGTTCTGCTCGATGCCGCTCCGGTCAAGGTCAAGAGATTTGACGAGGTACCGACGTTCATAACCGCCGCCCAGTACCGTAGTCAGCTGTCGCCCGGCGAGACCGTCGTGGTGGTATCGACCGTCGGCAACGCTGGCATGCTCTGGTCCGCCCAGTCTGACTTTTACCTGCGGATCGCCGGCGGGTACATCAACGAAGGAATCAACCACGGGACAGACCTGCCCCGGCCGGTAGCTGCTCTCGCCTATCCCACCCCGGCTCGCGTTGCAAGATTCGAGGCATACGTCAAGCGCGACCATCTAGGCGCGATCCTGCTGAATCGCAGCGACGAGCCAGGATGGGTCGGGATCTTCAGCAAGCTCGGTCTGGTCGGGCGTACCACCGGCGGCGTGGTGGTGTACCAGACGGACGGCTGCCGCACCTGCCACGCCCTTGACCGGGCCGAGCTGGGAAGAACTAACTAGGCAGACGCCCGGTCAGCCGCGCCTTTCACCAGGGCCCGCCTCAGGCGAAGTCCGGCCGCGCTGCTACGCGCTGGCCCTGGAAGCCCTGCTCCCGCGCCCCGGCAGATTCGCCCGTTCCCGCCGGTGAACCCGCCGGTAGCTCCCTATGGACCGGCCAGCGCGCGACCGACCACGCTGACATTGTCGGGGGTTTCTCGCCTGCCGACGTCCGGGTGCGCCTCGCGCACCAGCCACGGAAAGCCGTCGCAGCTGACCCGTGAGGTCGGTTGCGCATCACCTGAAGAAGGAGGAGAGAGCATCGATGCGGACACGCATACGGGGTTCTCTGGCCGTCGCCAGCCTGGCGGTGCTGGCGTTGACGGCCGCCGCTTGCGGCAGCACATCGAAATCGCCGAGCACTCATACCAGCCTCGCGGAAATCCAAGATGGCATCCAAGGGGTCAACCCCGGCGCCGGCGCACCCGTCAAGGGCGGCACGCTCAACATGCTGGGCGACGGCGACGTCGACTACATGGACTACAACGCCAGCTACTACACCATTGGCTACCTGGCCCAGCGGATGTACCTGCGCGGCCTGTACGCCTACCCGGCCATTCCTGGCAAGGTCACGACCGTAGCTCCGGACCTGGCAACCGCCCTGCCGGTCGTCAGCAACGGCGGCAAGACCTACACGGTCACGATCCGCTCCGGCGCGATGTGGAACACCAGCCCGCCCGAGCCGGTGACCGCCGCGGACGCGGTGATCGGCCTGAAGCGGTCCTGCAACCCGACCCCGACCAGGTTTGGCGGCGAGCCCGACTTCATCAACCTGATCCAGGGCCTAGCGAGCTTCTGCGCCGCGTTCGCGAAGGTCTCGCCGACGTCCATCTCCGCGATCAAGACGTTCATCGACACGCACAACATCTCGGGCGTCAGCGCCAGCGGGCAGACGCTCACCTTCAACCTGACCCAGCCGACGACGTACTTCCCCGACCAGCTGACGCTGCCGGCGTTCAACCCGGCGCCGCCGCAGAGCCTGAACTACCTGCCGGGCAGCGTGGCCTCCGAGACGCATCAGTACGCGGACGGCCCGTACGAAATCAAGTCGTACGTCCCCACCAAGTCGATAGTGTTCGTCCGTAACCCGGTCTGGAACGCATCGACCGACCCGATCCGCAAGGCCTACGTCAACCAGATCAACGTCAGCGAAACCGGCAATCCGGTCACAATCCAGCAGATCCTGGAGTCCAACACCTCTGCGGGCGGCATGGAGTTTGACGCCTTCCCGCCAGAGCCGGCGCTGCCCGGCCTGATCTCCCAGATGCAGTCTGGCGGCAAGGACTTCAACCTGGGCCCGAGCTACGGATCCAACCCGTTCCTCGACTTCAACACGGTCTCGCCGAACAACAACCATGCGCTGGCCAAGGTCGCCGTTAGGCAGGCACTCAGCTACGCGATCAACCGGAGCAACCTGATCAAGGACGATGGCGGCCCGGACGTGAGCCCGCCGCTGGACCACGTCCTGCCGAACGGCATCAACGGCGCCCAGTACGTGCCGAAGGACTTCAACCCGTTCCCGTACGACCCGGCCAAGGCCAAGGCCATGCTGAAGGCGGCTGGCTACCCCAACGGCCTGAACCTGACCGTGCTCTACAACGCCGAGTCGACGATCGAGCCGAAGATGTACCAGACGCTCCAGGCCGAGTTGGGCGCGGTGGGCGTCCGGCTGAAGGCACTCGCCGTCCCGGCCGCCGACCTGTACGTGAAGTACCTGGAGGTCCCTGCGACCGCCAAGACCGGCACCTGGGACATCGCCATGTCCGGCTGGGGCCCGGACTGGTACGGCGATGCCGCGGCCTCGTTCTTCGAGCCGATCTACGAGGGTTCCGCGTCGTTCCCGCCGAACGGGAGCAACTTCTCTGAGTACAACAACCCGCAGGTCAACGCACTGATCGCCAAGGCAGCGAGCGAGACCAGCGCGGTGCAGGCGGGCAAGCTCTGGGCCCAGATCGACCAGATGGTGACCGAGCAGGCACCGACCTACCAGATCACCCAGGACATGCAGCCCGACTACCACTCCACCTTCGTGCACAACGCCGTGTACGTGCCGTCGATCCAGAACTTCGACCCGACGAACGTCTGGCTGAGCAAGCCAGGCTCATAAGGCGGCCGCCCAGTTCCCCTGCGTCATCCGGCGCAGGGGAACTGGCGTCGCATCAGGCACCCGCTGAAGTCGGGCCGACTGGTGTTCCGATCGGAATGGCCCTGTTATCCAATTGCCAACAATGCCAGCGAACAATCTTTTTTATGGGAGCGGCAGGTGAGGTAGGTGCGGCCGCGCGCGCACGCAACGGGTTCGGGGAGTTGGTACGGGGTCGGCGGATGGCGGCCGGGCTGACCCAGGAGGAGCTCGCCGAGCGGTCGGGACTCGGCGTGCGGACGATCAGCGACATCGAGCGGGGCCGCATCCGCCGTCCGCATCGCCGGTCGGTGGATTTGCTCTGTGATGCGCTGGGGCTGGCTAGGCCGGGCCGCAAACGCGCGGGATCGGCAGCGTCGGGCAAGGCGCGGGCGCCCGTGCCAACTCCGGCTGGCCGGTCCGGGTACGACGGCGGGCAACTCCTGCCAGTGGTGCCGCGGCAGCTGCCGACGGCGATCCCGCATCTCGCGGGCCGGTCAGATGAGCTAAGGATCCTGGACGAGCTCCTGGGCCGGCTCGACGGCACGGCGGGCACGGCGGGCATGGCGGGCACGGCGCTGATACTGGCGATCAGCGGGACCGCCGGGGTTGGTAAGACGGCACTGGCGGTGCACTGGGCACATCAAGTAGCGGAGCGCTTCCCTGACGGGCAGCTGTACGTCAACCTCCGCGGCTTCGACCCATCCGGGGCCCCGGTTGAACCGGCCGAAGCGATCCGGAGCCTGCTAGACGCCTTCGGAATGTCGGCCGAGCGGATTCCGGCCAGCCCCGACGCGCAAGCGGCCTTGTACCGCAGCCTGCTGGCCGACCGCCGGATGCTCGTCATCTTGGACAACGCCCGTGATGAGGCGCAAGTCCGCCCGCTGCTGCCCGGCAACGCACCCTGCTTGGTCGTCGTGACCAGCAGGCGCCAGCTGGCCGGCTTGGCCGCCACCGAGTGCGCGCAACTGATGAACCTGGATGTGCTGACCGATGCCGGGGCGCACGAAATGTTGTGCCACCGCCTAGGCCCTGAACTCGTCGATGGCGAAGCCGAGGCCGTTGTAGAGCTCATCAGCCTGTGCGCGCGACTGCCGCTCGCGCTAGCTATCGCCGCCGCGCGCCACGCGGCCCGCCCGTCGCGTGCGCTCCACGCCTTGGTCGAGGAGCTGCGGCCGGCGCAGGATCGGCTCACGTTGCTCGACGCGAGCGACGTCGCGGACGCGGTCACCAGTGCGCGTGCAGTGTTCTCCTGGTCCTACCAGAGCCTGACCCAGCCTGCAGCGCGCATGTTCCGGTTGCTGGCAGTGCACCCGGGACCGGACATCACCGCGGCGGCTGCCGCCAGCGTGGCCGGACTTTGCCAGGAACGAGCGCGACAGGCGCTCACGGAACTGGTTCTGGCGAACCTGCTGGCTGAACACGCCGATGGCAGGTACACCTGCCATGACCTGCTGCGTGCCTACGCTGCCGAGCAGGCCAGCAGATCCGATAGCGACGCAGATCGCAGGGCGGCAATGCACCGGATGCTGGACCACTACCTGCACACCGCTTTCGGGGCGGCCAGGCTGCTGGACCAGGCCGATCTGCCCGCGCGGCCGCACACCCTGGCACCGGGTGTCGTTCCTGAGGAACTGGCAGACCGGCGCGAGGCGTTTGCCTGGTTCGAAGCCGAGCG
>Ga0335075_10019231_pt1 | contig 10106 bp, 8 predicted proteins | sample Lox_Sample_24_FD_206723 | JGI IMG/M metagenome (GOLD analysis project Ga0335075, IMG submission 206723) | Soil microbial communities from Loxahatchee National Wildlife Refuge, Florida, United States - Lox_Sample_2.4 | ecosystem: Environmental > Terrestrial > Soil > Wetlands | place: USA: Florida...
AGTGCAGTGGGCTCCGCGAGTAAATCCAGCGGCACTCCCAGATAAGCAGGCCGCGGACGCTCCAATTGCAACGCGGCAAACATCGCCCGCAGGTGATCCCGGGCAGCCTCATCCGAAAACGCCGTGCGCGCCCGGCCCGCCACGGCGGCAACCACGGCATGCTGGTCATTCAACTCATGCAGGACGCCCCACTGTTTGCCGAGCGAGCTACGCACCGGCGTGCTCGCAACGACAATCATCGGTACGGAATCCGAATACGCCTGGCCCACTGCGGTGAGAATATTCGTGACTCCGGGACCCGAGATCACGAAAGCGGCAGCGGGCTTTCCACTAGCGCGCGCGTAACCGTCGGCAGCAAACCCGGCATTCTGCTCGTGCCTGACGAGGACGTGCCGGATGCCGGTCGCCGCAATCCCCCGATACAGCTCGAGCGTGTGCACGCCCGGAATGCCAAACACCGTATCGATGCCGTTGGCGGCAAGCTGCTCGACTACATACCGGCCAACTGTCCAAGGCGTGTCGTTGTCACTCATGAGGTTGCAATAGTCGCACAACGCACGCAAAGTCCAAATACTATGAAGTTCTCTCCTTTGGTAAACCGCATCAGCGGCGAGGGCGCCGACGCCTGGCGCACCCATTACGAGGCAGCATCGGCTCGCGAGCGCGGCGAGGATGTAATCATTCTCAGTATCGGGGATCCGGACATCAACGCACCTGAGGCCGCCATCGAATGCGCGGTGGAAAGACTGCGATCCGGTGATACGCACTACACGCCGGCAAGGGGACGCAAGCCGCTTCGCGACGCGATCGCGAAAGCTCACACGCAGCGAACGGGGCAGACCGTGCACGCTGAGAACGTGGTTTGCCTCTCGGGGACGCAGAACGCGCTGTTCGTCGCCTCCTTGTGCCTGGCTGGTCCGGGGGACGAAGTCATCACCTTCGACCCGCTCTACCCAACTTACACCGCAACCATCGAGGTCTCAGGCGCGCGGCTCGTACGGGCACCCACCGGGCAGGGCCTGAGGCCTGACCTGCGAGTATTGAAGTCGCTCGTTACGCCGCGCACTCGAGCGATCTTCTGGGCAACGCCGAACAACCCGAGCGGAGTGATTCTCAGCGAGTCGGAGCTCGATGCCATCGGAGCCCTCGCACTTCAGCACGACCTCTGGATGGTATCGGACGAGGTTTACGCGGGACTGGCACCAGAGGGGAAAATACCCAGCCTGGCGGCGAAATTTCCCGACCGGGTGGTGACCCTCGGCAGCTTGTCGAAGTCCCATTCGATGCCCGGATTTCGCGCCGGTTGGCTCGTCGGGCCACCCGAGCTGGCCGCGCACGCGGAAGCGCTCTCGATGTGCATGCTCTTCGGCCTTCCTGGGTTCATACAGGAAGCCGCGGTGACGGCCCTGGCGATTGCTCCGGAAACGGAGCGCAGCATCAGGGAGTTCTGCGACGTCCGCCGCGAGCGCTTCATGGCGGGACTCGAGGGCGTTCCCAACATCCGCGCCTTCGCGCCCCAGGCGGGCATGTTTCTGTTGGTGGACGTGAGCGGCACCGGCCTCTCGGGCTACGAGTTCATGCGGGCTCTCTACGAAAAGCGCCGGGTCTCGGTGCTCGACGGCGCCGCCTTCGGCCGGCAGACAGCGCATTACGTGCGCATCTGCTTTGCCACCGAGGAGGCGACGATCGATGCCGCCTGCCGGCGCATCCGCCAGTTCTGCGAGCTCGATCTGCCACACTTGCGCAGGCAGCGGCAGGCTTCCTGAAAGGCCGCGCCATTCACTTGGCGCTACAAAGTAAAAACAACGCTTGCAGGAAATTGCCTTAGAATCCAGGCCATGACGGATAAGAATCTGATCACGGTTGCGGAACAGTCGGGCTTTCGCGCGACCGGCCGCACCGATGAGGTGGAACGCCTGTGCGCGGCCTTCGCCGCGAAGTGGCCCGGCACGGTGAAATGCATCGAGTTCGGCCGGTCGGCTGAAGGCCGCCCGATGCTGGCGCTCGTTGCTTCGAAGGCAGATCCACGGAAAGTGCCGATGCTCATGCTCCAGGGTGGAATTCACCCCGGCGAGAGCGACGGCAAAGACGCCGGTTTCATGACGCTGCGGGATATCCTCAGCGGCACGGTTGCGCCGGGAGTGCTCGAGCACATTGCGATCCTGTTTGTCCCGGCATTCAACGTCGACGGCCATGAGCGCTTCCGCCGCTGGAACCGTCCTAACCAGAACGGACCTGAAGAGACCGGCTGGCGCACCACGGCGCAGAATCTCAACCTCAATCGCGACTACATGAAAGCCGAGGCGCCGGAGATGCAGGCGATGCTGCGCCTCCTGTGCGAATGGGACCCGCTCATCTGCGCGGACATTCATGTAACCGACGGCGCGGACTTCGAGCCCGACATCTCACTGCAGGCCGAGCCGATCAACCAGGGCGATCCCCTGCTCTACTCGAGCGGTCGCGAGATGCGCGATGAGCTGATCGGCAAACTGAGCGCGCAAGGCTCATTGCCGTTACCTTTCTATCCTGACTTCGCCAGGACAGACGACCCGGCGTCGGGATTTCTGCTGACAATCTATTCGCCCCGCTTCTCGACCGGCTACTTTCCGCAGCGGAATCGTTTCACCCTCCTGGTCGAGACGCATTCCTGGAAAAGTTATGCGCGCCGTATCGAAGTCACTCGCAACACGATACTGGGTCTCGTTGAGTTGGTTGCGGCGCATGGCTCCCGGTGGGAAGTCGAGGCGCACGAGGCTGACGAGAATGCGATCCGCATCGGCGGCACGGACGTAACACTGAGCTATGCGTCCCGTTGGCGCGAGCCGCGCCAGGCAGGAGGCATCGCCAAGGCGCCCGACGCGGCCGGCGCCGAGATCATCGAATTCAGGGGGTATGCCTACACCCGTAACCCATCCCCGATATCGGGCGACCTGGTGACGGTTTACGACCCCACTACTCCTCAGATCTGGAAAGTACCCTACCGGAACAAAGTCGAGCCGACGCTGATCGTGAAGGCGCCTCTGGGCGGGTATGTCGTACCGGCCGCCTTCGCCGCTGAGATTGGCAACAAACTCAAACATCACGGCATCTCTTTCGAGACCCTACCCGATGACGTAGAGAGCGTTCGCACAGAAGTCTTCAGGGCCGCGCGGGTAACCTTCTCCACCGTCCCTTTCGAGGGACGCATGCAAGCGAACCTCGATGGCGAGTGGACGCGGGAAACCCACACGCTCCGCGCCGGCGCATTGTTTGTTCCGATCGCACAGCCTGTGTCGCGTCTGGTGATGGCGCTGCTCGAGCCCCGAGCACCCGACTCACTCGCCGCCTGGGGATTTTTCAACTCCTGTTTCGAGCAAAAGGAGCACATGGAGCCCTACGTCGCAGAGCAGATCGCGCGCGAAATGCTGGAGAAAAACCCACCACTGCGCGCGCAGTTCACGCGACGGCTGGAGCAAGATCCGGCGTTCGCCGCTAGTCCTGGAGCGCGCCTGGATTTCTTCCTGAGTCGTCACTCCTCCCGGGACGACCGATACAACCTGTATCCGGTGCTCAGGGTCGACGAGCTTCCGGCCTCGACTGCCGCCGAATGAGTAAGTCTCAGCAGCAGCCATTGCGCGTGGCTCCGATTATTGTTGCGGCTGGATTCCTCCTCGGCTCCGGTGCCGCCTCGGCAGAACCAACGAGCGACGCGGTCAAGACGGCTGATCCCTCTACCGATCCGGACAGCAGCGACCCGGGACCGAAGCACGGCGGCCTGCTCACCGACATCGAGGATTACTACACCGCGCCGTTGCATTGGGACCTGAAGGACTGGGCTTATTTCGGCGGGGCCGTCGGCTTGGTGGCCGCTGCTCACCACTATGACACCCAGGTGCGCACGCACTTTATCAAGGAAGGAGCGCAGCCCATCGGGGGCAGCACCAAGGATTTACAGGACTACATTCCAACGATCGCCGCTGTAGGCGGAACCTGGCTCTACTCCAACCTCTTTGCCGGCGGCGCAGGCAACCATGAAGCCTGGAACATGGTGGAGGCCGGCGGCCTCAGCGTCACCACCAGCTTCGTGCTCAAGTTTGCTGCCGGACGCGAGCGTCCGGATCAAACGGACGACCCCAACCTCTGGCGCAAGAGCGGCTCGTCGTTTCCTTCGATCCACGCCTCGGTGGCCTTCGCCGTCGGCGCCGTGCTTGCGGAATCCGGCAATGACGATTACCGCATCATGCGTCGCTTTCTGGGATACGGCGCAATCGCGGGCTACACGGCGTTCGAGCGGCTCAAGCACAACGCCCACTGGCTATCGGACGACGTGGCGGGCGCGGCTATTGGCGGCGCCACCGCGCACTTTGTTCTGGAACGTGACGCAGAGCGGCGTGCGGTCAGGGACAGTGGCTCGGCGCTGTCCGTCACGCCGATTCCGGGGGGCGCCATGTTGAGTTACAACCTGATCTTCAAATAGCGTTGCCTCCGCCTTCAGGGCTCACGGCGGGCATCGCCGCCCGCCCATCTGACAACGCCTTCGCAGGGTTGTAAGAAATCGGCAACGTCCGGAAGCAGACCCATCGTTCTGACGAGCGCGAATGCTCGTATGTCGGCATTGGGGAATGCCTCGTGAAGGCGGATGGCCGCTGCCAGAATCGTACGTCCCTTGGTGATGACGTCGTCGACAATCACGATTCGTGTTGGAGGGTATCGTAGCCCAGGTGCGACCGGCCGAGGGGCCACGACAAACGACTCGTAATGTTGATGGACGGTCGGACGATCGGCGCTGGGAGCTGTCGCAGACTTTCTGACTGGGAAACGTCGCGCGACACCGGGCCAAACGGAGGTTCCCAGTCCGACGCCGTGCAACGCGAAGGCCAGTCGCTGTGCAGGCCACACTCCCCGCGACGACGGGGCGCTACCCGGCACCGGTACCAGGACGCTTTCCTCCGCGAAGGTGCCGGTCAACATCTCGCGGCGCAGGATTTGGCTGTGAACCAGGCCTGCGTAAAGCGGCAGCCAGACAGGGTCACCTTTCTTGAGCCGCATGCACAGCAGGCGAGATGCCTCTGAGGCATAAGTACGGCCCTGCGGTGAATAGATGTAGCAGGAGCAGAAGCTCACGCTGCGCAGCGTAGGTTGAAAGCGTGTTCCAGTGGCCGATCGCAGCAAACTAAAGCCGCTATCTATCGCGCCCCTCGTCCTTACCGCGCGAGACAGCAGCTCCCGCGGTTGCGTCCCTGGTACTTTCCCCCTCCTTTGACCGCATACGCAGCCACGACTGTACGGCCTGGCGCCGGATCTCCTCAGAATTTCTGGGCGGGAGCGGCGTGGGGCCGGGGTGGGCGAGTTGTGAGGGTTGCTCGCGCGGCGCATCTCGTAGGGTTGAGCGGGGTGCAGGCTTCAGGTCCGCCGCAGGCTTCAGATCCGCTGACCTCGTCTCGGCTGAGGTCGCTCCTGCATTTTTTGGCGCCGCCGATCGCTCGCGATAGGCGGTGAGCCGGGCCCTGTAGTCCTCACGCAGGCGTTCGGCGGCCTCCTTTGACATCCCCTTGCGCTCGAGTTGATAGAATTCCATGGGGACGTGCAGCAGTGGCTTTCGATCGATACCCTGTGCCGTGAGGCTGCGATGGTCGACACGAGCCTCGATATTTGCCTCACGCAATGCCTGATTGGTGAGAGTCGCCCACCGCTCACGCAGGGTCGAGTATTCCTCGCTATGACTGGACAAGCCGCGTTGAGCACGCGCGGTACCACTGATGTCCAAACCGGTTTTCGCACCCAACCCCGACGGGGTGACCTCCCGGGTGGTCGTCAACATATGGGCATGGAAGTTAGTCGATTCACGACCGGGCTTGGGATCGTGTATCGCCAGATCCACCGCCACGCCATACCGCTCCGCCAACTCGCGAGAGAACGAGCGGGCGAGTGCCAGCCGTTGCTCCGGAGTCAACTCCGGCGGCAAGGCAACCTGGTACTCACGCGCAACGCGGGAGTCGCGTCGCCTCTCGGCGGCTTCCGCCTTGTTCCAGAGCTGTGCACGATCGCGCGCCCATGCGGCAGTCGAGGCCTCCAGCTTTGACGGCAAGATGATCTCGCTGTGACGAACATCCTTACGTCGTGAGTGGTTGTGCACATTCCCCGTGCGCTCGTCGCGAATTTTTTCCCCAGCCCGATAAGCGGCCGCTCCCGTTGCCTGCTGCCCCGTGGATCGCTTGATGGGGCGAATGTCCATGTGAAAGATAGCCATGCAGATAACCGCCGACTAGCGTGAGAAGGCCACGCGCAGCCAGGCAGCGCCGGAGGCGGTCTTCAAATAGCCGGTAAGATCGGGCAACTGCTCCAGCTCTGAGGCCATAACAGCAGCTTCCGTCACGTGCTGCTCGCTCACGTTGGTGGAGCGACGCGCGCCTCGCAACACAAACAGCCCCTCGCGGTCGCGCCCGCGGGAAGTTTGCCGGCGAACGACCTCACGCTCGCCGATCAGGCGCGAGGCGAATTGTGAAGTGCCACCGTTTTCGCTGCCGGAGCAACGTAGGATCAGAGTATTCCCGCAGTTTTCGATGATTGTCTGGGCTTCGCCCGATCCGTAGGTACTGGACACCTGGGCAACCGACTGAAATCCCAGGACACATCGACCACCGAATTTGCGCAGCCGGGCCAACGCATCCTTCAGTCCATCGATGGCGCCGAGCGCATCGAGCTCGTCCACGACGAACCAGAGACGCTGGTCCTGCTCCGGATGACTCATCGTCTCGACAATGGCGAGCCGTAACCATGTCGCAATGATCGATCGAAGAGCCGCGATCTGCGCCGCCTTGTAAGGAATGAACAGTACACCGCGCCCCGACTGCACCCATCGGCGTACAGAAAACGGCTGTGCACGCTGCTCCTTGATGTAGGCGAGCGCCGCGGCCGCAGAGCCCGCCACGGACCTGATCGAGCCAAACATGCGAGCGTTATCAGGCTCGAGAAAGGGCTGCGCCGGTGTGTCAAACACGACGGGTCGCAACTCCGAGCTGGGCGCAACCGCCAGCAGCCGCCAAAGCTCCGAAATTTCCCGCGGACCCCGTTCGTGGCAGCAACGTATAACAGCAGACATGAACGTACGTGCATACCCACGCCATTCCTGCCCGGACGCGTCCTCCGTTGCCGGTATCAAACCGCTCGCGAGCTGATCTACGTCGTACCGCTCACGGATTTCGGCGAACAGATCCCACTTTACGGCATGCTCCTCGAATGGATTAAGAACCACATCACCGCGATAGCGGTCGTAAAACGACTCCAGATAGCCCCCATCGGGATCGGCAATCACCGCGCGATCACCGCGAGCCAACGCACACCCCAACAGCTCGCGGATGGCCGTCGACTTACCGGTACCGGTAGTACCGATGAGCTTGAAGTGTTTGGTCTCGTCGAGCGGTGTAATCCGTACGCCCGCCAACGTCAGGGCGAATTCCCCGCCATGGAAATGGCAATGTCGACGCAGCCACCCCGTCGCGGCAACTACCCTCGTACCGCGTTTATGGACATCCCGCGAGCCGCCATGGCGGACCAGGAAAACCACTCCCACAAAGAGAAGCACTCCCACGACCACCACAAAGACCCGCTCACCGTTCGTCCATTGCAGAATCGCCGCGTGTAATGTCCTCAAGCCCTCCATGACTCAGTACCCCTTGATGACGAAGTAATCTCCGCCCTCTCCATAGACCGGCGCCTTCCGGTCGACTCGGACGCAGAGTCGGCCGGGATCACTGCCGCAGTGACGCAAATCCGCTCGCGCCCCGCGCTGTTCGAGGCGCGCCAGACTCGACGTCAGCTCGTCCCGTTTCGCGCGTAGACTCACGAGCTCGCCTTGAGAGGGCAGAAACCACCAGGCCGCATACAGTGGTATGGCGGTACACAGCAACGTCACCCCAACGCTCCAAAGGGCCACGCGTAGATTCGCGGAGCGACCCAAGCTGCGCAGCGCATCAGCCGCGCGCCTACTCTCGTTTCCCAACAGCTGCAGCTCCTCGACCAATGTATGCCGGATCTCGTCGCGTACAACGGTGTCGATCTCTCTGGTATGGGCGGTGAGCTTCTCGAGTGCGGCCGCCGCCAGTGCCTGTTGCGCTTGTGCCGCTTCCATGAGCAAACCGACTTTGATGGTGTTTTCTTCCATGTTCGACTCTCCAAGGACAATCAGCGATCGAGCCCATCGTGCTCCCCATCCTTGCGGTGCTCCGACGACGGCCCTGCATTGGATTGGCGATCGGACGCCCGGAAGGCATCCCATATTCTTCTGGTGGCATTGCGTAGCGGGGACATGACGTCGCCGCTACGCACCGCTTCCACAAGGCCCAAAGTGACGCGACGCCACTCCGGGCGGGATGCCAACTTCAAAAATCCCTTCAGGTCAGGCAGCTGCTCAATCTCAGAATCCAACACCGCCGGCTCGATGCTGAAGTGCTGAGTGCGGGTGGTCGTGGACAGGAGCCGCAGTGGTTGTCGCGAGCGCGATTCAGTAGTGCGCAGGACTTCGCGCTGTCCGATGAGTTGGGACGCGAAGCTCGATGTGCCGCCCCGCTCGCTGGCGGAGCAGCGCAGGATCAGGGTATTGCCGCAGTTCTCGATGATCGTTTGCGCTTCAGAGCGGCCATAGGTGCCCGATACCTGTGCAACCGATTGAAACCCCAACATGCAGCGGCCACCGAATTTACGCAGCCGTGCCAGCGCATCCTTCAGGCCATCGATCTGCCCCAAGGCATCCAGCTCATCGACCACGAACCACAGGGGACGGTCGCCCTCCTCACGATTCATGGTCTCGAAGATCGCAAGCCGCATCCAGGCCGAAATCATCGAGCGTAGCGCGGCAATCTGTCCCGCCTGGTAGGGAATGAACAGCACCCCCTTACCGCTTTGCACCCACTTACGCACCGACAGCGGGGGACCGTTCTGGCCGCCGACGTATTGCAGCGCGTCCATGGCCGAGGTGGTCACCGAGCGGATGGAATCGAACATCTTGATATTGTGTTCGTCGAGGAAGGGTTGGGCAGGCGTACCCGCCAACAGCGTCTTCAGCTCCTCGGTGCCGGCGATCACGAGAATGTCGTGAAGCTCTTTGACATCCGTGATTCCGGCATCACGTGTCTGACGCACAACCGCTTCAAGGAACGTCCGCCCGTAGGCCCGCCAGCTACGCTCCGAGCCTTCCTGGTCCGGGATGAGCGACCGGGCCAACTGCGCTACGTCGTAATCATTTGTGATCTCACCATAGAGATCCCATTTCCCCGAGCGCTCATCGAACGGATTCAGGATGACATCACCTCTGCGCTCGTTGTAGAAGCGGCGCAGATACCCGCCGTCCGGATCGGCGATGATGGCTCGATCGCCGCGCTCGAGCGCACCGCCGAGCACCTCGCGGATGGCCGTGCTTTTGCCGGTGCCCGTCGTGCCGATCAGCTTGAAATGCTTGGTCTCATCCTCGATGGGTATCGGGATGTTGGCCAGGGTCAGACAGTCCCTGGGCCCAGGACTGGCCGCGCCACGTGACCTTTCCGCCGACCGGTCGTGCGCTGTCGGTCTCGCCTGATGACGTTCCTCCTGATCGGAGATCACCGTCCCACGTTGGTGAGATGCCTCCAAGCTTGCGGACTTTGCTATGACACGTCCGCTGAAGTAGCCCACGGAGGCAAACAGTCCGACACCGACCGCGAGCTGCATCAGGCCGCCGTTGGCAATACCCAATCCGTGCAACAGCGGTTGAGCCGCGCTGGTACCGACAGCAGCCAACATTGTGGCGGGGACGGCCAAGAGCGGCGACAACAGCAATTTGTCGAGGCGCGCCTTCCCCTTCGCCATGGCGGTGATCATCGGTCCGGCTACCGTGGAATAGCCGAGCACGAGACCTGACCAGCCGTGCGAGACAGCATTCAGCCCGCTTGCAAGCTCGGAGAACATCGCGCCCTCAGCCCTCGCAATCCACGTTGCGGCGCTTGCGCGCCGGCTGAAACCATATTTCCTTTATGAACCGCTCGTGCCGCTCGACTGCGCACTGAATCACTACGTCCACCAGCAAATACAGCAGACTTTTGATGTCACCGCGCGCGAGGTCGCGGCCGCCCGGGCTCTGCTTGATCAGCAGC
>Ga0335075_10019234_pt1 | contig 10105 bp, 8 predicted proteins | sample Lox_Sample_24_FD_206723 | JGI IMG/M metagenome (GOLD analysis project Ga0335075, IMG submission 206723) | Soil microbial communities from Loxahatchee National Wildlife Refuge, Florida, United States - Lox_Sample_2.4 | ecosystem: Environmental > Terrestrial > Soil > Wetlands | place: USA: Florida...
AAGCAGCGATAACGATCCGACCAGGCCAGCGGATGCAGCGGCGAGGATGCCGGACTGTGCCCGATTCTCTCTGTTCCGGCGATCTTCACCTTAGCCTGGGACGGTCCTTCTATACGCATTCAGCCCAACCGATGCCAGAGCAATTTCTCGCTCCGCCCCGACGGGAACGACGCGGTACTTTGGCGAACCTGGCGAGTGCGGCCCCTCGTCACTGGTACAATACAGGCAAGGAGGGCAGACTATTATGGTGGGACCGGCGTCTCGCCGGTCTTCCTCTGGTGGGACCGGCGTCTCGCCGGTCCGGACACAGGAGGAAGGCATTCATGGATCTCGACGCCAAGGTCTGTTACTGCTTTCACGTGACGCAGCGGAAGCTGCTGAATTTCATCCGCGTCGAGAAGCCGCGCGTGCCCAGCCAGCTGTCGGAGTGCGGCGGCGCCGGCTCCGGCTGCGGCTGGTGCATCCCCTTTCTCAAGCAGCTCTTTCAACAGAGCGTCCAGGGCGGTTCGACCGAGCTGGAGCAGCTGACGCCGGCTGAATACGAGCGCCGGCGGGCCGTCTACATCCGAGAGGGCAAGGGCAAGCCGCCTCCCGGCGCCGCGCCGCTGCCTCCAGACGAATCGTGAATTCCGAAAAAGGAAGCAGATTGATAGCAGACGCTGGCGGCACACACCGGGCCGACTGGCATCTTCGCTGTGCGGAATGAAGCTGGTGCCGTCTTTCATTCCTTAGAAGCACGAACACCATGAGCCGCCTGCTCAGGCAGGCAATACCATTTCGACAGGCTCACAGCGAACGCGGCGAACGATCTCGTCGGCGACGACCAGTCGCGTCGCGCCGGCGACGCCCATCGGCAGAATCACCAGCTGCATGCCGGGCACCACCAGCAGCAGCGCCCACAACACGCCGAACAGCGTGAACGCCACGAAATTCCGGCCGACCCAGGCGAAGCGTCCCTCCAGCCCGACGCCGCGCATGGCCAGCGGATAATCGATGAAGTCCCACGCCAGCATCCAGCCGCAGACAAGCACTTTCAACGGCACCGTGACCACGGCAGCCGGCGGGAAGAAAAAGCTGATGAGAAAGAGGATGGCCAGCAGCGTTCCGCCGATGAGCAGGGCAACGGCTACCGCCTTGGCCGTGCTGACCAGCGAGGCGAAGAACGAGGTCTTCGGTGCGGCACTCCCCATCAGGGCGGTTTCCTGAGCGTGCGACACGGACTCCAGGGCGAAGGCGGACAGCGGCTGCGCCAGGCTCAGGGCCACGAGCATCGCCACGATAACACCCACCACGGCGAGCGCGATCACCAGGCTCCAGTAACCGATTTGTCCCCAGGCGCCCGGGTTTGGGCCGACCAGCCAGCTGCTCAGATGATGCGATCCCCAGATCGCCAATCCGGTCAGACCGCACGACAAGAGCAGCAGCATCGCCACCGGCACCAGGGCATAGCCCCATACGCGCGGCGTGATGACGACAAAGCCGATGCCGCTGCTGAACGCTTCCAGACCACTTATCAACGTGAGCCGGCCCTGCACTACAGGGGGATTCATCCGGGGCAAGATAACCTGATCGTCGCGCATAGGGCATCCGCGGGGGAGGACACGAATTCAGCCAGGGGCCTTTCCCATTGTACGCACGGCGAAGATGACGCGGAACCGTCTCACCAGCCGAACAGCTCCCCGCCGAATTGTAGCATCAGATGCACCAGGCCGCCGACGACCAGGAAGCCAAGGAACAGTGCCAGCACATTCGGCAGACAGGCGGCATAGAGGGGGAAGGTGAACACGCCGCTGAGGAAAGGATGGGCGGGAAGCACCGGTTGCACCCGCGTGCGCTCGGCGAGGCGCTGGCGCACCTGCTCGGCGAACAATTCCGATTGCGGCTCGCGCGGCGTCGGGGTTTTCGGCTCGGGGCTGTGCTGCACGTCGATCGGCTCGTATTCCTCCGGCGACATGGCGAGCCGCGAGCGCGGCGGCTTTTCCGGCGGCGTCTCCGGCTCGGCGGGCTTGTCCGTGGCGAAGCCGTATCCCTCGATCTCGTAAGCGCTGGGAATGTGCAATCCGGGTTTCGCTTTCGGCGGCTCTTTCGCCCACGGAAATCGCTTCTGCTTCCGGAATTCGGCCTCTTCCTCTTCCGGCGCGGCCCAGGGATCCTGGACATCCGGCTTCGGCTTGCGTTTCTTTTTGCTGCGCGGCTTGACCGGAGGCGCACGCATCACGGTCTTCGCCGGGGCCGGCACGCGCTCCGTCGAGGGCAAGCGCTGAATGATCCAGGCCAGTCGGCCGAGCAGACGCGAATAAAGGAAGAGCACCGCAGCGCTGACCGCGGCGGCCACCGGCACCAACAGTCCCTGACCCCCGAACAGAGCATAATACCAGGGCACGACGGCGAGGCTGAGCAGAATGGCCGTGAGAAAGTAGAAAACCATCGCCGACGGAGCGACGCGCAGAAAGCGTGTGAAGATCGCCCAGCGGAACGGCACCCAGCGCGAGAGCGCGCTCATCGACGACATCAGACCAATGGGGAAGAACAGCCACAATCCCGGCCCAGCCAATAATAGGACTCGCAAGGCACCGTGGTCCGCCAGCCACACGTCGCGGAGCAGACGGGCCGCCAGAGCGGAGGGAGCCAGCCAGATCCCCACCAATTCGACAAACTGCACGGCATGACCGAGCCAATCCTGCATCGGCTCGTTCGGCCAAACGATCTCGTCCTGTCCCAATCCCGTCTCTTGAACCACCACGAGCACGCAGCGCGCGGCATACGCCAGCACGCAAACGCCGACCATGATCGACGCCGCGAGCAGCAGCACAAACATAATGGCGGGACCGGCCGCACCCATGACTGCCTCTCGCTGAGACGGCTTGCACCTTGGCGCTGCGTTGCATGCCGCGGATCATCGTCCCAGACTACTTCGCGCCACACAGTATTCCTGACAAAGGACGATCAGCGCAACGACACATCTTGCCTTGATTATCCGTTTTCGCAGCTTTCCGTCGGAAAAGACATGCTAAGCTCTCAGAAGCAGGCACCCTTGCCTGTTTCTCAACGGTTCGTTCTCGGGTTTCGATGTTCTCTCATCGAGGTCGAGATAATGTCGTCCAAATCATCTACTCTCAAGGACTGCACCATGATTTTGCTCCGATGGCTGCGAGAAGTCAACGAGAAGCTGCTGAGTCGCGGCAACCGTGACAGTCGACGTCCGCCGGCGCAACGGGACGCGACAGCTCGCCCCGTTCTGGAACACCTGGAGGATCGGGTGGTGCCCTCCGTGGACACCACCACCAACATCGCGATCGCCATCACGCCTAACTTCTTGGGACACACGGCGACCGAGACGATCACGGCCACCGTGACCCAGTCGAACACCAATACGCCGGTGACAGCCGGCTCCGTCGGGTTCATCGTCAACAACCAGCCGGCAAGCGTGCCGGTCAACAGCAATGGCCAAGCGACGTTCTCGCTCTCGCTGCCCTTATCCGCCGTGGCCACCAATGAGACCGTCCTGGTCGCATACTCAGGCACATTAACAATTACACCCAGTGGCCCGGACGGTTTCCTCCCCAGCGGAGTACTCTCACCAGTATATCTTAATCTGATGAACGAGCTGCTGCCGTCGCATATCACCTTCGCAACGCCGGAGAACGCACTGTCCAACGCCTTCGTACTCAGCAGCATTGGCGGCGAGACGGATGCCGTCTCGTTGTTGTTCCTCCCCATCGATTTCAACTATGGCGATCCGGGAGTGATCCTGTCTATGAAAATTGGCGAACTGACGCTACCCGGGCAGCTCGCCAGCGCTTTCGGCATCCCGTACTAGGCTAGGTGGTTGGGTGGTGAGGTGGTTGGCTTGTTAAAACCTGAAAAAAAAGAGCCACAGATAAACACGGATAAACACGGATCAAAACAACAAGAAAAGCGATCCCGAGGAACGCTCCCTGCCGCTGCCTTTTGTCTTTCTCTTTTTTTGTCCTTTATCCGTGTTCATCTGTGTTCATCTGTGGCTCATTTTTTTACAGGTTATTAACCTCTTCGCCACCTCATCACCCATCCACCTAATCACGACACTACCGGCAGCGATCCCTCCGCCGCCAGCTTGCGGATGTCCTGCGTAATGCGCATCGAGCAAAACTTCGGACCGCACATCGAGCAGAACTTCGCCGACTTGAACACTTCTTGCGGCAGCGTTTCATCGTGCATGGCGCGGGCCGTCTCCGGGTCCAGCGACAGCTCAAACTGCTTGTTCCAGTCGAACTCGAACCGCGCCTTCGACAGCTCATCGTCGCGCTTGCGTGCGTCCTTGCGGCCGCGCGCGATGTCGGCGGCGTGGGCGGCAATCTTGTACGCGATCACACCCTGGCGCACGTCGTCCTTGTTCGGCAAGCCGAGGTGTTCTTTCGGCGTGACGTAGCAGAGCATGGCCGCCCCCGCCTCGCCGGCCAGCGCCGCGCCGATGGCGCTGGTGATGTGATCGTATCCCGGCGCGATGTCCGTCACCAGCGGGCCGAGCACGTAGAACGGCGCATCGTGGCACAGCTCGCGCTCTTTCTCGACGTTCATCTTGACCAGGTGCATCGGAATGTGTCCCGGCCCCTCGATCATCGTCTGCACGTTATGCTCCCACGCCTTCAGCGTCAGCTCGCCGAGCGTCTTCAGCTCGGCAAACTGCGCCTCGTCGTTGGCGTCGGCCAAACAGCCCGGACGCAGCCCGTCGCCGAGACTGTACGTCACGTCGTAGGCCCGCAGGATCTCGCTCAGCTCGTCGAAGTGCGTGTACCACGGGTTCTGCTCATGGCGTGCCAGCATCCAGGCGCCCATCAGCGAGCCGCCGCGCGACACAATGCCGGTGACGCGATTCGTCGTCAGCGGCAAATACTCCAGCAACACGCCGGCGTGAATCGTCATGTAATCGACACCCTGCTGAGCCTGGTGCTCGACCATGTCCAGCATCATGCGCGGCGTGATGTCGCCGACATCCTTGACGTTCTGAATGATCTGATAAATGGGCACCGTGCCGATCGGCACCGGCGAAGCGTCGATGATGGCCTGGCGAATGGCGTCGATGTCGCCGCCGGTCGAGAGGTCCATGACGGTATCGGCGCCGAGATGAACGGCGGTGTGCAGCTTCTCCAGCTCGTCGTCGATCTTGCTGGTGACGGCGGAGTTGCCGATGTTGGCGTTGATCTTGCATTTGCAGGCGACGCCGATGCCCATCGGCTCAAGGTGTTTGGTCAGATGCACCTTGTTGGCGGGGATGACCAGGCGTCCGCGTGCCGTCTCGTCGCGGATCAATTCGGGATCGAGATCCTCGCGGTCGGCCACGAAGCGCATTTCCTCGGTGACGATGCCCTTGCGAGCGGCTTCCATCTGAGTCATCGGCTGGTCCCTTCTATGAGGAGCTGTCGTGCGAGGGGAGAGCGGCGAGGGGAAGCGAGAACGGCAGGCGGTTCGCTTTCCGTCCCGGCATTACCCGGATCGGTCCCAGGGTCTGCTCTCAGCCCGCGGCGCGGCCGCGGACACCCCTAGCGATACCTGAAGAGAGATTGTACCTGTCGCTCTCCCGTCCGGCCACAGCTTCGCCCGGCTTTGCTTTTTTGGAGTGCGGCGCTTTTCCGCCGCTTTGTTTTGTTTTTTTGGAGTGCGGCGCTTTTCCGCCGCTTTGTTTTGCTTGTTGTTTGTTGAAAAGCGAAAGAAAAAAAGCGGCGGAAAAGCGCCGCACTCCAAAAAAGGCCAAGCTGCTTTACCCGTTCGGCTTCACTCGTGCCTCTTTGCGCTCCTTGCGACGCATCTCTTTTTTCCCATTATTTCCGCACGATTCTTCCCTTGCTGAGTTTCGTGGCCAAGGAAGGCTCACCTTCCATAGATCTAGGAGAATCGGAGACGTGGCGGAGAAGTCCGCAGACAATCCCAGACGAGGAGGCAGCAAAGCCGTCGTGACACGCATCCAGGCCGCCGTGGTGGGCACGGGCTTTATCGGCCCCGTGCATGTCGAAGGGCTTCGCCGGGCCGGCGTTCGCGTCGCGGGCGTGCTCGGATCGTCGCCGGACAAATCGCGGCAGCTGGCCGAGCGGCTCGACGTGCCGCGCGCCTACGCCTCCTTCGACGAATTGCTCGCCGACGCCGACGTGCAGGCCGTCCACCTGGCGACGCCGAATCGTTTGCACTTCGAGCAGGCGTCGCGGGCGCTGCGGGCGGGCAAGCATGTGATGTGCGAGAAGCCGCTGGCGATGACCTCGACGGAGTCGGCGGAGCTGGTGCGGCTGGCGCGTCAAATGCGCTGCGTGGCCGGCGTCAATTACAACATCCGCTATTATCCCCTCTGTCGCGAGGCCGCCGAGCGCGCTCGCGCCGGCACGCTCGGCGAGGTGTATCACGTCGCCGGCAGCTACGTCCAGGATTGGCTGTTCCATCCGACCGATTTCAACTGGCGCGTCCTCGCCGAGGAGGGCGGCGAATTGCGGGCGATGGCCGACATCGGCACGCACTGGCTCGATCTCATTCAATTCATTACGGGGCTGTCCGTCGAAGCCGTGTTCGCGGATCTGAATACGGTCCTGCCGGTGCGCCAGAAGCCGCGCGGCGGCGTCGAGACGTTCAGCGGCAAGCTCGGCGCCCCGCAGGAATCCGAGCCAGTGGCGGTTAACACCGACGATTACGCCTGCGTCCTGCTGCGATTTCAGGGCGGGGCACGCGGCGTGTTATGGGTATCGCAGGTGACGGCGGGCCGCAAGAACTGCCTTCGCTTCGAGATCGCGGGCTCCAAACAGTCGCTGGCCTGGAATAGCGAGCTGCCCAATGAGCTGTGGATCGGCCACCGTGACCGGGCCAACGAATGCCTGATCCGCGATCCCGCCCTGCTCGGCCCCGACGCTCGCCGCCACACCGACTATCCCGGCGGACACAACGAAGGTTTTCCGGACACGTTCAAGCAGTGTTTTCGAGCATTTTACGATTACATCGCCGCGGGCGATCAAGACGCTCCGGCTTCGTTTCCGACCTTCGCGGACGGACATCGCGAGATCGTTCTCTGTGAGGCGATCCTCCGCTCCGCCCGCGAACAACGCTGGATCGCCCCACAGGAGATCGACGCGTGAAACTGGGATTCGTCAGCGCCATTCTGCCCGAACAAAACCTCGAACAAGTCCTCTCTTTCGCCGCGGACATCGGCTACGACTGCATCGAGCTGATGTGCTGGCCGGTGAGCAAGGCCGAGCGCCGCTACGCCGGCGTCACGCACCTGGACGCGACCAACTTTCAGCCCGCCGACGCCGAGCGCGTCCATGAGCTATGCCGGAAAACCGGCGTCTCGATTAGCGGACTTGGATACTATCCGAATCCGCTAACTCCGGACGAAGCGGAGTCGCGGCGAGCCGTCGAGCATCTTCGCGCCGTGATCCGCGCCGCCGTCGTGCTGGGTGTGCGGCAAGTCAACACCTTCATCGGCCGCGACTGGACGCGCTCCGTGGACGACAATTGGCCGCGTTTTCTGGCGGTGTGGCAGCCGCTCATCCGCTTCGCCGAGGAACAGGGAGTACGCATCGGCATCGAAAATTGTCCCATGTTCTTCTCCGCCGACGAATGGCCCGGCGGCAAGAACCTGGCCATCTCGCCGGCCGTCTGGCGGCGCATGTTCCGCGACATTCCCAGCAGCCATTTCGGACTCAATTTCGATCCGTCGCACCTGGTCTGGCAGCACATGGATTATCTCCGGCCGCTGCACGAGTTCCGCGATCGGCTGTTCCACGTCCACGCCAAGGACGCCCACGTTGATCGCCAGCGCCTCGATGACGTTGGCATACTGGCCACACCGCTGGACTATCATTCGCCGAAGCTGCCCGGACTCGGCGATGTCAGCTGGGGCCAGTTTTTCTCGATGCTCAACGAGGTCGGCTATCGCGGTCCGGTGTGTGTCGAGGTTGAGGATCGCGCCTATGAGGATTCGCTGGAATCGCGACAGGCGGCGCTGCGGCAAAGCCTGACGTTCCTGCGGAATTTCATCCCGGCGCGACGCGGGTAAGGAATCGCAAATTAATAACTTCGGTTAGCCGCGACGCGCAGCGGAGCGCGTTTACGTTTCGCGCGAAACGATAAACGTCGCGGCTAACCGGGTAACTTGTTGGAGAGATACATCAACCTTTCTGTCCGGAGCATTCATTATGAACTACACCTATGAAGATATCGCCAAGATGATCGATCATTCTCTGTTGAATCCGACGCTGACCGTCGCCGACCTGGAGGCGGGCTGCCGGTTGGCGGTCGCCTACAACGTGGCGAGCGTCTGCATTCTGCCCTACTATCTGAAGCTCTGTGCCGCGCTCCTTCGCGGCAGCACAGTGAAGGCCAGCACGACGATCGGCTTTCCACACGGAGGCCAAACCACCGCTATCAAACGCGCCGAGGCCGAGCAGGCGCTGACCGACGGCGGCGAGGAGCTGGATATGGTCGTCAACATCAGCCAGGTGCTCAGCGGCGAATGGAAGTACGTCCGCGAGGACATTCGGGTGGTCATCGACGCCGCCCACGCCGCCGGGCAAAAGGTGAAAGTCATCTTCGAGAATTGCTATCTGCAAAATGAACACAAAATCCGGCTGTGTGAGATCTGTAGTGAGCTGAACGCCGACTGGGTGAAGACTTCGACCGGCTACGGCAGCGGCGGCGCAACGCTGGACGACCTGAGCTTGATGCGCAAGCACTCGGCCGGGCACGTGCAGGTCAAGGCCGCCGGCGGGGTCCGCGATCTCGACAAGCTGCTGGAAGTGCGACAGCTCGGTGTCAGTCGGGTCGGCGCCAGCCGCACCCGTGAGATGCTCGACGAATGCCGTCGCCGTCTCGGTCTGTCGCCGGTCTCGGTCGCGGCCCCGGCGAGCAGCGCGGGTTATTGAGCGGCCCTCGCGGAGCAAGTGTCCCACCTTGTATAATCCGGGCATGGATGAAACACCCCTTCAGCTCGCCTTCGAGGGCGGCACGCTGATCGTCACCGGCGCGCCGGAGGATCGATTGGCCGCCCTGCCGTACTGCCTTCACGATCCGCGCACCGGTGTCTATCGCGCCGAGGCGCTGCATTATCGCGCCCTGGTCGAACACCTGCGCCGCGAGCGCCTCGCTTACGAGGACAAGGCCCGCGCCTATCAGCCGACGCCCTGGACGCTGCGGACCAGCCGCGATCCCTTTCCGCATCAAAGCGAAGCGCTCGACGTGTGGTGGAAAAGCGGCGCTCGCGGCGTCGTCGTGCTGCCGACCGGCACCGGCAAGACGTTCCTCGCCGTCCTCGCCATCCACAAGGCGGCCCGACCGACGCTCGTTATCACGCCCACCATCGACCTGCTCCATCAGTGGTACGCCGAGCTGCTCGTCGCCTTCGATGCGCCGGTCGGCCTGATCGGCGCCGGCCATTATGAGATTCAGCCGCTGACCGTCACCACCTACGATTCGGCCCATATTCACCTCGAACGCTGGGGCAGTCGTTTCGGTCTGCTCGTCTTCGACGAGTGTCATCATCTGCCCGGCCCCTCCTACCTGGAGGCGGCGCGCGGCAGTCTCGCCCCCTTCCGCCTGGGACTGACCGCCACGCCCGAACGTCAGGACGGACAAGAGCACCTGCTGGAATCGCTGATCGGCCCGCTGGTGTATCGCCGCGAGATCAAGGAGCTGGCCGGCGACTTCCTCGCCGAGTATCGCGCCGAACGGCTGTACGTCGAATTGACGCCGGAAGAACAGCAGCGTTACCAGCAGGCCCGCGAACACTATCGTCGTTTCTGTTCCGAGCACGGCATCAGTCTCGGCGGCGCCAACGGCTGGCAGCGCTTCATTCAGGAGACGTGCCGTTCGCGCGACGGCCGAGCCGCTTTCGAGGCCTACCGCGAGCAGCGTCGTCTCGTCCTGGCGGCGCCGGCCAAGCTGCACGTTCTGGAAAAGCTGCTCGACCGCCATTGCCGGGATCGCGTCCTCATCTTCACCTATGATAATGCCACCGTTTATCAGATCGCCCGCCGCTTCTTGGTGCCGGCGATCACGCATCAGACCAAGGCCAAGGAGCGGCGGCACATTTTGCAGGCGTTCCACAGCGGAGAGTATAATGTGGTCGTCACCAGCCGCGTTCTCAACG
>Ga0335075_10019235_pt1 | contig 10105 bp, 5 predicted proteins | sample Lox_Sample_24_FD_206723 | JGI IMG/M metagenome (GOLD analysis project Ga0335075, IMG submission 206723) | Soil microbial communities from Loxahatchee National Wildlife Refuge, Florida, United States - Lox_Sample_2.4 | ecosystem: Environmental > Terrestrial > Soil > Wetlands | place: USA: Florida...
CTTGTTGACTTTACCCAGCAGGTCAGCGCGGCTTGCGACCATTGGATTGGGATCCGAACTGGAAGGCTTTCGGGGTCCGTAGTGGATCGGCGGAGGGTACTCAAATGCGTGTCCCTTGAGTCTCATCGTCTGATCGAATGCATCGTTCAAGTTCCTGATTTGTGCCCTCAATCGCATGCTCTCGGAATTGAAGATCGGGTCGAAGGTCCAGTGGCCATCAAGACCAGCACCAACCAGCTTTTCGAAGCGGTCGCTGATCCCAAGGAGATATTTGCGTTGATCTTTGCTCGTGGATCTCGACTCACCCAAATCTTCGAGCTCCTTGGCGCATTCAGCTTCCTCTTGCTCGATGTCTTTGACCACGCGTGGGAGCTCTGAACATATTTGATTGAACAAATGTTTCGTCAACTCGTCTCGTAGAGACACAATGCCGAGCTGCCATCCGGAGAGTTGGTTCCAGGGCATTTGTGAAAAGATCTCCCTTTCGCTCTCATCTCTGTTGAATTGTGAATGTTCTTGCTTTTCGTCCCAGTCGGCGTTCCTCACTACATGCCAGCCAAGTCGAAGTTTCGATACTGGGTCCTGGTTCTTCGCCATATCCACGTAATTGCGTTCAGCGACGGAGCCACGATATTTCTTCAGCATGTCGGGTTTAGTGATGACGCCAACCGTACGGTCTCCGTGTGGATCGTACTCCCGTGCCAACCGAAGTACCTTCTGGACTTGCTTGTCGCTTTGTGCAGAGACAATTGCCAAAATGATGCTTCGTGGATTCTTCATGTACTCCCTGACCATATTCTCTACCAACTCAATGTCCTTTGGGTCTTTCGCATCGGCAATCAGTCCCGGCAAATCCACCAAGGTAAGGTGCGGAAGATCTGGGCCTGTGATCTCTAAGCGGAGAACATCATCGCAGACTGCATCTCCGCTGAGACCCATCGCTGTGCGAGCTTCCTTGATTAACTGGGGGACACCAGCAAGGCCAACATCAGAGGGTTTAAAATCTGCCAGGCGTCGTTGCCGGTCGGCAGAAGCATTTCTTCCTGGTATAATCTTCGCCATTGCCTTCTTGTCCGGAGAGCGGCGCAGAGCCAGTTCCATCGCAAACCTCGTACAGGTGCCGGTATCCACTGGGAACTTGACGTTTGAAAGCGCTTCGAGAACTGATGACTTGCCACTACTTTGGTCGCCACAAACTACCAGTTGAGGGAGGCTGATGGCATGGTGCTGAATGCCATCACTGCGCAACCTGTCAATGTCGTCCAGCAGCTGGACTTGGTCCTCCGATTGCAGCAGATGCAAGGGAAATTCACTTGAAGCCATGTTGGGCTTGCCGATAGTAGTGTAATGTTCGAAGGACGAATCTAGGCCGGAGCTGAAGAAGAGCAGACTTTATCAGGACCTCGATGGTTGTGGCTGCACCTCAAACATCAGCGAGACACAAGATGGCGCAGTCTTGCCACTCTCCAATGGCACGAACCTGCTTAGGGGCAATGCGTGATCGAAAGTGGGTTCTCCACCAGACCCCAGCATCTGACATGTTTTGATGGACAGGTCCCACTTCTGCATGTTGCATCGGCAGCAAGTGACCTCCTTATTGGCTAGCCTTTCAAACCTGGCGGTCTTCCGCCGGCTTGCGGCACTTATGCCTATCAAAAGGTTTCAACCCCTGTCATAGGCGCTGAAGTTCTGACACCTTCCCCGACTTTTAATGTCTCTCATCACTTGGCGAGAAACGCCACTTGACGATGGAATTTTTCAGCATTTTCTACTGTAATGACTATGGAAATGATGTAAACTTTCGTTTTGATCTTGATGACGGAGTATCTGTGGCTCTTGATGTGTGGGATTCCGTAGTCGGCCACTGTCACAGTATGGACCGCAAAATTGGCAGTCTTTCAATCCCTCACAACACCTGACAGGATTAGGCCGCCCAGCTGTCAAGACAACACCAAGTCTGTGCGTACCTCATCCTCCATATGCTGTAGGAAATAGAGCTGTTATGACAAAGTTGGTGGTGTAATGAGCAAAAATGCCGCTGGAGTGTCTCTCCAACTGGTGCTTCCCGGGGAGGTTAAGGGGTGGCCACCGTAATTAGTGCGGTTTCATCCCTCAAACATGCGGATTCGCCACATGGCAGCCACAAACAAAGGACTGATGGAATACGTGCAGACACAAAGTGGAGCCTTGGTCGATGTGCAGCATTTAGAAAATTTCAAACACTGTGCCCTATCGGCGATCTTGAATGGGTTGGTCTTCGGCTGAGCACGACTTGTTTGACGCCCACGTGGAAAAGCCATTGTGGCTGACCATTCAGCAGCCATGTGAAGCCCTGACTTAGCCCAAGAAGACTATATCCTGAACTGTATCAAATCCACAGGCTGCAATGGCGCATATTCTTTCAATAGTTCCCTGCCTTTCACTTCCCCATTATTTCCAGCTCAATGTCAGGACGTTCAACGATTCCGCGAAGCGCCAGCCCGTACTAGCGATGACAAGCCAGAAGTCCACGAAGTTCAAAATTGGCTTTTGCGATCGGCTTAGTGCCACTGAGCTTCTCAAGTGCCCGTATGTCGGGAATGCCTGGAGTAATCGGTAAGATCTAGGAGAAAATCGAAGTGGAAAGCTCATTGTTACATTGGCTAAGGATTAAACGGGAGCGAGTACTGATTGTCCTTCCCAACTGATGTTGAGCCCATCTTAGACAAAAAGACAAATATACTTCCAGTATTCCATTTGCGCACGCGAAGCTTTCTGCAGAATACAACTCAACTTGACCCTTCATCTGTATCAATTCGCCCAATTGCCTCGTCCTCAACAAAGATCCTGTCGCCAATGGCCTTCAAAGCTCTAGGTCCATCACGAAATGGGCTCAATCACGATTGATTTGCCTGACTGCACTTTATGCTCTCTCACGTGATATCGGAGTTTTGGGTTCGGTGTTTGCGTAGTCGTGCTGTGATTGAGGCCGAATTCTTCAACTCATCTGATTTAGCGGGAGGTTTCCAGTTGCGGAAGGGGTCCGAGAGCTCGGGGGAGACTGAAGGTCCCGCGGTGAAGCTGAATGTCGGTGTTGGACTATGTGAGGTGGATCGTACTTCGGGTCCAGCACCAGTTGCTACCGTGCTGCTGGATCTTGTCGCTGGAGTTTGGGGATTGAGCCCAGCAGATGTGACTGATGACCGAGAAGGCGAAAGTCCAAACATCGAACCCGCAGCCGAAGCCGTGCTGCCGCCCATCTTTGACGGAGTTTCCGCGATCCTCGGCGGACGTGGCCTGAATCTGACGTGCTTCTGACATGTTTCGAGTCCGTCCTGCAGCACCTTTTGCTTTGCCAATGTCTCCCGCCGTGTATGGGCATCATCCGGAGATTCGCCGGCGAGGAGGTTGAGCTGTTCTTCAGACATCCTTGATACCTGGACTGGCGAGACAAGGCCCTCGACCTTGCTCAAAATACAGTTCTCGATCGCCAATACTGCGATATTGTCCATAAAAACGCCGAGAGCGACCTTGTAGTAGCATTCCATGCAATCTACGAGCCTCGAGCAAGCGAGGAGGTCCATTTTCTGCCGGTCGTCATCAAGTGCCTCCGCTCTAGCTTTGTCCGCTTCGTTCAACTTTGCGAAAGCAGCAGCAAAATCCGGGTTCAGAGTCATTGGATAGCCTGTCTTATGTGGCGCAAGCAGCTCGTCGACCTTCTTTTCCAGATCCTTCTCCATTTCGGTAATCTTGGGTTGGATCAGCTCTCTGTGAAGGATATAGGCCCTTTCTTTGCCGGCAACATGTTCGATCAAGTCTTCAACAAAGACTCTGACCATGCCAAGAACGTCATGGGCGTGATGAAGTGCAAGCCTTTCCCAAGACACAGACTGCCTTTGGAACAATTCTCTGACAAGACGAGGATTGTAGTTTCCCTGCAACTCTCTACCGCGATTCTCTTCAAGAAGCTCGCAAACTTTATCGACGTAATCACTTCTGTGGATTGGTCTAGCTGGACCTTCAGGTGGTAGGACCAGGCCAGGTGTCTCCCAAACCTCGTGATAGAACTCGATTTTGGGAAGGATCAACCACCTCTGACCTTCTTTTGCCATCCTTGTTGCGAAGTCAGTATGGGCCTTTTGGACTTTTGCGCGAAGGCGTTGAGTAGTTTCTAGATAGTAGTTGTCCTCATAGATACCATCTATGCCGTCTTTGGCAAGGCTTTGGAAATTTTGTCCAATGATGGTCAGATATTCCCTTTGGTCTTCGGCGGAGCTCCGCTGAGGACCTAGGCGGTTCAATATCGATTCACACTCGCCAATCTCCTTCCCAATGCTACCAACTAGCGCTGGGAGCTCAGAGGTAATATGCTCAAAGAGGAGTCGGCCGAGACGGAGACGGAGTGCAGCAACACCGACGTGGCCTGAAGATAGCGTGTTCCAGGGTGCCCGATTAGCAAAGAAAGCTGCTTCGGTCTTATCCCGGTCAAAGCTAGTATCACGTCTTTCGGTGAAGCTAGGATTTCTCAAAACGTGCCATCCAAGCTTCAGTGGGCGCTCTGAGTTTCTAGCCAAGGAAAGAAACGTCTGCTCGTTCGGAGAATCTGATTCAATGGCGTCTGGCTTAGTGATGACTCCCATCGTCCGAAATCCTTCCGGATCGACCTCCTTCAGCATTCCCAGAATTCGCTGAACGGGGTAATCGTATTTTCCTGAAATCACGGCCAATATGATGGACCGCTGTTCTTCCATATACGCCTGTACTATCTTCGTGACGAGTGCCGGGTCTCCCTCGCTCTGTTTGGCGGTTGTGCTGTGAAATATGCCTGGGAGATCCACAAGGGTAAGATGGGGCTGCTTGGGACCGGATACCTCCAGTTCGAGAACATCTTCGCTGAAAGTAACCTGCTCTGCAATACCCATGACTTTGGTGGCCTCAGCTATAAGGCCCGAGACCTGACCGAGGGCTATGTCTGCTTGATGAAATTTCTGAAGTTCCGCAAGTCGTTGTGGAGAGCAATTTGCGCTCGGTCTGATCCTGACCGACGCCTTTTCGTCCCTCGACCTTCGCAGAATGACTTCTGTGGCAAATCGGGTGCACAGACCATCGTTTGTCGGAAAGGCCACGCCAGTGATGGCTTCGAGTACGGAACTCTTTCCAGATGATTGATCACCGACCACAATAATCTGGGGAAGGGATACGAAGCGACTGATGCCATGGCTTCTCAGCCTGTCGATATCGTCAAGAAGTTTGGCGCCGTCTTCGCTCTGCAGCGACGACACGTTGGATACTGCCGGCTCCATGCTGGGTAGATGCACAAAAGTGGATCAAGATGCTCGCTGTGCCTATTCGATAGCAGTGATTCGGCGGAGATGGGACAGTGTCAGAGAAGGGGTAATTGATGAGATCAGTCGAAGAGACACAGTGGCGTGTATGAGCAAGAAAAGAGTAGAGCAAAGAAAAGGGCTATGGACAGTAAGAAACAAGAGGATAACGCTCGCTTTATACAACGGTGTGCACGCACTTACTGAGAAGCCTACCACGGCATATCAAGTGTACAAGGTGGAGCTCACCGAGGCTTGAAACCTCAATAAGTTTGATGATGAGAAATTGGTGAGAAGTGTATTCGCTGATACTGCCTTTGTATGACCTTGAACTCTCCTGATTGATGTGATGAGCCCTCGTGGCTTACATTGATGTGATGAGATTGGTAGAGATGCGTGAAGGCGGAGCAAAATATCATGGGGAAGAGAAAATGACAGCGGGGGGCGGTATTGCCGGCTGAATTGTGCTCCACTGCTGTTTCAGCGGGATGTATGGACGAAAGCGCCGACCGCTTTTGCAGGCCGAACCCCCGCCGAGTACCTCGAGTCATTGTTACGCGCATTCCGAAGAGCTTTCCAGAGTGACGGACAAGCTCATGCGCTCTTGAGCATTGTAAGAAATTGGCAGTTGAGCTGATATCCGGTGGAAATATTGAGTAGCTTTCTAACATTTGTTAGTTGTAGTTATTGGAGACGCTTAGAAAGGCCTCCCATGCATGGCCGGAAAGGTGCAGGTGGTCTCTATCGTCATTTTGGGCCGCGGGGATCATTCGGGCCAAATCAGAAAAGGGAACGACTAGCAGCGGTTCTAAGGGGAGTGCATAAACCGGGCAGCTTGACCTAGGATACTTGACACGTCGAGAGTTTCGAAGTGACTTGAATGATGTAGGTCGGCGGCACCGCGACCGCAACTGTGAGAAAAGAGAAAAGCGATTTCGAGAAGAGTTTCAAGGACAAATGCAGGAAAAAGGGACCAAATACCAAGAATACGAGAAGTCAGCGTCATTACCACGAATATACTGAGAACATTCTAATGACAAACGGATTAGCATGACGTCAAAAGAGTGATCAAGGAATATTTCCAACTACCATACCAATATTCAGACCGAAATACGACGCCGTATCAATAATTACAGGACCTTGGCAGCCAAGACCTGTCAGTGTCTGACGTCCCGTGCAAATCGGGAGGCCACGCGGCCTCGTTGTCCTAGTTTAAGCCACAAATCGAGCCATGAATTCCCCCCAATCAGGACGCCGTCATTACCAACGAGCTAGGGGACGTTCAGATTCGTCTGTCCCCACTGAACCATGGATTCAGACATATTTCGCCGCATCTCCTTCCCACACTCGTTTATGTCTTTCGATGTGGCAGCAAAGTCGGCCGCAACGATGGGACCCGACGAGGAGAGTGCTGACTCGCAGAGCCGTATCTCCAAACAAGCGCGAATTCGAGACAATCAACGTCGGAGCCGAGCTCGGAGGCAGGAACATTTGCAAGATCTAGAAAGAAGGCTTTCTGAATGTCACGTCACTTGCAGAGAAGCTGAGCTACGATTGAACGCGTTCAAGGAACTCCAAATCGAGAATGTGCGGCTACGCCAGCTACTCGAAATACTCGGCGTGAACGAAAACCAAATCAATACGTTCGTGCACCAAGATGCAAGTTCAAGCAGTACTCCAGCGCTTCGTCAATTGAAGCCTAAGATCGAAGTTGCCCCCGCTCTAGCGAAACACAGTGCAGCGCCTAAAAATGAGGTGACCAGCAACTGCCACCCCACGAATCTTGCAGCATTAAGCTCTCCGTCTATAACTTCTTCATCGCAGCCAACACCCTTCTTTACCATGTGGTCGACCAGCCTGGACCCTAGTGGTTTAGGTCCACGGCGTGAAACTCCTGGTACGAATCCAGGGGACTTCCCTATCCACGAACCTTTCCGGACTCAGTCGTTCCTTCCACAACTCCAGGGCGGGACAACGTACGTTGGGGGATTGTACACTGATGAATCCTTTTGCTGCATGGTCTTCGGCAATAAGGCGACTGGGCCACTGCGAGCGTCACACGAAAACACTGTCCCCTGCTCTGTGGCCAAGGAGATGATTGATCATTACAACATCGACGGAGAGGCCTTCGAACAGATCAAGACTCGCCTTGCAGCTGGGTTTGCTCCACCAGCGCATCCTGGAGAAAGTTGTCGCGTCAACAACCAACTCCTCTTCGAGGTCTTGAACGACATCATTGGAAGCTGCCCTGGACTGGTTCAGTCTCAATCATGATCCATCCTCCATGATCAGTCCAACAGCTTCCGCCAGGACAAAGTACACTCAAACAAGATTAGACCCGCCGCCTCTTGCACCTTCCATACCATTTGATCCCGTATATCACGCCAAGAAAGATATGTACTTCTATCAGTGGTCCAACAGTCGCTGCCAAGGTCTGGCTACTCTCAACGTCGAAAGGTAGCAACGGCAACGAGAATTGCCAATGCAAAGTTGTTTACTTGCAGCGACGAAGCTCCGTGTGCACGTCAATTTCCCCCCCAAAATCCAAGCTTTTCTCGTTGTCCATATTGTAGCAACAAAACGATGGCGAAGTAAACGACGAATGGAGCTGCAACTCTGAAAATCGAGACAATTTGATGAACTATGCGTTTTGATTGGGATGGAAAAAGGACGAGGCTCATGAAAAGACACACCGGACCGTTGGCTCCTCGTACCAGGATGGACCGACCCAGTCCTGCAACACCACCCCTGGTAATGATTTTAGTTCCGACAGGGATGCAAAGGAACACAACCACGCACAGGATATCCACTTCACCATTGGTATTTTACCTCATCGCGATGATGAAAGGTAAGGCAACTTGTGCGATAAAGCCTATCTGCAGGATCAATTGATTGCCACGAGCATCGCACAGTGTTCGCTTTCGCCTCCTGCGTGGCCAGTCCATATCGACAGCATCGCAATGAATCTTGCCGCACCAACAAGGATCAGACCTTGACAGAGACCTTCTTTGTCTTGAAGGAAGACCCACAATAGGTCAAGCTGCGAAATTTCAGTCTGAGCGATTCAAAGATGTTTGAACAAGGCTACCATTGCAGAGGCTCCACAATCCAATTTGTGGCTAGGTTCAATTGAACCTGTACCCACATGGTCTTTTGCCTAGAGCGAATGGTGCAATGCCTCGGAGCGAATGTTGCTAAAGGATCGGGTCCGCCATGAATAGCAGAACGATTGCTAAAACCACAGTCAGTCACATCAACATCTCCGGGGCTACAGTAGACCTGGCACACCAACAGGTTATCAACGCGGTAACGAAATTTCCTCCCTACAACGCCAGACTATCTCGGTACGAAGTTCCAAGAATGATGTCGGTAGCCATGGCATGGAGGATCTAGAGGGCGAGGGACTGGTCGAGGAATCCAATGATTCTGAATGTGGATTTGTGGTCCACTGAAGGTGGACCTTCGTCCTGTCTGCCCTTTTCCTTCTTACCCTGCTGTGATGACGGCCTTTCTACCGGTGTGATCTATGATTTGTCCGCCATGGACTCCATCAATTCGATGTCGTCTTGTCAAACTGTCGGTTTGTGCTAAGTAGGGTGTGGATTATCTTCTCGAGTCACAGTGTATATAATACCCATCTGTATTCTACTCTTTTGGCGGGATCTTTCAAGATTCATATCCTCTAGCCAGTGAGAATGGATGAGTGACAGTGCGTCGAAGCTTGTATGCAACGTGCCTTTAAAAAACCAAGTCAGATCCCCACATTTGCAGCCTCAGGCTGCACGAGTCTACGAATTACGTCTATTATTGGAAGGTCCTGAAGAGCATAGGCTCCCCATGGCTTTGTCTCAGCTGCACGCAAAATTCACACCGACTTTCTTTTATGCAGATGGAAATTGTGTATGCAAAGTCTGGTTCGTGTTGTGTGGAATCCCATTGCAGCCTGAGCGGTCGCATAATTGCAGCCTATTTTGGTAGGGGTTTCTCCCCCAATACATGCGTATCGCGACGACGACGGTAGGCTGATGGACGTACTCAAGTCTTCTTTGCAAATTAAGTGGCGGCGTCACAAACCGAAGTCGAAATATTCTAGAAGCACGCCTGGTGATTAAATGGTAGTTGTGACAAGTTAGATTTTCGTGGCAACGGCTATCTGAGAAAGTGCTAGCCGGACGAGACGAGGGAACTTGAACCGATAGAGCAGCACGGTCGGCCACCTTTGTATGTGCAAGTATGTACGAGCTGACGCTCGAATATTCTGCAACGACCTAGATCTAAAATTACTCAGGAATGTTTCCAAGCAAAATTTAGGGCTGTAGGAGGCGAAAACGGGGCCTGTGCCGGCCTTGTTTCATCCGGGGCTCGGCTGATCAGCAGCAGGCAAGCGTCATGCTTGAACCTTTTACCCAAAACTCGCGCCGCTCTCTCTTTATTTTCCAGGCAAGAACTATCACATTCTCCAACATTGTACTATTCGCAACTTTGCGAGCCTTTCACCGTGGCTTCCTCCAGTATTCAGACCTGGACTGGCAACCTTGCTTCTCGTCTCGAGTCTCTTGCCTCGAATCTCCCTTTCCCCGTCCAAAACCTGATTCGTAACGTGTCCGCGGGCACCTTCCTAAAGTCGGCTGCGCAGCTTGAAACTTCAGCCCCCACGATTGATAAAATCTACTCGCTTCTCACGACCTACTCTTCCATCTCATATACGACTGTCTGCGCTACACTCCTCGCCGTCGTTTTCCTCTGTTACAAATATTCCATGAGCTACTATAATAGCGGCAGCAGGATTGACGAAGGCTGGG
>Ga0335075_10019236_pt1 | contig 10105 bp, 15 predicted proteins | sample Lox_Sample_24_FD_206723 | JGI IMG/M metagenome (GOLD analysis project Ga0335075, IMG submission 206723) | Soil microbial communities from Loxahatchee National Wildlife Refuge, Florida, United States - Lox_Sample_2.4 | ecosystem: Environmental > Terrestrial > Soil > Wetlands | place: USA...
GTTGTTGACACAAAGTATTTGGCCACACACAACTGCGGCAACTTCAATCCGGCTTCTTCTTTGGGCGATATCGAGGCAATGCTCCGAAGCCAACGAAAGCCAGAACTCATCCTTCACAATGCTTACGGTAAGTACGCAAAGGACGAAATGCCGCACGAGGCTGGCTATGATAGCTACCTGACGGCGCGTGTGGCCATCCAACTGTCGACAAGACTTGAGGCGCTAGGTACGTACATCGGCGACCTCGAGTCTGCCGACGGGCAGCTGGAACACCCACTGGCCCGCCTCGCTCTCACAGCCGACTGGAATGCACCACGGATAAAGGTATTCTTGCCTTTGCAGCGTTGCAGCACATCGACCAGAGTTAACGGCTTATATCAGGAGAGCAGCTTAGCACGCAACATGCCACCCTTCCAGAGCGACTTCTGGCACACATACGGCAACAAGCTGAGGGCTTTCGGCACGTTTGAGAAGATGTTGGACCTTCAGATCCGAGTGAGCAAGAATGAGCAGGTCATGGGAGCAGTATGTCGCTTCTGACTTTTGAGCATCACTGAATATCTAGCTAATGGCACTCGTAAGGCCACAATAAGCCCTCTCTGGTTACCTCAATCAAGGGTTGAAGACGGCGTCTGGATACCAGACAATGGCGTCTCGGTCACCGCCGATGAGATGGCAGCATGGTTCAAGGGGAAAGCAAGAAAAGGCTAGACCTCCCGAGCCTCTTCTTAGTAAATATCTAATGAGCTTTGGGTATCGTATGTAGCCACCTTAGTCCAATGAAGCACCACTGAAGAGCAATGCCTTCCTACGAAAACTGCCAATAGTATATTCCTCCTTCAACCAAAGGAGAATAACGTTCGGGTATCTCGCATCACCAATTAGCGTGTCAGCGCATCAAGTATTACCCACCCAACTTCCATCTTCCATCTTCCCAGCCCTCTTCAATCCCTCCACCCTATACGTCTCCACAGCCCTAGCCTTGGGATCCTCATCAGGCCAATCCCTCTCCCTCCTCAACTTCAACAGCTCCTCCCTCACCGCAAACGTGACCTCCATCCTCAACCTCACCGCCTCCTCCCCCACCCTCAACTCCTCACTCTCCAGCACCCCCAAATCCCCCTTCTCTCCCATCCTCTCCCTGAGTCCCCTCCATCGCTCTCGAAATCCCTCCCACACCTCCCCCCGCACTCGCTCCCCAAACGTCACGCTCACCCTCTTCCCCCACCTCGGCCACCACCGTGGCGGTCCCCTGCTCTCGTGCATGACCTGCTCCAACCCCTCGATCCACATGGGCACCACGTCGGGACACGGCTCGCTTTCCAGAATCAGTCGCGCGACGCCCCATTTCAGATAGCGCATTTGGTACGATGGGTGCTGGTGGACTTTGCCTTCCGGGAAGACGTGGAGCCAGGAGTGGTGTCTGGATGAGTGAGCGGTCGGGTTGGGAAAGCGGTCGGCGCCGGTGGTTGTGATGAGGTGGTCGGCGTCGGCGAAGAAGTAGGGGTCTGGGGGGTCTGGGGTGGGTGGCGAGTTCTGGGTGGCGAGGAGGGGCGGTGTGTATGGTGTTGGATTGGGGAAGGGGCCTTTGGAGAGGAGGCGGATGCATTGGGTCAGGGTGGGTTGGAAAGGCCCTCCGTGGGGGGAATGGGCGAGGCGGTGCGTAGGCAGGACTTGGCCGAGGCTGAAGTAGGTTGATAGGGCTCTGGATATCTGGTAAGTGAGGTTCGTAGAGGAAGGGGAGAGTTGTGGTGGAGGCGATACCGGTTCTTAAAGCAAATGTCGTAGCTGCCGAGGGACCAGCGCATGTTGTCAGGGTTGCAGAGGTAGCGGAAGGGGAGGACGCCCCAGATCAAGGGTTCGTCGATACTGTTCGTTCAAGTTAAATTCAGCGGGTGAAGCTTGGGGGCCGGACGATGAGACATACACACTAAGATGGTTCGATACTATTTGGTTGCCGTGTTAGAACCTCTGGCCTGTGAATGAAATGGTTGATGAAGCATATTTACCAGTTATCAGCCCTCTCTGCCTCCCATCAACATCATTCCGTTCATCGAGCAGCTTCAGAAAGCCCTCAAGGCCGTGGACTTCAGTCGTGCAAGCTACTCTCCCAAATGTCCTCGCGAGGAGGCCAGTAAGAGTGATCGTAGCGGTTGACGCAATTCTCCATGACAGATTGGGAGCGTAGGGAGGATCCTCAGGGACCATTGAGGCGATGCGACTGCATCGTCGCATGTCAATCTGCAGGAAAAGTCCGCGATGTTGAAGTAGATCGCAAAAAAAGCCACAGATGAGCCACAACTCTACTCCAGATCTTCAATTCCTTCATCTCACCCGAAAAACCCTCTACATTCTGAAGACGAAATCATGTCACACAGTAAGCTCTATTGTCCCTTAAAGCTCCAAAAAATAACAACCAATAACGAAATCTCAAGGCAAACGCAACACCTCCCTCGCCTTCTTCACTTCCCACGAACGCGCCCTATTACGGACAGCCTGGGGCTCCCAGAAGCAAACATTATCCCGCGACTCCTTTCTCCCTTTTGGCTCTTGTTCACTATGCTTGCTCCCCGCTCGTGACCCCGTCGCGTGTCCCCAAGGAGATTTATTTTGCCGTGAGTGCGCGGTGGAGAATCTGTTGGCACAGCGCCAGGAAATTAAGAGGATGGAGCTTGAGTGGGAACGGAGAAGGAAAGAGGAGGATGAGAGGGAGGAGAGGGAGGAAGAGGAGGCGAGGGAGAGAGTGGTGAGAGATTTTGAGATGCTGCAGCAGGGCTTTGAGCCTATTCGGTGGAGCCATTCTTCTGCTGCCGCGGCGAATGAGGAAGAGAGGAATGGACGCGAAGAGGTGAAGAAGATGAAAGGAGTTAAGAGAAAATTTGAACTTGATGAGGAGGAGCTTTTGCGTATTGCGAGGGAGGAACGGCAAAGGGCGAGGAGAGAACTCGATGCTGAGAAGAAGGCCGCGCAGCAACATTCGAGTTTTTGGGTTCCGTCTGAGACTCCAGACGTTACAAAAGCTTCTAATGGAGTACCTAAGGATGCGCTGCACCCACCGAAACTGACTCCGCTGTGTCCGAGCTCGTCGGAAGACAAGCCACATAGTATCTCCCTGAAGACGCTAACAACCGTCCACTTTACTGAAGGAGAAGAAGGTTCGAATGGCAAGGAGCCAAGAAGGTCATGTCCGGCTTGCCATAAGGCGCTCAACAACGCGACCAAGGCTATTCTCTGCGTGCCTTGTGGTCATGTCCTGTGTAAGCCGTGCGCCGTCCGCTTCATGACTCCGGTTAGCACCCCCGACCCGCACAATCCTGGTGCGGAACATGGCGTTTTGCGATGCTATGTCTGTGACGCGGATTTGAGCAGCCGAACTGAGGAGAACGTGACTGCTAATGGTGAGGGCGGCGGGAAGAAGCATAAGAAGCATAAGAAGGATAAGGCCAAAGAAGGCGTAAAGCCTGGGCTTGTTGAGATACATTCCGATGGCACGGGCTTTGCTGGTGGAGGCAATAACGTGGTAGAGAAACAAGGTGTTGCTTTTCAATGCTGATTGCATTGTATATGAATATGATACCCCAGCCTTCTAAAGGTCTCTGAAATATACATCTATTTGATGATCCATTTCGCTTAAATGAAGTCCACTGAAGTGAAGGTGAAGTTCATAGCTTATAAACGCCAACACAATGCAACTCAATGCAAGCACCGAATGCTGCCTACCGAATGTAAAAGAAGTCGTCCCTTACTCCGGATTTCCAAGCCAACCCGACGAAGACATACCCTGCATCGCATCCATGTCCTCCTTCGAAAAGCCATTAAATGTTCCTTCCGACTGATGGAAACTGCCAAGTTCGCCGCCTCGTAGACTGCGCCTCGACGCAAGCTTCCCATTTTCTACGACAGTCAATTTTCTGCCGAGTTCCTTGGCATCATTCACGGTCCGTGTTAGCGAACTCAGCAGCGTGATCAACTCAACATCAGACTTCGTTTGCAAACTCTCCCTGTTGAACGCATCCTTGTCTGGCGGAGTAAGGAGCGGTAAGCGCGCAAGTAGCGCAGATATGGAGCGAAGGATGGGTTGGTTGAGGGATTTGTTGCTCGGGTCCAGCGGGATGGATTTGTCGGTGAGGTAGGACGGTGGTAGGGACTGAAGATAGGAGGAAATGAGATTGAGGCGGGATTGCAGCATCTTGATCGCGTTGGATTTTGCCGTCAGAGAGGTAAGGAGTTCCTCGTCTTCGGGTGAGAGATACGATGCTTCCTTTGCTCTTACTCCATTTGTCTCTGTCTGTGCCGACGACTCTGTAGCCGATTCTTTGGCTTTGCTCTTGGCCTTTTTGGACTCGTCAGATTGACCTAGCGCTGCAGAAGAAATCTGGACAGCCGTCGCGTTACCGCCACCTCGCGCGACAAAGTCGAGGCTTATCATTTCGGCTTCGCCCGTCTCGACGGAGTAAGGAGCTTCGCGGAATTTCAGCGTCAGGTTTCGCTCTGGTCCATCGATATCCATCGTGCTATCGTTTATCCAGACGCCCTCGTAAAGCGTAAGTGGCAGCTTGCCGCCCATCTTACTCGACTGTGCAACCATTTCCGGGTGGAACAAGAGAAGGATCGCGGATTCAAGGTTTTGAGTTGCTTGTATCTGCATATGAACGGGCAGGTGTCGAGGCTCTGGGCCACTAGCAGACCCGAGAGCGAACCAGCCTACGAGGTCCAGTTGTGGAGAGGAATAAACGGTTTTATCTGAAGTTTTCAGTTTCGAGCGGTCTTTACACAGGCCGCCAAATAAAATTACTCACATTGCTCCAGCCTATTCTTAAACCATTCCTCGTCAAAGTTGACACTCCCGTCAGAGAGGACGACTGCCTTGCCCTCGAAAGCAACTTCCATTGTGATTTCGCGTCCATTCTGTTGGCCCAGGATTGCTCCGATGATAGGTCCTTGCTGGTTTCGTAAGATTCGTCGAGTGACATAGTCAGATATTGTGAGAATGACGAGTGGATGGAGTGCGATCAGAGGGCTGGTGTCCGGTGCCGAAGAGGTGAGTAGAAGAGAGTTTTGCGGCGCAGATTTCGCCATGGCAATATTTCCAGAGCTAATACATTCAGAGAGACTGGCGAGATGTAAAATGGGGGGTCTTTCTTATATATCAGAGATATCTTTCGGGCCGAACTTTGATGTTGACTCTCAGGTGGGGAGCTTTGCAGCCTTGCAGTTAAAAATCAAAGTCACTTGATACGAGTACCGCACTTCGATGAGCAACACCGCGTCTGAAGCTTTCATGGATACCACCTGCACCAGCTTGCAATTTTAATGCAGCAAGAATACATCAAACCTTTTGCCCTACGCGGACATCGTTTGTTACATACATATCAATTATGACCTGCTGGAAACAAATAATTTAAAAGTGTGGCATTCCGACGAGTTCTGGAGCCTTACATGAACACTCATCACAACGAGCTTCTAGATCCAACCACATTCTCCTTCAACCACTGCTCCAAAATGGCGTTACATTCGGTCGGCTTCTCCCATAGCGCCCAATGGTTCGCCTCAACCGGCTTCACCGTCAACTTCGGGATGTTCTTCCCCATGTTCGCCACCATTGCCGGAATGAAGACATTGTCGCGCGTTGCCTGAATAAACAATGTCGGTTGCTCCACTTTCGTCCTCCCCATCTCGATGAGCTGGAGGTCATCTTTCCAATTCGCTTCCCTGGTCCTGTACCAGTTTGCAGCGCCATGCAGACCGTTGCGGGAGTATTGCGAAACATAGTAATCCATTTCCGAGTCAGTAAGCAAGCGTGTCTTACCAATCTTATCCAAGTTTTCGAACAGCACACCCTTTTCAGGCGAGAAAATTGTTTCGCCGTTAGGCCCAAGCGCCCCATACATTCCGTGCAAGAACTTCCGTACATCCTGCTCGGATCGGATACGAGATTCGACTTCGGGTGACGCGAGGTGCTGTTGATATCCGAAGTGGGGCAGTCCACCGCTCGTTATCAGCTGCTCGATTGAAATGTATTTCTTTTGTGGCCTAGCATAGGTCGTGCACACAACGATGACATGGGTTACGAGGTCTGGGTGCCACTGAGCCATACGCCAGACGACCATGCCGCCCCAGTCGTGACCCAGAATGACGATGCGACTGCAGCCGAGCTGTTTGGCTAGTAAAGCAAAGTCATCGGAAGCGCGCTTACAGCCATAGAGGCTGGTGGGGTTGGGAGGAACCTGAGGTACGTCCTGTGTTGATGGCATGTTAATACGCGGTAGAGCGGAGGAGTATGGGGGAGAAGGGCAGGGATAAAGGGGAATTACTGTGCCACCGAAGCCCATGAGATCAGGAGCTATTACTCTGAAGCCGAGATTGAGGAGCATAGGGATTTGGAAGCGCCATCCTGCCGAGATGTCGGGCCAACCGTGGACCTAGAGAGCTGGTGAACATGGGTATTGACAAATATTCATCAAAGCAATTTTGTTAGTAGTTTTTGTAAGGAGAGATATATTATTTCGAGCCCAATTGGAACAGACAAGAAGTGAAATGAGCCACCTATATAAAATAAAATTTTCGTGTAACTAGTTAGAACAGGCAGAATATCCGTTTGATTTGAAAGGAACATAGATCTCATTTGTTCTCAACAATCAATATCTTGAACTTACCAACAAAATGGTAGCCTTGTAATTCCTCGGCTCGCCGTACAAGTAGTGGTACGTATGGCCATTGAGATTTGCATTCCTGTGCTCAATTCGTGGGTCAGAACGGAGATTGATGCGATCAACGGCCGCCATTATAGGATGATGCAATTATTCTGTTCACATAATGTGAAGAATTTACATGTTCCAAGATGCACAGTTTACGGAGGGATGAAGGTATCAAGGCGCGGCGTTTCAGAGCTCGGTTGGAGCTTCAGATCGTGAGAAGGCGGACATCCGAGGCATCTTTTCGAAACTCCGGCTAAACATCGCTTGTGAGTGATTCAAATAACCTCCAGGGAGCGTACAGGCCGGACCAGTGACCTCGTGCGTCGCGCGGATTAGCAGAGACCATCCTACGGAATAACAACGCCTCTCACGGTGTCAAGTGGGGAGTCTGTAAATCAATATACACAGGGGATTGGAGAATCCTGAGATAAAATTTATCCGATTTCATTGCGCCATCTTCCTCGACTCCAGAGAAATTCTGGACCGTCCTAGGAAGGGGAAGCGGCGCGTGCTATCTATCCTGTACTGTACAAAAGACACCTCGAATGTTCTCGGTGAGCTCAACGCCTTCGTCATCGATTCAAACTGGGCAAGACAAATCAGTAGATGACAGTATCCTCTTGTCCCTCCACCAGCTCATCAGCATGGAGATTGCTATCAAGATCCGGATCCTGGGCAGGTCCTGATGGGTCATTAGTACTCGAATCATCAAGTGTGGCACCGTTCATTGGATCGTGAGGGTCTCCTGCTTTGTGTTTAGTACCCACCGGTTGGACTTGGCCACCACTGGAAAGCTCCTCCTTGACGCCCGTCGCTTCTTGACGGCGACACCAATCATTGTATGTCTGGTCGAAACCTGCCTTTTCTCTTCCTGTTTTCTCACTGGCCTGTTCGATTTGCTTGCGGATGCGCTCCTCTTGCTCCGGGCGTAGCACGTGAGGCTTGTAGTACTGTTTAGAAGTTAGCCCAGCTTTAGTTCTATCCGTGTATCGGTCGAACTCACCAGCGTAGGCTCAATCCTCGTAGAAAGGAATTGCGCTCGCGCAATCTCGTTCGCGTGCTTCGCATGCATCTGTCCGAAAATTGTCAGCATTGACTCCAAGTTCAAATGCAATCCCCTTGGGGATGGCTCACAACTTCACGATCGTAGTCCCATTGCTCCCGCTCACGCTGTTTCTTCAACTCGGCAAGTCTACGCCTGCGCTGTGCCGCCAACTCCTCAGCCTCTTGCCTGAGCTTGGCCCTCTGCTTCTGCTCAATCTCGGAACGGCGCTTTTGAGCAGGTGTGATGCGGCTTCCACTTTGCGCAAGCGTACTTGAGAGTGCGCCGAACATGCGCTTCGCACGACGTCGCTCGTCATCAATGTAACTACGCCTGCGGTCTGCGGGTTTGTCCTGGGCGGTAGAACGGTCGGTCTGATTCTCGTTGCCGTTATCGTTGAGACGTGGTCGCTTGGCTGGGTTGTCCTCATGCTCAAGGAGAGATTGACGGCGTTTAAAGGGCGGGGGAGAAGAGCGGTTGGCTCTGACATCAGACTCACGTCGGTCACAATTTGCTGTGGTTCTTGTCAGTAATTTGCGGTGCAGTTTCCGGCCAGTAAACATTCGCATACGCGCTCGCGCCACTGTCAGTCGCTCCGGAGTATCTTCCTTCTCTGGCAGCACTACGACAGATTCGAGCTTCGTATTGTTGGTCGAATCGAGCCTATTCTGAGTTTCAGCGTGCTTACACCATTTCCTGATGCTCGCCACGTGATTATCAACGTACGTCGTCGTCGTAGCCGCCATTGCTCTTTCTTCGTCCTTGGCATCGGCCATTGGTGATAGCCGGCGAACGGTCGTGAGTTCTTGGTGGAAGGCTCTGGGAGTTGCGAGCGGCCCGGCGAGCTCTTCAAAGCCTCGTTTAGTCAGCTGCCATTATAAAAGCACCTCGCCACCTGCTGCCTTCTCTCCCGAAATTCAAGTTCACTCGCGAACTATAGTCTTCGAACTAAAGTCGCTTTCAAGATATCGTATCAGTGCTTCCAACAGCAGTAATCCAATCTCTGCTTCGCCGCAATCTTTTCAAATTAGAACTTGACGACAAACACTCTCACCGAGTAAACCTCCTCAAACATGTCCCGTCACCATCCTGACCTCGTCATGTGCCGCAAACAAACCGGCATCAACATCGCACGCCTGTGCGAAAAATGCGATGGCAAATGTCCCTCCTGCGACTCGTACGTCCGCCCAACAACACTCGCGCGCGTCTGCGACGAGTGCTCCTTCGGCAACTATCAAAACAAGTGCGTTGTGTGTGGCGGCGAGGGCATAAGTGACGCCTTTTACTGCTTTGAGTGTACGAGGCTGGAGAAGGATAGGGATGGGTGTCCCAAGATTATCAATCTGGGATCGTCGAGGACAGATTTGTTTTATCAGAAAAAGAATTTCAGAAATACGTGAAGAGGACGGGCTGTTCCGGGTCGTTGGCATCACGAAGAGAAATGGACTGTTTTTGGAACTGCTGGGAAAGAGAGTGTGCCTTGCAATAGAGATGGGAATGATCTAGCGCTAATGAGAGGTGGTTGTCCCATAACTTGGGGTCGAGCGGGAGAGATGAGAGTTTGAGGAAAGCAAGACGCCGGTGTTAGTTCTACGAGCCCTCTACTTGAGATATATCAAGGGACTCGCCGTGCTCAATGAAGAGGATTGAATGGAATCAGGAAGAGTCATCCTTGGCCTACAAGCAGCCGAGCTGCTCTGCATGCACAAGTAACACCGCGGGAAAATTAGACATTACACGTATAGAATCAACATTTTCATTCTTGCTAACGCTGACAGCATCTGTGTCATTGAAAGTCGTATGCCTCTGACACTCCACTGGCAGCTTGCACAACGAAGACAACGGCACCAAAAATTGTTGAAGCAGGCGCAAAAGGTGAGAGTGAGACGGCACTAGAGGCGACACTTGAAAGCACCGTAAAAGGCTTGACGGCCTTTTCGAGTCTCCCAGTGAGCTTGCCGCGCTTTGTTCTGAAGCCATTGAATCTGTCATGGTCCATTTCGAGTTGTTTTTCCAGGTCTTAGGGGCATTTTAGCAGCTTGAGCAGTGCTTGTTCGGGGAGTGTTCGGCCGGTAGACTCGATGTATTTCTCAACAGCTTCCTCCCACAGGTCCTCGAAACCTTGCTTGCTGGCCATGTGTAGCTCTCAAGTTACGAGTGGTCTTCAGCTGGGAACACTACCTTGAGGACAGCAAACGAAAGGATGATTGATGGACGCGACGTTAGGAAATGAATTCAAGAGCAGTTCGAAGTAGTGGGTGATAGACAAATGCGCCGTTATCCAGAATTCGTTCCTTTCATCAGGTCAAAATTCTCTGCTACAGTGCCTAACGAAATCGGCTTCATCCTTTGGTGCACACGAGAA
>Ga0335075_10019237_pt1 | contig 10104 bp, 11 predicted proteins | sample Lox_Sample_24_FD_206723 | JGI IMG/M metagenome (GOLD analysis project Ga0335075, IMG submission 206723) | Soil microbial communities from Loxahatchee National Wildlife Refuge, Florida, United States - Lox_Sample_2.4 | ecosystem: Environmental > Terrestrial > Soil > Wetlands | place: USA...
ACGCGCGCGACATTCGCCGCCACCGTCGCTTGCTTGAGACCCTTGCCGACCCCGGCTGGATCATCCACGTCGGCGCCCACACCGCTGGCTACACCACCAAGCTGCTCGTCAACCTGCTCTGGTTCGGCCAGGCGGTCGCCACCGCCGAGGCGCTCCTCATCGGCCGCAAAGCCGGCATCGAGCTTGAGCCTCTCCGCAACGCCCTGGCGGCTAGCGCAGCCAACAGCGACTTCATCCGCCGGGATGTTGACGCTCTCTTTACGGGGAATTACCTGACGTCATTCGGCCTCGAGGGCTGCGTGCGCGAGCTCGAGTGCATCACGCGGCTCGCTGACGACCTCGGCGTTCCGCCCACGCTCTCCGACCGGGTGAAGAGGGTCTACCAGGAGGCGCTGGAGCGGTTCGGGCCAGTCGACGGAGAGCTCCTGCCCGTGGCCTTGCTCGAAGAGCGGGCCGGCATCGAGCTCCGGGCGCCGCCGTGATCGGCGCCGTCGTCGGCTTCGCTCGCGTTTCTCGCGAGCGTTATCGTTGTGCGGGGTGAGCCCGGACTGGCCTCTCGAGCTCGTAGTGCGCGGCCGGCTGGCCCTGCCGGGGTGCGAGCCGGTCCCCGGCGCGCTCGGCGTCGCGGGTGGGCGCATCGCGGCCGTGGGCGAGCGCGACGTGCCGCTCGAGGCCGAGCAGGAGCTCGACGTCGGCGAGGCGCTCGTGCTCCCGGGCGTCGTCGATGTGCATGTCCACACCCGGAGCGCCGCCGACGAGGGGATCGAGGCAGCGACCCGCGCGGCGGCGGCGGGCGGCGTGACGACGATCGTCGACATGCCGTACGACGCATCCGGGCCGGTCGCCGATCCCGACGCTTTCGCCGCTAAGGTCGCCGACGTCGAGCGGGAGGCGCTCGTCGACGTCGCGCTCTGGGCGACGGTACCGCCGCGCGGGCCGCTCGAGCATGTCGCTGAGCTCGTGGCCGCCGGCGCCTGCGCGTTCAAGCTCTCTACCTACGAGACCGATCCGGTCCGCTTCCCCCGGATCCCCGACGACCAGCTCCATGCTGCGTTCGGCGCGATCGCCGCGGCTGGCGGGCTCGCCGGCGTCCACAGCGAGAACGATGAGCTCGTCCGCGCGCTGATTGGGGCCGAGCGGGCGGCGGGCCGCGTCGATCCGCTCGCGCACGCGCGCTCTCGGCCGCCCGTTGCCGAGACCGAGGCGATCGCCCGGTGCCTCGAGTTTGCCCGCGCGACCGGCGTGCGTCTCCACCTGTGTCATGTCACTGTCGGTCGCGGCCTCGAGCTCGCCCGCGGCGCCCGTTCCGATGGCGTCGACGTGAGCGCGGAGACGTGCTCGCACTACCTAGTGCTCGACGAGTCCGAGCTCGAGCGTCGGGGCGGCGAGGCGAAGATCAACCCGCCGCTGCGCTCGGCCGCCGAGGTCGAGGCGCTCTGGCGAGCTCTCGCTAACGGCGAGCTCGAGATCGTGTCCTCCGACCACGTCGGCTGGCCCGCGGAGCGCAAGCGCGGCGACGACGTCTTCGCGCTCGCCGCCGGCGCGCCGGGACTCGAGCTGGAGCTGGCGCTCGTGCACGACGCGCTCCTCGCCCGCGGGCTACCGCTCGCCCTCCTCGGTCGCGTGCTGGCCGAGGGGCCGGCGCGGCGCTTCGGGCTCTGGCCGGCGAAGGGGGCGCTGCGGCCGGGCGCCGACGCCGACCTCGTCGTGCTCGATCCGGAGACACGCTGGGTCGTCGATCCGGACGAGCTGGTGACGGCGGCCGGGTGGAGCCCCTACGCCGGTCGGGAGCTACGCGGGAAGGTCCGGCGCGTGCTCGCGCGCGGCGTGACCGTGTTTCACGACGGCGAGCTCACGGCGGGCCCGGGCCGGGGAGCATTCGTCCGACCCGCGTCGACGACGGTGGCCGTGGCCCATGTCTGAGGTCGACGTCCTGCACGCGGACAAGTCGCACATCCCGCTCGGCGACGGCGGGCGGGACCCCTCCGTGTATCCGGAGGTCGAGGCCGTGCCGCGCAAGCCGCTCGCTGCGCATGCCCTCGCCTGACGGCGGGCGCGTCGCCGCGCGGCTCGAGGAGTTGTGGGAGATCGCGCGCGGGACTGACGGGGGGGCAAGCCGGCTCGCCTATTCGAAAGAAGAGGCGCAGGCGGTCCGCCTCGCTGCGGGCTGGGCACGCGAGGCAGGGCTCGAGCCGGCACTCGACCCCCACGGGAACCTGTGGGCGGCCCCGACCGGAGTCGCGGGCCCTCTCGTCTCCTCCGGCTCCCACCTCGACACCGTCCCCGACGGCGGCCGCTTCGACGGCGCCCTCGGAGTCGTGCTCGCACTCGAGGCGGCGGAGGTCCTCCCCGGCCGCGCTGCCCTCCTCGTCTGCGCGGCCGAGGAAGCGCCGCGCTTCGGCGCGGGGACGATCGGCTCGCGGCTCGCGACCGGCGCGCTCGACGACGATGCGCTCGTAGAGCTCGTCGACGCCGACGGCATGAGCGCGCGCGAGGGCCGCGGCCGCTTCCTCGCGGAGCTCGCCGACCTGCCGCGGATCGACTCGCTGCCATTTGCGCAGCTCGCCCTCCACGTCGAGGTGCACGTCGAACAGCGCCGGGAGCTGCACCGCCACGGCGCGCGGCTCGGCGTTGTCGAGCGCGTCGCGGTGCCGCACCGGCACGAGATCGTGGTCGAAGGGCGAGCCGGACACGCCGGCGAGGTGCCGATGCAGGCGCGGGCCGACGCGCTCGCCGCGGCGGCGGAACTCGTGCTCGCGCTCGAGCAGGCGGCCCTCGCAGCGGGGGCGCCGACGGTGGCGACCGCAGGAACGCTCCGGGTCGAGCCCGGCGCGGTCAGCGTCATCCCGGGACGAGCCGTGCTCGGCCTCGAGGTGCGGGGGACGGACGCTGCGGCTATCGCGCGCGTTGAGGCCGCGCTCGCCGCCGCCGGCGACGCCGTCGCCGCCCGGCGCGGCGTCCGGATCGAGCGCCGCCTCCTCCGAGGGGGCGAGCCCGCCGTGCTGGACGCCGGCCTCGTCCAGGCCGCCCTCGCGGCCGCCGAGCGGCGCGCCGCGCGCGCCGTCCGCACGTACTCGGGCGCGGGCCACGACGCCCAGCACCTGGCCTCCCGCGTCCCGGTCGCGCTCCTGTTCGTCCCCCTCGCGGGCGGCGAGAGCCACACCCCCGAGGAGCACGCGACCCCTGAGGACGTCGAGCTCGCGGCCGCCGTCCTCGTCGACCTGCTGGCCACCTCCAGGGTCAAACAGCCCGACTAGCATCGCCTCCACGCGCCGGATCGGCCGGCCGCGCTGTTCGTCGCTCCCGCCTGCGGGCGGGCGTCTGTGGCTTGCGAACGATCACGTGCTCGTCGAAAGGGGAGCGCCGCTGCGGGAGCCCGCGTGCGTGCTTCCTCGACGCTGCCCGGATCGTGCGGGTGGCGGAGGGCCGCGAGTCGTCGCCGGAGGGTGCGTCGGTGATCGACCTCGACGGGCGCGGTGCTGCCCGGACTGGTCGACGCCCCGGCTCTCCGATTCGCACGCAGGTGCCAACGCCATGCTCAGCGCTGGTGCTACTCCGGTCCGTCCAAAATGGTCACGCCCCAAGCGAGACTGCTCTACGCGGCCACGGGCTTTCGCCATTTACAGGGCTTTTCCGCCGAAACCAGCGCGGTGCAGTATCCCTTCACACGCGAGAGGTCGCTGGTTCAAGCCCAGCCGTGCCCATCATCATCACCGTCCCGTCCTCCCCTCGTCGTACCGTCGTTCCACCGAGAACCACGACGGTCGAATAGGAGGAGAGACGATGGGTTCAGCCTCGAGCATCGACGAGCGGGTCTTCCAGATCAAGATCACGCTGAAAGGGGTTTCGAAGCCGCCGGTCTGGAGGCGCATCCTCGTGCCCGCAGGGATCCGACTCGACCACTTCCACGACGCTATCCAGGCCGCGATGGGGTGGCTCGACTACCACATGCACGTGTTCTCGGCAGAGGCCGGCGAGTATGGGGTACCGGATCCGGATCTGGGTCACCGAGATGAGCGCCAGATCACCCTCGCTCGGGTTCTACAAGGGTCAGGAGACCGGCTCATCTACACCTACGATTTCGGAGACGACTGGGACCACGAGTTGGCGTTCGAGCAAGAGGTCCCGGCTGAGCCCGGTGCCGTTTACCCTCGGTGCGTGGCCGGTAAGGGCGCTTGTCCCCCAGAGGACTGCGGCGGACCCTGGGGATATATGGACCTGCGAGCGGTGCTTGCTGATCCAGGGGCCGAAAGCCATGACGAGATGCTGGAATGGCTGGGGCTCCAGCACGCCGGCGAGTTCGACCCTGCCGCCTTCGACGTGGATGCCGTCAACGAGTCACTCGCCGCGCTGCGCGCTGTTCGTTGACCGTCCGGGCATCCCCAACGCGGCGCTAGCCTGTTGGCATGGCCGTTCGGGCACGTGCGCGTACCGCTGAGGACCTTTGGGACTTGGCAGATGACGGCATGCGGTACGAGCTCGTCCGGGGAGAGCTTTGTGTGATGGTTCCGCCTGGAGCCGAGCACGGCCGCGTCGCGGCGACCGTGGCGGGTTTGTTGTTCGTTCATACGCGTGAGACTGGAGCCGGTATCACGTTCGCGGCGGAGACGGGGTTTTTGCTCGCTCGCGATCCAGACAGCGTCCGCGCGCCCGACGCCGCGTTCGTGGCCTCCGCCCGGGCCGAGGCAGTCGGCCGGACCGAGCAGTACTGGCCCGGCGGGCCAGATTTCGTTGCGGAGGTCGTCTCGCCTGGCGACACCTTCGCTGACGTGGAGGCGAAAGCGCTGGACTGGCTCGCGGCCGGCACAAAGCTCGTCCTGGTGGTGAACCCGACTCGCCGGACGGCGACGACGTATCGAGGACCGGGAGACGTGCAGGTCCACACGGGCGACGCGCTTCTCGATCTCGGCGATGCGGTCCCTGGCTGGCAGGTCGGGCTGGCCGAGCTGTTCCGCTGAGAGCTGCGTAGCCCCCGTCTCATCGGGCGCGCTCGACGCGCGGGAAGGCGAAGTGGCACAACTCGCATTCTTGTGCCGCTATCCGCGGAGATCCGCGCACATTCAGGGCCATGCGATGAGCGGCGGATGACCGTTGATCGTCGGCGCGGCCTGCATTTCCAGGCGAACCGAGGATCGGAGCAAATCGCTTCACATGCGAGAGGTCGCTGGTTCAAGCCCAGCCGTGCCCATATCGATTGCCGGGATTTGCTTGACGTCGGCTGGTTCCCTGCTCTCGTTAGGCGAGGCGGCCTCCATGGCCCAGAGCGTGGCCCAGGAGGCCACCGCACCTGGGCGTAGATCTCGAGCGTGGATCGCCTCCCAGACGTCGAGCCCGGTTCTCCATGACGAGAGGGAGTGGCCGGTCCGTCGGTCGCGCTTAGTCGTGATGAGCGATAAAGAATCTGTGGTGGTCGGCTCCCTATGTGATCAGTGATGGATTCTCGGGTGCTTGAGTTAGAGCGGCTGTACCGCGAGCGCTACGTCGCCTTCCGTAACGGCGTTGCGACGTTGACGGGCAGCTATGACTCGGCCCGGGATGTCGTTCAGGAGGCGTTCGCGCAGGCGCTACGCGACATCGACCAATATCGCGGCGATGGGCCGTTGGCTGCGTGGGTGTGGCGGATCGCGGTGCGGGTCGCATTCACCTCGCGCCGCAACGGGCGTGAGCTGACGCTGGAGGAGGTGGCTGAGCGCGCGCCCGCGCCGCCGGCGCTCGAAAGCGATCCGGCGCTCTCGGCTGCGTTGAGGGCGTTGCCCGCGCGACGGCGCCTGATCGTTTACCTGCGGTATTTCGCTGATCTCTCTTACGCCCAGATCGCAGCGGTGTGTGGGATCAGCGAGGGCACGGTCGCGGCCTCGCTGTCCCAAGCGCGCGCCGAGTTGCACAGGACCTTGGAAGCCGAACCGAAGGAAGGAGCCGTGCGATGGATGAGAAGGACGAACTGATCGAACGTCGCCTACGTAGCCTCGCGTGGGCCGATGATGACTCCGACTGGAGCGATGTCCTAAGACGCGCCGGACCGAGCCTCAACCGTGCGATCTCGAGTCAGACGCATCGGCGGCGTCGCGGCGGATCACGCCGCCTGAAGCTGGCGGAGTTCGCACGAGTGATCCGACGCGAACTCACGCCCCGCCGCGACCGCGTCGGTCGCGGTCTGCGGATCCGGCCGCGGCTGCTGGCCGGCACGACGCTTGGTGTCGCGAGCGCCGGCGTGATGCTCACGCTCGTGTTGAGCGCGGCGGGCACGTCGCCTGCGTTCGCGGTGACGCGCAACCATGACGGCACAGTCACGGTTTGGATACAGCGGAGCGCTGGGATCTCGGGAGCGAACGCGAAGCTGCGCGAGCTCGGGATCAGGGCAAGAGTCTCGACGCAGGTGCCGGCCGGCTGCACGAACGCGATCGCGAACGCCCCAGCAAAGACCGTCATAGTCCCTGCGCCGTCGAACGCGATCGCGAACGCCCGTTGGACGATCGACCCGCGCCGGATCCCCGGGGGTCACACACTGGTGCTCACGGCGGGCAACAGTGGGAGCGTCGCGAGCGCAGCGCACCCGGGTGCAGAGAGCGTTGTGGCGGCAAGGTGGATGCAGGTCAGCTGCCCCGCTTCGCCCCCGGGCGCCGGCAACAGCAGCAACTCCGGCAACTCCGGCTCCGGTACCAGCGGACCAGGTAACAGCGGCAACAGCTGAGATCCCGGCGCGTGAGACGTCCCGCCGTCGACGAACTCCGTGAGGATGACGATCAGCCGCCTGCGACCCAACCTCGGCGACCAGCCCGTGCTCGAGACCGTTGCCGGCACCGGTTACCGGATCCACATTCCTGTCCGGAGGACCCGTAAATCGAACCACGGGTCTATTACCGAGTTTGCCCGGATGAGCCCGGAGCGACCCGCGCAACTTTCCCCTATCGCACACCGCGCAGCTGGATGATGGCCGATCCGAAACCCCGCGGTGCAAACCGATGAGCACCGAACACAGCACCAAGCCCGGACACAAATGCACCTGGCGGACCTTGCCGGTACTTGCAGGCATCGGCTGCGCAATCGCGAGCGCCGGATGCGGCGCGTCGGCGCACAAGCCGAGCATCTCATCGCACGCGAACCCGTTCCTAGCACTCTCGGAATGCATGCGTAGCCATGGCGTCCCGAACTTCCCCGATCCCGCCGCCGCCGGGATCAACTTGAACGGCACGGGCATCAACCCGGCCTCGCCGTCATTCGAGTCCGCGCAGGCCACCTGCAGCAAGCTGCTGCCGAGCGGCGGGCCAGGTTCCCGACCAGCCTCCGAGCAGCAGAAGGAACAGCTGCTCGCGCTCTCGCAATGCATGCGCCGCTCCGGCGTCACTGGTTTCCCCGACCCGACGACCACACCACCAAGCAGCGCCCAGGGCTACTCAATCGAGTTCGGAGTCGCCAACAACCTATTCCTGGCGGTACCCGACGCGCTCGGTGTCAGCTCCCCCGTCTTCAAGCAGGCGGCCAAGACCTGCCACCTATCTTGACTGGGCAACCACCGCGGAGGACGGGCGCCCTGGGCGTGGAATACCTTCGGTCGATCACGCCGAAGTCAGCGTGGCCGTAACCGTCGCGTTACCGGCTCAGCGGCAGACTGTGCCTAGCATGGGCGCGACCACGATCGTGAAGCTGGCGACGCTCGCCGGCTCCTGCACGATCGCCCTCGCCGCGTGCGGCTCCTCAGCGAAACCCACCAGCCCCGTCCAGAGCGCCTCGAGCGGGATCTCGGCCGCAGTCCGGTTCTCAAATTGCATGCGCTCGCATGGTGTGCCGGACTTCCCCGACCTCGGCGCTGGCGGGGAGCCGATGGGGCAGCAGCTCGCCCGCTCCGGGGTGAACCTGAACGCGCCGGCCTTCCATTCCGCAATGAACGCCTGCAAGGCTCTGGCGCCGGCCGCCAAAGCGGCCGTCGGTCCGACCTTCGCTCAGAGCAAGGCGATGATGGTCGCCTTCGCGCGGTGCATGCGTGCGCACGGCCTGACGAGCTTCCCAGATCCGACGTCGTCGTCGGCGACGCGGGCCTCGCAGGCGCCGCAGCCCAGCGGCGCGGATATGAGCTACAGCGGCCCGGGCGGCTCGGTGACGCTCGACATCCCGCAATCGCTGATTCAGTCACCCGCGTTCAACGCGGACTCCGCCGCGTGCGGCCTGGGGGCCCCGAGCGGACAGAAGCAGAAACCGGCGGCGCAACCGTGATCAGACGCAGGATGGGATGACGCCGCGGAAGTCGCAGCAGGGATTCGCGACCTTGCTGCCGTCGGTGGACGCGCGGAAACTATGCGGTCAGGTTGGTGATGGCCCGACGATGGCATCTCGTCCACCGTTACGCCGGGAAGGATGATCGCCCCGGCTCCCAGCCGGGCGCCGTCGTCGAGGCGCACGGGTGCGAACAGAACCCGTCCGAATCTCCTCTCCTCCGGGTCGGTGGGGTGGGTGACACTCGTGGTGGTGTCAGGGACCCAGGAGTGACCGGCACTCGACAGCGGTCTCGGCGCCCCCCGCCGCTGCGCAGCCACGAGGGCCGCCGACTGGCGCGACCCACGACACCAGGAGAACCGAGGACCTACTCATGTCGCACATACGACGCTTTGACCACGTCGGCATCACCGTCGCGGACCTCGACACCGTGACGGCGTTCTTCGTCGGGCTGGGCCTCGAGGTCGAGGGCCGAACGTTCGTGGAGGGCGAGTTCGTCGACACCGTCATCGGCATCCCCGGCTCCCGCAGTCACATCGTCATGCTGCGGCCGCCGGGGGGAGGTCCCGGGCTGGAGCTGTCGAGCTTCGTCCACCCGGAACATGGGCCAGGCTCGCCTAGCGCCATGGCCAACGAACTCGGCCTGCGCAACATCTCCTTCGAAGTCGACGACTTGCAGGCGACCGTCGATGGGCTGGCTGTGGACGGCTACGGCCTGGTCGGCGGCATCGGTCAGCACGAGAACTTCGCCCGGATGGCCTACGTACGCGGGCCAGAGGGGATCCTCGTTTCCCTGTTCGAGCGGATCGGCTGACGCCCCTCGGGGCCGCCGATAGCACCGGCCGGCTCACAACGTCAGACCCGAGCCTGCTTGAGAGGCCACGAGTCGGCCAAACCTCGGGGTCAGACGGTCAAAACACCAGGGTGGTTCCCGATGCGCCGGGCACCGTACACCGGCGACAGTCGGCGCCATGCAAGGCGAGCAACCGGTGCGGGTGCTGGTGGAGATCCGGCACACAGGCAAGACGATCAGCGGGCAGGTCGCGGTTGAGGGGGCCTCGCCGAGCGATTTCTTTGGCTGGCTGGAGCTGATCGATCGTCTCGAGCATGCCGCCGAGGGCAGCGGCCGAGGTCTGCCGGTGGATTCTCGTGAAGAGCCAATCAGCGAGGAGCTGCAATGAGAAGTTCCCACCCCAGCAAGATGAGATCGGCCAGGCGACGTAGCACCCCGCTTGCGAGCGCGGCCGTGCTGGCCGGGTGCGCCCTGGCGGCCTGCGGCGGCTCATCGAGCAGCAGCCCCAGCCACAGCACTACGAGCGCGAGCAGCACCACCACCGCGACCGCCGCTGCCTCGACCACGGCGACGAACGCCGCCGTCACGAGCAGCTCGACGGCGGCTCAGGCGCCGGCCAAGCCGGCGGGGGCCCTGACCGCGCCGGGCACGATGCTGAAGGCCGGTCAGCCTGCGACCGTCGAGTTCGACACGACGCTGAACAACGGCAACAACGGTCCGAGCTACAGACTCGGCCTCACGATCGAGTCGATCAAGCTTGGCTCGATCAGCGACTTCAACGGCATCTCGCTGACCGGCGTCCCCAAGGGCGACGTCCCCACGTACGTGAAGCTCAAAATGACGAACCTCAGCAGCCAGTCGATCAACCCCAACAATCTGGACCCCGCCGACTCGGTGCAGGCGATCGATCCCAACGGCGACGCCGACGGCAACCTGATCATTACCGGCGACTTCCCGCCGTGCCAGGACACCAGCACGCCCAGCCCGTTCGCCGCCGGGCAGAGCTTCACCACCTGCGAGACGTACATGGAACCAACCGAGGCGACCAAGATCGGTTGGAACGGCTCAAACGCGACACTCGACTCACCCGTGATCTGGTC
>Ga0335075_10019238_pt1 | contig 10104 bp, 13 predicted proteins | sample Lox_Sample_24_FD_206723 | JGI IMG/M metagenome (GOLD analysis project Ga0335075, IMG submission 206723) | Soil microbial communities from Loxahatchee National Wildlife Refuge, Florida, United States - Lox_Sample_2.4 | ecosystem: Environmental > Terrestrial > Soil > Wetlands | place: USA...
TCGCGATTTCGTAAAGATCCCACTGCGCCCTGATGCCCTATTTACGGTGGGCATAAAGGCCGCCGACGGGCACCACCGGTTGCTGAACTACTTTTATGAAGCTGATCGGATGACTATGTCGAAGGCTAGAATGATTGAAAAATTCAGGGCCTACATGCATTGCATTCGCCAAGAAAAACAGCGCGAGATCTATGGCATTGAGGCCGTGCGCGCAGTTCTAATCGACACCTTGAACGCCAAGCACGCCCGTACTTTGTGCAAACTCGCCAAAGATCCCGCCGTTTGTGGCATCGGCAGCCCGGCTCCGGACCTGTTCTGGTTTGCCGCCACCGGGTCAGGCTTCGGTGATACGACGAAGGATGCGGCAGCTAGTTCGAGGGCATTCACATTGCCGGAATACATCTTCTCGCGCATTTGGTCGTCCAGTGGCCGCGAGCAGAAGCACAGCATCCTCGATGTGGATTGATTTTGCCGGATGCGATACGGGCAAGAAATCATTAACAGGTTCTAGAAAGGAAGAAACACGTATGAACAACGAGAGAATCGCCGTGGCGGACATTTTACAATTGCTCCCGGCGCAGGTGTATGTGCGGCGGGGTGAACTCGTCATCCTATTCACCAGCCCGACCGATTTCGTCGCGAGAGTGCTGAGACGGCGGCAATCCTGTCGCAACTCGATCCGCGTAGTCGAGGCATCACGAACTGACGCCAACTCAGACCGGTCTAATCGCCGCCCGAGCGCGCGGCCGAACACAGGCCGGATGCCACTCTCGCCCGTACCTGAACGCGAAGCCGGAACTGAAGAGGACTCCAATCGGTTGCGGCAGACCTGGACCATGCTGTGCCAATCCCGTTACGCACTCAATGTAAGTGCGCTCTGTACACCTTTCATTCACGCACAACTGGTAGTAGCGGACTCCAGAGGTATGCCCCGCCGCCGATCGGCGTTCGATTGCCCGATACATATTGCAGCAATTCCGACCACGCGAACGATATTGCTGCAAGGCCAAGCGAAGGCGCCGCGGCGTCAACGTTCTCAAAGACGACTCGGCCGCAAGAGGCTGCCGTTTCTCCCAAAGACCGACCGAACGCAGAATCACTCCAACTCACTCCATGTCCGTCCGCAAACACTGTTTTCGCAAGTTCTCGATCTGGCGGCAGCGAATGCCAACTGATGTGCGGACGCAGAAAATCCGTACCGACGCCGGCCTCTACGATCCACTCGAATCCGCCCTCGACTCCAATTCTGCGGGCATCCATGTTGTCGAATCCCAGAAACGCGAGGCCGCCGCGAGAAGCTCTCCAGCCCCACTGTATTTCGGTGTGCTCGGGCAACACCTCCCAGGCCCAACTTCGGCAGATGTCTGAAAGATATGCGACCTTCGGCTTTCCCAACCAGGGCATACTCTCTTCGGAAAGCAAAATCTGGGTCCGTTGATTTTCCGCTTCAAACTCGTCCTTATCCACCAATTGCACGGCCAAGGAGTTGCCGTCGGCCAGAAAATACCCAAGCGCAAGAAATGCCTGACCGAGTTGCCCGGTGCCAAGCACGGAGCACTGTGATGGCACGCCGCGCGTTGGCGGATGAAAGGGCAGCGTCAACACCGGTTTTCGATAATCCGCGTGGTATTCAGGAATGCCGACGGCCTGTGCCAGCGCGGCAAATCCCAAGTAGCCAGCGAGCGCACAGCAGCCGATCGGATGGGCTGGATTGGTGGTGCGAAGCGGTGATCCGTAGGCGATGGCATTGCCGCGCGTATCGCCGGCAATCACGATTCCAGACGTCGGCCTGGCGTCGCACGCGCCGATGACAATCATCATTGCGGCCGATTGCGAATCGGCGGCGCTGACGAATCGACAGCGTGGCCCTAGCGGTATTGGCGCAGGAAGCGCTGCGTTGAGCCCAGCATCGATATAGACGCGGCCGGTAAACTGCCGCTCAAGGACTGACGCCAAAAACCAGATGCACGGCCAGAGATCATTGGCGGTCGCGCGTGTCGGGTCAACCTGAATGAGCAGATCCTGTGAAAGTCGCGCAGAAACCTGCTCAGGCGTGAGCAATCCAATGTCGGCCTTTAAAAGCCCATTTACGATGCGGTCGTGTGCACGTTCCATGCGGCTAGGCCTTTGTGATGATGATGCGGTTCGAGATCTGCTTCTGCGGCACTCGATACCATCCCGGGTCGCTGCGCAGATGGACGCCGAAACGGTTCACGCGCCATGGTTTTCGGCCATACCACGGCACGACGAGCGACCAAAAGCCGATTCGGGAGCAAATCTGGTTCTGCTCATCGATTGGGCTTAATCCGACCCAATTCTCAGGATGCGTGTGTATCAATGCAATCAGTTTCAGGCCGGAACCAGCGAGCTCTCGGTAGAGGTCGAACTTTGCCCGTTCAGTCAGTTCCAATGAAAACGCGCTGCCGCGATCATCGCAGAGTTCATGGTGCAGATAGAGCGCCGTTGCAATGCTGTCAAAACCATCTAGCAGGCCTGCCCAGATTCCGGCGCTCTCGCGTCGGCCGTCGCTTCGCTCTAACAGCGCCGCAAGCGTACGGTCAAAAAGCTCTTGCGAAATTAGGAGTCGCCCGTGTTCGACGTCCGGCAGTTGTAGCCACGGGACCCGACGTGCAGCATCTGCCTGAGGAATTCGACATATCCGACGATTTGATTTGGTTGTTTCTGCCATGCCTTTCTGCCTTTCCAATCCAGGTGATGCACAATGCCAAAGCGATCTTGATCCCAGCAAATGAAGGGATTGGCATCCCGGAACTTTATCCATTGTTCAAATTTGCCGTTGCCGTCAGGCCAAGCCGTACGGCCGGGCTCACGGTTCGTGCAGTCAACAAATACGCACCCAATCGGCTCATTCCAGTAGTCGGAACATAGCAATCGAGCGATAAACGAGCGGCCATCGGGAGCATGAAAGCGGATGTAGACGAAGTCCTGCTCACGCGCGACGAATTCCCAGAACGCTTGTTCGACGCCGTGCAAGAATTCTGGCGAAGAAAGGTCCCGAGCCAGACGGTCAATCTCAGCGCCCATTCGGTTCCGCACCCGGTTTGACAAGCCAAACGGTCAGCGGCTCTTCGTGATCGCCGATTTCCTTGGATTCGTTCAACGCCGGGCCGTCCGGACTATCCTTTCGTAGCTCGAGATTGGCACAGGCGTCGCTTGAGACCTTGAACTTCTTGCACCCCCAACGGTGCACGCGTCTCCACGTCGATTTTGCAAGGAACTGGCGGGTCGCAGATTCGCTTTCGAAATGGACATGGACGCTAACGGTCTGCAACTCCCCGCGGCGCTGATCGCGGTCATACCAATCGGGGTGCTCCGACAACTCAGCGGCAAGCTCCTCGGCATCAAGCGAGGCGCTCCGCTAATTTATGGGCAAGATCGCGGTGCGACGGTTCACCTTCGCACTCGATGGTTATCGGTTCAACGATTCCATGCCGCCGGATGTCGATCGCGACGACAAAGATTTCCGAGGTAGATACTCCAGAACATTGCGTTTCGTTGTTCATATGAATTCCTTTGTGCTGCCTTTGGCAGCGGGTTAAATAGTTATTGGTTGTGCTTGCAGTGTCTGCATACAGAGCGTACACTTTGAACAAAAAATTTTACAACGACAGCTGCCGATCACCGCTCGCTGCGTACAAACTCTCCAAGCGGATCCGGGCCATTGCCGGGTTGACGTCGAAAATCTCGGTAATACTCTGTACGGCCTGAAAATGCCGATCCGGATCAATTTGCATCCCGCCGAGCCCGCCCACGGGTATGAGGAAGCGCTGGACCGCCTGATGAACCAGCCTTTTCGGCAAAAGGAGATGGCTCATCCCCGCATTGGCCTGAAATTCCCACCACTCACCCGAGTAGCCCCTGTTCGCAGACTCGATTGCGCCATCGCGGCACAACACCTTCGGCGCAATTGGATCAGTGGCATCGCCAAAGAGCGGGGTTGTCGATGGCACTGCGAACAAATGCGCATGCAGCAAAGCATGGCCGGCTTCATGTGCGATCGTGCTGCGCACTCGCCGAACCGCGGACGTGGTTTTATCGGCATCGAGCGACTCTGCAACATACATTGCCTGCACGCCGCCGCTACCGAATCGAGTCACACCAAGCACGCCCTGCGGTAGCGGTGCCGGTTCGACGACAATGTTGAAACGCTTCTCGACGAACCGTTCAATTCTGATCGCGGCCGGCTCGCTCGGTAGCAGCCCTTGGCGCTGCAATTCGTCCACGCAAATCGATTTAATTTCCTGATCCGTGAAGTACGGCTGCTCACGGAACGGGCCGCGTTTGGCTCGGAACGTTTTCATCGATCCCGCTCCTTCTTCCTATTTCGCTGCTCCTCAATAAACTCCAGCAGCCTGTCGGATGGAATCTTTTCCTCTGCGATCTTACGAAGCGCAAAGCCCAACGCAGGATCGTGGCGCATTTCCCGTTTCAGTTCCTCGACTGGCACGCGACTGTCGAGTTTCTTCAACTCGTCCAAGCTCACATTCAAGATCTGCGCCATTTTGTGGAGCAGTTCGTCAGAGGGGTTTCGCCGCCCGTTTTCAATATCTGAAATGTGAGCGGCGGAAACGTTGCCAAGCTTCTTTGCGAACTCGCGCAATGAGAGATCCTGCTGATCTCGGAGCGCGCGGATTCGGTCGCCGAGTGTATCCATACCTGCTGTAAGCATACACTGCGTACGATTAGCCGTCAACGGCCACGACTGTGGATATTGTGGATAATTATGGCCGTCAGAATTTACTCCTTGATCTTCAAAAGGGCAGCTCGGACGTCGCTGAGCGAGCTTGCGCCAAATCGCTTGGGGGTTCCCAACTTGGTGCTGTCATGCACCGTACTAAAATTCCGATAGTCCTGACGCCACATTCTTGGCGAGAGAATTGCCCGTTCACGCCGGAACGTCCCCGACTCTGTTCGCGTATGTTTTCCAAATGCCATATGGTTGTCCCGCTATGAATGCGCGAGTTTGTTCACGCCCCAGATCGGAACCCCGCACGGCGTGCAACTATCAAGCGCAATGTGCGACCAATATCCAGCGAGAATACCGCTCGTTGCCCCGGCGAGCATACTACACACTAGTGAAAGGCAGGCATAGCAAATCCGCTCAAGCGGCAACACCATGGGATCCGCTGCCCGCAGCGAACATTCATATGCCTGAGCTCTGAGTTCGTTCCGTAGTATCTCAGAATTCTTCAGCGCGTAAGTTGTGGCAAGAAACGCCGGCGCGACCGCATGGCCAAGAGCGCGATGTGATGGGCAAAATGGCGGGTCGAGGCGGTCGGGCCACGTCCCGCTCAACCGGCCAGCGATGACGCCGCCGACAGTCTCGAATGCCCATTGAACCGGGTATTGCTCACGGGCCGCTAAGGAAGCGGCGAGACCACCGCAGATTGCTCCTGAAAACATGTGTACAGGCTGATTTGGCATTCAATATCCCTCGACTTACGCCGAAACCATCAACCGCAACTGAGCGTACGATTGACTAGCTGATACAGGTAGTTGTACGAAACTGAGCGAAAAAAGGGATGCTGTTGCTGTGGCGCGAAAAACTTCATACGTTCGGCGCCGTCATGCCAAACTAAGACGACGTTGCCAGCCAACCCGGCACTCCTCGCACAGGCTTGCAGGTGCGCTTGCGTCGCATGCTGTTGCTGTGCTGAGGCGCGTTCTATTCGCGAGTCCACAAAAGCAATAATGACGTCAACACCTTGAATTTTAAGATGCGCGATTTCGAACTGTTCCATACGGCCCCTTTTCTCCTCAGACACACTCCGGCAAACTCAATAGATTGTCTGGTCGTTCGCCGTCTGCGGTCGTTTTCAAATACTTGCGTCCTTCCCGACTCGCCACAATGACGTCCACCGTATGATTGCCGACATGGACGAAAAACTGCCATTTGCCTTGCTCAATACCCTGGATCGCCTCGTCTTCTGTCAGTCTCCACGCAGTGCTGTCTGAGTTCCTACCGCCGATGCGGCGTATGCGCTCATGGGCGCTCTGTCGATCGGTCTTGTTGACACATTGAACTTGATGCCGGGTTGTCATATGCTCGCCTCACCGGGTTGCTGAATTCCAACCGGTTGTAATCGTCTGACTACCACCGTACAATAAGAACAGGAGCGGAGTCAACACCAATTTACGATGGGTTGCGAATAGTGGACGAAATTGATTTGGAGCGCCTGGGACATGCGATTCGATTTCTGCGCCAAGGGAAAGGTTGGGGATTGGCTGAACTCGCCGCGCGGTCGGGTGTTTCCAAAGCATATATATCAGACTTGGAAAATGGCGCCGCAGGGAAGCCGAACATCCAGTATGTTTATTCCATTGCTAACGCGCTCGACGTTACCCTCGACGAACTGGTCAACGATGCCGTGCCACGACCGCAGCCGCTTAAAAAACGCAGCGCCCAGCTGCCGCCAGGATTGGCGGAACTGAAAGATGAACTACAGCTGTCCGATGAGGACGTGCAGATGCTCGCAACGGTAAACTTTCGGGGGCATCGCCCGCGCGATAAGGACGGCTGGCGTTACCTACTAGAAACATTACGCATGCTAAGCCAGCGCCGGAGGACTCATTAGAACGATGTACCGCGTTTCCATTGCGGGTCGTCACTATTCCGACCCAGACGTACTGTCATTCATCATCGCATCGGGCGGGTCTGGTGACCCGAGGCAAGAGGTCATCCGCAAAGCGCGGCAGCTCAACCGGAAGCTGTGCAGCTTCGGCGGACCCATAGTGAACCCGCGGCAGCGAATGGAATTACTGGCTTCACTCGCCGGAATCAAAATCGAACATACGATCCGCGCGCATGCGCTCAGCCGTGATTCGTCACGAGAGGCGCTCATTGTCCATGAGCCAGACGGGAGTCGCCGGATAGTATATGATCCCAGCTACCCCGATACACGCATTAACTTCACTATTGCCCACGAGATCAGCCATACCTTTTTCCCGGAAGCGGGCGGAGCTCGGTTTAGAGGTATGTGCGACCAGGATTCCCGGGAAGCCAACGAGCTGGAGAGACTGTGTGATCTTGGTGCAGCGGAACTCCTGATGCCGTCTGAGGAATTCGAGCAAGCGGCGAACGGCAGATTTGGCCTCAAGATTGTCGCGACGCTTGCGACGCGATTCGGAAGCTCAGTCGAAGCAACCGTTTACCGGCTTGCCACGGCGTACGACGGAGTAGCGATCGCTGGACTACTCCGGCATCGCTTGCGCAAAGGAGAACGCCGGCTGGAATGTACTCAACAGTATTTGTTCGATCACGATACGGATGACCAGAAACGAGCTCCCAAGTACCGCCGCCAATCGCTGCATCTCTCGCTCGGTTGCGATGCAGCGCACCATATTCCCTGGAACAAGTCCTTCGACGAGAAGTCGTGCGTCTATAGGATTACCAAACCCGGGGAAATTGTCAGCGCGCAAGAAGTCCTGCCAAACCAGTCCCACAAACTCGGCACGATTGAGGCGATGCTTGCGCCATTTCAGCGACCGAACGAAGAATCCCTTCGGGGCGACGTGTTGTTCGTCTGGTACCTCCACGCTCCGAAACGCAGAAGTCAGATAGCGACTAGGATTGCAAGGCGCCCCACGCGCTCCTAGACGTCCCGAGAAGCGCGAATTTCGTCCTGCCGAACATCGTTTCGTTGCGACGAGAGGTAGTCGAATGTGGTCACGCCTTTAAGTGCGGACGATAAAGCGAGATCCCAGTATTACAGTTTGTCTTTCAAGGAAATATCTAGGCGTGGCTGAGAGAGTCTGTAAGCGAGAGGATCGCCAGTTCGTCATCGTCCACCACTTTTTCACAGGCGTAGCGAGCCACGATGTGGACGTTTTGACAGATCTCGGTTGCGATCTTTCCGAGGACCCGATCCGCCGATTGCCAACCTTTCTGTGATGAACGGCGCGCAAACCACGGGCCTCTATTAGCGTGCTGGCTGCACAATAAGAACGATCTTCGACCAGGAACCGTTGATCTCTGGAAACGATCCAGGACGGGTCGCGTTCTGATGACCATGCATAGTCAAAGGACAAATTGGCTGAAACCGAGTATACGTGCGTCGCGGAACGGCGCGGCCACCGCGCTTTCCCAACTAAATCAAGCCAAAGCTGCGTTTCCGCCGAGCGGTCTTTGTTAAAACGTCGACGCTAATTGCGGTAGCCGCGCAGTTCCCGTCTACAGATGCGAACAAAAAAGGGCGGACGACGCCCACCCGTCGCCAGCGACATTGGTTTGACAAGCGCCTCGACGCCGTCCTCTTCATCTATTCCTGCGGTTGCACAACGAAATTCGACACCCAGAACTGGATATCATCCGACCGAAGCCCCGTTGCGCCCGGCCCGAGGGGCGGCAGCCATGCAGGGTTGTAACCCGCGACAGTGGTAAACCGGCCAGCGGCGACATCCTGCCCCTCCGTGTAGCCAGAATCCTCGCAATAACCCACAGAGCCGTCGTCAGTTGCCGAAAAGACCATCACGCCTGCGCGATACGCTTGCAGCTGGACATTGCCATTGGCGAGCGTTCGAACGGTCACCCGGAAATTGTAGGTGGTCGTGCCGTCATGCGCGAGACCGGGATAGCCCGGTTTGCCTTGCTCGGATGAAAGTAGCGACTGCACGTCGCTCCACCGAACATAGATGTGCCCTGCGCCGATGATCGGCTGACTGCTATCCGTCGGAATGGTGTAATACACCCCTTCGTTCGCCAGGCAATACGTTGGCCCTGGACAGTTAGGCGGTGCATTCCAGCCTTGGCCGGGGATCTTCTTTTTCCATTTCAGGGTTCCGTCTGTGCGATCAAATTGAAAAGCATAGAGCGAGTACTGATTGTGGTAATGCTCCCAAAGGTCGACGGCATCGCTTGACGGGCTTGGGTAGCATCCGCCGACGCCGAACGGACCGGACCGATAGACGAAAGAGATGTTGGAATCGCCGAACGCGAAGTCGCGGGTGTTGTAACGATAGGAGAAGGTTTGCCCGTTGCACGGGCCGCTGCCGTCCGTACCCCATCCGCTTGCAGCATACAGCGTGCCCGTGTCGCCCTCCCAGTTGAATGAAGGATTGCTCGCGGTGGAGCTGCCGCCGTTCGGGAACGGAACAAAGTTGTAATACGCATTCGACGCGGTTGTAATGACGCCGGAGCCGACGAACGTGTCCTGCAGCCCGGTAATCGCGAAATTGCCGACGCGCATGCCCCCAAAGCTGGTATCAACGATGCTCCCGAAATTGTTCAGTGTGCTGGTCGTGCTCTGCTCGCTTCGAAAGGCATATCCGCTCGCCAAGGTCTGGGTCGAGCCGCCATCCGGCGTGACCTGGACGGTGTAGGTATGGCTGACGAGGTTGATTTGGGCGCGGAAATGGTAGCGCGTCCCCGGCACATAGGCGATGTACGTATCGGCGCCGTAATTGCCGCCGTTGCGTGCTTGAATGCTGCCGTCAGTGTAGAAGCGGACCAGACACGGAAATCCGGTGAAATCGTTTTGCGCGCCATTGGAAAAGGCCATGACACCATCCATGCCAGACGCCAGCGGCGTGGCATCCCATTCGCCGTAAAACGTCGATGCCGATTGTTGCAAAAAGGAGGTGTTTATCCAGGCTGAGGTTGCCGGGACATCTTGCGCCCCGACCAAAAACCCGGAAACGCGCATGGAGCCGACATCGGCAAACACCGTCCAGGTACTGAACACCTGAATTGAGGACTGGTTTGTGCGAAAGCTGTAGCTTGAGGCGACGGTTTTTGCGGGCTGGCCCGGAGCGCTGACCGTTAACGAGTACGTATGGTTTGGCAAGTTGATGCTGAACGTGAAGTGATAGCTGGCATTGGCGACCCAGGGAACCGATGAGACGGCGCTGTATGCCGTACCATTCAGGGCGTCGATAAAGCCGTATTGGTTAAAGCGGCCAACCAAAGCGAGATAGGGAAAATCGCTCTGCGGGCCTTCGGAGAAGCCGACTCCAGCATCGGTTCCGGCCGAAAGCGGCGTCGCGTCAGCTTCAGCGACGAAGATGCCAGCCTGTTCGGTGGCAACAGCAATTGCGCTGTGGCGCTGTACGAAATTGAGCGATTGCCACTCCGGACCGGCAGCGGAT
>Ga0335075_10019239_pt1 | contig 10103 bp, 6 predicted proteins | sample Lox_Sample_24_FD_206723 | JGI IMG/M metagenome (GOLD analysis project Ga0335075, IMG submission 206723) | Soil microbial communities from Loxahatchee National Wildlife Refuge, Florida, United States - Lox_Sample_2.4 | ecosystem: Environmental > Terrestrial > Soil > Wetlands | place: USA: Florida...
CACGGATCCGGGTGCGCTGAAGGTCACCGAGCAGCTGCTGGGCCATCCGCCGCGGAACTACCGGACCTACGTTCGCGATACCGCCCGGGAATGGCTCGGTTCAACAAAGCAGTAAGCGGCACCAAGCCAGAGGCCACGGCATGACCTGCTCGGCAGTTGCTCTATGTGGCCGGAAGGACCAGGGCGGCACCTGCGAAGCCGCGGATTCGCCGGTCCACGGACCGACGTGGAAAACCATCAAAACCGCAGGTGGGGCGCCAGGGAGTCGAACCCTGAACAACGGATTAAAAGAAGCACGCTCAGCCGCAACGCTTGCCTGACCTGCACCGATGCCTCGCGTCAATGCTACGAACGCACATATGGCACTGGAATTTCCCCGGGCGCCGGTCCACGGACCGGTCCACGCCGAGTCTTCCTCGGAGGGCTATCGCAGTGACGCTGCGTAAGCCGACGGCCAACGCGATCCCGTGTCGTGGGTCGATGGTGATGGGTTGACCAGGCTTCCGCCTCAGCCATACAACAACCTCGAAGGGGCTTCGCCGCGCCCATCCTGGTGCCCGAGGTCCCCGGACGCAAAGGGGTTGTGTGATTTGGCACCAGCGCTTCACTTAGCTCACACTTCGTAACATGGGTGTGTGTATCTTCTGCGGGTCGACGGACGCTACGTTGACCATAGAAGACGTGATCCCGAGGTGGGCTCGAAGAGCCTTTGACATCCAGGGACCGTTGACCGTGACCTCTGCCAATCAGCCAGGGTCACCGAGGCGGCAGGTAGGGCGTCCGTTGCCCTTGCTCCGGATCGTCTTGAAGGATGCGCTCTGCGAAACCTGCAACAGCGCATGGCTTGGCAGCACAGTGGAAAAGCCAGCCGCACGGCTGCTGGCTCCGATGGCCGTCGAGCGGCGACCGGCTAACCTCGACCCGGCGGCGCAACGGCTTATAGCGCTGTGGGCGGCGAAGACTGTTCTGCTGCTTGAGCTCGCCATCCGTCAGATGTATCCCGGCGAACCCCGAATCGAGGGCTACGCTCCAAGCGAGGTCGAGTTGGCGTACATGCGGCGGAATGCGGAACCGCCGCCGCGATCGATGGTCTGGCTGGGCTGCTGGGACTGTGAGAACAGCAAACCCGTAGTCTACGAGCCGTCCTCGGCCGCCGTGCCCACGTCGGACGGGGCGGAGGTCGCCGGGCACCTGGCGACTTTCACGCTTGGCTATGCGGCCTTCCAGGTGTTCTCTGTCGACTTCCTCGCTGCAGAACAGCACGGCGCGATCCTCTGGAACACGCGCGTTCCGGAGTCTCTCGATCAGCACTTGGTTCGGATCTGGCCACCGCTGCAGCCCGTGACTCCTATTGTTTCGTGGCCACCGGAGCAGTTCGGTGCTGACGAGTGGCCACGTTTGGTTACCTGGGACGGGAAGCTGCGGCCAGACGGGATGGCCGCGTACCAGGTGACTCGTTGAGCGATGGCTACTCGTCTCTGGGCTCTGCTCTGTCAGAGCCCCTTGATCAGCCTGTGTCAGGAGCCGCATCCCGAGCTTGCCCGGTCCAGTAGGCGAGGTTGTGGCGGGTGGTCAGGGTGTCGGGGTGCTCGGCGCCCAGGACGCGCTCGGTGACGGGCAGTAGCGCAGCGTACTGGTCGCGGGCCCCGGCCGCATCCCCCGCCTCCCCGGTCCAGCCGGCGAGTTCGTAGCGGGCGGTCAGGGTGTCGGGGTGCTCGGCGCCCAGGACGCGCTCGCGGACGGGCAGTAGCGCAGCGTACTGGTCGCGGGCCCCGGCCGCATCCCCCGCCTCCCCGGTCCAGTGGGCGAGGTCGTGGCGGGTGCTCAGGGTGCCGGGGTGCTCGGCGCCCTGGACCCGCTCGCGGACGGGCAGCAGCGCGGCGAGCTGGTCGCGGGCCCCGGCCGCATCCCCCGCCTCCCCGGTCCAGTGGGCGAGTTCGTAGCGGGCGGTCAGAGTGCCGGGGTGCTCGGCACTCACGACCCGCCCGTAGGTGGGCAGCAGCGCGGCGTACTGGTCGCGGGCCCCGGCCGCATCCCCCGCCCGCCCGGTCCAGGTGGCAAGGTTGTGGCGGGCGGTCACGGTGTCCGGGTGCTCGGCGCCCAGGACGCGCTCGATGACAGGCAGCAGGGCGGCGAGATGGTCGCGGGCCCCGGCCGCATCCCCCGCCATTCCGGTCCAGACGGCGAGCTGGTTGCGCGCGGCCAGGGTGTCGGGGTGCTCGGGGCCGTAGGTGTCGCTGCCGGTGTGCGCGTCAGCGATCAGCTGGGACAGGTCCCGGGCCACCAGGTAGCTGCCGCTCCACCCCAGGTACCGCTCGATCTGCCGGATGCCGCCGCTGGTCAGGTTCAGCACAGCCCGGACATGCGGGAGCAGCACCGCGCACGCCGGCCACGCCGCAGGCAGCCGCGTATCGGCCGGGACCGCCGCCTCGACCAGGGCCGCGGCGGCCTGCAGCCACTCGTCTGCTTCATCGGCCGACAGCCGGGCGCGGGTAATGGCCTGCACCAGGCGGTGCACCAGCACCAGACCGTCCCCCGCCGGGGTGATGAGCGAATACCAGCGCAGCGCGGCGATCGCATCGCCCGCCGCCAGCTCGTCTCCCAGCAACCCCCCGACCGCGGCAGCCACCGCGGGACTTAGCTGGTCCGCGGCCCGATCGGATGCCAGCAGCAGGCCCAGCGGCACCGGCTCGGGCGCCAGGAACGCCACCAGCCGCACCAGCCCTGCCGCCGCCGGAGCCTCGGCTGCCAGCCGCGACAGGGCCAGCCCGATGGTGGCGGCCACGTCGGCCGGGTGCCCGGGCACCTCGCCGCGGGCCAGCAGATCGGCCTGCCGGTCCCGGAACAACAGCAGATACCGGGCCAGCGTCGTCCCGGTCGCCTGCACGTACGCGGCGGCCTGCTCCAGCGCCAGCGGCAGCCCGCCCAGCAGCCCGGCCAGCTCCACAGCCGCCACCCGGTCCGCGTCCCCTGTCCGGGACACCAGGAACTCCGCCGCCACCTCCGGGTCCAGCACCGGCACATCCATCGCCTGCCCAGGCGGCCAGACCTGATTCTGCGTCGTGATCAGCACCCGGCCCGGGCCCGCGGGCGGCACGAACGGCGCGACCGACGCCTCATCCGGCGCGTTATCGAACACCACCAGCCACCCCGCATCCATGCGGGCCAGCACCCCGTGCACCGACGCCACCGGATCACGCGCATCCGCCACCTCCCGCGCGCCCAGCTGCGCCGCCAGCACGCCGAACTCCACCGCCAGCAGCGCCGGATCCTCGGCCGCGAACTGCCAGCACACGTCCACCTCGGCCAGGTGCCGGTGCGCGTACTCGATCGCCACGCTGGTCTTGCCCGCACCTCCTAGCCCGCACAACACTGCCACCCGCGGCCCGGAGCCGCCGGTCAGCCGGGCGTCCAGCTCCGCCAGCAGCTCCTCTCGCCCGGCCAAGAACAACGGCCGCGGCGCCACCCGCAGCGCCACACCCACGCCCTGACCGGCGTATTCCTCCTCCCGCTTGCGCAGCTTGGCCAGCTCGCCCTGCACGCCGGTGCTCAGCCCCTGCACCAGCCCCTGCAGGTCGCTGAACTCCGCCGCCCGCACCTCCCGCGCCACCTCCGCGCGGAACCCGGTCACCAGGGGCGCCCGCGCCGGGTCCAGCAGGTCCGACAGCCCCACATCCGGCACGCTGGTGCGCAGCAGCGCCACCCGCGGGATCCCGGCTTCCCCGGCCCGCCGGAACTCCAGATGCGTATACGAGAGCCCCTCCGGGTTGTCCTGCGCAGGGACGAACCCGTAGCGGTGCCCCGCGATCAGCACATACAGATCACAGGCGGCCACATCCTCCAGGCAGCTGTCCCGCACCGTGTCACTATCGGGCAGGTAACTGTCGACCGCCTGATGGCGGGCCAGCCGCAGCCAGTCAAACACCGCCGCCCGCTCCGCCCGCAAGTCCGCGACCGTCGACGACACGTACACCCGGGCCACCGTCACCACCCGCACCCCATCACCAGGGCCCCGCGCCCAGCACCGGTCTTAGCCGGTCACCCAACGATCGCACAATGCGAGGCCCGCCGCACCATCGAAACTGGCCGAGCCGGCGGGGCTGCACGAGATGACAAGAGGCCGATCCCGCATTCAGGACCGGCCTCTTGTCATCGGCGCGCTCCGAGGGGCTCGAATCCCCAACCTTCTGATCCGTAGCTAGCGGCAAGCGCATCCTGACTAGCCGTTTCAGCAGGTCACCAATCCCTACACGTCCACCCGAGTCCACCTGTATGCACCGGGGTTGCTGTACCGGCTGCTGTACCCGGCGCTCGTCGACCGCCAGCGCGTGGCCGGACTCCTCGCGCTTGTCAACGTTGGCGAGTGTCCCGTCGCCGCAGTGCCAGGCGGCCGTAGCGATGTGTTGTTAGCCCCTGATCATGGCGCGGCAGTGCTCAGCCGTTGGCTTCGCAAATGGCTTACGGCCACCTTGACTGAACCAGTCCGACGCGTGGGCGACCAGCCCCGGGCCGGGCGTGTCGCTGAGATCCTGCCTTGCGGCCGTTCGGGAGCTGGACGAAGATAACGGCCATGAGCGAGCCCGACGACGACTTGAAGGCACTCAAAAAGCAGGTCACGGACCTAGCAGAGACGACAAACAAGATAAGCACAGCCCTGGGTGCCGTGGCCGATGACCTCGTCCCGGCCGGGAGTTCTCGCGAGGCCAAGTCTCCGTCACTGGAGCTTGTCCTTGACCAAATGGCGGCGGAACGGGACGCGATAAATGCCCACACGGACAGCCTCACCACCAAAGCCGGACTCGTGCTGGGCTTCGCCGGGATTCTTGTCGGCCTCAGCGCCACCGCACAACCAGTGAACTTCAGCAGTATCTTTTTCCGGATAGGACTATGGGCGGCGGTCCTGGCAGCCTTTCTTGCGACCGTAGCGCTTTTCCCCCTTTTCCGTTACCCAAACTCCTGAATGAGTCCGGAGAGAACAAGCCCCCCCTGATATACAGGATCAAGGAGACCGATCCCGAGACCGTTACCCGCGGAACGCTTCTGTACTATCAGGTCGCCATGCTGAAAAAGGCTAGGTGTCTCTCCAGCATAAAACAGTGGCTTGTGTCCGGCTCGGTGCTATCTCTTTTTGGGGCTGCGGGTTTCGTGGTCGCTGGAACGCTGGAGGCAGGAGGCCCGCACGTCCTTTGGTGATTAACAAGACAGTGGTTTTTCTCAGGGGTGTCATTATCCGGGCCGTCCCAGGCATTGCTCCCATCGAGCTGCCTCGTGGCGCCATCCCCGGACTGCCAGCCTCTTAAGGCGGAGTGTCGTTAGCACCAGGAGATAGCACCATCGGGCAAGATCAGACTACGGCAGAGGGATCGATGCCGTGTAAGGCTCGTCAGGTCCTGACAAAATTAGCGAGCTGCTTAGCCTTTGCGCTGGGGTGGCTTGGTGTTCTGCCGCATTGCGGCAGCCTCCTCCTCGGCACGCTGGATGGCCGGGCCGATGTTGCCCATTTCCTCCGAGATGCCGGAGAACGCCGCGTTGATCCGAGCTCGGGCCTCGGCGGCAGTGTATGTGGCATTAACGCCCTCTTTTCTGCCAGTTTGCCGCTCAACCTTGCCAGGTGAACGTCGGTGTTTAAGAAACAGCTTCACAATGCCCGGTATCGCATTCTGTGCCAGAATAACACCAACGAAGACACCCCAAAAAGTTAGCGATTCTCCGGCGGGAAATGAAAAATGGTTGAGCTGATGCCAGGCGTGTGACGCCAGCTTCGGGATCGAGTGAATCCCGTCAACCATTGCCGCGTATGCAGCAATTGATATTATTCCGCCTAGGACAGCAATGCTGAGATCTCTGATCAGTCGTTTCACTCAGTCCCCCCTGCCTCCGGCTTAACACGTACCCCTAGGGCGCGTTAACGTCCTACGGTCGCGCGCATCGAATCTCGCAAGATCACGCGCAGTAGTAATTACAGCACTGCGTAAAGCAGGAGAGCTAGAGGACGACGGAAGCGTCTTCACAGATTTCTGGCTACAGTGCCATCACCAGGCGGCCAGCCTGCACAGCGGAGTGTCGCTAGCGGACTTGTGATGGTACCTCCCGGCCCCGGCTCTACCGGTGTCAGCTTTGGCTAACTATCGTTAGCCTCGATCTTTCGCGTCAGTGATCTGCTGGCCTGAGGTGTTCGGCTGGGGCTGATTTTCTCGTGCGGGCGATGCCCGGCTGCCCGGCTGTCGCGCCGGGTGGGCAGGGTTCCACGGGCCCTGGTGTGCCTCCTTCCTGGTAGCCGGGACTGTCCCGGCTGGTCAGCCGGCGGGAAGGGTTTGCATGCGGGTGACCGCGGCGGTGATGTCCGTGGCCCACGGCCAGCGTCCGGCGAGGCGCAGGCGCAGTCGCCGGCCACCGCGGGCCAGGCGGCCGGCGACGGAGAACAGGCGCAGCCGGAGCCGTTTCGGTTCCCAGCGGCGGGCGTCCCCGGCCAGGGCGAGCATCTTCATCCACGCCAGGAGCTCGCAGGCCAGCGCGACGATCTCGCACCAGACCTGGTTCTGGGCGAAGCCCCTGAGCGGGAGGTTCCGCAGCCCGGTGTCCTTGGCGCAGCGGATCCGGTCCTCGCAGCGGGCCCGGCGCCGGTGCCGCAGTTCCAGGTCAGCGAGCTGGCCCTTCTTCGCGTCGGTGGCGAAGGCGGTGAACCGGTGCCCGTCGATGTCGGTGAACCGCAGCTGCGCCCCGGGGTGCGGCCGCTCCTTCCGCACGATGACCCGCATTCCGGCGGGCCAGCCGTCCAGGTCCAGCAGGCCGGTGATGTCCGCGACCCAGGCGCCCTGACGGACCTGCCCGTCCCCGTCGTAAGCCGGCGTCCATCCGTCCTCCGGCACATTCAGGACCGCTGCCTGCACGTCCTCGGTGACCGTCATGCCCACGGAGTAGTGCAGGCGCCGGGACTTGCCGGTGAGCCACTTGAGGAACTCGTGCGTGCCACCGCCGGAATCGGCCCGGATGAGGACCCTGCGCCGCAGGTGACGCGGCAGCTGCGCGACCGCGAGCCGGGCCGCCTCGACATGGTCGGCGGCGGTGTTCGAGCCCGCGTTCCCTGCGCGGAGCACGATGGCGAGGGGCTCGCCGTTCCCGCCGGCCCCGTGGTCGGCCCAGGCGGTCATCGGATGGAAACCGAAGGTCTTCTTCCAGGTCGGCGCCGCTTCCTCTTTCTCTGAGTGGGCGATCACGATCGTGGCGTCCAGGTCGACGGTGACCTGCCCGCCGTCCGCGCCCGGCGCCGCGGGCCCGGCCAGCGCCCACGCCCGCTCCCGGGCCGCAGCCCGGGCGGACCGGACCGCCTTCAAGAACCGGGGCAGGTCCCCGGCCAGCTGGCTGACCAGCCGGGACACCACCGGGTCGGACGCCACCGGCCCCGCCAGTTCCGGCTGCTCCCGCAGCACCGCGATGTCGGCCAGGCAGTCCCCGCCCAGCGCCAGCGCGGCAGCCAGGTCCGTGACGATCTTGCCCGGGTCGTGCACCGCCCGCGGCGCCCGCCACCGGGCCAGCCCTTCCGACAGGTCCCGGCTCAGCCCGGTGACCCGCATCGCCTCCCAAAGCAGGACCGCCCCGGCCTCGGACACCAGGCCCCGGCCGTCGGCGGACACCGTGACGCGGGTGCCGCGTGCGCTATTCTTCACTGGAAAAGTGCCTTCGACTCGAACCGGATGGGACCCTCGACAAGCCCTATCCTTCCAGGTCAAAGGCACTTTTTTCATCTACATTGACAGCCGCCGCTTATCCCCAGGCGAAAGCCCGAGGTTAGAGGCCACTTCACGGCTCGGCGTCCCGGTCCGACCCCACGCTCGCCTCGGGTGCTCGCCAGGCACCGAGTTACTCCCTTTGGGCACCAAGCCCCGGCGCAGCTACCGCGCGGCGAACTGGCGCTCCCGGGCGATACGCCGAACCGCGAGGTGGTCAAGGCGCGGCGGGCTGGCGAGGCGCGTTTCGCCGGTGTCGTCGCGGCGGGCGAGGCGTGGATCGCGGCGAACCGGCGGCAGCGGCTAGGCCAGCGGCGGTAGCCGTGGCCCCGCTGACTGCGGCGGCGGTTACGTGCGCGGTTGCCCTGGTGACCCGGCAGGCGCTTGAGGTCGACGTCCCGCGCGAGGACCTCCTCGGCGACGTCGAGGCGGACGAGGCGTTGCGAGCGATGGAAGCCGTCACGGCGGGCGTGCTGTCCGGCGTCTGGCCGCGCGACAACGGCGCGGGCGTCCTCGAGCGGATCGGCGTGGCGATCGCGGAGCTCGGCGAAACGTTACCCGCGTACCCGCAAAATGTGCGACGTCGCACCCTCGAGCAGCGGGCCGACTCCCGGCGGCAGGTCACCGTAAAGCCCCGTGATACCCGCCTCCAGGCGCTCACGGGCCTCGCGTTCAGCCTCCCCGGGCACCCAGAACGGGCTATCGGCACCCATAGCCCGAGTATGAACGGGAACCCCTGATAGTGGCTAGGGGCGCGCCGGACGGCGCGACACACCCGCGCGAGGTCCCCGAAATCTGCCCCCGCGCTGGTTAGCCTCCAAGGGCACCAAAAGCCACCCACTCACCTGCACCAATTAGATGATCATGGTACGGACGGTCACGCAGGTAACGACAAGACTTGGGAGGGTCGAGCAGCTGGGCGGCTGGCGCAGCCAAGGCGACGCCGGCCCCGGTGGCCCTCACCGGCCGGGAACCGATGATCGCCGCCGTCTCGATGATCCAATGAACGGCAACTCGGCAACGGGCTGGCGCACCAAGAGCGATACATTACGAGAGGCACGCTGCCGGGCTTCGCGTGCGCTACCTGCACCGATGCCACATACCAGTGCCGCCACTGCACCCGGAACGCTGGGATGTCGGCGGCAGGTGAATACTGGATCTGACCCGTATTTCGGGCTCTTGCGCGAGTTTTGTGGTGTGGGTTACGCAGGGTGGTGGATGACGCGCTTGCGCAGGAGCGGGAAACCGGCGCGGCCGTACATTTGCCTCTTGAGCATCTTGATCTTGTTGACGTTGCCTTCCAGGGCGGCAGAGCTGTAAGGCAGGGAAAGGCCGGCGGTGACGGCCTGCTGGTCGCGGCGGATGCCGTGGGCGAAGGAGCGGAGCTGAGGCAGGTCGCTGGCCTCGGCCCCGGCAAGCCAGCCTTCGAGTTCGAGCAGGCCCTGGCGCAGGGTCATGATCTTGGCGAAGGCGCGGACGTGGCCGGCGAGAGTGTCCAGGTGCGGGCACTGCGCCCTGGCGGCGTCGAGCCGTGCCTGGCCGGCGGGGTCGAGGTGGTCCGGGCGGGTGAGCAGCCACCGGGTGACCTGGCGGGTCTTCGGGGGCGGGGCCGCGGGCGGGGCCTGGCGGGGGTTCCTGCCTGCCCTGCTGCGGCCGTCGGCGGTGCGGAACTGGCGGACGTAGCGCTCGACGGCCTGGACGCTGCCGGTCCAGCCCTGGGCGGTGATCTCGGCGTGCAGCGCGGCGGCATTGGTGAGGCCCTGGTTCCAGCGGCGGTTGATCCAGGGCTTGAACGGGTCCAGCTTGCCTGCCCGCCCGGTGGCCTTCACCAGCAGCCTGCCGGGGTCGGCCTCGGCGGCGAACCGGCCCACGGTCTTGCGGTCCAGGCCCAGGATGCCGGCGGCCTCCCGCTGGGAGCGGCCTTCGCGCAGCAGCTCGTGGACGGCCGCGTGGCGCTCGAGGGTGCGCGCGACCAGGACCCGCTCCCGGCCGAGCACGTCCCGCAACCCGTCCGGCTCCTCCGGGAGCGGCGCGGCGGTGCCCTGGCCGGACGGTCCGCTCTCCGCAGTTCCGGCGCCGTGAGCGCCGGCGAGGCAGCCGCGGTGCGCGGCGACGGCCTTCTCGGCGTACTCGCCCAGGTTGTGCCACAGGTGCCAGCGGTCCGCGACCTGGACGGCGAGCGGCGCGCCGGCGGAAGCGCCGTCGGAATACGCGGTGGCCCGGTCTCTGCAGATGACCTCCGCCCCGGGACGGGCCTTCAGCCACTGCTCCAGCGTGGCGGCCTCGCGGTCGGGCAGCAGGTCGATGACCTCCCCGGACTCGGCGTCGGCCACCACGGTGCCGTAAACCTGCCCCTTGCGCAGCGCGAAGTCATCC
>Ga0335075_10019241_pt1 | contig 10103 bp, 10 predicted proteins | sample Lox_Sample_24_FD_206723 | JGI IMG/M metagenome (GOLD analysis project Ga0335075, IMG submission 206723) | Soil microbial communities from Loxahatchee National Wildlife Refuge, Florida, United States - Lox_Sample_2.4 | ecosystem: Environmental > Terrestrial > Soil > Wetlands | place: USA...
GCGCAGCGCCGATGCCGCTGCGGGCACGGCACGAAGCTTGAAGGCGTCGAGGAACACCGGGCCGAGCCCGTGCAGGACCGGTCAGGCACGGGCCGCCAGAGCCGGCAGGTCCGCCTTGTCCGGGCGGGTCAAGCGCTCGACTTCGGCGACGCTGACTGCCAGCTTCGCCCAGTCGACCGCGGTTGCGACCGCGCGGTCCAGGTCGGCGCGGCTCGCCTTGCCCCTGACCAGCGCTGTTCCGAGTTTGGCGAGCAGACGCACCTTGTCGTTGACCGCCCGGGCGTCGCGCAGCGCTGCGTCCTCCTCGTGCACCTTCGCGCGACGGAACATGCGGCCGACCGCCCAATCGAACAGGGCGACGCCGTCATCGGTCGGCCGCATGGTCGTGTCCAAGACCGTGGTGACGAGGGTGGCGCGGCGACGCAGCGGAGACAGCATGCGCAGATGCTTGGCGGTGAAGCACGCATCCTCGCGCGCCAGCTTGCGCCACCGTTCCGCATGAACGCCGTCCGCGCACGTCGGATCAAGGCCGACCGCGCGCAGGCAGCCCAGCTGTTCGGGAAGATGCTTGAGCGCGCTGTGTCCCGGCGCCCCTGCCGGCAGCCGTGCCCATTCAAGCGCTCAATACCCGCCGCACCCGCAATCTCATCCATGGCCAGCGAGGTTCTCCCGTCGCCCTGCCCCACGGCAAGGTACCGATCAGATGACGTCTACTCTGCAGACAGGTCCGGCCTCGTTGTCTCGAGCGACCGTCCTCGACGCAGCGGCCTGCCGTTTTCGCGGAAGCGGGGTTGAGCGCTCGACTGCCTGCCGCACGTGACACTGCGGCGGGCCAATTTGGCTCAGCCCTTCATTGCGCAACCGGTGTTCCCGAAAGGTTCATGCCCGACGTTGTCTGTGCGACAACCGGCGCGATGCCCTCTACTCTCTCAATGAAAACCGCGGCTTAGAACCGAGCCGGCATGCTCACCTGGGGAATCTTCAAACACCGCTCTTGGGGAGAATGCAGGCGGCGATGACAGCGCGGCATAAATGCATAGGAATGGATCCCAAGACTGTTCATAGAGAGCTATCCCGCCCAGCCGAGATGGCTCAGAAATTCGCGCGTCCGGACTACCAAAGGTGCATCGAAAATCTGCGTGGGCGGGCCTTGCTCGATGATCGTACCGCGCTCGAATACCACCACATGGTTGGCTACCCGCCGCGCGAAGTTCATCTCGTGGGTAACGACCAGCATGGTCATCCCCTCCTCGGCCAGCGCCTTCATCACATTCAGCACTTCTCCGATCGTCTCCGGATCGAGCGCCGACGTCGGTTCGTCGAAGAGCATGACCTCCGGTTGCATCGCGAGCGCACGGGCGATGGCGACCCGCTGCTGCTGACCTCCCGAGAGGTTGGCCGGATAGCTCTTCGCCTTGTCGGCAAGCCCCACCTTCTCGAGCAGCGCGGCAGCCCGTTCCTCGGCTTCCCGGCGCGGCAGGCGCAGCACCGTCAGTGGCCCGCTCGCCACGTTGGCAAGCGCCGTCATGTGCGGAAACAGCTCGAAATTCTGGAACACCATGCCCATGCGCTGGCGCACCGCGCGCATGCCCCGCCCGTCGCGCGGCAAGGTATGCCCGTCCAGGATGATCTCGCCGCCGTCGATGGATTCCAGTCCGTTGGTACAGCGCAACAAGGTGGATTTGCCGGAGCCGGACGGCCCGATCAGGCAGACGACCTCGGTCTTGTGGACCTCCATCGAGACGCCGGCGAGGGCAACGAAACTACCGAATATCTTGCGCACGTCGAGATAGGTCAGCACCTTCGGCGCATCGGTCTCATCGTCCCGCATGTTCATTCGCTCACTCCAAAGCGGCGATTCAGCCAGTCAGCCAGCTTGGCCTGCGGATAGCCCAGGAACCAATAGATGACCGCCATGGCGGTCAGCACCTCCAGCACGCGGAAGGTGCGGGAGCGGATCAGCATCGCCGTATAGGCGAGCTCGCCCACGGAAATGACGGAGACGAGCGAGGTGTCCTTGAAGAGCGACACCCAGGTGCTGGCCAGTACCGGCAGCACCCGTCGCGCCGCTTGCGGCAGGACCACCACGCGCATCGCCTGCCAGCCGCTCATGCCGAGCGCGAGCGCCGCCTCCGACTGTCCTTTTCGGATCGAGGCTATCCCTGCCCTGAACGTCTCGCCATTGTAGGCCGAAACATTCAATCCGAGCGCAACCAGCGCGGTCACGAAAGGGGAGAACGCTACGCCGAGCGCGAGCGGCAGCACGTAATAAGAGGCATAGATCACCAGCAACAAGGGCAGGTTGCGGAACAGCTCGGTGAGGCTCGCCGAGAACCAGGCGAATGGGCGTGAGCCCGATAAGCGCATGAGCGCGAGCAGGATGCCGCCCGGCACTGCAAGTGCCATCGTCGCCACCGTGAGCAGCACGGTGAGTTCGGTGCCGCGGGCCAGTGCACCCGCATTGTCCCACACCACGGACCAATGAAGGTTCATGAACGCCCCAGATGCGCTAGTCGCACATAGGCGATGTCGACCGTGCGGGTCACTGGGAACAGGATGATGAAATAGACCACCATCGCCGTCAGATAGACTTCGATTGGCCGGAAGCTCTGGCCGGCCAATGTCTGTGACCGGTCCAGATATTCCGGGACCGCGATGACGCTGGCGATCGCGGTGTCCTTGATAGCGATCGAAAGAATCGAGCCGAAGGCCGGCAGCATCCGCACGATCGCCTGCGGCAGGATCACCTGCCGCACCGCCTGCACGCGCGACATGCCGAGCGCCAGCGCGGCGCGCGCCTGGCCCGGCCGCACCGACTCGATGCCGGCGCGGACGATCTCGGCCACGTAGGCGGCGGTCTGCGCGGTCAGAGCAATCAGCCCCGCCCAGAAGGGCGGCAGCACGGCGCCCGTGACGATCGGTAGGGCGAAGTAGGTCCAGACCAGCACCACGAGCACCGGCACCGAGCGCATGGAGTCGATATAGAATACGAGTAGCACGCGGACCCAGGTTGGCCCGTAGCAGCGGGCCAGCCCGATCGCGCCCCCCAGCATCAGGCTGCACAGCACGGTCAAGGCGGCCAGCCCGAGCGTCAGGCCGAGTCCGCCCAGCAGAAACCGCCAACTGTGCAGAAGCGGAGAAAAATCGAGCGACACGGCGTAGTCCCCGGGATGCCGCCGCGCCGGGCGCTACTTCATCGCCGCAATGACCTGCTGCTCGGAAGTGGTAAGCTCCGGCTGCATCGTCTTCTCCACGGCGCGCAGCCACGCCAGGAACACCGGCTGGTGCTTGGCGATCGCCATGCCGACCGGCTGGGCTTTTTCCATGCTGTCCTGGCAGTTGTTTGCCCGCGGCAGGACGGAGAGCCCACTCACCTTGCGCTGCAGCAGCGGCCACGCGACGCGGTTGATCGGTGCCGCGTCGGCGCGGTCGGACATGATCGCCTCCACGGGTGCGGTCGCGCTCGAGCTGGCGATGCCCAACAACTTTGCCTTCGAGAAACGCTGTTTCACCCAGCCTTCCTCGGCGCCGCCGATAAAATACGCGATCGTGACGTCGGGTCGGTCGAGGTCTCCCACCGTCTTGGCGTGGGCAAACCGAGGGTCGCCCGTGCGGCCGAACATGCAGACGCTGGTGTTGGAATAGAGCACGAAATCGACCACCGGCTCACGATCCGGGGTTTCCGCCAACGGGGTGATGGAAATATCGACCTGGTTCGCTGCGAGAACGGGGATCTTGGTCTCGTGCGAAACCAGAACGGGTTCCAGCTTCACGCCGAGGCGCTTGGCATAGGCGGAGGCGAGCAGCCAGGCCGGGCCCGACCAGTGTTGGCCCGCCCCGGTGGTGTTCTCGATCAACCATGGGGGATTGGCCAACACGCCGACGCGCAGCACGCCCGCCTTGCGGACGGCGTCGATGCGCGGGCTCGCACCGGCCGGCGGCACGGGTTGCGCGGCGGCGGGAAGCGCCGGGGCAAGAAAAGCGAACAATGCGGCGGCCGCAAGGATGCGCTTGAACGTGGTCATAACAAGGTTCCTCCCTCTCTCGTTCCACTCATGGTTGGGCAAATTACGTCACGGCGGCCTCCTGCCTCCGGAGCGCGAGAATGCGTTGCACGCCATAGTCGGCAAGCGAATGGAGTGCGGCGAGCACCTCGTCCTTGAACGGCGCTGCCGCGGCCAGCACCGGCGGCACGATCCCCGGCATGGCGAACACCGCATCGCAGAGGGCACGGTCGTCATGCGCGGCGCACGCGGCCGCGCGAAGCCGCGACGCTTCCGGATCGTCGAGCGCGAGCTTGGCGCCGTCCTCGGCCGTCCCGCGCAGGAACCGCAGCCAGGCGGCGACGGCAAGCGCGATACAAGGTGCCCGTCGGCCGGAGCGCAGCAGGTCCAGTGCCGGGGCGAATAACCGCTGCGGTAGCTTTTGCGACCCGTCCGAGGCGATCTGCACCGTCCGGTGCTGCAGCGCCGGGTTGGCAAAACGATCGAGCAGAGCCCGGCGATAGGCGTCGAGATGGACGCCGACGGGCAGGCGCAGTGTCTCGGCGCTCTCCGCCATCAGATCGGCGATGTAGTCCGCAAGCGCGGGCTCGCCGATGGCAGCGGCCACCGTCGGCCATCCGGCAAGCTGGCCGAGATAGGCGATGGCCGAGTGGCTGGCGTTCAGGAGCCGGAGCTTCATCTCCTCGTAGGGACGAACGTCGGCGACCAGCTCCGCGCCCGATTCCTCCCAAGCCGGACGGAAGAGCGGGAACCGGTCCTCGATCACCCATTGGCGGAACGGTTCGCAAACCACCGGCCAGGCATCCGCCACGCCGAGCGCGGCCTCGATGCGTGCACGATCGGCCGGCGTCGTCGCCGGCACGATGCGATCGACCATGGAGCAGGGGAACGCGACCTCGCTCGTTATGAAGCGGCCGAGCTCCGGATCGCAGAGCGCGGCGAAACCGCCAACCACACGCCGCGTGACTTCGCCGTTGGCAGCAAGGTTATCGCAGGAAAGCACGGCGAATGGTGCGACTCCGGCGGCGCGGCGCGCGCCGATTGCGGCAGCGAGCAGGCCGGGCACGCTTATGGGCGCCTCGCGATGGGCGAGGTCGTGGCGGACAACAGGGTTGTCCTCGTCGAGCCCATCGCCCGCCGGATCGCGGCAATAGCCTTTCTCGGTGACCGTGAGGGTGACGATGCGGGTGGCCGGATCGGCAAGGCGGCGCAGCACGCTCGCGGAATCCTCGGGCGCAACCAGGATGCCGGTCAGCGCTCCGAGCACCTCGATCCGTTCGCCCCTCCCGTCGCGCGCGGCGCAAGCGTAAAGCCAGTCCTGCGGCGCGAGAGCATCGCGCGTATCGCCGCGGCGCAGGCTCACGCCCAGAATGCCCCAGGCCTGATCGGAGGCGAGCAGCGGGGCGGTATAGGCGGCGAGATGGGCGCGCGCGAAAGCGCCGAGCCCGAGATGGACGATGCCCGAGCCGAGCCGCGCCTGATCGACGGCGGGCCGCCCGATCTCCGGCGGCAGCCCGGCGAGGGTCTGGCGCGAGAGGTGCCGCACCACGCTCACAGCGGCAAGCCGTTGGTCGTGGCAAGCGCCGCCATGACGCCGCGCAATTCGGCAAGGCCACGCAGCCGCCCGATGAGCGGATAGCCGGGATGGGTTTTGCGCGCCGCATCGTCCAGCAGCTCGAGCCCGTGGTCGGGCCGGAACGGCAGGCGCCATTCGGTCGCGCCGGCATCGTGCCGTCGTGCCTGCTCATGGAGCAAAGCGGCGACGACGGCGACCATATCGACATCCCCGGCCAGATGCCCGCTCTCCATGAAGGAGCCGTCCGGCTCCTTGGCGACATTGCGCAGATGGGCGAAATGGATCCGGCTCGCGAAACGGGCGGCTATGGCCGGCAAATCGTTGGCCGCGCCGGCGCCGAGCGAGCCGGTACAGAGGGTGATGCCGTTCGCGGGGCAATCCGCGGCCTCCGCGATGAAGGCGAGATCGTCCGCGCTGGAGACGATCCGCGGCAAGCCGAACAGCGGTCGCGGCGGATCGTCGGGATGGATGGCGAGGCGGATCCCGAGCTCCGCCGCAGTCGGAACGACTTCGCGCAGGAACCGTACCAGGTTTTCGCGCAATCCCTCGCGCGTGATGTCCCGATAGCGGTCGAGCATACGGAGGAGGCCGGGCACGTCATAACGGTCGTAGGCGCCCGGCAGTCCGGCCATCACAGTCGCAAGCAAGCGATTCTTGTCGCTTTCCGAGGCGTGATCGACCCAAGAGCGGGCGCGCGCCAACAATGAAGGCGGATGCTCCGCCTCGGCACCGGGACGCTCAAGGATGAAGCAGTCGAAGGCCGCGTAGTCGGTGGCCTCGAAGCGCAGCGCGGTGCCTCCGCCCGGCAGCGGAACCGCAAGCCGGGTGCGGGTCCAATCCAGGACCGGCATGAAATTGTAGCAGACCGTAGTAATGCCGAAGGCTGCGAGATGGCGCAGCGAGTGTCGGTACGCATCGAACAGCGGGCCGAGTTCTCCCTGGGCCTGCTTGATCGGCTCGGCGATCGGAAGGCTCTCGACGACGCTCCAGCGCAGGCCGAGTGCCGGATCGGCCTCGATCATCGCCTTGCGCTTTCCAATCTCGGCCTCGCTCCAGGCCACGCCATAAGGGATGTGATGCAGAGCGGTGACGATCCCGCTCGCCCCGGCCTGGCGGATTTGCCCAAGCCCCACCGGGTCGTCGGGGCCGAACCAGCGCCAAGTCTGTTCCATCAGTGGCTATCCTGCCGCGGCCGGAGCGGTTCGACGGAGGATTCGAAGAAGGCGGCATGCGCGGCGGCGATCCGCTCGACGGCGGCGAACACGGTGCGCAAATGATGCTGCATCGAAGCGGCGGCGCCGTCACCGTCGTGCGCCGCGATGCGATCGACGATGTCCTGGTGCTGGCGAAAGATCATGGCAAGCCACTCGGAATCTTCGAGCGACAGATGACGCACCCGGTCGAGCTGCGCCTTCACCGAGGCGATGACCTGCCAGACCGTGGCATGGCCCGCGATTTCCAGGATGGTGCTGTGCAGAGCCTCGTCGAGCGCGAAGAAACCATGCCGGTCGTCAGCCCGGATGCGCAATCGCTGGGCCGCGATCTGTCGGCGCATGGAGCGGAGCTGCAGGCCGGTCACGGCGGCGGCGGCACGGCGCACGGCCTCGCATTCCAGGGCCTCGCGGATGAACTGACCGTCAGAGACGGCAGCGAGGCTGATCGGCGCGACGAAGCTCCCGATCTGCGGCACGACGCGAAGCAGGCCGTCATTGATGAGGCGCTGGAAAACCTCGCGTACCGGCGTGCGACTGATGCCGTACTGCTCCGCGAGCAGGTTCTCCGAGAGCGCTTCCCCCGGGCGGATAGTGCCGGTCAGGATGTCTTCATGCAGGCGGGCGTACAGGCGGTCTGCCTTGGCCCGGGCCGGCTCGAAACGGTCGCTGAGCGCGGCTTCGCTCGCCCGCATGGCGGTTTCTCCTCCCTCTTGTATACTTGTGCACATTATCTGCCGTAAGACAAGGGCCCTTGACGGTGGATAGACAAGGCAAAGTTGGTTCGGGTCGGTTCTCCGACCGACCGTTCTCCCGCCTGGCGCTGCGCGGCGACGCCGCCGGCGAGGTCAATGGCCGCTACGGCACCGACCGCGGCCTCGGCTACTTCACCCATGTCGCCGACCAACACGGGCCCTACAGCGCGCTCATAATGTCGGCCACAAGCCACGAGGTCCCGTATGTGCTTGATGGACTACTGCACCACGGCAAGTCGTTGCGGATCCGCCAGCGTCAGGGCCACTTCCTCTGCCGTGAGTCCGACAACCCCCCGCTCGAGCCTGCCAACCTCGATCGTCTCAACCTCTCCACAGCTACTTTGCGCCTCGAGCTCGACAGGGGCGACCGGCATCGCCTTGAGCCAAGCGAACGGTGTCATGTGCAGCGCCGCGTCAACCACGAGCAGCCGTTCCAGCGCGACCACCTGCGTCTCGGATACCCCTACCAGAAGAGCGTCCGTCCCACGCCGGTGGGCACGGGCTCGGCCCGCAATCGCGGCGCGTTCGATGACGCTGCCGGCCGGCAGGATGATGTGCGCCGCACGGAGCGCGAACATCACCGCCGCGGCAATGGGCGGGCCGCGATCGGTGCTCCAGGCCGCTCGCGCCGCCGCCTCGATCATCAGCGGCAGATCGCTGTTCGCCGCTGGCCGTAGCCCCAGGGTCCGAGCGAGAAGCCGCCCGTGGTCCGTCTGGGTCTGCGGCCGCCGCGCATATCCGGCGAACGGCGTGGCCGGGATTTCGAGCTGCTTTGCCAGCCACTGAACCAACGGCCCGACCGGCTGCTCCAGTTGCGCCAGCGCGATGCCGGCATGGCGAAGCAGAGCGAGCTGCACGGCGAAGCCGATGCGATTGGCATCCCGGCGCCGCCCCGCCTCCAGGTCCTGATCGGCCCGCGAAAGGGTGAAGCAGCGCGCCATGCCGTCGGCATCAAGCGGGATGCCAAGAAGGGTTCGCCTCTCCTCGTCGGTCAGCAGCTGTCGGTGCGCCATCCTTGTCCTCCGATGAAGGGCGGCGACCCTACCGGGCGGCTGTCCGGCAAACGACCCTTTGCCGGCCGGCCGCGGAATGTCCGGAAACCCTGGACGGCAGATGGCAATCCGGACAAGATAATTGCCGGACGCTACAGCGTACACAGGCGGCGTGGCACGGATCGGATATGCCAGGGTCTCCACCCTGGACCAGGATCTGGCGCTGCAGCGCGACGCGCTCGGCGCGGTGCGCGCGCGTGTTCGAGGATCGCGCCTCCGGCGCCAAGACCGACCGGCTTGGCGCAGGCGCTGGCCTATGTGCGCAGTGGCGACGTGCTGGTGGTCTGGAAACTCGATCGGTTGGGGCGGTCCCTCTCGCATCTGATCGACACCGTGGGCACCCTGGAAGCGCAGGGCGCCGGTTTGCGCTCACTGACCGAAGAGATCGACACCACCACGCCCGGCGGCCGCCTGATCTTCCATGTGTTCGGCGCCCTCGGGCAGTTCGAACGCGACCTGATTCAGGAGCGCACCCGTGCCGGGTTGAAGGCCGCCGCGACCCGTGGCCGCCACGGCGGGCGGAAGTCCGTGGTCACCGCCGAAAAGCTCAAGCGCGCCCGCGCCATCATCGCCAAGGGGTTAACCGTGCGGGAGGCCGCAGCCCGGCTCAGGCTCGGAAAGACCGCCCTCTACGCCGCTCTCCGCGGCTGACAACGCCATAGCCCGCACCAGCATCCTGGCGAGGCTCGCTAAAAGTTCGCGCTTAGCGTTGCACAGATGACAGCTGACGCTACGCCCTCTGATTGCCGAGGCGTACGATCCTGAGACCGAGAGAATTTACGTGCGATTCAACGACGGCATCGAATGATGGTACGCCGGTTGCCCACCTCACGTTTGGGAGGAATTTAGAGCGCCTGAGCAATCCCGTGGGCAGTACATCAATCAAGTCCTGAACCTTAGGCCCCACGGGCGACACGCCAGCTGACTCTTGCTTGAGTCAATGCGGGTCGGATAAATAGTGCAACATAAAGGCCGTTATGCTCCGGTGCGATTCACAGCATACGACTTGCGATATCCTTCACGAAAGGCTCGAGCGTGCTTCCGGAGCACCCACGGGAAGAACGTTGGCGCGGCTTCAATTGACGAGTTGTAGTCTCTCAACAAAAGTACGCATTCCGGCAAGGGGTACCGGTTTTGAGTCTTCATCTTGTCGATTTGTGAAACGACTGCATCGACCTTATGCTCAGTATTCCCGTAGCTCGCAACCGAAAGAAAAAGCTCCGAAATGATAAATAGGCCGACGATTAGGCATAGCGACCTCGCCAACCGAATGCCAAGGTCGGCTGTCGATATGGGGATCATGGCGACCGTTACAAGAATCACCGTTACGAGCGAAACTACCGCAAGCCAGTAGGCATAACGTCTGCTGGTGTGGTACATCCTCGAGGAAAGGGTTGCTACCTGATGAGGCATCTCAGCCAGTCTTTGGTTGCCTGGAGGAGACTTATACCAACGCCCCGTGATTAGAACCCATGTGCCCAGTCGCGCAGGCCGATGGACATGAT
>Ga0335075_10019242_pt1 | contig 10102 bp, 10 predicted proteins | sample Lox_Sample_24_FD_206723 | JGI IMG/M metagenome (GOLD analysis project Ga0335075, IMG submission 206723) | Soil microbial communities from Loxahatchee National Wildlife Refuge, Florida, United States - Lox_Sample_2.4 | ecosystem: Environmental > Terrestrial > Soil > Wetlands | place: USA...
TGCCGCGGCGCTCGGCGGGTGAGAGGCTGAGTTTGTTGAGAGCGCGCTGGGCGAGGATGGGAGCGAAGCGCTCGAAGATCTCCATGCGCTTGGACGTGCTGGGGAAGTTGCCGCGGATGAAGAACTCGTGAGCATTAATCCAGAACTCGGAGTTGGCGAGGCCGGCGGAGTCGGGGTGCGGATAGAGGATGGAGTAGCGGTGGGAGATGCCGGAGCGCGAGGACATGCGGTTGAAGAGGGAGCGCATGCGGGGGTCGGGCGACTCGGCCATGAGGCGGTCGGCGAACGCGACGAAGGGCGCGTGTACATCGTGGTCGGGGACAGCGGTGGCGATTCGATTTAGATAAGCCTCGGTCACAGTCACCATCCTTGCAGAGTTGGATGCGCGGGTTGTCCTGTAAATGTAAGCAGATGTTCGCCAGGGGCCGGGCGAATGAGTTTGCGTTTGCAACCAGGCCGGGAGCCGCCGGAGAGAAGGCTCGTGAGTGGAACTTTTTGATACAGGACCCATCTAAATAGATAGAGGTATGGCGATGCCAAAGCAAATGCGACCGATTCTTGCGGCGGCCGTTCTGTCAGCGGTGAGCGCGGTTTGTGCAGCGCAGGCCGCGGATCAGCCGGGCCAGACAGCAAGCGCGAATTTTGAGCAGCAGCAGGCGGCGCCGATCGAACGGGCGTATCCGCGACAGCAGACGCTGCAGAGCAGACCGGCAGCAGAGCCGGTGGAACCCGCGGAGGCTGCGCCGCTGACGCTGGCTCCGGGAGAGACGATTGCGCCGAAGATGACGTCCAGCGTGAATCCGATCCCAGGAGTGCTGTTGCGGGTGGGGCCGCAGAGCAACGTGAAAGAGGTGAGCCGGGACGCGCAGAAGCTGGAGCTGAGCGTGGAGCGCGGGCTGGTGAACGTGAACGTTCACGATCCGGAGAAGGACATGCTGATCCTGGTGGACCTGCCGGGCGGGCAGACGCAGGTGATGAAGAACGGGCTGTACACCTTCAACGCGGAGACGGACACGATGCGCGTGCTGAAGGGCGAGGCGCTGGCGTTTCCGGCGACTGCGACGGCGGACTATAAGCCGGGCGACAAACCGATCAAGGTGAAGGAATACAAGAAGGTCGTCTTCAGCGGAACGGACGTGCGTCCGAAGGGGTTTTATCCGGAGGATGCGCGGGCGGACCTGCTGCCAGGGCCGAGGCCGGGCGCGGAGCCGGGTCCCGGCAATCTGTATGGCAACGGGCCGTATGGCGATGGCTTCTATGGCTATGCACCGTATCCGTATCCGTATCCGTACTACGGCTACGGCTATCCGTGGGGGTATCCGTACTACGCGTGGGGCTGGGGATATCCGTGGGGCGTCGGGATTGGGTTCGGCTATTACGGCGGCTGGGGCTATCACGGGTGGTATCGCGGCGGCTGGCGGTAACGGATGAGGTGAATGCAAAGGAGGCGGCTGTTGTGGCCGCCTCTTTTTCTGTGATTTTTCAAGGGTTTATGTCGGGTGGGCGACGGTGGGGCGGGCGGGTGCGCTGCTAGTTTGAGGCAGTGGCCGTGGGAGGAGCAGCACTCGCCGGGGAGAGCCCGGCCGGCCACGCGACGCTTGAAGCACATGGGCTGCCGATTTCCGGAGCGGAGCGATACATCCTTTTCGTGGGATAGAAACATCCGTCTGAGAGGCAGGCTTGGTGGGTTGGGGCTGAGCCACGATCATATTCCGAGGACAGTTCATGATGGAACCATCGAACCCCCTCGACGGCCAGCATCGGCACGCGACCGTCTTTGCAGCAACCGCAGGGCAGCCCGGAGTGTCGTCGATCCCGGGACCACGCAACGGACGAATTGAGCTTTCCCCGCAGGCGATGCGCATGCTGGAGACGAGACCGCCGCATAAGCGAGCGCAGGATGCGGAGCCATCGGGCGGCGTAGGTCTGGCGGAACGGCCTGAAGCCGCGGAAGGCGGTGTGCCTGCGGAGGCAGCCGAGGCGGTGATTGAAGGCAAGCGCATCGGCGAGCGGATTAAGTTTTTGCGCCAGCGCAAACACATGGGGCTGGTGGAACTGGGGCGGTATACGGGGCTTTCAGCGAGTTTCTTGTCGCAACTGGAGACGGGCAGGGTGGTGCCGACGCTGAGGAACCTGGCGCGCATCGCGATGGTGTTCTCGCGCGACCTGAGCTACTTCTTCGAGCCGGAGCGGCCGGAGCTGTTCCGGATTCAACGCGCGTCGGAGCGGCAGAAGCTGCCGCAGACGGGAGCGGCGGACCCCGATTACTTCTTCGAGAGCCTGGGGCAGGTGCCGACGGAGCAGATGATCACGCCGTATGTGGCGGAGTTTCTGCCGGGCAACGGGCGGCGGGTGCCGACTTCGCATCAGCATGCGGGCGCGGAGTTTCTGTACATGCTGAGCGGGCATCTGCGACTGGTGCACGAGGGGCGCATGGAGACGCTGGAGAAGGGCGATGCGGTGTACTTCGATCCGTCGGTGAAGCACAGCTACGAGCGGATTGGAGAGGAGCTGTGCACGGCGCTGATCCTGACGATTCCGGAGCCGATGCGCGGAAGCCAGCCGGCAAGGATTGCGCCGCAGTCGCAGGGGACGAATGGGGCGGCGAAGAAGAGGGTGCGGTGATATTCGCTAGTGAATAGTGAATAAGGCAAAAGCAGATTCCCTTCGGGAATGACAGCAAGAAAGGCAAAGGCAGGAAGGCTTGTGCGAGCCCACATCTCAAAATCGAGATGTGGGGCACCCGCATCCTGTAAACATGCCGCAAACTCGAGGCCTTCGGTGCCCACTGTTGTGGTGAGAAGGGTTCGGTAGTTGTGGTGAGGCTGGCGCTGTCGGGGTTCTTCGACTGCGCGTCACGGCTGGAGCCGTGACGCTTCGCTCAGAATGACAGCCGAAGTGACATGGCGGCCGAAGTGACTTGACAGCGGAAGTGACGAGGAGCGAACGGCGCTAGACGGCGTTGACGGGAAGGAAGAGCTGCTCGACCTCAAGCCAGTCGTGCACGCGGCGGAATCCGCTGACGTTGACGTTGGCCGGTGAGCTGAAGAGGACACCTTCGCCGCGAAAGAGACGAAGCTGGCGCGGGTTGTCGTCGATGAGGTAATCGCCGTGGAGGATGCTCTTGTTGCCGCAGAAGACGATGTGGGAGGCGGGGATGAAGGGGAAGTGCTGCTTGAGCCAGTGGAACTTGGCGTTGAAGCTGGAGGGGACTTCCATGGCGGCGGTGGCGATGTAGATCTCGTAGTGCTGCTGGAGGCGTTGCAGGACGCGCTGGGCGTTGGGCATCACGCGCAGGACGGCGAAGAAGTCTTCCGAGGTGATGTAGTCGAGGAGCGCCTGCTGGCGCTCGGCCGGAACGAAGTCCCAGATCCAGCGGCCGCGAAGGTCGGCGCGCGTGATGCGCTCGGAGAATTCGCGATTGTAGCGGAGGAGGTGTTCGCCGAGTGCGTCGGCGATGACCTCATCCATGTCGACGCAGATGATCTTTCGTTCACCACTAGACCCGTTGTGTCGCAGGGGGTTCATGATCGAGGCTCAGCGGTCGAGGCTTGTGCGGAGGCGAGACGGTCGCCGGCGTTCCAGGAGCGCGGCGTGTCGCGGCGTGGATCCCAGAAGAGCATGCGGCCGCAGGTTTCGCAGGTGAAGATATCGTCTTCGTGATCGCGGCCGGTGAGGTCGTTCCAGCGCTGCGGGCGCACCATCATCTGGCAGGCGGAGCACTTGTGGTCGATCGCTTCGGAGAGGCCGCTGCCTTTGGCCTTTGCGATGCGATCGTATTGGGAGAGTCGAGCCTCGTCGATCTGCGTGCGGAGGTTGGAGCGCTCGGCTTCGATGGCGACGATGTTGGTGCGGGCGCGTTCGAGCGTGGCGGCGGCGCTGGAGCGCTCGGCTTCGAGGATGGAGCGGTTGGAGTCGACGGAGGTCGCGGCGGATTTTTCGGCGGACTCGAGAGCTTCGGTGCGCTCGAGCGAGGCGAGCTCTTCGTCTTCGAGCTTGCGGATGCCGGATTCGGCGAAGTGAATTTCATGTTCGAGTGCGCTGATCTGCGCGGCAGAGGTGGCGGAGTCGAGCTGCTTGCGGAGGCGGGTGATCTTGGAGCGGAAGGCGTCGGCGTCGAGCTCCTGGCTGCGGCGGAGTTTTTCTTCGGCGGCGAGATCGGTGCGAACGCGGGCGAGTCCGTGCTCGGCGGACTTGAAGACGGCTTCGGCGTTGGTGACGCGGAGGGGAGCGTCGCGGAGTTCCTGGCGGAGGCGCTGGAGCTCGAGGTCCTGGGCCTGAAGAACGACGAGATTTTCGAGGTCAGCGTTCATCGCTATGTGGTTTGATGGCGCACGGCAGAGTGTGTGGTGCGCGCAGCAAAGATTAAGCGTAGCACCTTCCGTGGACGATTCTCTTTTGTGACGAAGGAAGTCAGATTAAGTGAATCTGGGTCGCGACCCGGAGTATCCAAATACAAATCCAATGGCGACGGCAACCCTAACAGAGGTGGAGAGTGCTTCGCAGCCGATGACGCCGCCGGCGGCGTGGCGGCCGCGGGCGAATCCGTGGGTTATTGCGCTGACGGTGACGCTGGCGACGTTCATGGAGGTGCTGGACAGCTCCATTGCGAACGTGTCGCTGCCGCACATTGCGGGTGGGCTGGGGTCGACGCAGGACGAGGCGACGTGGGTGATCACGGCGTACCTGGTGGCGAATGCGATCATCCTGCCGGCAGGGGCGTACCTGACGACGTTCATCGGGCGCAAGAAGTTTTACATGATCTGCGTGCTGCTGTTCGGCATCAGCTCGGCGATGTGTGGAATGGCGCCGTCGCTGCCGCTGCTGATCTTCTTCCGCGTGCTGCAGGGTATTGGCGGCGGCGGACTGGCGCCGAGCGAACAGTCGATTCTTGCCGACACCTTTGAGCCGGCAAAACGTGGTCAGGCGTTCGCGCTGTACGGGCTGGCGGTGGTGTGCGCGCCGGCGATCGGGCCGACGCTGGGCGGATATATTACCGACAACTTCAACTGGCGCTGGATCTTCTTCCTGAACATTCCGGTGTGCATCCTGTCGCTGTACCTGACGTCGAGGATTGTCGAGGATCCGCCGTGGATTGAGAAGCAGGTGAAGGAGTCGCAGAAGGGCGGCATCAAGCTGGACCTGATCGGCTTCGGGCTGCTGGCGCTGACGTTCGGCTCGCTGGAGTTTGTGCTGGACAAGGGCCAGGAGGATGACTGGTTCTCGTCGCATGTGATCCTGTTCTTTGCCGTCGCGATGGTGGTTGCGTTCGTGGTGATGATCTGGTGGGAGCTGCGGCAGCTGCGCGTCGGACACCGGCCGATTCTGAATCTCACTCTGTTCAAGCGGCGAAGTTTTGCAATCAGCTTCACGCTGATGTTTGTGCTGGGGTTTGCGCTGTATGGAACGACGATTCTGATTCCGCAGTTTGTGCAGACGCTGCTGGGGTATACGGCGCAACTTGCGGGAGAGGTGCTGTCTCCGGCGGGCTTGCTGATGATGGCGATGATGCCGGTGGTGGGCATTCTGTCGGGCAGAGTGGATGCGCGCAAGCTGATTGGCTACGGCTTCTTCATGCTGACGATGGCGCTGCTGTACATGGGCAAGATGAATCTTGGTCTCAGCTATGGCGAGCTGGTGTTCATGCGGTGTTTCCAGGTGTCGGGACTGGCGTTCCTGTTTATTCCGATCAACACGATCTCGTATGTGGGCGCGAAGCAGACGGAGAGCAACGATGTTTCGGGGCTGATGAACCTGGCGCGCAATATCGGAGGGTCGTCAGGCACGGCGTTTATGGCGACGATGCTGATACGGCGGACGGCGGCACACGAGACGAGCATAGTGCGAAATATGGTGCCGGGCAGCGCCGGGTTCACGGCGCAGGTGACGGCGCTGGCAAGGATGTTCAAACGAGGGAATGGCGCAGGGGTGACGGGCGGCCCGTTCGGCGGCGCGTCACCGGGTGCGATTCACCAGGCGCAGGCGTTCATCTACAACCAGATGCACCGCCAGGCGGCGATGCTGGCGTACGTGGATATCATTCGCTACCTGACGATCTTTGCGGCGTGCATGATTCCGCTGCTGTTCTTCATTCCGAAGCCGCCGAAGGGGATGCACGCGGGGCACTAGGAGTCGGTGGAGAGACACAAAGGCCGGAGCTTGCGACGTGATGCGGGTCGCTGCGCTCCGGCCTTTTGAATGTGTGAACGCTCGAGTTACTTCTTGGGAGGAGCGATCGAGTCCTTCGCGGCCTTAGCGACGCGGAACTTGACGACGGTCTTGGCCTTGATCTTGATGGCCTCGCCGGTCTGGGGGTTGCGGCCGATGCGGGCCTTGCGCTCTGCCTTGACGAGCTTGCCGAGTCCGGGGATGGTGAACTCGCCGTTCTTCTTGGTCTCCTTCACTGCGGTCTCCGCGAGGGTCTCGAAGAATGCAGCGGTCTGCTTGTTGGTGAGCTCGAGCTTTTCCGCCATTGCGCGAACGAGCTGTGTCTTGGTCATGCCTTTTGCCATTGAGGGGACTCCTTTGAAACGAATTTGAGGGCTACCGGTCACCCCATCGGATAAGAAACATCCGCCGGGGACCCCGGCCCTGTGTTGCCGCTTTCTGCACCGCACCAAATCGTCAGTGTTTATGCGGGTGCGGAGAACCGCGCCGTGATTCACCATCGCGCGTCGCGAGTGCTTTGTCAATGTCAAAACACCTGTTTCCACAGGTATTTTCAGGGTTTTCAGCCGAAAGTACCCAGAATTGTCCGGTTTTCGGCGGAAAACGCGGGCTAAATGTGACGAACGCGTTACAGAAAGGCGTTGGCGCGGATGCGGCGCAGCGGTTCGGAGGAAGATGACGAGCCGGAAAGAATGGCGTTGTTGAGTGTATCGACGAGCGGGGCCATGAGTCGAAAGCGCGCGGTGATTTCGCGCGCGAGTGCGGGTTCGAGCGCGAGGCTGGGAGGCAGGCTGCAGCGTATTCCCCAGTTGCGCGAGCGCAGGAGTTCGTCGGCGGGGTGATCGGCCGGGAAGCCTTTGGGCATGCGGGTGAGCGCGTCGGGAGTGATGGGCTGCATGGCGGGCGTGCGTTTGGAGCGTGGTTTGAGAAGCGCGTGCAGTTGTTTGCTGTACTCGCGATGATGCTCGGCCATCCAGCGGCGCAGCGCGAGAAGTTGATCGCGCTCCGGCATGTAGACGCCGGCGGCGAGGAAGAGATCTTTGGGGCCGATCTGGAGGTAGAAGCCGCCGCCGGAGGTCTTCTCCATGCCGCGGCGCGACCACCAGGCGGAGAGGTGGGTTTTGTAGGGGCGCTTGTCGGAGGAGAAGCGGATGTCGCGATAGATCCTCATCATGGATTTCTGTGCGGGGCGCATGTGGTCGGGCGCGTAGTCGGCCATGGAGTGCGTGAGCTCGTCGATGAGCGCGAGCATGGGAGCTTTGAGTTCGGTCTCGTAGATTTTCTTGCGCGCGTTGAACCAGTTGCGGTCGTTGTTGCGGGAGAGGCCGCGAAGGAAGGTCATGGCGGCCGGGCTGAAGTGCGTGGGCATGAGGGAGAGGATAGTCGAGGGGCGAGCTGTGCAGGCTGTGGACGCGTCCAAGAATGTGGGAGCAAAATAGAGTCGCAGTCGCGGGAGGGTCGTTATGCGGATCGGTCTTGTGGCGGTTGTTGGGTTGATGGTTGCGGCGGGAGCGCAGGCACAGCAGCCCGGGGTGATGCTGGGGCAGGCTTCGCGGTATGTGGAAGTGACGGCGGGATGTCCGGGTCAACTGATGGCGCGGCAGCAGGCAAGCGGATTCGGGACAGTGTGGACGCTGGCGCAGGATGAAGGTGCGATACATGGCACGTTGCATGGGCTCGGCATTCATGTGGAGTTTGCAGCAACAAAGACCGCTGTGAAAGCGCTAGAGCTTCGCGTGAGTTATCTGCCACCGGGGCCGCGGAGCATGCTGGTGGATCCGAAGTTGACGAACACAGTCGAAAAATCGCCGGAGGAGCGGACGAAGACGTTCAATCTCGACCGCGAGGCGGCGATGCGCATTGGTGGTGATTTGCTGGTTGGACCCGCGGCGACCATCACACGCGTGCATTTGATTAGTGCTACGTTCGCAGATGGAAATGTGTGGCGTGCAGCGAACGAAGACCAGTGCAGCATCGAGCCGTCGAAGTACATGCTGGTTGAGGCGAAGAAGTAGGGCCGCGAAAGTCTAAGGCATTCATCGTGCGACAGCGCTGTCGGGTCAGCGTGCATCAGGAGCGGCCTATGCGGTTGGGCGGCGCAGTTGGATTGATGTTCGTCGCAATGGCTTTGGCGCAGCCGGTGAGCGGCGGCGTGACGCCCGCGGCAAAGAATGCGGCGACAAAATGTCCAGGGTGGCTGCGGGCGGATCAGCACACGGTGGGGGGACAGAGGATGCCGTGGACCGCGGCACTCGAAGACAAAGACAAGAAGGATAAGTGGTGGCCTACGCTGGGCACGCTGGGTGTGCACGTGCTCTTTCAGAGCAGTGAGACACGGCTGCGGTCGGTGGAATTGAGCGTGAGCTATCTGCCTGCGGGAGGGCGCGAGATGCCGGCCCGGGCCGAGGCGAGCTCGCCGGCGATGAGGAAGAACTATGTGCTGACGGCGAATGACAAGACGCGCGTGGAGGGAAATCTGCTGGTGGGCACGGCAGCGGCGGTGACGCGTGTGAATTTGATCAGCGCGACGTATGCGGACGGGAGCGTTTGGCGCGGAGCGAGCGAAGGCGCGTGCAGCGTGGAACCGAACCGGGTGATCTCGACAGACGGCAAAGAGAGCTCGCTGGAGTGGTGAGCCGAGCGAAGTGAAGCGCTGGAACTAGAGCTGGCGTGCGAGGAGCAGGGTCATGTCGTCGGGCTGCTCCTGGGAGCCGATCCAGTCCTGCAGGCGCAGGAGGGTGTGGGTGGCGAGGGTGGGAAGCGGTTCGGAGCGGTGCTCGCGGATGTAGTCGAAGAGGCGTTCTTCGCCGAACTGCTCTTCGTTGTGTTCAGGCTCGGTGAGGCCGTCGGAGAAGGCCATGAGGAGATCGCCTGAATTGAGCTCGACGGTGTCCTCGCAGTAGCTGGTGCCGTTGAGGAGACCGACGGGAGGGCCGCCGCAGTCGAGATGCTTCACGGTGCCGTCGCCGCAGAGGATCATGGGCGCGAGATGGCCGCCGTTGGAGTAGGTGAGCTGGCGAGTGGCGCTGTCGTAGTAGGCGAGGAAGAGCGTGGCGTATTTCTCGGGCGGTGTGCTGCCGTAGATGTGCTTGTTGAGGAGCTCGAGGAGTTTGGCGGGCGAGGGTTTCACGAACTCCGCGGCGACGCCGTTGGAGGAGCTGAGGCCGAAGGCGCGGACGGCAGAGTGGAGGGAGGCCATGAGCAGCGCGGCGGAGATGCCTTTGCCGGAGATGTCGCCGAGGGCGAGATAGAGGTCGTTGCCGTGGCGGCCGAAGATGAAGTCGAAGTAGTCTCCGGAGACGGTGCGGGCGGGCTGGCAGACGGCGTGGATCTCGAAGCCGGGAAGAGCGACGGGCGAGTGCGGGAAGAGATTGGCCTGGACCTCGCGGGCGATGGAGAGCTCGGAGAGCAGTCGTTCTTTTTCGCGCTGCTGGGCGAGGAGATCGACGATGGAGGCGGTCATGCCGTTGAAGGACTGCGCGAGCGCGCCGAGCTGGTCGCGGTTCTTGATGACGATGCGGTGTTCGAGATGGCCGGCGTCGATTTCGCGGGTGCCGCGGTAGAGCTCGGCGACGGAGCGCGTGATGGTGCTGCTGAGGCCGGCGGCCATGAGAAGTGCGAAGAGCTCCAGCAGGCCGAAGAAGAGGGCAACGGAGATGAGGATGATGCGGATGACGGTGCCGAGGCCGTTGGTAGTGGAGAAGAGGCGGCCGTAAAGGATGGAGGGCCGAGAGAAGACGGCGACGATGGAGCGGACGCGGTCGCCGTTCTCCCATGAGGTGACATCGAGCGGCGCGCTGAAGACGATGGGCTCGTCGAAGAGATGTGTTTGTGGTGGGAGGCTGCCGGTGTCGATGGTGTCGAAGCGTTCCTGGTCGGCCTGGTCGAACTTTTCGAGGTCGTTCTTGCCGCCGATGGTGATGTTGACGTTGTT
>Ga0335075_10019243_pt1 | contig 10102 bp, 6 predicted proteins | sample Lox_Sample_24_FD_206723 | JGI IMG/M metagenome (GOLD analysis project Ga0335075, IMG submission 206723) | Soil microbial communities from Loxahatchee National Wildlife Refuge, Florida, United States - Lox_Sample_2.4 | ecosystem: Environmental > Terrestrial > Soil > Wetlands | place: USA: Florida...
TTACGATACCCGCCATGTTGACCGTCAAGCTCCGGACTCATCGGAAGACCCAAACCGCCGAGCGATTGGCCAGCGAGATATGGCAACAGGGGCCCAATAGTGGATGGGTATTCGCTTCCCAAACCGGTGGTCCGAGCGATCCCCGAGCGGACAACCGTGCCTTCAAAAAGCTGTGCGAGATGGCAAAGATCCCGCCGCGGCGACTCCACGACCTCCGGCACTCGGCGGCGACCATGATGCTTGACAGCGACCTCGACCTGAAGACCGTTGGGCAGCTACTCGGGCACTCACAACTTGCCCACACCGGGCGGTACACCCATGTGCTTGCGGACCGCAAATCCGTGGCGGCTCACCGGATCGACCAGGCTCTGTTCAGCTCAAGGCGCACGAAGTCCTAGGTCGCAGCGGCGCTAACAACACGCTTGGGCAGCGGAGCTCGCTTACCGCGAGCCTTACCCGCGATGAGACCAACAACCGAGGCACCTCGTCTTCTGCCGTGTGTCTACGGCCAAGTACCGCTACCAAAACTGCTACCAGACCGCGTAACCCCTTTCCGGAATAGAGCAGAAGCCCTGGTAAGGGGCGCCCCCGGCAGGGTTCGAACCTGCGACCCGCCGCTTAGAAGATGTCGGCAGCGAGTCCGTACAAGTTCACCCGTGTCGTCCCAGCCGCCTCGACCAGGGCTTTCACCGCGCTTTGGACCCATAGGTCCAGGGCAAACTGCACACAGAACTGCACACATCATCAAGCTCTACAGAGGCCAGGTGTCTATGGAGGGCGCTTATGGGAGTGTTTGGGCCTTGCTACATCGATGGCGTCCCGTCAGGTGGTCAGATTTGGGTAGCTGAGGGGTCCGCCAAGCAGGGCATTCGCCGGGTAAACCACGGGCAGGACCGCCGAGGGGGTCTAGTGGTGCTGAACTGCGCCATCCACATCGCTGCGGTGACCCCCAGGTCCGCCACGCCAGCAGCGAGGGCCAGGGCTACTTCGACCGCAGGATCACCGAAAGCAAGACGAGCAAAGAAGCCTTCTACCGGTCGGGCTAACCGGGGCTCCGGCTTCCCGACCTTACCGCCGCCCGGCCTTCTCGAACGGCGCCCGGCAACTGCCCACCGTCGAACCGCCGCAGAACCGCCGCCGGCCAATGTCGCTAAACCTCGTGCCCGTCCTCAAAGAGTGAGTCGGTTAACAAGGTCTTCCGCCCTGGCTGGCCACGTGAGCTCCGCCTCCAGCAATTGGGCCGCGAGCCCGTGCGGCAGCGCCGATCCAGGTCATATAATAAGTGCTCAGCGTGCATGACCCGCCACCGAGTGCTAACTTGCCGGCATACCTAGCTGCGGGTAGCCAAAGAGACCTCACCAGCTGCTCCAGTCGAGTCGTAGCGAGGGCCGCAGATGAGCCAGCGTGCTTCTGAGCAGAATGTCCACCAGCGCTCGCCCGCGTCGGCAAGCGCAAACACAGTGACCTCCGATAAGGCAAGCGGGGTCGCCGGGGTACAAGCAACCCAAGTCACAGATGGGCGGGCGCCCGTCGCCGGCATGCGGGCCGCCATACTGTCGTTGCAGCGCTCAGCCGGTAATCGGATGACCAGCCGGCTAGTGACGGCTGGCGCCTCGCCGGCGGCCGGGCCAGCACCACGTGTAACGCCTTCGCTTTTCGTCGCAGCGGCCGCTGACCGAACTGAAACGGACGCCGACCGCATGGCAGCCCTTGCCATTGGCAACTTGGGCCGTCGCGCGCGGCGCGAGGGCGACGCGGGCGATGGGTCTTCCGACCGGCGCAGGGGTATACGCCCAGCCGGGGGCCGTGAAACGGCGGATGCCGAGGATGCCGCATCGGGCCGGCATGCTCGGGCCGAGCTCACTGCCCCCTCGAGCCCGCCGACTTCGTTCCCCTCGGCCCTGGATACCAGGACGGTTGCCGTCGGGCCCCTGCTGCGTCAGTCTCGCTCGGGAGTAGGCGCCGAGGGCGGCGTCCTCGACGACGTAACGGCAGCGTCGATCATGCGGGCGCGAGCCGGTGGCAAGCCTCTGGACAACCTCGTCCGGCGCTCGTTCGAGGACGCGTTCGGTACCGATTTTTCTGCTGTCCGTGTCCATGACGACCACGACGCCCACGCCTTGAACGACCAGGTCAACGCGCGCGCGTTCACGGTCGGGAACGACATCTTTCTCGGACGCCCCGGTTACTCGGCCACAACAACGGGCGGGCGGGAACTGCTCGCTCACGAGCTAAGCCATGTGGTGCAGCAGGCTGTCGCTCCTGCGGGCCCGGCGCCGGTGGTGCGACGTAACTACGCGGGCCTGACGTCCATGGGTCAGAAGCGTGTCGACCAGGAGGTAGAACAGACCTACCAACGTAGAGCGCTCGATTTCGAGCTCGGGATGGCACGGCTGGTCGAGGCCGACGGCCAGGTAAATGCGACCGCCGACTACCTGGTCAGCCTGGTGCGCCAGATAGTCGATGCTTGGGCGACGCACACTGGACGCGGTAAGGCCGAAACCTATGAGCGAGAGTTCAGCTTCGCAGGGGGTGAAGGTTACTACGGCGCCTTCGAGATGACCGCAGACAACATCAACACTGTCCTGGTCGATGCTCTGCACCAGCCGCTGCGGAAGAAACTCAAGCTCATCTACAACGCCGTCAGGAACAACAATATGGCCAAATGGCTGAAGCTGGCCAGCATCGAGCTCGATCGGGCGGCCAGGGGAAAGGCGCCCAAGGACTGGAACATCCGCACTCAGGCAACTCGCGTCGAGCGCCCTCGCGGGAAGCCAGGACGGTTGCGGGCCGAGACGCTTGATCAAACCGTGACCTCCGGGTTTGCTCGTGACTCCGGCCTAGCCGCCAAACTCACCGCGCCCCAGGTGACGTCCGTCGCTGGGGCCGCCGCGGGAGAGCGACAGACAGCTTGGAGCGGGATGTTCAACACAACACGCCGGGACGTGTTCGACGAAGAGAAGTTCGGCACCGTGCTGGGCTGGAAGCCCGAGACCGTAAAGGCTAACCAAGAGCGGACCTCGGGCGTATCAAGCGGGCTGAAACTCAACGAGCAGCGGACGCTGACTGTCGCCGACGTCCCCGACCTTACGTCTGCCGAAACTGACCTCATCCTCAAGCGGCAAGGAAACCTCAGCCCTGATCCGACCGCCCGCGCCGCCTACAAAGCCACCGGAGCCAACCGAGTCCCATGGACGCAGGGTGGCGAGTCTTTCGACATCAAGCTCGGATCTGATAGCGCGCGCGCGGCCGACCAGGTAAAGGCGAGGCTCGAGGCTGGGATCTCCGGGTCAACCGACCTTATGATGCACGCCGCCGAGTACCTGGGGGTTCAACCCGGCTCTAGCGTGGCCAAGGGGCTTCGGCTCGGTCTGGCCGGCTGGATGATCGCCAACCGCGACCACAGCTTCTACGAGGTCTACAAGGCGGCGGTGCCCTACGGTCTTCCGTTCACCGTCGACCCGGCCCACCCCGGGTCCGAATACGAAGTAGCCGACCACCTCTACCCGATGCAACGCGCCGACTTCATTGGGGTGCTGCCGAACGACGGCCCCTTGAACAATCCGTTCCCGGCCGACTACTTCTCGGTGGCCTACAAGGACCAAGTGGCGAACGCGCTGGCCAACCCGGCGGACACTCAACCACAAATAAAAACGGCGCTGGAAGCGGTTGGCCTGTCGTCGACGACGCTCTCCACCATGGACGAACGGGACACCGCAGCACTGCAAAAGCTGGACGGCGTGGCCCAGGGCCAGCCCATCAACGCCGGCGACAAGCCCGCGGTCAAAGGTCACGCTGTTCGCCAAATTCGGCTACACCCGTCCTTCATCCATCTGGGCAACGTGTACGGCAAGGAGCGGGCCGAGGGAATTCTGAATGCGTTGATCAGGCACCATCACCCCGGCGCCGGTGCCAGCCACGACGACACCCGGACACGGCTGGAAGAATTGGGCGTCCCCCGCGCTGTCCTCTTAGACAACGCCGAGGTGCTGCGCATCGACGCCGTCCGCCAAGCGATTGTCGCCGCCCCTCTTGGCGCGGCCGGCGCTGCGATGGCCCTCATCGACGCCGCCACCAACAACGTGACCCTGGCTGAGAAAGACGCCATCAAGTGGAATTTGATCGGCAAGCTGAGACCGGCTTGGGGAGCCCTTGGCGCGGGGGAACAGGCGCTTTCGGACATGCTCGAGCGGCGCGCCCAGCTCGAGCAAATAGCCGACATGCAGCGCACGACGGGTGTTTGGTACTCCTGGGGGGATGTGGGCATGCTCCGGGGGTACATCGGCGCGGCCTCGCTCCGAGAAGCGACGAGGGGGGTCCCGAGCACACAGGGCCCCGGCCTCTACATTGGGCGCGACGTCACCACTTCTGCGGGCTACGGGGATCAAGCGGGGCAGCGGTGCCTGGTTATAAAACTTGCCGACGTACCCACCATAAGTTCTTTAAACGAGGCACAGAAGGCGAAACTGCGCCTCCTCCAACCCCGGAAGAACACGCCCGACGTACTCGACGCCGCATACCTCTACGACCAAGAGGTGTCGGTCGAGATCATGATGATCTACGGCGGTGGTCGCTTCGCCCGCCTCACGACGAACAAGGGCGTGAAGCTCAGCTCGAACCTCAAGGATGCGCCCGTTGATCATTTGAGGGCGCAGTACAACCTAGGTGCCGGCAAATGGCCGGGCCAAAGCCGGCAGAACCTGCTGGCTCAGTGCGCGCAGTCGGGGATCGACACCAGTGCCTGGTAACGACGACGAAGGCGCCCTCTTTAGCGCGGTCAACGACTATTTCCTGTCGCGTGCCTGGCCAATATCACAGCACGACACTTTGCCAATAGTCCGCATGGAGTTCGCCACCGACGCCACTGAGGGGACGATGTTCGTGCAGGTCTTTCCCGACCGGCGCCGGGTGGTGACCTATGCCGTGCTCCCCGAGCGCGTGCCCGACGACCGGCGGGTGCCTATGGCTGAGCTGCTGACCCGCGCCAACAGCGCGTTGTCGATCGGCAATTTCGAGCTAAATTTCGAAGACGGCGAAGTCCGCTTCCGCACGAGCCTTGACCTCGGAGATACCGACCTCACCGACGAGCTGGTAGACCCTCTTGTCCAAGCATGCCTGGTAACGGTCGGAGACCACGCCGGCGCCATCCACGCGGTGATCGCCGGCTCGCAGACCCCCGAACAAGCCATCGAGACAGTGTGGCAGCAGGCTTCACGAGTGGACTTCGACTTCAGGTAGGGTCACGACGCCACCTTCCTTAGCAATTACAACGCTTTCGCTCCGTCTTAGCCTGAATCCACAGTCCTGAGGCCATTCCCGTAGCCTCAGCATCCACCAAAAAGTGCCTCCTACCTGGGAGAATTGGTGTCGCTGAACACCCAATAGGCCACAGGACCGGAGGCACTCTTTAGATGCCACGATCATCGCGCAATTTGGACACGATGGAGGTTGTTTTCGACGACCGGAACGTCGTCGCCGACGGAGGCCTGGTGCTGCCGATGACCCTGGCCGAGCGGCTCGGGGCCAAAGGACTGGTCGACGACAACGTGGACCTGGGCGACGCCCCCGGCCACGCGAACGCCGGCCATAAGGCGATGGCGCTGGTCGCCTCGGCACTGGTCGGTGGCGATTCGATAGACGACGCCGACGTGCTGCGTTCGGGGCAGGCGACCGCCTTGCTCGGCACCTGGGTGCCCGCCCCTTCCACGCTCGGCACCTTCTTGCGCAGTTTTTCGTGGGCCGACGCCCGCAGCTTGGACAAAGTCGCCGGGGAACTGCTGAAAAGAGCGTGGGCAGCGGGGGCGGGCCCGGGCGCCGGACCGCTCACCATCGACGTCGACTCCAGCATCTGTGAGACCTACGGCCTCAAAAAGCAAGGTGCCCGCTTCGGTTTCACCAGTGTGCGGGGCCTGCATCCGCTGCTAGCGGCCGCTTCTGGGACCGGCGATGTGCTCGGGGTGCGCCAACGGGGCGGCAACGCCCATACGGCCCGGGGCGCAGCCAGTTTCCTCACCGAAGTCTTCCACCGGGTAAGGGCGGCCGGGGCGAGCGGGCCGCTCACGCTGCGGGCGGACTCTGGCTTCTACAACCACAAGGTCACGGGAGCCTGCACCCAAGCCGGGGTGCACTATTCGATAACGGCAAAGATGTCGCCTGCCCTGCGGCGCGCCATCGAGGCCATAGATGCCCACGCTTGGGCCCCCATCCCTTACTGGCTGGAAGGCGGTGCCGACGTGGCCGAGACGACCTACAGGGCGTTCGCCCAAAAGGAGCTGCGGCTCATAGTCCGGCGGGTAAAGCCGAGCCCGGGCAGCCAGCTCGCATTGTTCACCAAGTACGAACACCACGCCTTTGTCACCGACCGAGAGGGTACGGCCATCGAGCTGGAGGCCGACCACCGCCGCCATGCCGAGGTAGAGCTGGTGGTGAGGGACCTGAAAGAAGGCCCTTGGGCGCACATGCCTTCCGGGCGTTTTGGGGCCAACGCGGCATGGCTCGCCCTCGGCGCCATAGCTCACAACCTGGCTCGTTGGTGCACAAGGCTCGGAGGCATCACCAACCAAGGCGGGCACATCACCCTGGCGACGCTGCGGCGACGGTTCGTCTCGGTGCCCGGCCACCTTGCCCGCTCGGGCCGGCGCACTACGTTGCACCTGGCCAAGAACTGGCCCTGGGCCGAGGCTTTCCTTGCGGCACTGGGGCGCTTGCGGGCGCTGGTGGTACCCCAGCTCGCCTGAGCCCCCACCTCGTCACCAGCCGAGCACTTCGAAGCGAGGGCGATAGAGGTTGCCAGACACGCCCCGCCTTCGCCGCCCAGGCCGCTGGAGGGTGAAATGCCCGCCCGAGACAGTAAATCGCCCAGAGGCGCGTCTCATCCCCCCTGAGCGCCGCAGTACTGTGAGGCCACCCACCGTCGTCCGAGAGCTTTCAAGCCCTCCTTAATGACGGACCCTTACCGATCGGTGGATCCAGGCTAAGCTAAGGCAAAGACCGCGGCATGGCCAGCTCGATCTACGTCGGCACCTTCCCGAACGACCCGCTCTTTACCCGCCCGGAGGAGCGGTCCCCGCTCGGCGCCCGCATCTATCTTCTTGACCCGTCCGCCTGCACTGCGCCGCGCTACGTCGAGCTCGGGCTGCCTTACCTCGATGCCGCCTTCTTGGCTGTAAACCGGAAGACTGGGACCTTGTATGCGACCAACCGCACCGGCGACGGTGGCGCGGTATCAGCGTGGAGCATCAATAACGACAACGCCGACTTGACCCTCCGTGAAATCCACGAAACTGGCGGGGCAGGCCCTTGTCACCTCTGCCTCGACGCCGAAGGTAGGGCCCTGTTCGTCGCCAATTACGGTGGCTCTTCCGTGACCTCGTTCCTACTTGCTCCCGACGGCGGTATTCAACACCGGTCAGATCTCGTAGCATTCGCTGGGAGCGGGCCAGACGTTCGACGTCAGGAGGCTGCACATCCGCATATGGTCCTGGTCGATCCTGTCAACGGTCGGCTCCTCGTCCCGGATCTTGGCAGTGACTGCGTGGCCGTCTACGACGTGGACCGCTCCACCGGGGTGCTGCACAAGCTCAGCGACAAGACGCTGAACCTCCCCCCTGGGTCGGGACCCCGTCACGCCGTATTTTTTCCCGACGGGGATGCTGCTGTGGTGGTCAACGAACTAGCGAGCACGATGGCGATGCTTATGCGGTCGGGCGACGGTTTCCGGGTGACGGACATCGTGAGGACTGCAACTCACGATGTAACAAACTTCCCGAGCGCGGTCCGGACGAGCCCGGATGGTTCCCTCGTCTACGTCGGGAACCGCGGCGACAACACGGTGGCCACGTTTCGGCGCCATCAGCGGACTGGCACACTGTCTTTCCTGGAAAGCGCTCCCTGTGGTGGACGGCCAAGAGACGTCGTGGTTGATACCGATGCCGGCCGTCTACTGGTCGCTAATCACGACAACCACAGTGTAAAAGCGCTGGCCTTGTCCGAGGGAGGACTGCCGGGCGCAATGGTCCCGTTGGCGACAATTCCAAATCCTGCGTCTCTAGTCGTCTGGGCTTCGCCAGCGTGAGATCAAGGGTGTAGTTGCAGTCGTCTTACCAAGAGACTTCGGCAACAACATGAGAGAGACGGCGGCCGTCTCTCTTTCACTTTGTTACCGAGACGTCTTCTGGCCCGCCTCCGCCCGACCCGTTGGGCGCGGGGCGCGAACCAGAGCCTGGGGCTCCATGGGCGGCGTCCGCGTGGAGCCAGCAGCGCACCCACGTACCGCGGTCCAGGTTCGTAAGGGGGGGTTGCTCCTGGGAGCACACAGGCATGGCAAAGGGACAACGGGGGTGAAAACGGCATCCCTTCGGCGGGTTTATGAGGCTCGGTGGTTCTCCGGCGCTCCCGGCCTCGGTGCGCATCCCACGACGACGAGGGTCAGGCGCGGAAGATACGAGGAGTTTCGTATAGGGGTGCGACGGTTCCTGGATGACCAGCTCGGAAGGACCGCCCTCGACGAGTTGACCCGCGTACATCACCAGAGTGTCCTTGGCGAAATAGCGGGCGGACGCAATGTCGTGTGTGATGTACAACAGGGCGAGGTCGAGTTCGTCAACAAGCTGGGCGAGCAGGTTGAGCACGCCAAGCCTGATCGAGACATCGAGCATCGACACGGGCTCGTCGGCTAGAAGTACTTTCGGACGAGCCGCCAGGGCGCGAGCAACAGCGACCCGCTGCAGCTGCCCGCCAGACAACTCGTGCGGGTACTTTTCCGAGAACTGCCCCGGCGGTGTCAGGTTGACCTGTTCCAGCAAGGAGGCGACGCCATCAGCGACATCCCGCCTCGAGCTTGCGACACCGTAGTTCTTGAGAGGCCGACTGAGCTGGTACTCGACAGTGTGAATCGCGTTCAGTGAGCTAAACGGGTCCTGGAAGACCATCTGTACGTCGCTCAGGTAACGGCGGAACGCCCGACCGTGGCGGGCTCGGGCCGGGGAGCCGCCAAGGAAGATCTCCCCTGACGTTGGTGGGTAGAGCCTGGTGAGAACCCGAGCGACCGTCGACTTCCCTGACCCCGACTCACCGACCAGGGCAGTGATCTCACCGGAGTACAAGGATAAATTGATATTGTCCACCGCGTGTACAACGCGGCGCGGGCCGACGTTTCCGCCCCGTCCACCGCGGTGCATCGGGAAATGTTTGCTCAGTGCTACGGCCTGGAGCGTTGGCCCCTCCGACCGCTGGGGTACAGCTGAGGTGGAAGTGGGATCGCTCATTATCCGGGCCTTGACACTTCCGCCGCCGACGTTGCATCGGCAGACGCCGCCCGCGAGCCGCCGTAGAGGTGGCAGGCGACCTTGTGGCCGGGCCGCTCACCGGCGGAGTCGATTGTCCCGAGAACCGGACGGATGACGCGGCAATCCCCAAATGCATGAGAACAACGAGGATTGAAAGGGCAGCCGCTGGGCACAGCCCTCAGGTTGGGTGGAGACCCGGGGATGCCGGTCAGGACTTGCCGAGGGCCACTCAACAACGGAAATGATTGCAACAACCCCTGGCTGTAAGGGTGCCGAGGCTCGTCCCCCAACCTTGCCGCCGGCGCGATCTCCACGACCCGGCCCGCGTACATAACGGCGATAGTGTCGGCAATCTCGAGAAGCAGCGACAGGTCGTGCGTGATGAAGATTATCGAGAACCCGAGACGGTCCCGAAGCTTCATCATTTCCGCCAGGATCTGTTGCTGCAGCACCACATCGAGCGCGGTGGTCGGTTCGTCCATGACTACGATCTCCGGCTCGAGGGCGAGCGCTATAGCAATAACCGCACGTTGGCGCATACCGCCGGACAACTCGTGCGGGAACGACCGCGAGCGGTCGGCCGAGATGCCGACGATGGACAGGAGTTCACCCATTCGCGCCAGGCGTTCAGCCCGCGACATCTGGGGACGGTGCGCCTTCAGGACGTCACAGACTTGCGTTTGCAGTGTCAAAACCGGGTTGAGCGCGCTCATAGCGTTCTGAAAAACGATCGCCACCTCCGACCAGCGAAACTGCCTGAGCTCCTCGTCGGACATGGCAAGGATGTCGACGGGTGTGGCGTGTCTCGGGTGGTA
>Ga0335075_10019245_pt1 | contig 10100 bp, 9 predicted proteins | sample Lox_Sample_24_FD_206723 | JGI IMG/M metagenome (GOLD analysis project Ga0335075, IMG submission 206723) | Soil microbial communities from Loxahatchee National Wildlife Refuge, Florida, United States - Lox_Sample_2.4 | ecosystem: Environmental > Terrestrial > Soil > Wetlands | place: USA: Florida...
CGGTCGCCGACGGAGGTGCCGTCGGCGACCACGGCGGCCCTGACGGGCCCGCTCAACTGGCCGGCGACACCGACCCGCTGGACGCTCGCCCTGGAACCAAGCATCGTGGGGATCAGGATCGCGGCGCCGACGGTGACCAGGACGAGCAGTGTCCCGGTGCGGAACACCCGGCCGCGGACGCGCACCCGCAGTTCCCGCGCCGCCACGAGTCCGATGTCCCCGGGCAGCGGCAGCAGCCGCAGGGCCGGCGGGGCGGCGGCGGGCACCGTCGCGAGGCGCGGGCCGCGACCGGGCCGGTTGCGCTGCCAGCCGCCCCGCCGGCGCCAGGTCGCCGCGAACACGATCACCAGCGCGGCGATGACGATCGCTATGACCTCGCCGCTCATCGCCGCACTCCCGTCGGCGCGGGAACGGCCCGCCGCCGCGCGGCCCGCTGGGGCACCGCCTCACGGAACACCTCGGACAGCCGCCGCCGGCGGACGGCGAATTCCGTTACCGCTCCCGCCGCCATGGCCGCGCGCAGCACGGCCTGCGGGTCGACGGCCCCCGGTTGCGTTGCCGGGGCGAGGATCAGCCGGAGCGCTCCGCCATCGTTCTCTGACACGGTGACCCCGGCGAGCCCGCGCGCCCACGCGCCGTCGCGGTCCCTGGCCACGCGAACCACCAGGCGCGGCCGGCCGGCGCTGGTCAGGTCGTCGACCGCCCCGGACGCGACCACCCGGCCCCGGTCGATGATCACTACCGACTCGCACAGGTCCTCGACGAGGTCGAGCTGGTGGCTCGAGAAGAGCACGCACTTGCCCGCGCGGGCCTGGCCGGCCAGGACCTCGCCGACCGCGTCGATGCCCGCCGGGTCAAGGCCGGACAGCGGCTCGTCGAGGATGAGCAGGTCCGGGTCGTGCACGAGGGCGGCGGCCAGCTGGACCCGCTGCTGGTTGCCGAGGGACAGCGACTCGACCTTGCTCGTCGCGCGGTCGGCGATCCCGAGCCGTTCCAGCCACCCGGCCGCGGCCGCGGCGGCGGCCGCCGGGGTAAGCCCGTGCAGCCGGCCGAGGTACTCAAGCTGCTCGCCGACGAGCATGCCCGGGTACAGGCCGCGTTCCTCCGGCAGGTAGCCGAACCGGCGCCGATCGGCCTGGCTGACCGGGGCCCCGTTCCAGCGGACGGTGCCCGCGCACAGCGCGGTGAGCCCGAACACGGCCCGCATAGCGGTGGTCTTGCCCGCGCCGTTCGGCCCGAGGAAGCCGGTCACCCGGCCGGGGGTAACCGAGAATGAGAGCCGATCAAGCGCCGTGACGCGCCCGTACGTGCGGGTTAGCCCGTCCAGCTCAAGCCGGGACATGGCAGTCCTTTCCCAGGGCCCGTGGATCCGCGGCAGCAGGCCGGAAAGAACATGCCAGAAGGCGAAGCGATGAGAGCCGGCGGGCTTGCAGCCCTTCCCGCGGATCAGGAGGCAGCCGGAACTACCAAGGCTCAGTGTAGCCGTTCGCCTTCGCCAGGCAACTCGCCGCCGCCGAGCAGGTGGAGCACGGCGCCGTTGATCGGCTCCAGGTAAGACTGCCGGTTCGCCAGCGCGGCGCAGGCGTGCCGGCCGTCGGCGATTACCAGCAGCGAGGCGGCCGCGCCGGGGGCGTCGCCGATGCTTCCGGCCAGGCTCAGCGGCTCGTTCACGGCCCAGCCGAGTCCGACCGCCACCCCGTTCCGCTGGCTGGCGTGCGGTCGCAGCGCCTCCGCGGCAAGCGGCCGCGGCAGCAGCGACGGCCAGCCGAGCCCGAACCGGACGAGGTCGGCCGCGGTGGTCCACAGGCCGCCGGCGGCGGGGAAGACGCTGACCTCGCCGGCAAGCGGGGTAAACGTGTCATCGGGCGCCACGGCGTAACCCGTCACGGCCCGATGGCCGTCCGCCGCCTGCCCCTCGGCCAGGGCGCGGGCCGGCCAGCCCGCGGGGAACCGTGACTGGCGCATGCCCAGCGGACCAAGCACCAGGCGAGCGACCGCGTCCTCGTAGGCGAGCCCGGTACGCTCGGCGATGACCTGGCCGAGCACCGCGTACCCGGCGTGGCTGTAGCCGAAGGCGCCGCGCTTGCCGTCGCAGGCGACGACCCGGCCGGTCACGGTCTCAAGCGCCGGGACCGACGGCGCGACGAGCACGGCGGGGTCGGTCACCCCCGCGGTGTGCGCGAGCAGTTCCCTGACGGTGACCGCGTCGTCGGCCAGCCTGATCGCGGTGAGGTGGGCGTTAGCGCGGTCGTCGAGGCGCAGGCGCCCGGCGGCGGCCAGGCAGAGCACGGCCGCCGCGGTGACCGCCATGGTGACCTGGCAGGCGGGGAAGACGTGGTCGGCGCGGAGCGGCTCGGCGTGGTCCAGGCTGGCCCATCCCGTCACGGCGGTCCAGGTCGGCCGGGCCGTTTCCGCCCCGGCGAGCGCGAGGCCGACCAGCCCGAACCGCGCGACCGCGCGCGCGGCTAGCGCGGTTACCTGGCCGGGGACCTGGCCAGCGGTCGCGACGGGCGGCCGCGCGGTCCGCGGGTCGCTGATCCGCTCGCCGAGGCGGCGCTCCTGGACCGCGTAGAGCCGGTAGGGCGGGCGGGACTCGGTCATGGCCGTGACCAGGTGCCCGGGGAGCCGCCCCTGCGCGCTGAACGGCGTCTGGCTGGTAACGAGCAGGTCCGCGCGCAGCGCCGGGCCTAGCTCCGTGATCCTGGCGATGAGTCGCTCCGGCGGGTTCCGCGCGAGGAAGTCCGCGGTGAAATGCTCCCGCAGTTCCTCCTCGCCTGGCTCGCACCAGCCCGGCTCGCCCGCGCCGACGAACCGCTTGGCGATCCACCGCAACTGCGCCACGGCGTGCCCTTCGCGGCGCTCCGCCGCGCCGACCGCGCCCCTGAGCGCGGCCCAGCTCGGCTGGCCGTGCTCCCTGGCGATCGCGTACTGCGCGTCATGCAGCGTCGGGAACTCCCCGGCCGCGCGCCGCCGCTTCGCCTCAAGCTTGAGGTACCGCAGGCTTGCCTGCTCGGGCAACGCGCGCTCACCGCTCACAACCCGAGCGTAACGGTCGGCGCGGCTAGGAGTCGCCGTCAGCTATCTGCGTTGCGACTGAGAGCGCCCCGTTGATCGGGATCGCGTAGCCGACGGCGTTGAGCCCGCTTCCCGAACTGCCGACCATGATGCCGATCACGTGGCCGTTCGGGTTCGCCAGCGGGCTGCCGATCGCGGGCGGCTGCGCCGACGGAAGGGCCGACGCCATCAGCCCGGTCCAGCTCACCTGGCCGAGGGTGACGGTGGTGTTCAGGGTGGTCAGGTTGCCGACGTCGAAGGACACCCCGTCCGCGGTGCCCGTGGTGCTGACGGCGGTGTCGACGACCTCGCCCCGTACATGGAAGGAGGACTCCCTGACGGCGGCCGCGCTTGAGACGACCGTGGCCGAGTTCCCGACCGTGACGGTCGAGAAGGGCCTCCCGTTATTCCCTTCCATCTGCAGCAGCGCCAAGCCCGCGTCCTGGTCCACGCCAATCACCGTGGCCTTGAACGTCTTGCCGGAGAAGACGTACTCCGCTGCCAGGTTCGCCGCACCCGCGGCGGGCTGGTACGTGGTCAGCACCTTCCCCGACTGCGTGAGCACCAGGCCGATCCCGACCGAGGTCCCGCCCGACAGGACGTGCACCATGCCTTGACCCGTGTTGGCGGTGATGTTCGACAGGTTGTCCTGGGCGATGTCGTCCTGGTCCTCGACGAACACGTCATCACCCTTGATCGGCGCGGGAATCGCCGACATGACCACCCTGTCGCCAAGCCCAAAGAGCCGCCCGGCGCCGAAACTGAACCCGGTCGCGAGGATGAAGGCCGTTGCGACCGCCGAGAGCCTGAAGCCCTTGTTCCGCCACGCTCTCTGCGGGCCCCGGCCGGAATTCGCGGCGTGGCCGGCCGCCGTGTGCCGCACCGCGTTGCTCACGGGCAGTCCGGCCTGGCCGGCGTCATCGCGTCGGTGAGCCGGTAGGGAGTCGCCGGCCGCCGCGCGCCAAGCGGGCTAACCGTCACCACCACGCCGCAGTTGCCACTGGTCACCGTGGTCGCCGCCGACGTCGTCACCGACGCCGCGGAAGCAGTCGCCGTCGAGGCCGAGGGCTTGACCCAGGAGGGAGTCGGGCTCGGCACGGCGCCCAGAGGCACCGGCTGAACGGCGTCGTTGGTCGAGCCCGCCTGGTACGCGAGCACCCCGCCGAACAGCAGGCCCATCGCCACGGGCACGGCGAGTTGGGCCGCCACGGTCACCCGGCCGCTTCGCCGCCCGCTGTGCACTCAATCCACCTCCGCGCCCGCCGTGCCGCCCCGGAGGAAAAGAGTAGAACAACCAGCTGGCATGACGCGGGCAATTGGGGAAGCCCGCATATTGCAAAATTCTAACGTCGCGGCTACGTCGCCTGATCGTGAAATCGCAGCCGCGAAATACATCTTCTTACGAATTTATAACAAGCCAGCGCGCGCCCTCGTCGAGTGGTATGAATATGAGTTCCAGCCCGCCTCAGGTGTGTCGGTCACTCCAGGCGATGAAGAGGGGCCTGAATGTTTACCGTGCTCAGAGTGCTGGGCTTCACCCTGCCTTTGTGCCTTGACGTCTTTGCCGTCTCATTTGGCGTTCTGGGGGAGATGCGCCTGACCCGTGCGCAGCGGGTACGCATCACCGTGCTGTTCATGGCGTTCGAGATCGGGATGCCGCTGGTCGGTATGGCCCTGGGGACGCCACTTACCCGCCTCACCGGCGTCGCCTCCAACCTGCTCATCGACGGTACCCCCGCCAATGCCTACCAAATTCACGCGGCCAACCTAAGTCACGCGACCGACGTCGCCGAGCAGACTTTCGCCGGCCGGTATATCGACCCGATTTTTGTTCCGCTGGTCCTCGCCGCCATTGGCTTCTGGATGCTGGACGAGAGCCTCAACGATGACGATGACGATGATGACGATGACGACGAGGCAGGCAAGCTGAGGGCAATGGTCACGGCGCACGGCCTTTCCATTATTGGCCTCGGCATTGCCACCAGCGTGGATGATCTGGTAATAGGATTCTCGCTTGGCGTGAGCACCCTGCCCTTGCACGATATCTTTACCGCCATTGTCATCCAGGCGTTCGCGGCCATCAGCCTCGGCCAGTTCCTCGGCTGGAAGGTACGCACCGGGAGCCTCCGGCTCAACGTCGGGCGCATCACCGCCGCCTCCAAGGTGACGGCGGGCGGCCTGCTCATCGCGCTGGCGGCCATCGTCCTGCTCACCCCGGAGATCATCACCCACGTCATCCCGCACATCTTCCCCCACCATCGGTACATCCCGCCGCTGCCGTCGGCGACCGCCACCGGCAAGTAGCGAGCGGCGACGGCCCTCGCCGGCGACCGCGGCGCACGGCGCTTACCCGGCCAGGCGCTGACGATGACTTCGGTGCTGGCGGATCGTCTTCACTGGCGGCAGGCACGCGACGCCCGGCCCGGGGCGCCGTGAAGCAACGTGTCAGGAGGTCACCGTGCCGCAAGTGCGGGTGCACAACTTCTCGGTATCGCTGGACGGGTTCGGCACCGGCGAGGGGCAAAGCCTGGATGCCCCGTACGGGCATGCGGGGGTCCGGTTGCACGAGTGGTTCTTCGCGACCCGCACTTTCCACGCCATGCAAGGCCGGCCCGGCGGCAGCGCCGGCATCGACGACGCTTTCGCCGGCGCCTGGGGATCGGGCATCGGCGCCGAGATCATGGGGCGGGGCAAGTTCGGCCCCCACCACGGCCCCTGGCCGGACCACGAGTGGAACGGGTGGTGGGGAGACGACCCGCCGTTCCACACCCCGGTTTTCGTCCTCACCCACCATCCGCGGCCCCCGGTCCAGATGAACGGCGGTACCACGTTTCACTTCCTCGACGCCAGCCCCGCCCAGGCCCTCGCGCAGGCGCGTCAGGCTGCCGCCGGAGGGGATATCCGCATCGGCGGCGGCCCGGCCACCATCCGCGAATTCCTGGCCGCCGACCTGATCGACTGCCTGCACATCGTCGTGGTGCCGATCGTGCTTGGGCGCGGGGAGCGGCTCTGGGACGGGCTGGAGGCGCTCGAAGAACACTTCCAGATCGAGGCCGCGAGCAGCCCAAGCGGCGTCACCCACCTCACCTTCAGCCGGCGGTGAGCACAGCGGCCGTTGCCTGGCGGAAGACCGCAGGGGGGCGCGGGAAGCCTGTGCCCCCCGCGGCCGTCAGTGCGCCGTGGTGACCTGGACGAGCTTGATCACCATGATGACGATCGCGAAGACGATGTAACCGCGCAGCGCCAGCAGGCCGATCTTGCGCGACATGCTGAGGGCCGGCCGCTCAAGCGAACGGATCGGCGGGGTGCGCCACGCGACCCGGCGCTCCCTCAGGGTCGCGCGCCACTGCGCCCGGGCCATTCCGGCCGGGCGCCTGTTGCCGGCGGGGTCAAGGGCATCGTCCTCATCCGGGGCGGACCGGAACCGCAACAGCAGGAACGCGGCGATCACCCCGAGTAGGGTGCAGACGCCAAGCCCGACGAAGGACTGCTTCAGCGTGATGACCGGCCAGAAGGTAGTGACAAGCGGCGCCAGCGAGAAGGTGAGCACGATCCATGCGACGATGCCGCCGACCCAGTTCTGCGCCCTGCTGTTGCTCCACGGCCCGAGCACCGGTTTATCGTTGGCGAGCAGGATCAGGAAGACCAGGGCCGACGGCAGCAGGATGCCGTTAAGCGCCTCCACGCCGTTGATGACCACGTCCAGGTCGTTGCCCCAGGCCAGCGTCACCACCGCGGACAGGCCGATCGTGATCGCGTACAGGCCGTAAAACCACGGGGCCTGCTTCGGCTTCCAGTGCAGCGAGTGCCGCATCTTCGGGTACACGTCGCCGAGCGTGTACGTCGTGGTCAGCGCCGTCAGGTTGGCGCCGATTAGCGAGCCGTCGAGCGCGGCGATGGCCAGCAGGTCGCCGACGCCGTGGCCCGCATAGTGCTGCAGCTGGGCGAACGTGCTGCTCAGGTCGTTGAATTGGCCGAATGCAGCGGTGTGCGCCAGGCCGAAGGCGCAGGCACCCATGATCACGAGCGCGCCGACCACCTCGATGGCCACGCCCAGGCCCGTGTCGAGGCGCTCGTAGTTCATCCAGCGCGGTGTGATGCGCTTGTCCACCACGTTGGACTGCTGGAAGAAGAGCTGCCACGGCTCGACGGTGGTGCCCACGACGGCGACGATCAGCAGGAGCAGGGTCGCGTTCAGCCCGCCCGGCATGCTCGGGACGACCCCCGCGGCGGTCGATGAGACGCTGGTGTGGGTGAAGTAGACCATCGGGAACGTCACGAAGTTCGCGATCACCAAGACGATCAGGAACCGCTCCCAGTAGCGGTAGGTCCCGCCGGCCATGACCGCGAAGAGCATGATCGCCGACAAGACGACGGCCCAGAAGCTGGACAGGCCGAAGAACGACAGCGACTGTTCCACGCCGATGAACTCAACGACGATCGTGACCGCGTTGATGACGAACAGGTCGACGACGGAGAAAGTTCCCCAGAACTTCCCGAACCTCGCGAAGATGAGGTTGCCGTGCCCGACGCCTGAGACGGCGCCAAGCCGCACCACCATTTCCTGGCAGAAGTAGAGGATAGGGAACAGCAGGACGAGAGTCCACAGCAATTTCATGCCGTAGTCCTGGCCCATCTGCGCATAGACAGAAACGCCGCCCGCGTCGTTACCACCGCCCATCACGATAAGCCCGGGGCCGATGATCACCAGGAACAGCCTGAGCTTGCGCTTCCAGGACTTTGTATTTCCCGTTTCACTTCTCTTCAGGGTGCCAAGCGCACCGACGATATCGCCCACATGCTGTGGGTCGAGTACCGCGGGACCGTCGGATCCCGGCGCTGTCTTCGGCGCTGAAGTATCCGAGTTGTCGATAGCCAATGCCGCACCTCTCCGGGCCGTGGACATGCCAGTATGAGCTCATTGATGTTCCCATAGGCGAGGCGATACGGCTGCGACTTGGATCTCATTTAAGGTTGTCGTAATCTCATCAGAAACCCGCTGGCGGTACTCCGGCTCAGGGCCATGGCAATGCATCACATGGCAATGCATCGGAATCGAGCGATGAGCTGGGCGTTGTAATGGGTGTTTCACTTCGCAAGCGCCATTGCGTGAAACAGGTGTTGCATATTCACGGGTGCGGAGACGTGCCCGCCGGGTGTGAGGGCCGGCTCCGCCACGTGGTGCGGTGGGCGAGGCCAGTGTCAGCTGTATCCGTTCTGGAGACTGATTTTGGCTCTTCAGTGACGCTGGCGGAGTGACCTGGGCGTCCGCGCCGGCGGGGTGGCCGCCGGGCCGAGCGGGAGCGGTGACGGCGGCTTGACCTCGGCCAACCGCAGGTACGTCACCAGGCGCTGGCCGCCGCGCCCGGACAGGCTGGCCAGCACCTGCTGCAGTTCGGCGACGTCGCGGGCGACCACGGAAAGCAGGTAGTCGGTCTCGCCCGCGAGGTTGTCCGCGGCGATGACCTGCGGCAGCGACCTGACGTGGTTCTCGAAGACGGCGCTGGAGCGCGGGTCGTGGCGGGACAGCGTCGCCGTGACCCAGACCTGCAGCGGGAAGCCCGCGAGGGCCGGGTCAACCTGGGCGCGGATGATCCGGATGATGCCGGATTCCTTGAGCGCGCGGACCCGGTGCAGCGTCGCGGCGGGGGACAGGCCGGTCAGCCGCGCCAGCTCCACGTTGGTGCGGTCCGCGTCGGCCTGCAGCGCCGTAAGCAGCTGAATGTCAATTTCATCAAGTTTGACGGCCATATTGCCAAATTATATTTGGTCAGGACCGGTGAACAGCAAACGATGACCTAGTGCGGGGCACGCTGGAAGGCATGAACGTCATCCGCCTCCCCGTCCTCGCCCCCAGCAGCCAGGCCCGCGCCGTCGCGGCGCTCGCCGCGGCCGGCGTGGCCTGGGGGACGACCGTTCCCTTGTCCAAGGCCTCGCTGTCGTGGCTGCCTTCCGGGTGGCTGGTCGTCGCCCGGTTCGGGCTCGCCGCCGCGGTCCTGCTCGCCACCGTGGACCGGGCCGCGCTGCGCTCGGCGCTGCGCTGGCAGGTGCTGGCCTGGGGAGCGGCCGGGCTCGGCGGCTCCGTCCTCATCCAGAACGCCGGCCTGGCCAGGACCAGCGTCACGCACGCCGCCCTGCTGATCGGCGCGGGGCCCGTGCTTGTCGCCGTCATCGCCGCGGCCTGGCACCGGAACGTGGCCCGCCCGCTCGCCTGGGCCGGGTTCGCCCTGTCGCTCGCCGGCGTGACCGCGGTCGCGGCCGGCCGCGGCGGCGGTGCGACCGGCGCCGGCGACGCCCTGGTGCTCCTGTCGGTGCTGGTCGTCTCCACCATGACCGTGGCACAGCGGCGCCTGCTCGAAGGCCAGGACCCGGTGGCGGTCACCGCCGTGCAGTTCCTCGGCGCGGCCGTCGCGGCGCTGCCGTTCGCGGTCATCACGGCCGGCGCGCCGCCCGCCCCGCCGGCCGGGGGCGCCGGCCTGCTGGTGGTCCTCGCCGTCGTCGGCCTGACGGCGGTGGGCACGCTGACGCCGTTCACCCTGTTCGCCTACGGGCAGCACACGGTGCCGACCGAGGTGGCGGGCGCGTTCCTCAACCTGGAGCCACTCGTCGGCGCCGTGGTCGGCGTGATGGCCTTCGGTGACCCGGCCGGCCCGCGCCTGATCGTCGGCGGCGCGGCCATCCTCGGCGGGATCCTGATGAGCAGCCTCCCGGCGCTGCGCGGCCGGCCGCGCCTCGCGACCGTCGGCTGATCTCGGCGGGCGCCGGCCATTCGGGCGCCGCAGAGCGCTATAGGGCGGAAAAGTGGCCTGCGAAATAGCGTGACGTTCTCGCGTCACGCGACCGCCTCCGTTACCGAATTTCCCGATAGTCCCGCTTATCCCTGGCTTTCCCGCTTATAAGGGATTTTATCGGGCGCGCGGCGTAAAGACCGGTGAAAACCACGTCGCCGGGTCGTTTCTTGCGCTTCAATGGCATATACGGCCGGACATGCAGGGCGGCATGCAGGACGGGGAAAGCCGTGACCTTAATTTGGGCGGTCGCTTCAC
>Ga0335075_10019246_pt1 | contig 10100 bp, 12 predicted proteins | sample Lox_Sample_24_FD_206723 | JGI IMG/M metagenome (GOLD analysis project Ga0335075, IMG submission 206723) | Soil microbial communities from Loxahatchee National Wildlife Refuge, Florida, United States - Lox_Sample_2.4 | ecosystem: Environmental > Terrestrial > Soil > Wetlands | place: USA...
CAACCATGTCGTAGTTGCCTTCGCTCGTATAGAACTTCAGAGCGAATCCACGCGGGTCGCGCCAGGTGTCGGGGCTGCCACTCTCGCCCGCGACGGTCGAGAACCGGGCGAGCATCTCGGTCTTGGCGCCTGGTTGGAACAGGGCCGCATGTGTATAGGCGCTCACGTCCTCGGTCGTCTCGAACACGCCGAAGGCGCCCGAGCCCTTGGCATGCGGCTGGCGCTCGGGGATTCGCTCCCGGTTGAAGTTCGCCATCTGCTCGATGAGGTACTGGTCCTGCAGCAGAATCGGGCCATCCGGGCCGACAGTCAATGAGAACTCGTCACTGGCAACTGGACTGCCCCCGTCGGTCGTGGTACGGGGTGGCTTATCAGTCATCTGGCGCTTCCTCCTAATCAGGTTTGGACGTTTTGTGGCACGTGGGGCAGACCCCCCAAAAAGTGACTTCGGCCTCATCGATCACGAAGCCATTCGCGTCGCTCGGCGACACGCAGGGCGGTTCGCCGACGACGCAGTCGACATCAGTTATCGCGCCGCACGAGCGGCAGACGGCGTGGTGATGGTTGTCCCCCACGCGCGTCTCGTATCGCGCGGGACTCCCTGCCGGCTCGATGCTGCGCACCAGACCGGCTCGAGTCAATGCGGCCAGAACGTCATAGACGGCCTGAGTCGAGATGGTCCCAACGCGGTCGCGCACCCCCGCCGCAACCTGATCCGCAGTCACGTGTTTGCCCCCAGTCACCTCACACAGCACCGCCACCCGCGACGCCGTCACGCGCAGACCGGCATTGCGGAGCAAGCCAACGAAGTCGACGGAACTGGCCGGCACCACATCGACCATACCACGGATCCAGAGTCGTTCGATTCTAAAATTAAATCTAGAACTAGATCGCCTCCAATCCAGCTGGGGTCTGTGCCGCACCCTTTCCCCAGCAAGCGCCAACGCCGTAGCGGCCGGACCGCAAAGCACCAGAGCTACGGCCGGGCGTGCCGAGGCGCCCGCCAGCACGTGAAGCAGCCACGAGATCCAGCGCAAGATCGCGCAAGCACGCTACTGCTCCCGGACAAAGGCAGCCACGAACTCGATGTCGACCATGTGGTCGCAATTGGTGCAACGGGAGCGCGATGCCGGGTCACGCGCCGCGGGTCGGTTCGTCGTCGGATCGCACCGGGACCGACAGTCTGCTCGGGGAGCTCGAGATGGCTGCTTGCGCGTCAGGGTTTGCAGCATCGCCAGCCGCAGCTAGCACTTTCGACAGACATGGGTTCCGCGCAATGGAGGACTGTCAGCCGCAGGCCCGGGATACGCGTTGCAGTCGCTGGGGAGGTCTCGGTGCTTGCCCACGGCGCTGCCGGGTCACGTCTGGGGCAGCCGTTAGCTGGGTGGATCGCCGGTGGCTGCGCCGGTTCGTGATTTCGCCGGCGGTGCCTTTGCGTGTCCGCGTCGCATCGACCGCGCGTTCAGTTGGAGACGCGTCGAGCTATTGCGGGGGCCGTTTTCTGTGACGTCGCGTTGCCCAAAGGAGGCCATAAGGCGGTGGCGGGTTCGGCGGCGAAGCTGTCCGGGCGGGTGTCAGACGGTACTCGCGGTGGGTGGCACTCCAGCGGGGTGAGGATGACGAGCGCGGTCATCCGTGGTGGACGCTGGGGAGTGTTCCGGGAGGGCCGAGGAGTTCGATCCCTTGCTCGGCGGCGGTTTGCGCGAGCTGTGCTGGATCGAGCCGACGATCTGGGGGTGGTAGCTGATCGTTGGCCGCGGGTTCGCTTGCGGCACGAAGGAAGTGCTCGAATCCGGCTGGGCTGTTGATTACCAGCCAACGGGCTGTCGCGGACACGACGCGGTAGGTATGCGGCACCGCTCGCGGTGCGAGCGCCGCCTGACCGGCGGTGAGCGTGATCTCCTCGCTGCCGGCGTGTAGCTTCAGCTCGCCGTCGAGGACGTAGAAGGTCTCGTCATCACGGGCGTGGACGTGCAGCGGCGGCATATCGCCCTGGCGTCCGAGCATCTCGACCAGCGCGAACGCGTCGCCGGTCTTGGCGCCATCGATGTGCACGTAGGCAAGGCTGTCGATGAACCACAGTGCATCGCCGTGATTCGTGGCATGGGTGGTGGCTGACATTCCCGTCGCTCCTTATCTCTCGAAGTGTAAACTCCATCATGGAGCTATCCTAAGCTCCATGATGGAGCTATATCAAGCGCCGTAAAGCTAACCCCGTTCTCATACGTGGTTCTGTCGCTGGTCGGGCGCGGTGGCGCCGGGCCGCACGACATCGTGCGGATGATGCGCGAGGGCGCCGTGTTCTGGACCACCTCGGAGAGCCATTTCTACGCTGAGCCAAAACGCCTGGCGAGACTCGGCTACCTGACGGCCACCAAACAGCCCGGACGCACCCACCAACGGACCCACTACCAGCTCACCGCCAAAGGCCGTGACGCGCTGACCGCATGGCTCTCCCAACCGGCCGCGATGCCTCGCGTACAGAACGAGGCCGCAGCAAAGCTGCTCGGCGCCGATTTCGCAGACGATGAAACCGTGCTCAAGAGTCTTGCCGGTTTGCGCGACCAACTCGACACCGGCTACGAGCGTCTCGGCGAGATGGAGCGCCGCGCCGAGCAGATCCCCCACCGCACACGGTACCTGCGACTGCTCAACGAGCTCGCCCGCCGCTCCCTCGACACCCAACGCGAATGGCTCAACCACGTCGAACAGGAGCTACGCAGCCACGCAGAAGCCACCAGCGAACCGACGAGCTAACTGCCGCTTCCGGACACAACGAGCCAGGGCACCTAACCTCGTGCGTGATACCCGCGGAGAGCATACAAGCGGGTCTCCGCCCCGTCATCACCGTGCACCTCCCATTCGCCAGCCGAGGGTATGGCCGCCGACTCGGGCTGCAGCGGCGCCGGCGGCCATGCGATCTACCGCCGGGCGAGTCCGGCCGTGGCGCTAATCGTTGGCGCCGGCCGGCTGTGGACCGTGTCGATGATCTCCGAGCTGTCGATGCCCTGCAGATAGATCGACGTGATCCCTAGGTTCGCGTGTTGGATATGCGGGTGATATGCGACCCGTTTCGTGGTCTCGTGATTGGAGCTCGCGCCCGGGCTTTGGCGATGGTGGGGGTGACGCGGTGGGCGCGGAGCGGAGGTCGCCCGAGGGCGGCCGGAGCGGAGCGCCTACCGCGTGCGCGCCGTCCGGCGGGGGGACGATTGTTCCGCCCGTCCGGTCGTCCTGTGGAAGGAGCTGTGTGTGAGTTTCGTGCCGAGCATGGAGCGGTTGTTGGAGGGGTCGGAGTTGCGCGCGATCACGCTCGGCCATCCGCTGGTGGATGCGTATCTGGAGTTCGTCGGCGCGCGCGGCGCGGTCAACACGTGGCTGGCGACGGCGTATGACTTGAAGGTGTTCTTCGAGGTGGTCAGCAAGGATCCGGCAGAGGTGACCTCGGCCGACGTGTTCATGTTCCTGGCTGAGCAGCGCACCCCACGGCGGGAGAACGTCGTGCGGATCGATGATGGTGAGGGAGGGTTGTCGGCGCGGACGATCGCCCGGCGGCTGTCGAGCGTCGCCGGGTTGTTCGAGTATCTGATCGTCCGTGGCGACGCGGGCGTTGATCGTAATCCGGTGCCGCGGGGGATGGCTGGCCGGCGTGCGGGTCAGCGTGGTCGTGGCGGGGTGCGGCTGGTGCGCCGTCCCCGGACGCTGCCGAGGGTGCTCTCGCCGGTTGAGGTCGACCGGCTGCTTGGGGCGTTGCGCACGCAGCGGGATCGGGCGATCGTGCTGGCGATGCTGCTGGCGGGGTTGCGGCGTTGCGAGGTGCTGGGGTTGCGCTTGGGGGATATCAACCCGGGCGAGCGGCGGCTGTTCGTCGCGTCGGGCAAAGGCGGACGCGAGCGGATCGTCCCGGTCTCGGGTCGGTTCTTTGAGGCGCTCGGCGAGTACTTAGTGTCAGAGCGCCCGTCCGAGGTGCCAACGGACGCATGCTTTGTGGTGCTGAAGGGCCCGCGGCGCGGGATGCCGTTGACTGCGGCCGGACTGGATGAGGTGATCGACGGCGCCAGGGGTCGCGCCGGGCTCCCACGGTTGACGTGCCACATGTTGCGACACACCTGCTTGACCAGGCTGCGGGAGCAGGGAATGTCGCTTGAGGCGTTGCAGGCGCAGGCCGGGCACGCGTCGATCGACTCCACCCGCATCTATCTGCACTTGGCGAACGATTGGCTTGTGGGCGAGTATCTGCGGGCGGCGGAGGCGATCGAGGCGCAGATCGACCCGACCGAGGGGGAGGCGGCATAGATGGCCCGGCTGGCACGCGACCCGGCGGTCGAGGCGCTGATCGACGCCTACCGGACGGACTTGATCGCGGCCGGTCACTTCGCTCAGAACGAGGTGACCTCCCCGGCGCGGGCGTTCCTGTTGCGGGTCGGTGGCGCGGCCGGGTGGTCGCGTCTGTCGGTGCAGGAGCAGTGGCGCGTCTCGCAGCCGCGGGAGAGCGCGGTGGTGATGTGGATGATCGCGGCCGGTCACGTGCGACCGAGGCCGGAGTTCTTGGCGCGCGGCTACCAGCCGCTTGGCAAGGTCGCGGCGTGGGTGCACCGAGAGTTCCACGATCGGTTCATGCAGGTCGCCGCGAGTATCGGGTTCACAGCCAAGGTGGCCGAGTTGCAGTGGTGGGCGGTCGCGAAGGTCGCCGCGGTCGCGGGCGTGGCGCCGGACAAGCTCACGCGCGCGACGTTCGACACGGCGAGCCGGGAGCTAATCGACGTGGTCCAGAGATACGGCGCGCGGTCGGGGCGGATCACCTTGAGCACGCGGCTCTACGGCGCCGAGGCGACGCTCTACCACGCCGGCATGATCGACGGGGCACCGCGCAAACGCGCGGCCAACCGGGCCGATCTGCGAGCTCAGGAGTGGGCGAGTGTTCCCGCCCGGCTGGCGGAGACGCTGCAGGGTTACGTGGAGCAGATGCGCGTCACGCTGCGTCCGAACTCGATGCCGCACATCGAGCGCGCCCTGCGCGAGTTCGCGCTCTGGCTCCGCGACCAGGCACCCGAGGTCGAGGCGGTCCGGGATCTCCGCCGCGCGCACATCGAGCGCTACAAGCGCCATGTCGCGCAGAAGCCCAACCTCCGCGGCGGGCGGCTGTCCAAGCGCTCGATTGCGGGTGAGCTGTCGACCCTGCGGATCTGCCTGGAGCGCCTCGCCGAGTGGGATGGCGAGGACGCGCCGGTCCGGACGCTGATGTTCCCCGGCGACGTGCCCAAGCTCGATGACCCGCTACCCCGGTTCATCGACGACGGCGCCGCGAAGAAGCTGATCGGGGCCGCACGAGCGAGCGATGATCCGTTCGTGCGTCTCGCGGTCGAGTTCCTCGCGCGGACTGGCCTGCGCCGCGGCGAGTTCCTGGATTTGAAGATCGACTCGGTGGTGCAGATCGGCGCTGCGTACTGGCTGCACGTGCCGCTCGGGAAGCTGCGCACCGACCGCTACATCCCGCTGCACCCGCAGCTGAAGGAGCTGTTGGACGAGTGGGTCGCGCGCCGGCCGGCGAACCTGCGTGAGCCGTGGCTGTTCATGGACCACGGACGGCGACTTGGTCCCGAGAGCGTCCGCAGGGCAGTCCAGAAGGTCGCTCGTGAGGCGGGGCTTGACAACGTGACCCCGCACCAGCTGCGCCACACCCTGGCCACGCAGGCGATCAACCGGGGGATGTCGTTGGAGGCGATCGCTGCGCTGCTGGGGCACAAGTCGATGCGGATGACGATGGTCTACGCGAAGATCTCCAACCGCACCGTCGCGGATGAGTACTTCAAGGTCTCAGAGCAGGTCGAGGCCCTCTACGACGCCCCGAAGGAACTCCCCGCCCACGCGGAGGGGACAGAGATGCGCAAGCTCCGCTCAGAGATGCACCGGCGAATGCTCGGCAACGGCTACTGCGCCCGCCCCGTCGGGTTGGACTGTCACTTCGAGTCGATCTGCGAGTCCTGCACCTACTTCCAGACGACAGTCGAGTTCCGCCCGACCCTAGAGCGTCAGCGCGACGACGCTGCCGAGAAGGGGCAAGTCGCACGTCTGAAGATCTTCGACGGGCTGCTCGACCGGCTCGACGCGCAAGCCCAGGCGTCATGACAGCATCAGCTCGCGTGGTCCTGTTCGAGGTTGCCGCCAATCCCGACCCCGACTCGACGCTGCCGTTCCTCATCCGGCTGCCGCTGCCCGACGGCGAGCTCGTCCTCAAAGCCCGCGACAGCTGGCCACGGACCGAGAAGGTCTACTGCCACCGCGCCCAAGAGGGCTGGCCGCACGAGCCTGAGATCGTGGAGCAAGTGCCGGTCCGCTCGTGCCAGCGCCGTGGGGTCGCGATCGACTTGGTGCTCGACCGCCCCCGCGAGAACCGCTCCCAACTCGTGTTCACCCGCATCCAAGGCGGCCGCGAAGGGATCTTCTGGCAATCCGCGCGCACCACCCGCCAAGCCCGCCCCGGGATCCGCGTCCCCCGCCGCCGCGCCGCCGAGCTCGCCCAGATCACGATCGTCGTCGACAGCCGCGAGCGCTACCCCTACAAGTTCGCCCAACAACAAGCCAGCACCGAACGCCGCGCGCTGCCCGCCGGCGACTACGGCATCGAACACGACGGCAACGTCATCGCCGTCGTCGAGCGCAAGAGCCTCGACGATCTCGTCCGCCGCCTAATCGACGGGCAGCTCACCTACGCGATCGCCGACCTCGCCACGATCCCGCGCGCCGCGGTCGTGGTCGAGGACCGCTACTCCAGCCTGTTCAAACTCGAGTACGCCCAGCCCGGGTTCGTCACCGAACTGCTCGCCACGCTGACAGTGCGCTACCCGACCGTTCCGATCCACTTCAGCGAGACACGGCAACTCGCCGAGGAGTGGACCTACCGCTTCCTCGGCGCGGCGCTCGCCTACTACCAAGCCGACCGCACTTGACAGGATCACCCGCATAATGCCCGAGCTGTCTTTGGATCACGAGCAGGGAGATCCCTTCGCGTGACATCTCTACCGCGTGGGCGTGTCGGAGCTGGTGCGGGGCGAACCGGCGTCGGACTCCTGCTGTCGCGGCGGCGTGATGCAGTTGCGCGCGGATTCCGGCCGAGGCGCATGGCCGTCCACGTGTCGGGCCGCGCAGGACGCAGAACAGCCGGCCGACCGGCAGATCCCTGCGGAGCTTGAGCCACGGTTCGAGGTGCGCCCACGCCCAGGTGTCCATCCCGACCTCGCGCCGCTTATTGCCCTTGCCCCGGCGAACGACCAGCGAACCGCGGCTCGGGTCGAGGTCTGTCTCGTTGAGGGCGAGCGCCTCGCTGATTCGCAGGCCGGCGCGCCAGAGGACCACAATAATCCCGCGCAGGCGGACGCCCTCAGGGCTCTCGCCGGCGACGCGCATTACCCCGACGATCTCCTCGACCGTCGGCGGGTCAGGCGGGTAGCGGAGGCCCTTGTTTCTCGGTGCGAGTCCTTGGTGGAAGCTGGACGTGGCCGCTGGCGAGGGCGCCGACCGGCACGATCGAGCAGCGATGTGGATTGCATGACGTCCTCCTCCCGACGGCAAATTGGCTGCATCTGCGCATCATCGCATCGTGATGGTAAGATGCCATCGTGGCTAAGGTCCGCACTACACTCACGATCGACGAGGACGTCCTGAAGTGGGTCAAGATCCGCGCCGCCCGCACCGGCGTCTCCGATAGCGCCGTGATCGAGGAATCGCTGCGTCGAGACCTCAAGCTCGACGTTCTCGACGAGCTCTGGACAAACGCGACGATGTCGGAAGCCAAAGCCTCCGAGCTCGCCGTCGAGGCCCAACACGCGACCAGGCCTCGCCGACGGGCCTCTGGTGCGCGCGGTCGTTGACGTCAATGTCCTGATCTCCGGGGTGCTTTCCGCCAAGGGCGCCTCGGCCGAGATCCTCCGCGCCCGCCGCGACGGCCTATTCGAACTCGTGGTCTCCGAGCTGTTGCTCGCCGAGCTCACGCGAGCCCTCAGCTATCCCAAGCTGCGCAAGCGGATCCCCCGGGAGAAAGCCGCCGCCTTCGTCAACTGGATCCGCGACGACGGAATCCTCGCCGAAGATCCGGCCAGCCCACCGCCGGTCGGTTCCCGCGATCCCGACGACGACTACCTCCTCGCCCTCGCGATCAGCCGCCGCGCCTACCTGGTCACCGGCGACCAGGACCTGCTCGTCCTCGGCGACGACCTTCCCATTCTCAGCCCCGCACAGTTCACGACGAAGCTCCGTGAAACACGCTGAACACTGAGCAGCCGGGTCGTGGACGATGCACCAGGGCGCGCCTCACCAAGACCTACGCTCTCGGGGAAGAGCGATCGCCACGCCGCGAGCGCTCCGGTCATCCTCGCGTCGGCGAAGACATCGCAGACCAGACGCCGAGGCGTCGATGTAAGCGATAGTCAGCTCGGACCACCGAGAGTGCATGAGAGGAGCCGCGCTGGCCGTCGGGGGCGTGCTGCACTGTGGCAACGGGTCCGGCGTGACTGCTTTTCGATCACAGCAGCTGCTAGCTCGTCGCGGGCGATCGCGCCGCTTCGCTTGGCAGCGACGGTGTTGCGGCACGAAGCTCGACTTCGATCACGAAGCAGAACGATGTCGGCATAGAATCCTGGGCCTCTGCGCCTCTGTCCAGTTCACGCGGAGGTACGAGCGGTTGGCACCGACTGAGCGATCACGGGAGCGGGACGAGCTTCGTATTCGCGTCCTCGAGTGATGGAACCACCCTGATTACGACGTGACCGGGACCGTTACTACCACGCCATCGGAGGGTCGAGTCGGCTCGTTGCCCGAGGCGTAGCAGAGGTTCGTGCTCGGACAGGCGATCGAATCCAGCACGTCAGGCAGGCTGCGCTCGGCGCCGGCGCGTCCGTTCACGATGGATACCAACACCGTTCGCGCGTCCTCGCTGCGGCCGCGCGGCACCACGAGTGCGTAGCAGGTGGTGGCCGTCGGGCACGCGATCGCGCTTGAGATCCCCAGGTTCGCGAGGACATGTGGCGTGCCGAGCGTGCCGTCGTTGACGGTTGCGATCACGGCCTCATGCCGGTGCGGGTACGCGAAGCCGCCCGCCGCCTCGCACGTGTCGGCGGTGGGGCACGAGATCGCCTGAAGGGCGATCTGGTCGGGTTCCCGGCGGGTCACCGTGGGCGTCCCGTCGCTGACGCTCGCGTACGACCCGTCCAGCGTGTCGATGCCGTTGCCGACTGCCTCACAGTCTGCGGCGCTCGCACAGCTGATCGACGCGAAGTCACCGATCCCGGGGACACCCTGCGACTCGGACGGCGTTCCGTCCACCGTCTGCACAAGCACGCCCTGGTCGCCACCGACCGCCTCGCACACCCCGGCGGACACGCACGAGACGTCCTGCAGCACGTACACACCTTTACCAACCTTCGTCACCGGTCCAGGGTGACCATCCATCACCGGCACCACGGCGGCCAGCTGGGAGCGCCCGGTTTCGCCGACGGCCTCGCACGTGCCCGGGCCAGCGCACGAGATGCCCTCGAGTCCTGCTCCATCCACCTTCACCGTCCTCTCGGGCCGGCCCGCCACGACCGGTACGATCGCTCCCGCGCCAGAAGGGAGGAGACCCGCCGCGTAGCAACGCGTTCGGCTCACACACGCGATCGACCGCAGCGTCGTGCCGCGGCCGGGCACCGTGGACACCCTGACCCCACCGGCGGACACCGCGACCGAGACCGGAGCGACTCCGCTACCGGCAGCTGCCACCCCGGCCCACAAGCCGCATACGACGAAGACACCGAGCGCCAGCGCAGCCGACGCTCGCAACAACGCGCGTTCATACACGATCGTCGCAAGCTTATAGGCGTTCCCTCGCAGTCGTCGGATCGTCACAGACGATGCGCATCCACCGTGAACGAGGTCAAGCGCGACTGATTGCGCGAGAACAGGCGTGGTTTGACACCGGGGGAGTGCTGCGCCAAATCGAGGAGCACCGTCGCGCACGATCGCTGTAGCCAGGGCTCCTTCGGGAAGGCCACGCATGCCATGTTGCCGCTCGGTGCACCCGGGCCAGTGGTTCCGACCCTCGTGCCCCCTGACGGCTAGGTAGGTTT
>Ga0335075_10019247_pt1 | contig 10099 bp, 7 predicted proteins | sample Lox_Sample_24_FD_206723 | JGI IMG/M metagenome (GOLD analysis project Ga0335075, IMG submission 206723) | Soil microbial communities from Loxahatchee National Wildlife Refuge, Florida, United States - Lox_Sample_2.4 | ecosystem: Environmental > Terrestrial > Soil > Wetlands | place: USA: Florida...
TTCCCAGAATAGTGTGCCGCAAGTTCCTCTTTGTGATCGAGTTGCTTCGCGACTACGTCTGCCTGGGGACTACCCAGGCGATCGTTTACGGCAAGCGAACAACGGTAACTTGTCTTTGTAGCCAACTTTGCAGCGACACCGATATTAAATCTGGACTCGCCCATCCAACTGATGTTAGCCCCTCACTGGTATAAGTAAGAATCTACCGTAAACCCTCAGTATTGAGGTCACAATGTGCTATCCAGCCCATGGCAATACTGCAGAAAGAGTAGGTTCGGGGGCCATTGGGGTTGGCGAGTTCGTCGATAGACATCAAGTCTGCAACCATTGTTTTGTCTGTGAGTCAGATTGATAGTTGGTCTCAGTACATTTGACTGCTTGCCAAGCAGCGTAAGATGGGTGACATTCTCCGAATAGACTCCGGGACAATGCATTTCCAGATCCTACAGTCAGGGAGAATGATGAAGGTATCGTACCTGCCGGAATTGTACCAATAGCAATCTTTTTCAACGCTGTAATGCCATCTTGCTTTCGCGCCAGTCCGTTGATCACCTCGTGTATCACTCCGTCACCACCAATACAGAGAATGGCATCGTACATGTCGACATTGAGGTGCTCTGCAATATCTAGAGCTTCTTTTGCTCTGGTAGTGGTGACAACATGAGTAATGTCAGTTTGGTTGTCGTCGGTACCACCGTCAACAATGTTGCATCCCGCTGCCACCAGAATCGGACGGACATAGTCTCGATATATCGATGCCGCTTTACCCTTTCCCGCTTTTGGATTGACGATGACCTTGAAACGTTTCGGTACATCTATCAATGTCAGATGGGCAAGCAATGAACAGATATACTTGGGTCGTCACTACTTCCGTCAAATCCGAAGACGGTTAGGTTAAGCCATTTGATGGCGGCAGTAAGGTATTCTGCGTCAAGGGCGGTCGAGACTAGATCGAATGAAACAGTTTTGGGTGTATAGATCTTCCCCTCTTCTATGAGAGTGAAGTTGATTGTGGTGATGTTCGCCACTCTTCCTGGGAAGATTCGCATGACTTTGTCGAATGGCATGACCCCTAAAGTAAGATCCGAAATAACCGGGCGGTACATGAGTCTTTGTGGGTAGGAAAAGGGACTTCAAAAGGTGCTTTAAACTCTTCTCACGTCAGTAAATTCTCTTGAATATTGAGTCAGATGTACCATCGCTCTTAGGGATTCGCTTGAAGACAAACTTATTGTCCTGGACTTCCCAAGTCACGCCAACAAACCGAGGCTTGACAAACGGCGGTGGTGTAATAGGACTGCTTGACATCGTCTGAGCAAAAGGAAAGTAAAATGCAAACTTTGAAAAATCGACGTGAAGAAATGAATGAAAGCGATGGATAAGAAGTAGAAAAAGAAGCAAAAGAAGCAGTCAAGTCGAGATTGCCCGCGAAGTGGACAAAGGGGAGGAAAACAACGTCGATCGAATGCCAGAATAAATGCTTAGTTAGATTTATGCTGCAGAAATTGAAGGGCTGCGTGGATCCGTTGCCAGGCCAACTTTGTAACCGTAAACTGCGCAGCTGCAAAAATAGCCAACAGGATTCTTTCAAGACATCACTCAAGTCTCTTGATCATGGAGGATGATGAGGATGATATGCAGCATATGGATGAGTTTGATCCTTCAGAATTCGAAGTCGATGAAAGTATCTTTCTATTCTGTAGTCCTACTGACCATTTAAGCTCCACACAACTCGTTCTTAAGCATTCCTGGTCTCAAACGTTCCAGATCCCCGGACTCGGGTGACGAGAACGAAGAAGATACATTCTCCTTTCTGCAAACAGAGGGCAATGAACAGACACCTTCAGCTCGTCAAGAATCCCCAGGTTGCTAAAAACTTACCTCCATTTGCTTATGTAAGTTACAGAACATAAAGATGAAGAAGACAATGAAGAAGCAGCTCCAAAAGAGTCGACTCCAGTACCAACAATCGTCGAGCCTCAAGCGGAAGCACAGGAACAGTCCCGTATTGAAGCAACACCATCTGTCTCTTTACCACCAGAGTCGCTTGCTTCTTTCACCTACGAGAATACACCTGAAGCTGATTTCCAACCTGTCAAACGGAAAAGAGGTCGACCTGCGAAGCCTCGTCCACCTCCAGTCATGTTTACTGAACCAAATACCCCAATCAGCAGCGCGGATCCTCAAAGCCTCGTTACGCCTATTGCATTGCCTCAGCTCATGTCTGATGGTGATGAGAATGTCACTGCTGAGATTGATGCAGCCGGAGAATCCAAAGTTAGTCCTTCAGGATATCTTTCAGGAGGTCGTGAATATGCTTTGAAAACTTTTCAAGTCATAGGACATGGTGATAAGTTGTTCATGCTTGCTACGGAAGTCGCTCGACTTACTGGATATCGAGACTCATACTTGTTTTTCCTCCGGAATCGAACTCTTCGAAAGGTGGTCACAACACAAACTGAAAAGGAAGACCTCATTAGCCAAGAAGTCATTCCGTTTTCATATCGCTCCAGACAAATTTCAGTCGTCACAGCCAGGAGTGTGTTTGTTCAATTCGGGCATCGAGTTATTGTGAATGGGCAGCGCATTCGTGATGATTATTATGAGGAAAGAGCGCGTAAAGACCATCATGCCGAAATGCAGGTTCATGAAGGGAGAGAACTTCGACACCAGGCAGCTGTCGCTGCGGCAAACGCGGCAATGGGGACTAATTCTCATCTACCACCTCCAGCTCCCATAGCTCTCTCATCTAGTGCTCCGCATTCCGATCTTACTCGACCGCGAGATTATCCGCTTCCGAAGGCACGGCCTCCGATCACCGGGGCACCGTGGCATGAACATTATCAACCCTTAACAGCAACATTGATGTTGGAGAAAGCCCAGGCGGTAATGAGATACAACTCTCTGATTGCTGGAGAACGAAAAGGTAGAGAGAAAATGTGGAGAGAGTGGTGGACACCAGCGTCTGCAAGACAGACGGCCGAGGAAGTACAAAATCAGGAACCAGTACAACAGGCTTGGGGATCAGGGTATCATGTGTAGCATATATCAAGGAAATGAAAATATTTATATGCAAATGCATTTCTTGTCCTTGCTACAAAAGTTCATGAAGTCCACGCACATCACGTTACGCCAGCGCCTAATGCACCATTTGCTACTAAAACAAAGTCCTATGTACAAAAGATTTCCGTCATTCGTTTTCCGTTTTCCTTTTCCGCTAGATTGCCAAGTAGTTTGGGAACTCGGCTTCTTGTTGAATGTCTTGAGATGGATCAAAAGACATGGCGAAGACATCGTCTACTGCGTTTGCGTAGTCCAATGCACTGTGGTGGGGAATAGCGAATTGAGTAGGACTTGTAGAGAAGTGGTCATTGTAAGAACCGACGTAGACATCAGAGTAGTCTGCTGCAGATGAGAATGAATATCCTCGTTGCATATTCAAGGAGTTGGCGGGAGTGGCAGGGGGAGAAAAGATGTCCTCGGTATTGAGTGCAATTTGAGGTCGCTTCAATTGAGTAAGACCAGCCGCTCTAGCGAGACTCATTGTTGGAGACTCGTTGAATGCCTCAGATTGACCTGCTGCAAGAGACGCAGGAGAAATAGGAGTTGGAGGAACATCTGCCGACAAAAATGCGGTGGTGTATTTCTCAGGTGTCTCCTTCTTGAACTGAATAGACTTGGTAGGAGTATTTGTTCCGTCTGTCGAGGGAGTTGGACTGGAAGTGGCCACCTGTTGAAGAGTAGGAGAACGTTGTGTAACATTGAGGTATTGAGGTTCGACAGGGGAGTAAGCAAAAGCATTGACTTGACAAACACCCATAGAAGACTGCGAACGTTGCATTCCAATTCCGAGAGGGCTTAGTCTAGGACGCGACCTCTTCTTGGTCTGTTGCTCTGCGACGGAAGCGAGTGTGATCGGAGGCCGTTCAACTGTGGGACTGTTCAAGGCAACCGAGCCGAACGCGTCAACAAAGTCGGCAGGACATGAGTTGATTCGTGTCAGAGCGGGTCGTCCGCCACGGCGAGGAACGTCAGTTGAGGACAGCTGGACATGACGTGGGTGCATAAGAGTGGTTGGTCGCTTGAGCACATTCGCGTCGACTGCAGCAGCAAAGTCGGGGAATTGTTGTGCAATTGAAATGTTGGAAGGATCATTTGATGGGAGTGGTGTCTCACCAGGGGGTGCAACGTTTCGAGGATAGTCGAAGGGAGTACCAGGAAAAGATGAGGTACCTGAGAGTGAGGTAGAGAGTGTGCTGCATTCAGAATAAGCGGATTGAGATCGAGTCATCATAGCTGAATTAAAGAATGGATTGTGACCAAGCATCGGAATACCGCTGGGAGGAGGGGCAGTTGGACCATTCGCAACTGCGGCAGCAGCTGCTGCTGCGACTGCAATAGAACGCGCCAAAGAAGCGTAACTGGCTTCTTGGGGTGAGCTGTATGGAGAGCCCCGGTTTGGTCTTTGAGTAGGGGTGTTCTCGTTTGATGTAGAAGGAGATTGTGATCCTCTGGTAGGGGTTGAGGGAGGCTGAGTGTTCTCTCGAGATGGTTGGAGGGGGCTCTGTTGAAGAGACTCGTTATGGAGCTTCTGAGCCTGCTCAGCTTCCGTCTTCTTCGTTGCTTCTTCCAACACTTCGCGTGTCCTTTGTTCAACTGTCTTCTTCAATAACTTTGCTTTCTGGCGTCTATTCTGAAACCAAATCTATCTGTCAGTATATTGTGCCTTGATCACATGTGGCGAACGTACCTGCACGTTACGCGGACTAATCGAGAGGACTTGTGCTAACTCCTGACGAACAGTTCGATTGGGTTTTGTGTTCTCAGTGAAAGCACGCTCAAGGACATTGGCTTGCTCCCTGGTGATCCGTCGACGGCCTCGACATTCAGCCTCTCGTTGTCCAGCAGCGAGGATGTCTTCGGTGGGGCACGCGTACTGATGATTGAATTGGATGGGGACGTCGTTGGGATAGAGGACCACAGGAGAGGGCTGCGTATATTGCGCAGGATAAGCAGCAGGTACGAATTGCATAACCCTATGCACATGTAAGCCTCACCGTTGCGCACGGACGCCTTACACTTATCGTTATCGGAAATGCCGAGACCAATGGGAAAAGGAAAACGAGGAAAAAGGAAAATGCCAATGCAACCGGGCGACTAAATTCGCCTCGCAAATGCAATGAACCGCGAATGCAATAATGACTGCAAAGAAAGATGATGGGCTAGTTGATGTAGTTTGATATGCTGTAGCTGGAAAAAAAAGCTCAGGGTGGGCAATTCCATATGTTATATAGACCACCACCATGTTACTCTGGCGGAGACTTCCGTAAGGATAAGTTGCATTAATCCAAGGAGATCGGGGAAATGGGACTGTGGCTCTGCAGCGCATTGGAAGAGCCACGGAGAGCCGCCACCGCGGCCAGCTACTTCTGCTATGCTAGCAGTATTACAATTGTATTACAATAGTAATGGGGTGGTCGGGAGCTTGAGATGGCGCACCGATTGTGGACCACAGGAGTTGGTCTAGTTCGGTAATTGTGGACGCAATGGGAACATCGGGTCCAGTCCAAATCGAGTCGAGCCTATCCTATCCCACACTTTCTAGGCGCGGTCGGCCCGCAGGTATTAGATATTAGGCGGACGGGGCGGCCGTGGCTCATGCAAGCTGCAAGCGGTGACAAAATGGCGGAGAGCCGCCTATTGCTACATGTGCTCGGGCGATGAGTTGGCCGAGAGGCTTTAATTCACTGAGGGCAAAAAATCAACAGGCCATGGAACGTAGGAGGTCGGGAGTCGGTTGCGGGACTCATCCATTCCACTGAGTCTGCTTGGGTTAGCTACTCAGCTCTACTTAATTTTACTGACCCAAGGGGGCCAAGTGCTGAATTGACCAATCGCTGAGATGGCCTCCTCGGTTGTTCAAGCCGCAAAGGCATGGGCTTGGATTCCCAGCCAAAGAAAGGGACTCTGTGCAAAAGGGTCCGTCCACTATGTGGAGCCAATCGGAGAAAGTTTGGCCCACAAAACTGCGCCTTGGAGGAATGTGATTGGGGTGAGGAGTGGTCGATCCCATATGCAAGCTTATACTTCTAGCATAGATACACACTCAATTTTGATCAATGGGCTGGCCAGACTGACCCAACTGTGGGGTAAAAAAGGACTTATACCCAACCACCAACCAACCCACTCCTAACGGAAATGAAGCGGGCCCTGCTTATCCGTGCGGTACGGTTCACATAATCGCGTAACAGAGCGTATCAGAACGAGACGCGGAGTAGGTTTATTTCCCGCGCCACTAAGAAATCGAGTTTACGTACTCGATTTGCGTGGAAGAAAAGGAGAAAGGGCTCATGCAACTTATCCCCCTGCCTGAGAGATTATGCCCTATCAATACTTGGCCCACGGGAAAGTGGTTCATATCCACACACCTGGGGCTAGAGTATGTATCCCTTGAAAATACAGTTGCCGTAATCTAGCCATATAATTTGTCGGTTAAATTTGGATATTCCCTCGTGGTACTCATGCCTTTGAGGCGCAGGAGCTACTGGGATCGATCTTGGAAGTGCCGTCGGTAACATAACGAACATTTGATAAACACCCCTAGGATCAGGTCAACGAGCGAGAAACGGTCCCTGAAGTTTCAAAGATGCAATCTTGATACTCGAATTGTTTTGACGATGTGACTCCGCAATCTGTACTGTGAATAGAAAGAACATCCAGAGACTATCAAACCCACTTGAGACATTCTGAAATCAATGTGACACTCCATGGATACATTTGCCACGGTCTAATCTCCGGAATCTCCACGTGTGAAATTTTTGTAATGGACTGTATGATCATAAAAGGCAAAGACTCGCCTCTGACCTCGAACGGTGTCCACTCGGCGGTCTGTTCCACCGAAATTACGTGCCGATCAGCGTGGGAGTTATGAGAAGAACGTCTCTGGACTCGGTTCATATCTGCAAGACCCCCTCTGTCCGCTCTGCATGGAAGCGGAAATCTGACAACACACGTGGTTGGTGCAGGGTCTGACGGGATCGCCGCTCCCTTGCCATAAGTTGCCAAACTAAGGAGCACGTTATCGGCAGACTGCTGGCGATAAGCCCGCAGGCCCACAAGCTTACGGGACACATTGGACAACCCACGAATCCGAACCACAAGCAAAAACGGGTTCGATCATCAGGGTCCTTATCGAAGCTTATGGTGCTGCCGGTTTGCCATCTGCCGGCTAATTGAAATGAAATTGACAGCGCAAATCATCATGCATGTGTCTTCCCGTCGATGAGGGAGGCGGATACTTGCATAACTGTGCATAAAACTAACTCAATGAAAAGCAGTAATCAGATTATTGATCTAATTTGGAAAGCAATTTCAGAGATCCAATTGCATCAGCTCGGTCGAAATCCAATACGGCCACGCCGAAGTGTTACATCATTGGTCATACATGATAGAAATGGATTAGAAGCAAAACGCCGAGGTGTCCTAGGACCGAGGCAAAATCTTAGAATCCGAACATAGTTTCACATGATTTGATATTTGCTAAGATCATCCAAGCGTTATACCTCCAGATTCTGGTGCCGTGCCGAGCTCCAAATCTGCACACTATAGAGTCGGAAATAAGGCTAAAGTAAGAATAAGACTTGAGCCACCAAAAGTGCCAAGAAGCCATGTTTGGGCTTGAATTCGACTTGGACCGTGGGATGGCTGTGGGGAAGGATCGACGGGCTTGATCAGATACGTAGGGTGCAGCTGATTGACGTCACTTTGAGTAATGCATCTGTACAAACCCCTTATTAGCGCCCGCTTCTGCCCACCCCAAAAGTTGAACAAGTTTTAACCATCCAATTCATTACCTCTTAAACGCCAAAAATGTCGAAGCCTTCAAGTGCAAATTCAAGCGACACTACTCCGTCTCTGCTTACGAGTCACGCCAGATATGCAGCCGGCGCCGTAAAAGTAGGATCCCCCTGCGGGAATACGAAGTCTAATTGTTTATAGGAAACTATTGGCGGTATTACCGGGAGTGAGGATTGGAAAGCAACGGGTCAGAGTGACAAAGATGAGGCTGTCAAGGAAATGCGATCTGCACGCGAAGCCAGCGGGGACGAGCCGGGAGTTGGAGGCCCAAAAGTTGGCAAAGTCGAGGAGTCGTTGGGGAATGCCGTCGGATGTGAGGGAATGGTGTCCGACGGGCAGAAGAAGCAACATGATGAGTGAATAGCATCGAAAACTCTTAACCAAATGAAGAAATCTTGTTGGGTCTCTGACACGTTTCATGTACAAATAGGGTTCGGAACAATAGCCGACAACTCTAAATTAGGCAATTGTCTACTTTACTTGCTAACTGCATGCATGAGCCCGATACTGAAGTGGAAATTTGGATGCGGGGCGTTCGGACCTTACAGACTGCCTCATTACTACATAATGCTGACTTGAAGAGATCTGCAGGAAATGCAATGCAACGTCCCCTAACATCTGAAATGTTGCATTTGTTGGAGACAGTAGTAATCTGACATCGCCATCGTAATGCAATGCTCAATGACGCAACCGCACATGTGTGGGTGAAAAGCTTGTTGCAATTAATCTGAATGAAAGTCTTTAATGAACGGTGGGTAATTGCCGGCTGGAATTTCGATCTGCCGAACATCTTCCACCGAGTCAACTGCTCTGCTGTCAGATCCCAAAATCAAGGCGCCGAGTATGAATGCTTTAGAAAAAGTGTTTTCTAAAGTCTTCCTTCGACAGCTTTGTCTCTGAAATCTCTAGCATATGGTCTCAATTAACCAAGGGAGTTCCTCCGAAAGATTGAAATTCTTGCAGCCTAACCTCGTGTGAGGTCATCTGTAGATCACAAATCATGTGAGTGACTGCGGTTATCAAAGGTTCCAAATCTTTCGGCTTCGATTGTCGGTCTATCGCGCACAACTATGGCCAACGCTCAACTCGGTGTATTCAGTCTTCCGCAGATTCAAAACGAACCTCTGGTATCTTCTTCATATCCAGTTCACTCTGATTAGTAGTTGCATTATGCTCCAAACTCCAAAGAACGATCAGACTTGCATGCCGCAATCGTCGAACTTCAATCACAACTTCCAATCGAGATACCATGTATTGTGAACGGAGAGCCAGTACGCCCCATCCCTTGTATAGACTAACGATCAGGTCAAATCTGGAAAGCTTGGAGAACAACTTAATCCAGCATCCCACAAAACTGTCGTAGCAAAATATCATTCCGCCACTCCCTCCCTTGTGAAAGAAGCAATCGCCTCATCCCTAAAAGCTAAAGCTGAATGGGAGTCGTTACCTTGGAACGATCGCGCTGCTATATTTCTCAAAGGAGCAGATCTTCTCTCTGGAAAATGGCGTTACAAAGTCATGGCAGCCACGATGCTTGGTCAAGGAAAAAATGCATGGCAAGCAGAAATTGATGCCGCTGCTGAACTTATCGACTTCCTAAGGTTCAATGTCAAGTATGCCAATGAACTATATTCAATTCAACCACCCATGAATGCGAAGGGAGTGTGGAATAGAACAGAGTATCGTCCGTTGGAAGGATTTGTGTTTGCAATTACACCGTTCAACTTTACTGCCATTGGAGGTAATTTGGCGGCCGCACCTGCGTTGATGGGTAACGTTGTTCTGTGGAAGCCATCGCCTAGTGCAGTTTTGTCGAATTATCTTGTATATAAAGTCTTGGAGGAAGCTGGATTACCGAAGGGTGTTATTCAATTCCTCCCTACATCGCCCGATCAAGTGGAATCCATCTGCGATGTCATTTTCAGTCACAGGGATTTCGGCGGATTGCATTATACCGGAAGCACGCATGTATTCAAGAAGTTATGGAAGGATATTGCGAACAACGTCGATATCCATCGCTCTTATCCACGTGTTGTTGGCGAGACTGGTGGAAAGGATTTTCATGTATATCATCCATCTGCAGATGTGAGAAACGGAGTTATCCAAGCTGTACGTGGTGCCTTTGAGTATTCCGGACAAAAGTGCTCTGCGCTTTCACGCGCTTATGTTGCAAAGTCACTATGGGAGGAGAAGGGATTTAAGAAGTTGTTGGTTGAGGAAGTAAATAAAATCAAAGTGGGAA
>Ga0335075_10019248_pt1 | contig 10099 bp, 7 predicted proteins | sample Lox_Sample_24_FD_206723 | JGI IMG/M metagenome (GOLD analysis project Ga0335075, IMG submission 206723) | Soil microbial communities from Loxahatchee National Wildlife Refuge, Florida, United States - Lox_Sample_2.4 | ecosystem: Environmental > Terrestrial > Soil > Wetlands | place: USA: Florida...
CAAGCGCGTGGCCGACGAGTAGGCCAGCGAGTCCTCCGGCCGGGGACGCCGCAGGTCCTCCGGCCGGAGACCCGGCCGGGGACCCTGCGAGTCTTTGGGGGACATCGCGAGTCCTCCGGCCGGGAGTCCTCCGGCCCCGGGAGGTCCTCCGGCCGGAAGGCCTCCGGCCGGGGACACCCGGAGCGCAATGGGTGTCCCCGGCCTCCCCGGAGTGTCCGGGACGCTTACGCGGCGACGCTCAGCGCGCCGTCGGCAAGGTGGTGGCCGGCCGCGCCGGCCGGCTCGTCAAGCCAGAGGTCGCTTTCGATCTGCTCGATCGAGTGCCCGGCGAGCGTGGAGCGGCACCACACCTCGGCCGACCACAGCCGGACCCTGACGACGTGGTTGCCGGCCGCGACGACCTCGGCGAACTCATCCCGCGGGATGCGCAGCGAGTCCCTGAGCAGGCCGTTCTCCAGGAACTGGGGGTCGGCGGCGCTCTCGATCCAGGTGCGGGCATCGAAGGCCATCCCGTAGATCTTCGGCCGGTGCGCGATCGACAACGGCAGCACGCGCCGGGCGACGTCACGGAGAATCCCCTTCGACCACGGCCCGACCCGTGCCTCCAGCGGGAGGTTGAGCACGAGCTTGACCACCTCGGGCTCCAGGAACGGGACACGGGCCTCCACGGAGGCCTGCATGACGTTCTTGTCCATCCGGTTCAGGAGCCAGCACAGCGAGTAGTCGAGATGGCTGAGCAGGGTCGCCTCAAGCTGACCGCGCTCCCCCGAGTGGTGCGCGTAGGCGGCCAGCGACTCCTCGGTGGGCCGGTGGCCCGTGTCCGGGGTCGAAACCGGCAGCCACCGTGATTCCACGGGTCCCAGCGCCTCCTGGACGAGATCACGCGTCCACCGCATGACGTTCATCGGGTTGACCGCGCGCTTGGGATCGCCGCACAGCGTCGGCTCGGCCGCGTGGACCAGGCGACTGTGCCACGGCAGGAACGCCGCCAGCGACGAAGCGTGCAGTTTTTCGTAGCCGCCCAGCAACTCGTCGGCGCCCTCGCCCGTGAGCAGCACCTTGACGCCGCAGCGCTTGGCGAGATCGGCGAGTTGGGCGACGGTGACAGCGCTGGCGTTGGCGATCGGCACCCCGTGATGAACCGTCGCCGGGACGAATTGGGCCCTCCAGCTGGCGGGCGTCACCTCGACCATCTCCAGGTGGATCCCGAGCGCGTCGGCGACCTTGCGCGCGGCGAGGCCCTCGTCCATGCGACCGTCCCCGGCGAAGCTCGCCCCGAACGCGACGATGTCGGGCATCTCCTCGACCGCGAATGCGGTGATCAGGCTGGAGTCCACGCCGCCCGAGCAGAGGGTTCCGACCGTGGTGTCCGCCAGCAGCGTGCCGTGGACGGCCTTGCGCAGCGTGCCTTCGAGCTCGGTCACCAGTTCGGAGCGGGAGCGACGTGCCAGCCGCGCTGCCGTCACGGCGTCGACGTCGTCTCCGGGCACGTGCCAGGTCTCGGTCTGCATCTCGCCGGTGTCGAGCGAGATCTCCGCAAAGCTGCCGGGCGCCAGACGAGTGATGCCCTCCAGCAGGGTCTCCTCGCCGCCCAGATACGAGCCGGCCGAGAGATCCTGCCATGCGGTCTCGCGCGGCTGCGCAGGCATCCCGGCGGCGATCAGCGCCGCGGGTTCGCTCGCCCACCAGATGCCGCCGTCGAAGCGGGCCAGGTAGAGAGGCTTGATCCCGAAGCGGTCCCGACAGAGCAGCACGCGGCGTACGCGCATATCCAGCGCGGCGAACGCGAACTGGCCACTGAGCCGGTTGACCACGGGACGGCCGTAGCGCCCCAGCGCCAGCAGGAGGGTCTCGGTGTCGCTATCGCCGACGAACTGTGCGTCCTCGGCCGCAAGCGCGCGGCGGATCTCCAGGTGGTTGTAGATCTCTCCGTTGTAGGCGAGCCACAGGTCGCCATCGGGATGGGCCATCGGCTGATGACCGCGTGCGCTGAGGTCGACGATCGACAGCCGGGTGTGGATGAACCCGACGTTGTCGATGATCTGGATGCCGGAGTCGTCAGGCCCGCGATGAACGAAGGCGTCGCGCATGGCCGCCAGCCGATCAGGGTCCGGCCGCGCTCCAGCCTCCAGCACACAGCCTCCGATTCCACACATGCGCTAGCTCAACCTCCGAAAGTCGCTCATGACCCATGAACGGCGGCGATCTCCGGATCCTTTCGCGCGCGAGGGAAACGGGGGCAGACTGAGGGGTGTTCAGGGCACCCCGAGGACGGCTGGGGGCGCAGCTTCCGGGGGCACAACGACCTCGATCAGGTGCGGGCCCGGCTCAGAGATGCTCCGCTGCAACGCCCCGGCGAGCGATGTGGTGTCCTCGACGCGTCGCGACGGAACTCCGAGCCCGGTGCCGAGCGCGACGAAGTCGACGTCCGGATCGGCGAGACCGAGCTGCGCGGCCGCGCGGGCGCCGGTCGGCGCCGCCCCCGCTCGTACCAACTCGGTGTCGAGGATGTTGTAGGCGCGGTTGTTGAAGAGCACGACGGTGACGTCCAGGCTCTCCCGTGCCATCGTCCACAGCGACTGCATCGTGTACAGGGCCGATCCGTCTGCCTGGAGCGCGATCACCGGGCGTCCGGGCGAGGCGACGGCCGCCCCGACCGCGACCGGCAGCCCCTGGCCGATCGCTCCGCCCGTCAGGGTCAGCCAGTCGTGCCGGGGCGCTCCGGCCGTGCTGGCGGGCAGCGCGGCTCCGGACGTGATCGCCTCATCGGACACGATCGCGCCCTCGGGCAGGCACGCGCCGACGACCTGGCAGACGGTCGCGGCGCTCAGCGCTCCCTCGGTGAGGGGCGGGGCCGACGGCTGTTGGACGACCGGAGAGGCGTCCGCGGCATCGAGCGCCTCGACCAGTCTCTCCAGGCTCTGGACCGCGTCACACTCGGGCGGAGCGAGCTCATGCACCTGGCAGCCGACCGGGACCAGCGAGCTGCTCTTGCCGGGGTAGGCGAAGAACGAGACCGGCGGATCGGCGTCGACCAGGACGAGTTGCTCGAGCCCGTCGAGCTGTGCCGAGGCGAGCTCGGGCCAGTACAGCAGCCGCTCCACCGCGGGCAGGCCCGCGCCGCGTTCGATCCGGGCGGGGAACATCTCGGCCAGCAGCCTCGCGCCGCCGGCCGCGGCGATGCGAGCGGCCGCGGTCAGTCCGCGTTCACGCAGCGCCCGTCCACCGAGCAGGATCCCGGTGCGGCGCCCCGACCGGATCGCTGCCGCGACTGATTCGATGACCTCGTCGGGGGCGGCGAGCGGTGCCACGGGCGGTGGTGGCGCCGGCGCGGGCACGCCCTCGAGCCACGCGACGTCCGACGGGACGATGAGCGTGGCCACCTGGCCCGGCGGGCCCGCGGCCGCGCGGATCGCCTCGATCGCGTCGCCGGCGAGCTGCTCGGTTCGCCCCGAGGTCCGCACCCACGGAGACACGTTGCGCGCGATCGTCTCGATGTCGGACTGCAGCGGCGCGTCGAATGGCACGTGATAGGTCGCGTGGTCGCCCACGATGTTGACGACCGGGGTGCGCCCGCGCCGCGCGTTGTGCAGGTTCGCCAGTCCGTTGGCGAGCCCCGGGCCGAGGTGCAGCAGGGTGGCGGCGGGCGCACCTGCCATCCGTGCGTAGCCGTCGGCGGCCCCCGTCGCGACACCTTCGAACAGTGTGAGGATCGCGCGCATCTGCGGCTCGGAATCGAGCGCGGCGACGAAGTGGATCTCCGAGGTGCCCGGATTGGTGAAGCACGTGTCGACGCCGCTCTGAAGAAGCGTGCGGATGAGGATGTGTGCGCCGTTTGAGTTCATGGGTCCGCCGGGACTATGGATGTTCCGGGCGCCGCATTATGCCGTGGTCCGGGGCGAACCAAGGCGACGGGCGACCGTGGAAGTGCGCGCCGTGACGGCGCGTTCATTCCCACGGAAGGTCTGACTCGAGAGAAAGCCGCCAAGGAGATCAATGCACGACGCTGCGATGGGACTGATGCCCGACGGGGCGGGCACGGACGAGGTGCCCGCCGACCCGTTTGCCGAGTCTGGAACCGATCCGTCGAACCCGCTGCGCCCTGAGCGCGAGGTCCTCGAGCATGCACCGCCGCGCGCGGACGGGCGGCTTCGGGTACTGCCCGCGCTGCGGCTGTTCTGCGTCCGCGTGGCCAACTACCTGACCAACCACGTCGTCGCCTACGTGCCCAGCTTCACGATCCGCCATCTCTGGTACGGGCGCGTCGTGGGCATCGAGATCGGCGAGGGGTCCGGCGTGAGCATGCGCACGTTCATGTGGTCCTACGGCCCTCGTCAGGTTCGGCGGTCCGGAGCGTCGATCGGTCGCAACACCCGAATCTCCCAGGGGTGCACGATCGATCTGCGCAGTGGCCTGGCTATCGGCAACAACGTCAGCGTCTCGCCGGAGGTGATGATCCTGGCGGGCAGCCACGACGTTCACGCGCCGCGGTTCAACGACATCGCGGGGTTCGTGACGATCGAGGACCACGTGTGGATCGGCGCGCGCGCGATCGTGCTGCCCGGGATCACTCTGGGCCGTGGCGCCGTTGTCGCCGCCGGCTCGGTGGTCACCAAGAACGTGGCGCCGATGACGATCGTGGCCGGGGTGCCGGCCAAACCGGTCGGCGTACGGGATCCCGCTGGAACCGCATACGAGCTGGATGGGCCGCTGCCGCTGTTCGAATGATTGTGACGACTTGATCGAGGGGTGAAACGTTGAGAGGCGAGACGACATACTGGCGTCCCTACGCGGACATGGGCTCGGTCCGGCATTCCGAGTTGGTGTTGGAGCGCGGGGACGATGTATGGGTGTGGGACACCGACGGGAACCGCTACCTGGATGCGACCGGAGGCCTGTGGTACTCCAACGTCGGTCACGGTCGGCCCGAGATCCGCGCCGCTGTCGTCGCCCAGATGGAGCGCCTGGAGGCGTGCTCGGCGTTCTTCGACCTCGCCAATCCGCCGGCGCTCGAGCTCGCTGACGCACTCGCCGCGCGAGCGCCGATGCCTTCGAAGGTCTTCCTCGGCTGCGGCGGCAGCGATGGGATCGACACCGCGGCCAAGCTCGCCCGGCGCTACTGGTGGGAGCTCGATCAGCCCAGCCGCACCGTCCTGATCAGCCGCACCGCCGCCTATCACGGGACCCACGGGTTCGGTACCGCTCTCGGTGGCATTCCCAGCAACCGCCACGGCTTCGGACCGCTGGCCGAGACGGTTCAGGTCTGCCACGACTCGCTTGAGGAGATGGAAGAGGCGTTCGAGCGCGTCGGCCCGGAACGCGTCGCGGCGGTGTTCCTGGAGCCGGTCATCGGCGCCGGAGGCGTGTACCCACCCGCGCCCGGCTACATCGAGGGTGTCGACGCGCTGTGCCGCCGGACCGGTGCGCTGCTCGTGGTCGATGCGGTGATCTGTGCGTTCGGCCGGCTCGGCACCTGGTTCGGCATCGAGCGCTGGAACGTCGAGCCCTCGATGATCGTCTTCGCAAAGGGCGTCACCAGCGGCTATCTCCCGCTCGGCGGGGTCATGATCTCCGAGGAGATCGCGGAGCCGTTCTGGCGTGAACCGGGCGGTCCGATCTTCAGGCATGGATCGACCTACGCCGGCCACGCCACCTGCTGCGCCGCCGCCCTGGCGAACATCGCGCTCCTCGAGCGCGACGGTCTGCTCGAGCGCGGGCGTGAGCAGGAGCGGGCGCTGCTGGCTGCGCTGGCGCCGCTGGCTGCGGACGAGCTGGTCGCCGAGGTCCGGGGAGGAGTGGGGACGATGGCGGCGATCGAACTGTCTGCCGAGGTCTGTGAGCGTCAGCCCCGCGCGGCGGCCGCACTCGCGCTTGGCGCGAGGGCCGCCGGGATCTTCGTGCGCCCGGGAGGCACCGCGATCGCGGTCTCACCGCCGCTGACGGCCGGTCCCCAGCACTTCGAGATGATCGCCGCCGGCATCGAGACCGGACTGGGCATGCTGCGCGAGAGCATGCCGATTGCCGCATAGCTCTGGCGGCTGCACTCAGGTCCGGCGCGCTGCCGCCCGCCGGACCCTCAGCGCGTAGATGAGGCCTGAGCCCAGGAACAGTCCTGCGGAGATGAGCAGCCAGTTGCGCAGGTAGCCGGTCGCGTGGTGGCCGCTGAGCAGCAGGTACCCGCGGTCGGCTCTACCGGAGATCAGTGGTGCGTAGATCAACAGCAGCAGCCCGGAGATCAACGCGGGCGCGCGAAGGTGGTTGATCGCCGGTAGCGCCGCCCGGTCCTTCGATCGACGGCGTGCCAGAGCGGCAGAGGCCAGCCGGTCGAGGCCGGAGTAGGCCGGCAGGAGGATGAGGTCGTGGCCGATCACCACCCCGACGTAGAGCGCGATGATCGCCGCGAGGCTGTCCATGCTGGCGATCCTGTCGAGCGCGAACGCGGCGACGGCGAGCGCGACCACGTGTCCCGCCAGATGCCAGGGGCTCGCCCCATACCGGCGCCGACGCAGGGTGAACCGGGTTCGGGTGCTCATGCCGCCTCGAATCTGAGCTCACGCACCCACTTGGTGTTGTAGAGGCCCGGTACGCCGGAAAGGATCACGCGCGCGGGGTAGCCGTGGTCGGGAGCGAGCTCTTCGCCGTTGACCCTCAGGGCGAGCAGCGCTCGAGGATCGCTCCACTGCTCGTAGCCGATGCTGGCGTGGGCGTTTGGACCACCGTCCTGCAGCGAGGCCGCGTGCAGGATCGCGCCGGCCGGCACGTCGGCGAGCCCGGCGAGGTCCACCAGTCGCACTCCGGTCCAGTGCTGGGTCGTGGACCACCCCTCGGTGCAGCTGATGGTGAGCGTCTCGGTGGCCTGCCCCATCGCCAGCAGCTGGGCGCGGCTGAGGGTGAGCGTGCGGCCACCGGCCACCGTCAGTCGCCAGGCGAGGTTGTTGATCGCCCGGGTGACCCCGGCCGCCGCCGCCGTGTGGTTCACCTGGAAGGCGTTGGCTCCCGTCCCGAACACCCGCCCGCGGGGCGCGAGCAGGGCGAACCGGCGAAACGGCCCGCCGATCGACTCACCCGCCTGCACCGCGAACACGGTCAACGAAGCACCGCCGATCATCGCCAGCAGTCCGCGTCGGCTGAGCGTCGGCGCGGCGGGGTCGACCGGCGCGAGCTCGCTGGCGCCAGGCGGCTCGGGCGTGGTGTCCGCCAGCGATTGGCGAAGGGGAGCGAGCACGCCTCGCGCCCGGTAGGCACGGCGCACCACCGGCAGCTTGACGCATGCGTGGAGCACGAACATCGTCCCGAACACCCACGCCCCGTAGTAGTGCACGGGGTAGAAGTCGACCTTCAGCGGGAAGTAGTCCTGCACCCACAGCGTGCCGGTGACGATCTCCACCAGCAGGCTCCCGACGAGCAGCAGCATCGATCCCCGCTCGATCAGGCCGGCCAGATTCCGCGCCGGCGGCCAGGTGAACAACCGGGGGATGACTGACCACAGCTTGGCCGCCACCAGCGGGATCGCCATCAGCCCCAGGGTTACGTGGACGCCCTGCGTGACCGCGTAGTCCCACGAGGGCCACGACTGCGGCAGCTGGATCAGCACCGGCAGGTCGTAGGACGGGTTCACCGTCGCGTTGCCCGGGAGCTGGGGACGGTACGCCCAATGCGAGATGAAGCCGGTCAGCGCGATCACCGACACCGTCGGCAGCAGCAGCGTGCCCAGGAACGAGGTCAACCACGGCCCGCGCAGTGGACTGCGCCAGAACTCACGGCGAAACGGCCCACCCGGATGCGGCGTCGACGGCGGGTGCGCGTCGGCGGCACGCTGCGATCGTGGCTTGACCGCGGACGGGCCCGGGCCGGGTGCCATACCCCATCAAACGCCCGCGGCTGTCCTCTCCTTCCACCGGCGTCCACCGATCGTCGCGGCCCGAAAAAAGAGATCTCGATTCACGCAAAAGATCTTCGGGGGGCTCGCCGTTCAGTACGTAGCAAACGCAAGAGAACCCGGGGGCTCACCCTTCGTGCTACGCATCGCAATCGTTGGAATAGGACCATGGGGCATCTGCGCGCTGGAGCGCGTGGTGACCACCGCTCGCAAGGAGCTCCGGCCCGGAGCCGACGTCGCCGTCCACGTGATCGAGCCCGGGACTCCCGGCTCGGGCGTGTACGACGTCACCCAGCCCGACTATCTCCTGCTCAACAACGCGTGCGGGGAGCTCTCGCTCTACCCGTTTGCCACCGAGGCGGATCAGCCCTGTTACGGGGTCGGTCTCTACGACTGGGCCGTCGGGCGTGGCTACCGGTGGGTGGGCGACCAGTGCGTCATCGATCCCTCCGGAGCGCCGATCGAGCCTCACCACTTCCTTCCTCGCCGCTTGATGGGGGAGTACCTGCAGTGGTTCTACCGAGCGCTGGTGGCCGGCGCGCCCCCCGGGGTCCACATCGTTCACCACCCGACCGCCGCGGTCGACGTGGTCGCCCGGCGAGACGGAAGTGAGGAGGTCCATCTCGCCAACGGCGGAACGATCGTCGTCGACAATGTGATCGTCACCTCGGGTCACACCGCCAATCAGCAGGCCCAGGACCGTGATCGCGCCCGGGTCCTCGAGCCCTACCCCGTTGGCTCCTACACCGGGACGATCCCGACCGATTCGACCGTCGCGGTGGCCGGCATGGGTCTGGTCGCCATCGACGTGGTGACCGCCCTCACCGTCGGCCGAGGTGGCACGTTCGTCGAGCAGGGCAATGGCCTGCGCTACCGGCCCAGCGGCCGCGAGCCCCGGCTGCAGTTGTTCTGCCGCAGCGGTCTGCCGTTCACCTCGAAGTCGGTGACCGGTCGGGACCGCAGCGACGTGTACAAGCCCCTCATCTGCACCGAGGAGCGGCTTGATCGGCTGAGCGGGCGCTGGTACGGGCGCCGTCGACTGGTCGACGTGCGCGGCGAGTTGCTGCCGCTCCTGTACGCGGAGATGAACGCGCGCTACTACGCCCAGGTGGCCTTCCAGGAGGCCGGGACCGCTGCCGCCGGCGCTGCCGTGCGCGAACGGCTTGCGGTCGCATGGGCGGCCGAGCGCTTCGACGAGGAGCTGTCGCGTCTGGCCCAGCGTTATGGGAGCTTCGACGCCGAGGGTCTGTTCCTCGGGCGCCAGCCCAGATACGGATGCGGTGACGACTACGAGCAGTTCGTCTACGAGTCGCTCGCCGACGATCTGCGCGAGGCGGAGGTACCGGACGGCGCGAGCCCGGTGAAGTCCGCCTCCGACGTGTTCCGCATCTTCCGGGACCGCATGCGTTCGGTGGTGGAGCAGGGCGGGCTCTCACTGGACTCGTATCTCGACTTCAACGCGGATCTCTGCAGTCGGATCCACCGGCTGGTCGCCGGTCCGCCGGCCCTGCGTTCACGCCAGATGCTCGCGCTGATGGACGCCGGCGTCGTCCGGATGCCCTACGGTCCGGCCCCCGCGCGGGGCGCCGCTCCCTCCGAGTCCGGCGCTGCCACGACGCGCAGCCGCATCTCATCCACCGCCCTCGCTCAGGCATATCTCGAGGACGTCGACGTGATGATCCGTGGCCATCTCGAGGATCCCCGGATCGCGGGCTCGGCCTCGCCGCTGCTCACCACGCTCTACGACCGCGGCCGCGTCAGCCAGTTCCGCTACGGCGAGGTCGCCGTGGGCAGCGTCGACCTGTCACCCGATTCCCATCCCATCGACATCGACGGAAACGAGCAGACCAGCATCTCGATGTTCGGCGTGATGACCGAGGGAGTACGCCACTTCACCCACTACATCCCGTCACCCCGCAGCCGCATGCGCGCCTTCGAGGACGTGGGCGCCTGCGTCGAGGAGATCCTGGCGGGCGTGAGTGTGGGCGAGCGGGTCGCTGCCTGAGCCCTGCGTCTTCCCCGGGCGTGGGTGGTAGCACGGCCCGGCGGCGGCCGTCAAGCAGCGAGGGGCGCCTGTGCGTCGTCCGTGTGGGTGGGTGGCGCTGCTTGACGGCCGCCGCCGGGCCGCGCTATGGGCAATGATCGGGTCGCACAAGGTGCGCCCCGCACTTGGACGGTGGTGGTCGTCCGTGGCGCCGTCCTGGGGACTCTGGGAACTTC
>Ga0335075_10019249_pt1 | contig 10098 bp, 8 predicted proteins | sample Lox_Sample_24_FD_206723 | JGI IMG/M metagenome (GOLD analysis project Ga0335075, IMG submission 206723) | Soil microbial communities from Loxahatchee National Wildlife Refuge, Florida, United States - Lox_Sample_2.4 | ecosystem: Environmental > Terrestrial > Soil > Wetlands | place: USA: Florida...
TGGCGCTGAATGTCATGCAGAAGGACACGTCGAAGGGCTCGCTGCGCGGAAAGTTCAAGCGGGCCGGCTGGGATGACACCTACCTGGCGCGGCTGCTGGCCCTGTTCTGAAATGCGATTGCCCTGCCGTGACAATGCCTTTTTTGCACGTTCATGCCGCCATCCGGGTTATGCCGAGCAGGAGCGCGCCATCGCAGCATGACGGCACTTTTGTGGCGATCAGCGCGGGATAATCAGGGTGGCCAGGAAGGCCAGGAGTTTGCCAGCGGCGCGGTAGCGGACGGACCTACCCGGCGTCGACGGCCACTTCGATCTCAAGCCGATCGTAGCCGCGCACGCGGTAGATCACCGCTGCCGCGATCCAGGTCACGGCGAAGATTGCAATAATCAGATAGCCGATCATCCCGAAATGGTCGTTGAGCGCGATGATGGCTTGCCAGAATGGGCCGGAGAGGCCGAATTGGTCGCCGGCCAGGCCAAGGGCCTCGATGCCGCCTATCACCACCGCGACGACGACGGAGACGAAGGTGATGGTAAGGTTGTAGTAGAGCTTGCGGATCGGCTTGACGAAGGCCCAACCGTAAGCGCCGAGCATGAGGATGCTGTCGGTCGTATCCACCAGCGACATGCCGGCGGTGAACAACGTCGGGAACACCAGGATAGACCAGATCGACATGCCTTGCGCCGCCTGGGCAGCGGAGATGCCGAGCAAGCCGATTTCGGTCGCCGTGTCGAAGCCGAGGCCGAACAAGAAGCCGAGCGGATACATATGCCAGCTTCGCCGGATCAGGCGGAACATCGGCCGGAACAGGCGCGCGAGCAGCCCCCGCCCTGCCAGCAGCATGTTCAGATCCTCGTCTACATAAGGCGCGCCGGCTTTCACCTGGCGGAAGGTGCGGTAGACGGTGCCGAGGATCACGACGTTCATTGCCGCGATCGCCAGCAGGAAGAGTACCGAGACGAGCGTGCCGATCACGCCGCCGACGTTCTGAAGGGCGTCAAAACGGTCTTTGAACGCCGTGGCCGTGGCTGCGATCGCAATCGACGCGAGGACCACGATGGTCGAGTGGCCCAGGGAGAAGAAGAAGCCGGCAGCGACCGGCCGCTTGCCGTCCTGCATCAGCTTGCGGGTGACATTGTCGATGGCGGCGATGTGGTCGGCATCGACGGCGTGACGAAGGCCGAAGCTATAGGCGAGGAGCGCGGTGCCGAGCAGCACCGGATAATGCCGGAAGATTGCCAGCGCCCAGACCCACGCGGCGACGTTGGCGGCGATCAGCACCGCGTAGATGCCGGTGACCTTGGGGCGCAGGCTGTTGGAGCCGTCGTTGAAGATGCTGGAGAACGCATGGCGCACGGCCGCACTCCCGAAACCGATCGACCGTCATACTATTCCGCTGAAACGTCATACGTCCACGGCAACGCCGGCGGTGCGGTCCGGGGTTGCAGGCAGCGCGTCCGCGTTAGGATCGAGGAGGACGTGCGGGCGACCGTCGATACGGGCAGGCGAGGGCGGGGATATGCCGGCCGCTCGGGGCCGGTGCGGCCGCGGCACAGCAAGCAGTCCAGGGTTCCGCCGGTAAAGCACGCAGACCCGGTAAAGCCAGCAGACACGGAGTTCCACCGAGTATGCCACGGAGTTTCACCGAGAAAGTTCAATGCCGCCGCGCAGCCTGACGCGACGCCACGCCCATCGGGAGGCACCGGGTGCAATGATCCTTCCTCAGTGGAACTCCGTGGCATACTCGGTGGAACTCCGTGTCTGCTGGCTTTCTTTAGAGCCAACAGTACCGAATTCCGCCCGCTTGACCCGTCGGCGACAAGATCAATCACCGTATGATGATCGGACTCAACGTCTTCAAAGAGTTCAACGCACGGGCATAGGCCATGCAATACGCCTGCGAGTACACCAGGTCGGTGCGGCCGCAGCGCCGGAGACACGGGTCGCCTGCCACGCGCTGGAGCCGCTTTTGGCGCGGCTGGCCCGGACCGCCTGTTTCCAACGCTGTCGTTCCGTCGTCGCCAGGATGGACGCCGCCGGCAGGTCGAAGCAAGGATGGCGGCGTTGGACGGAGAGCAAGCCGTGGAACGGATCACCATCACGATCGACGACGAGCTGTTACAGGCTGTGGATGGGTTGATGACGCAGCGCGGCTACACCAGCCGATCCGAGGCGTTTCGCGACATCGTGCGGGAGATGATGGACCGGCAGCAGGCGGGCGATCCGCGGTCCCCTTGCATCGCCACGCTGAGCTATGTCTACGACCATGCCGTCCGCGGTCTCGCCGGCCGGCTGACGCACGCGCATCACGATCGTCACGACATCTCGGTCGCGAGCCTGCATGTTCATCTCGATCATGACGCCTGCCTGGAAGTCTCGGTGCTGCGGGGACCGGCGGGGGCCGTCACGGCGTTTGCAGATACGCTGGCGACTCAGCGGGGCGTGCGGCATGCGCACCTGCACGTGGTGCCGGTGCAGGTTTCAAGCGAGCGCCACAGGCATGGGGGCGACACTTCGGACCATACCCACCTGCATGCATGATCGTTGGCCTGCGCGCATGGTGGCGGGCTTGAGATATACGTGGCGCGAATTGTCTGCGCCTGGCCTTGCGGTGACGACGGTGGGCTGGCCATCGCGGGGACGGCAGGGCCATGGCCGGAAGGTGCCGCGGCGCGGTTCTTTGGCCGGTCAGGCGCTTTCGAACAATGCCTGGCCGATGAAGTCGCCCTCACGCACGCCGCCGGGACAGGCGAACAATCCGCCGCCGGTATGCGTCACGAACTGATTCAGCATATCGATCTTCGACATGTTTTCGAAAATCCTGATGAACCCGTCGCGCGGGTCGCGCTGGTAGCAGATGAAGAACAATCCCGCGTCGTATTCGATACCCTGGCGCCAGGGCGGCCAGCGCTCGGCGGTGAAGTCGGCGCCGTCGTTATAGGAAAAGCCGCGGCGCAGGATCTCGGCGCCGCCGTTGGTATCGGCGTTGGCGAGGCGCACATGGGCGGTGTCGGGGATGATCGGATTGCCGTCCTTGTCGGCACGGTCCAGCCCCAGCGGGGCAAATTCGTCCTTCAGGCCGAGCGGGGCGCCGGAGAGTTTCTCGCGGCCGATCGTTTGCTGCTGGAACGACATATGCGTGTGGTCCCAGTGCTCCAGCGCCATGCGGATGCGGCGCGCCACCAGGTAGCTGCCGCCGCGCATCCAGGCCGGACCCTGCTCGCCGACCCATACCACCTTGTCGATGTCCTGCGGCGACTGCGTGCCATCCTTGAAGCCCAGCAGGTTGCGCGGCGTGCCGCCGCCGGCGGGCTTGGAGACGAAGCCGGCTTGCGCCCAGCGCACCGTCGCCACGCCATAGGCCAGGCGTGCCAGTTCGCGCACGGCGTGGAAGGCGACCTGCGGGTCGTCAGCGCAGGCCTGGATGGACAGATCGCCGCCGGTGCGCGCGGGCTGCAACTGATCGCCGTTGAAACGCGGCAGATCGACGAGTGCCGCGGGGCGCAAGGCCGCCAGGCTGTAGCGGTCCTTGCCGTCCTTGACGAACAATCCGGCGCCGAACCCGAAGGTGATCGTCAGGCGCGACGGACCGAGGCCCAGTGCCTCAAGCGAATCATGGCCCGGGTCGGGCGGTTCCGATTCGGCGGTGGTGCCGTACCCGTTGCCATCGTTGCTTGCGGTGCCGCTGCCGGGCCTGGTGCCGGCCGACATTGCATCCTTGCCGCCATCGGGCGGGGCGGCCGCGTAGGCGCCGGTATCGGCGGGGCTGGCTTTGGCGGCCGTGGAGTTCCTCGTCGCGGCGGGCGCCACCGCCATCGGCGGCACGGTGACGGTTTTTCCCAGGGTCAAAGCCGCGGCCGCGGCGGTCCAACGCTGCAGGACCGCCACCACGTCGGCGCGGCGGTCCGAGACCAGGTCGAAGGCGGCGAAATAGCTGTGATCCTGCGCCGGCGTGACAATGCCAGCCTGGTGGGGGCCCCAGAACGGCTCGATCGCGGGCTGCGGCTTTGGCATCGAGTCCGGGAGCGCCGCGCGGGCGGTGAAGCCGGTGCCCATGGCGGCGGCCAGACCGCCGGCCGAGGTCAGCAGCCGGCGGCGGGAGGCGCGCGGCAGGTTGTCCTGCGGCATGGTCAGCGCGCCTCCATCAGTGCGTTCATGTCGTCCTCGACGTAATAGAAGCCCTTGCCGCCGGGCTTGAGCGCGATGCCGAACAGATCGCCGTTGCCGGGCGGCGATTGTGCCTGATTGGTGTCGACCCATTGGGCGTAGATCTGCTGGCCGGTCTTGGGGTCCAGTTCCACCACCTGGCCGTTTCGCGCGTTGCAGGTGAGCAAGTGGCCGTTCGGCAGCATGATCAGCGCCAGGGGGCGGCGCAGCAGGCCGTCCTTGGTGACCTGGCGGCCGGTGCCGGCGCTGGTGGTGCGCGTGAGTGCGTCGGGGATCGCGACGATGCGGTTGGCGAGCGCGTCCGAGACGTAGAGCGTGCCGTCGGCGCCCAGGGCAAGGCCGGTGGGGCCGATCAGGAATACGTCGCGGTCGGCACGCTGGCCGAAGCCGTCCGCGATGACGGTCTTGCTTTTGATCTGGGGCGGCTGGCCCGGCGGGATCACCAGGTCGATCCGCAGCACCGTGGCCTTCGCGACGATGACCGGATCGCCGGTGGCGGGATCGCGCACCTGCGGACCCGGCACGTTGAAGCCCGCCATGCTGATGAACAAGGTGGCGGTGTCGCCGTTGTCGAGCACTGCCATGTTGCCCCAGGGGCCGTTGATATCGGGGCCGGACCAGACTTCGGCGAGCTTCCCGTCGGGATCGAGCACAAGCAGGCAGCCGGGGCCCTTGGTGCGGGTGGTACCGTCGGTGCTGGGGGTACTGCCGACGATGATCCAGCCGGTTTTCAGCATGGTCATCGCGGTGGTGAGACCGATGCCGCCGGGGCATTGCGGGACCTGGTGCGGCAGGTTGATGAACATGGTGGTTTTGCGTGTCGCGGGGTTGTAGTCGACGATCGACGTGCCGGTGCCTTGCAGGTTCGACAGGTCGTTGAAATCGTCTACCAGCACGTCGCCTTGCTGTACTTTCCCCATGGAGACGGGTGCCACGACCAGGGCGTAGGGATTCTGGTCGCCGCTGTCGGGCACCGTGGAGGTCAGCATGACGTGGCGATGCACCGTTTGCAGAAAGCCATTCGGTTGATCGGCGCTCGCGCCCCCCGTGCGGAGGACGACAGCGGTTGCGAGCAACAGGAGTGGCAACCAGCGGGACGTGTACGCCATGGCCGTTTCCTTGCTCCGCCTTTGCATTTGGCCGGGCGCCAGGCGATGGGCTTCCTGATGCGTCAGAGGCGCCAGGCGCGGCGTCCGATTTTGCGAATGATTTGCATTATCGGAAGGACGCCCTGGGGTCAAGACGGGACGCATCGCGCGGGTCTCGCTCAGAACAAGATGTTGGTGCGCAGGCCGAGGACGAGTTCGTTGGCGATGCGCTGGGTAGGATTGTTCGGATTGGCGAGGCCGCCGCCGGGGTTGAAGACGTACTGCATGTCCGGCTGAATCTGCCACCAGGGCGTGACCTGGTACTGGTAGGTGACTTCGACGAAGGTCTCGCCGCCGCGGACCGGGACATAGGCGCCGGTGTAATAGGCCAGCGCCTTGTCGTACGCCGCGGTGGCGCCGCTGACCTTGGCGTAGCCCATGCCGATGGCGAAGGTGTCGTCGTCGCGGTGCAGGATGGGCTCGTGGAAGGTGAGGCCGGCGTTCATGCTGAACGTGACGAGGTTCCGGTCGGCCTGGGGGGCGCCCATGATGCGGCCGAACAGGCTGATGGTGCGGTCGCCCTCGCGCGGGTCCACCCAGACCAACTGGTCTGCCACGGCGTAGATGCCGTAATCGCCGCGATGCCCCAGGGGGATGCCGTTGCTGGCGGGATTGGCGAGGGAGAGGCCGGTGTTGTCGAATTGCTGGTCGGGGAAGCTTTCCGAATCCCACCAGACGCCGAGCTTGTAGGTGCGGGCGAGCGGTTCCGACTGGCCGGCGTACAACATGGTGCCAAGGGATGGGTAGGTGTACTGAATTTCGGCGATCGCCAGCACGCCGCCGTTCAGTGGAAAGCTGAGGCCGGAGGGGTTCAGCGCCTGCGGATCGCCGTTGGTGCTGGGCGCCGGATTGCCGTTGAACACGCCCATCAGGATGGTGACCGGGTCGATCGGCCGGGTGCGGACGCGCACGCCGAGCGCGGACAGGGGATAGGCGGGGCCGCCGCCCGGCAGGTCGGCCGAGGGCAGCATCGGCCAGCCGAACATGGTATTGATCAGATAGCCGGCGTTCTGGCTGACCATGAATTCCTGGTCGAGACTCTGCTGGCCGATCTTGATGTCCAGCCGGTCCTCTTCCAGGAATTTCTGCTGGTACCAGAGTTCCCACAGACGCGTGGCGCGATCGGCCTCGATGCCGCTGGCGGTCTGAAGGGTGTCCAGGTTCTCGGCGCTGAGATCGGAGCCGTGGATCTGCAACGCGCTGGCATTGAAGGTGCCGCCATACCAGCCGAAGGCACGCTGGGTGTCGAGCTGCAACGCCATCTGGGTGAGGCCGTCATAGGCGGCGCCCTGTTTCACGCCGCCGGTGACGTTGCCGAACACCTCGCTGGTTTCCTGGATGGCGATGGAGATGCCGTACTGGCTGAGCGCCGGCCGGATGCCCCACCAATCGCCAAGCAGGTAGTTGCTGCGGTCGATGGTGTTGAGGAAGCCGAAGGGACCGGCGGCGGCGGGCTGCTGGCCGGGCTGCAGCGATTCCTCGGTGGGCACCTGGATTGTGGGTGGTCCGGCGTTCGCGGGGCGGCAGAGCAAGCCGGGGGCGGCGGCTGCGAGCAGGGCGGTTAGAGTTCGAAGGCGGCGCCGTTGCTGGGGCCGGTGGCGTGAGGGTGCGGACGTAGCGGCGGCGAAGGTGCCGCCGCCGGCGCTGGCTGGTTGTTGCATGCGTTGGCCCCGCCCCTGTGCTTTGGCTGGCGGCGAGTGTAGTCGCAACTGCGAATGAGTCGCAATATGAAAATGCGATTGCGAGTGATTTGCGGGTGATGTGGGGGTGGTCCATGATGGCGGCGCGCGGGCGGCGCATTGGGCGGCGGCGGCGTTGCGTATTTCGTCCTGGCGTATCTCGCAGTTGCGTATCTTGAGCGTCGATGGGGAGGATGCCGATGCCAGTCCTGCTATCCCGCGCGGCGGTAATTGCCGCTGCGATCGCTGCGATCGTTGCCGTGGGCGCGGCCCGTGCCGACGAGCCGATGAAGATCGCCGTGACGCTGAGGAACCACGTGTTCGCGCCGTCCGAGATCGTCGTGCCCATGGGCAAGCCGGTGATCTTGGTCGTCACCAACCAGGATGCGGGACCGGAGGAGTTCGATTCCTCCGCGCTGAAGGTGGAGAAGGTGATCGTCGGCGGCACCTATGCGACGATCCGGCTGCGTCCGCTGGGGCCGGGACGCTATCCGTTCATGGGGGAGTTCCACCCGGACACCGCCAAGGGTGAGGTCGTGTCGCAATAGCGGTGCGATCCTGACGCTTCGGTTCCGGCGGCCAGGGGTGGTTGCGGGGCGCCGACCGGGCTAGGCAGTGGCTCGGGACGCCGTGCGGTGCTCGGGCCGCGGCTTGCTGAGGATCCGCGACGCCGTTGCCAGCACCGCCAGCGTGGCCAGCCAGGCAGCGAGCTGGATGCCCGATGGGCGCGCGGAATAGCCGGCCAGGGCGTGCAGGCCGCGGCCGAGGAAACTGTCATCCGACAGGATGAAGCTGGAGTTCCACAATTGCTCGCCCCAGCCGGGGAGCAAGTCGGCGGAATGCAGAATGGCGGCGGCCTGCCCGGCCATGCCGGCTGCGAGCAAGGCGATCAGCCCGTTGGTCACGCCGAACAAGCGGCGCAGCGGGATTATGACCAGGCCGCGGTACAGCAGCCACGACAGCACGCAGGCCAATACCAGGCCGGCCAGGCCACCCGCGATCATGGCCAGCGGATCGGTGGGCGTCGCGGCGACGATGCCGTAGAGGAACAACACCACCTCGGAGCCCTCGCGCATCACGGCGACCGCGACGACGGCGCCGAGCGCGGCGAGGGATCGCTGGCCGAGCCGCACCGCCTGGCCGACCTGGCGCAGCTCGGCGGAAATGGCGGCGGAATGGCGCGACATCCACAGGATGTGCCAGCTCAGCATCAGTACGGCGAAACCCAGGATGCCGGCGGTGAACACTTCCTGTCCGGCGCCATCGAGGGCGTTGGACAGCGCGGCGGCGAAGATCGCGACCAGGCTGGCGCCGGCCACGCCGGCTGCGATGCCGGCCGCGATCCAGCGGGCGCGGCGGGGCACGCCCTGGGTGGCGGCCAGCACGATGCCGACGATCAGGCCGGCTTCCATGGCCTCGCGGAAGACGATGATGAGGCTGACGAACATGCGGCTGGCCTCTGCTTGCGTGCAACTGCGAATGATTTGCAAATTGGCGAGTACACGAACCCGCCGGCAGGCGCAAGCGGGCGGGGCGGATGATGGCGCAGTGCCAACGGCCGCAGCGGGATCAGCGGCGTGGTCGTTGAATGTCGTCACCTTCGCGCGCGCCCCGCGAGGCGCGACCTGCTTGTTAGTCTGTCTGGCTGCCTTGGTGACCGGAAAATTCTGCGCGTATTCGACAATTGCGAACATGCGATCGGCGTTGCGGCAATTTTTGGCCGGACGCCTCGCCAGCGAGGCGCCGGCGGTGCACGTGTTGACAACCAGCCGCGACGCCCTGCGGGCGCAAGGCGAAGACGTTCAACGGGTCTGGTTGCTCGACTGTCCGCCGCAATGTGCCACTCTGGCAGCCGCGGAAGCGCTTGGATATCCGGCGGCGCAGCTTTTCATGGAGCGTGCCACGGCGGGCGGATATGACTTCGAATGCAGCGATGCCGAAGTTGGAAGGTATCCGACTGCGGTTGCCAAGCAGAATGTCGCCAACTTTCCGCCGGTTGCCACGCTTGCATGCGGGACTGTCGCGGGAGATGTCCTCAAATTATGACGGCTATCGATGGGTTGCCTCCATCAACGCTGCTACCACATTTGCGGAATTATCCGGCTGCCATCGGCCCAGTCGGCCGCTCCGTCTGACCGAGCACGCGCCGCTATCTTCGATGACGGTGCACCAGCCCTGAGTGTGAGCCGCTACACCTCTCCGGCATACAACATCGCTGGCGGCTGCCCTGAGGGGTGTGCATGGTCGAAGACCACCCAGGCGTGGTGATGTTGCGCTCGCTTGGTGTCTTCGCCCCGGTCGAACCAGAGGATTCGCTGTGTCAGCACGACGACGGCGGCAAATGGAGCAGTTGACATCACCTCGGCCGCGCGCTGACCAGCGATCCACTGTAACCGCACCAGCAGCGCCAGTTGGCCTTGCACGGAGGCAGTGAGCGTCAGCGCATGGCGCAGAAAATTCAGCATCGCCGTAGATGACCGCGACTGCCCTGCATGCGAGCCGGAGTCACCGTACGGCGGATTGGTCACGATGCTTCGGCAGCCCTCCGGCACCGTGTGGCAGGCCAGGAAATCGACGCCCGAGATGCCGAACCCGCGCGCGGCGATATCGGTCGAGACCACCGTGTAGCCGTGTCGGGCGAGCACGGTGGACATGGCGCCGTCGCCGCAACACGGCTCCCATATCTGGCCGCGAAAGCGGATGTGCCGGAGCAGCGCCTCGGTCACCCAGGCCGGCGTCGCATAGAAATCATCGCTCGCGCGCTGGAAGGCCGACACATGAATTGGCCGGGCTGGCTTTGCGCGCGCTGGGCTGCGAGGGCGTGGCGGGTCGGCGCGCGGATCGAGTCTGTCGAGCGGCAGACCGAATTGCGACACGCTCACCGGAGCGGCTTCGTGTAGAGAAGAGCCATAATGACATTGGCGGCCAAGGCGCGACTCCGGCTGAGTGGGCTCGCAGCCGTCTGTACAGCCCAAGCCTCATGGCCGCAACGGCAAGCCGCAGGGGAATCGCACTCCCTGAATTCCGCGCCAAAAAAAGTTGAGTTCCCCGTTGGTCCTGAAGAATCAGGGAGATAGTCTGCGTTTGCGAATCGACGACCATCA
>Ga0335075_10019250_pt1 | contig 10098 bp, 6 predicted proteins | sample Lox_Sample_24_FD_206723 | JGI IMG/M metagenome (GOLD analysis project Ga0335075, IMG submission 206723) | Soil microbial communities from Loxahatchee National Wildlife Refuge, Florida, United States - Lox_Sample_2.4 | ecosystem: Environmental > Terrestrial > Soil > Wetlands | place: USA: Florida...
AGAGCATCCTCTCAGGGGGGTCAATCTCTCTTTCGGAGATCAATCACTCAGAGAATATCTCCCCTTAGAAAAGCATCCCCTTTTTTGATTGCATCCTCTTCAAGAAGAACAAGTCTGGCAGCATTAGAGGCCCCCCTAACAAGAGCAAGTTTCTCGACAGGATTTAGACCAAATCTTTCGACATGAACAATCCCTTTTTCCCGGCATCAGTCACAAGCCTCCACGGGACTGTAATTTGAAGCTCTCTGGTTGGCTATTTAGTTCTAGCTATATCGTCTATATGAGTCGTAGTAATGCGTCTGGATATGTAGAAAAATTCACGTGACGGGTGGTGTTCTCCGAAATCATGTGAAATGGTTGCGAAAGAGGGTCTTATAAGAACAAAGATCTATCATATGTACCATCATAGCTTTTGTCATTTCATGGCCTCTAGGACTTTCATCAGCTCGTCTGCAACAGCATTACCGACCTCCTCTGTAGTCGACGTGCCACCAATATCTTTCGTCCTAATTCCCTTCTCGATCGTCTTCCTAACAGCCTCTTCCACGGCTAAAGACTCGGCGTGGAGGTTTAGAGAGTATTTGAGCATCATGGCGACGGAGAGGATCGTGCCGATTGGGTTCACGATTCCTAGGCCTGAGATGTCTGGTGCTGAGCCTTTTCCTTTGTTAGCATCAACGATAGGCGATGAAAGAGAGGAAGTTTACCATGGATGGGCTCGTATATTCCGTTACATTTGCCCTTGCCGTCCGGGATGCCATTTAAGCTTGCACTTGGTAATAAGCCTATGCTTCCCGGAATAACACTTGCCTCATCACTGATAATATCCCCAAAGAGGTTGCTAGTAACAACAATGCCGTTCAACGCCCTCGGGTTCTTGACCATCAGCATAGCTGCACTGTCGATCAGATGATGTCCAATCTTCAACTGCGGATACTCTTTTGCCATCACCTCTGTCACGACCCTCCGCCACAATCTAGAAGTAGCCAGCACATTCGCCTTGTCCAAACTCCAAACTGGCAGCGGGGGATCATGCTGCAGCGCCAAATGCGCAGCCAGCCTTGTGATGCGCTCAATCTCCGGCCTCGAATACGGCTCCGTGTCCCATGCCGTGCCGTCGCCGTCATCTTCATGTCTCGCGCCGAAGTAGATACCGCCGGTAAGCTCTCGAATGATATTAAAATCTGTGCCGCGACAGACTTCAGCCTTAAGCGGTGAGATGTCAATGAGGGCTTCGGACGCGAAGTTGCAGGGCCGTAGGTTGCCGAATGTGCCCATTTCCTTACGCAGAGCGAGGATGCCTTGCTCGGGGCGGACTTTGCCTGTGCCCCATTTTGGCCCGCCGATGGCGCCGAGAAGGACCGCGTCTGCCGATTTGGCGGCTGTCAGGGCTTTTTCTGTCAATGGCTCGCCAGTAGCATCGATTGAGCACTGGGGACGTTAGTTGTGGCTTCTTGAGAATGAAGGAGAGGACAACTGACGCCGCCGAGGAGATGATGGTCGAAATAGAAGGTTCCGACACTTGGCCGGGCTTTCTCAATGACAGCTAAGATCTGTACAATCTATGAGGATCCTAATAGGTCATACGAGTAGTTAAGCACACACCTTAAGAGCTTCGGCGATAACCTAAAAGGTGTCAGAATGATTATGTGAGCCTAAAGAAGCCATTGGAAATAATGAAGCTTACCTCTGGACCACAGTGGTCACCGGCGAAGACCACGATGTTATGAGTAGCCATAACTAATTGAGGTTGAAGGAGTGTCTGAATATTCTTTGAGCTTTCGAACTCAGCAGTGGGTTTCACGCCCCACCTTCCGATTTCGGCATTACTGCCTAAGGCAACAGACATGCTGCAGCATTGATAGATCCTTGAAGTGTAACGTTTGGCAGAAGGTCTTGTACATTGTCGAACAGCTGCAGACGTGGTATGAGGTTTCAGTATCAGACAATAAAGTACGGGGTGAGTGGGAAAACTTTGAATATCTGGTTTATCCGGACATTGCCATTGCCCATCATCTGTGGCAGGCTCCCTCGATCGCGGCGGAAACACTAGCCGACATGGGTATGACAAGCCTCGCTTGTTTTGATTTTGCAAGTCAGTCAGGTTGCCCAAACCTGGTTCATGGCCTAAAGCCATCATATATTATAAAGGAAAAACGCATGGCTGTCGTATGTACAAGATGCTGCATGAGATATATGGGGTATCGCAGACATGATAAATTTTGTTATAAAATATGATTTGTTCTAATTCACCTAGTCGAATAATATTAACGCCAGGCTTTGAACGATTTGTGAGCCAAAGGGGAGGATCCAAGTTGGTGAGCACCCCTCACCGGCTCGCGAATTCGACCACCTCGCATGTTCGGGGTCTGAGCACAAAAGGCACAGATGTAGACATTAGGTAGACGATGACGGCTTATTCCAACACATTTCGCATGAAGCCATTTCTCGCATGACTCACTACAAAACATGGTCAGTAAATCTCGGAAAAGAAGCATTACAGCACGTACCACTGGATCATGAAACCATCTCCATCTCGGTTGTTGCAAATACATCGTGTGCTGTCACTTCTCGAGCTTTCTCGATCCGTGGAAGGCGTAGCTAAGTCCGGGTCACTGACAGTAGTGGGCGATAAATTGGTCGAGGATGTTGAATTATAATACTGTTGATTATTCTTGTGTGGGGTGATATTGGATGCACCGGTTCTTCGATTTGAACTACTCGGATTAAAATGGTGCTGGGAGCTTCCTTGGTGCATAGCACCTTGTTTGCGACTCTCCATGACCTTGCGAAGAGCAGCAGTCGCGTCTCCTGAGCCATCGTAATCATCCAAAACAGTCTCGGCCTCGCTCTCTTGCTCATCTGGCTGTACTTTCCGAGAAAATGTACCGGAAGCATTAAAGCTCCGTTGCGGCTCTTCGATCGATTGTCGCCGCCCTTCCACTGATTGGCGAGAGGTGTCGAAATGACCGAGCTTTGGTCGATCAGGACGCCTTGGTGGTAGACTGAATGACGTGTTACGACTTGGAAGAATGATAGGATCTTCGTCAGTGGAAGAATCGGAATGTTGTGACGAGCCCCAGTCGTCACTCATTGGACTTGATGGTCGCCTTTTCATCATTGGCTCCTCAACAATAATCTTTGTCTCTGTTCGTGCACGCCCGTTAGCGTCAATACTGAAGGTTAAAGCTGTGCGTGTCCCCGAAACAGACTCGGGGATGGAACTTAAGCTGGTTCGACTTTGATGCTTAAGAGGAGATGTCCTTCTTCTAATCGGATTTTCTCTGACTTCGGCGTTGGACGGTCTTGGTGCAATAGTCGACAGCTGACCAGGTCTGCGAGACGGCCCAAGCTTCGTGCGACTGTCGCTTGCGCTTCGTTGAAGACTGGGGCGACCACTCTTTTTAGCTGGAGAACTGAAAGAAGTCTTCTCATGTCGGGCAGCGGTATTAGTCTCTTTGCTTGAACGAGATCGACGAAGTTCTTCTTGATCCCTCATCGACTCGCGTTGCTGATGTTGGTAAGGTTTCCTAACTATTTGACTAGTAGAAGGTTGCGAGTAGCTTTGTATGGGAGGATCAAGCTCGGGCCCTGTAATGTTGGAAGAAGTCAAATCCGGAAAGGTAAACAGCAGTCCAGGGTCCACTGCCCCACTGGAGGCGACGACTGCAAATGGATCTTCGGACACCGTTGAGCCATCAAAAACGAAGCTTGAGTCCGAAATATTCGGAGTTGCACTGGACATTTGATCCTTAGCGATGATGGGCCGTTGACGTATGGGGGCTTGGACGATATCTTCGTTGAAAACTTGCATATTAACAGTATCTTGGAACATTTGATTGCTTCTAGCCCAATCAACTGAATTGCTCACTCTATGAGACATCCCTGGATCAAATATCGCGCTGCTGCCAGCATTAAAGTCTAAATCCATGTCCATACCAGACATGCTTGAATCAGGATCCCAAAAAGACTTGGTGTTTGTGTAGATAGGTGCTGTTGCTGGCGCCGTCATAGAATAAGCAAACATATCGTCCGGTTCCGTTGAGAAGTTGAGATGATTTGGTAGTCCCGGCGTCCCAGAGGAAATCTGGGGCTGCTCCTGATCAGCTTGCATTGTCCTACTCTGAGGCTTTGGTGCTAGTTTCCTTGATGATTTGATTGCGGACTGGGGCGGTGTGGCGGTCTGCCTACTGAATGCTTCCTCTAAACGACGCCTGGGCTTCCGAGGTGTGGACAGCGATTTCTTATCACTAGATCCCGTGCCATGTAGAGAAAAGTCCTGCGGAGAAGAAGGCAGTCGACGTGATGGATCTACAGGAGGCAGTGGCAAATTGGTTTGTATCGAGTGGTGGACATGAGATGCAAGCTCAGCTTCTAGTTCTGTTGTGTTCGAAAGGGGTCCTTTTTGGCTCGAGGCTGTCGACGGCCTCGGCGTTGATATATCGGCAAAGTGGGTGCCTGTGCTGGTGAGTCGACCAGGAGTTGCATTGAAAACCGAATATTCTTCCGCAAATGTTGGTGTCCACCCTGTACGGTTGTCAAACGTAGGAGCTTCAGCTCGTGGTGTCTGGAAGACCGGACTCGAAAAGACTCCTGAGGTCGGTGTCTGTGTTGGCGTTGGAGGTTGAGCGTTTGGGTTCCCCAAGCTATTGTACAGATCTCGTCAGTTATAAATTCAAGGTTAGACGTGTTGAGTGACTCCATACCTATACGCTTGTTGGTCCCAACTCATAGCAAATCTGATGGCTTGCACAGGAAGTGGGAACCTGGACTAGCCTGACAGATGATCACGCAGAGGATTGTCCAGGGCCCAGAAAACCAGTATATGAAACAGCACTGCTCTGCGAATGAATCCAGATATTTGCTGTATGACAGGTTATGGAAGCATAGAAATGTAAAATCGGGGGAGGGTGTAGGTCCGGATATTGAGCTTTGTGGAAGATAGTGTAGATCGAGGGTGAGGTTGAAGCAGAAAAGCACTGTAAGAGAGCGGTTTTAGACACTGTCTCTCAAGACAATCAGTCATTGAAATCTAATTACTCTTGGAATTTGTGGTGTACCTAGGACTTCTGCAAATGATTGATCTGCGTAGCGTGCTCAGACCGGTTGTTGAATACTAGAGGCAGTAGCACAGGGATTAGGGCAGATCTTTGATTCGACGATGCAAGCTTCCGAACAGGGCAATCGGGAGGAAGAATTTATGGACAGAGAAGTCTGTAGCTTGCGGGGGAGACTGCGCAGTCCTGTCAGCGTCGTGTGGTGTGTCTAGAAGTTGGAAGCTATTGACACACGATCAAATCGAAAATCGAGCGACAGCAAAGAATTATTGTCACAAAATTTGGCTAGCCAGACGACCAGCTAAGATTGCTGTGGACCCGAGAGACATAGCTTTGCTCCGTACCATTGTTGCAGTGGAATGTGGAGGACCAAAGCCGGTCATTAGCTGAAGGCTTACATACAGAGAGTGAAGGAGAAGCGCAACCGGGGAAATCGTGACGACAGCGTTTAGACCATATAAGGCCGGTAGGGCGGAATGGAATCTGAATTTTACGGGAAAAGCTGACTCGTAGGCGATTACATAGACCCAAGGATCAAGTTAATTTCATGGCAAGTTATCTTTTTTTATCTTGAGGCTTATAATTCACACTTGTATTGCATGTACCTGTTTGATCTGCTACCTGCAAATTTGTGGTCTGTGTCCTGCATTCCCAGCGTTAATATCGTCGTACCTGCAGGCAAATAGGTCCACTCGACTCTCAAAGGCTGCAGCAGAGAGTCATCATTTATGTACGTAAGGCGCCCGCGTTGCTATTTGCTCCGACGGCTCAAAAAGTTGGGCCTGTCCCCAAGGGATCCCAGCTGCAATGTGATATCAGCCAAACCTGCGGCCCAAAGGATAGGCAGTTGCGATACAACATGAGGGTACATCTATCATGTACTGTGCATGGCTTGACCATGTATAGCTGGGCCTTTGCCACTGCGAGAACATTCATCCAATGTCGAGTTTACCGGAGCATAAGATGAGTTGTCAATCATTGGCAGGCAGGCAGAACTTTATGCAAAAGCCCCCATCGTCAGGGTGAACCCTGCCGCAGTAATCGGCGAATTAGAGGCACTGTACGCCTGTTCGGATGTCCAAGCCCCAACTCGATAGAGCAATCAGCCGTCTCCCGTTATCGACGCCCATTACCTCTCGATCATAGCACACGGAGCAAATGCTCTTTCGTTTGCGCGTATCTAGCAGATGCATGAAATTGAGATCGTCCTTAATAGCGAGTCAACACTGGGCCAAGGAAGCGCCGTTAAGGCGGTAGCGACGGGGCACGGCCTGGCTCAATCCCACAAAGATACATTGCCGCTAGCCGCCTAGGCGTCATGTAAGGTCCGAGCTGCGTAGATGAAAGCCGCCTCAAAGTGATAAAGTATCTTTGCCATTTATACAAGATCAAGATAAAAGTCTTGGAGCATGCCTTTGTCTTTCAGAGTAAGAACAAACCTTGACCCACTAAAAGCAAATATGGGTGGGATTAGTCCCGTCCCGCAAATTTTTCGTACTGATAAGACCAACTAGAAGTTTTTGTTGTTGTAAGAAGTAAATTACAATATTCGAAGGAGTGGGCCGAAGTATTCTTCCAGAAGAGGAGAAGAAGACGATGGTGTAAGAGTTTGAACGTATGCTGAGCAAGCCATTCGTCATACTGATGAATTTTTGAATTCACAGGAACCAATGAACAGCATCCAGCTCTTCAATTGTAACGCAGGGCGTTGGAGAGAAGTATTTCCGGTCACCGTAATCACGTGACAGGTGACGTAATTGAGGCGAGGTTGCCATCTGTTCTTTGTCCTATGTCGACCTACAAGACTTGAATGTTGTTCTTTTCCTTTGCTCTAATTTGAAGGGCCAAGAATGTGGAAGAGGAGTTGTTGACAACGCTAAGATACGTAATTCGGTCTTCACAACCTATTTCATTTAAGCTTGCCGGCCGATTGTATTCTAGGTTCACTAATCCTTCTCCAGTATTGTAAATGCTTTACTAACCGCGAGTTTAATTTAGTGAAATTAGAACACACTATGTCAGGAATTCCAGTATACACTCAAAGCCCCATAAATGCCGCCATGGCAGATGGCACTGGCCCCAGAACAGCAGCAGCAGTTCCAACTCAAGGAACCCAGAGTGGACCTAATACAAACACAGCTACGACAACTGCAATTCCATCTTCTACGAGCTCATACCCGGCAGCACGACCTGGTGCGCCAGCTATGCCGGCGCCTACCAGTGCAGCCCAGAGATATGCACCAATGCAACCTACATTGACAACAAGGCTCGAGGAGCAAGGACCGCCGCCACCGCAACCGGGTGCGGTCCCTACACCGCTAAATAGCAAAAGCAACTTACCACCGCCGCCAAAAGCAGGCGAAAAATTTATTCCTCCTCAAACGGCCATGCCTCAACCATATCCTCCTCAGATGAACATACCCCCTCCTACCAACACTTACCGCGGTCAACCTCCAAGTTCGTCTACCAGTACTACAACTACGTCTTCTCCACCTTACCCTACGGCACTGCCCTCAGACAACTATGACGCTCCACGAAGAAGCCTTAAACACCCTCCAGGTGGGCAACTTATTTCAAAACGAAGGAGGCCCCGCGCTAACATCCTCTTGCATAGGCTACGTCCAGAACCCATACGCCTCGAATTTTTCTGCCGAGCAGAGGCGAGCTCAGGATTCAGTAAACCTGGGAAGCTACGAGCATGACAAGTCTAGCACCACAGCAGCATTTGGAGTTGATCCCGAAAGCGTATGGAACACCGCAAAGGCATGGGCCTCAACAGCTGGGAAGAAGATCTCAGAAGTTGAGTCAGAGGTATGGAAAAGGGTGAACGGGGAGAAATAAACGTCCCAAATTAGTACTTAGTATCGTAGAAATATCCGAACTGAACAGGAAGTAGCTCCGTTCCTACTCCATGTGATCGGTCTATCCCCTGTGTGGGACCAACATCTTACCAATCTTACAAATCTTGCTCTCAGCGGAAATGGGCTTGTATTATATCTACCGAGCACTCCGAGTACCGATCGGATTTTCTTTGAAAACGAAGTTTCAACAATAGATCGTCATAGTCAGTGATTTAATTGACGAGATTGCGTCGTAATTAGATGCCAAGATAGAGTAGTTTATCATGCGTTTAGACAGGCAGTCCTTGTATATCTGCAAAGCTCGGATCGCGAACAAAAGCATTTGCCGGTGTACTTGACCTGACTTTTGGGAGAATAGCGTGACGTGTGCAACCTTTTCGCGATTCGCACGGCAGATATAGACCCAAGCTCGCCGACGGTCCGAATTGGTCCACCCCTCAGCCTGGCTTGAAAGGTACCGGAGATGTCGGATGAAGTGCTTTTCGCCTGCACACACACTGTGAAGAATCTGAGAGCGAGAGTGGCTCAAAGCGGTGTCTGTATCAACAACTGTGTCAGCTCTTCGTCGCCAACTGTAAGAGGGGCGGAAGGCTGTGCTGCACTAGACTGTTGTATCACAGTGGGGAAGAAGTGGGACTCGCTCGCCAATGGCGTTTTGCGGCTGGCGGGTGCAGGGGGTGCAGCTTTCTGTTTCAGAACTTCCATCCTGAAACAACTTCTTTGACGACGTCCTACCACATCACAGCATCCACCTTCACTGAGGAAGCTCTCCCAACCAGCCAACCCTCAAAATGGCAAATGCAAAGGGAATACTAGATCAAGTTTTGTCGCTGACCATACTTTAGATCATGTTTAAAGCGATAATATCTGGAGCCTTTATATTTGCTCTATCTCATCACTAATTCGCTGTCATCACGGACGGAGTCATTGACTTCGCGGCGATCCTTGCACTTTAAGGGGTTCAAAACGCAAGCCGGCTCGATGACGAACGAATACCATCCTGGAACTTAGTGTGGCTGATCCTGAGAGGTTCCATTATTCGCCTTGGGCTACATCTCCAACAGCTAGCAAGTCACAGATTCCTCCATGATGCTTGGTACGCGTAGGCTGAGCCCAATGGAAGGCCTAGTAGCCTGGTCCTTACTCCTTACACTCTCTAGTATCTGATGCATAACGTCGAACGCCGGCTAGATACCATTATTCCAGGGCTGCGCCTCCCGAGCGCCGTAAGGCGTGTTGGACTCGGGATGAGACGAGACAAGCCAACCCCTTCTGTCCGTTTGGACGAACATTTTGCCCTCAATTTGTGTAAGTCCCGAGTCCGGGATCTCTTACTCTTTCTATTTCTAGCCCATAGTAGGACCGCATTGGCCATGCGACCTGGTAAGTTGGGTCTAGCCCAGGCTTCGGAAACAAAAGTCCTTACACTTCACTACGCAACTTGGCTCAGGTCTGTTGTATCAGGACTCTAGCCATGGATGGCCCTATCCCGGTAAAGAATGCTGACTGGTGTAAGTAACGACATGCCGTTCCGTGGCCTACAACATCCTTCTCTTATACACCAGGTTGTCTGCACTGCCCCTCTTCCAACTCTGTTTGCGCCGCGCCATCCGAATCGTAACTTTTCCAATTCTATTCGCCCAGTCACTCCTTTAAGATTTATTTCTTTCTATCCAACACTGCTCTATAATTGTGGGAGCTGGCTCTCATCTACTTTCGTTCGCTTGCGTCGATCTTCAAACGGGTTGTTTCTGCATACTAAGTAGTACAACTCAATACATTCCTTTCCGCCGCCCGCATCAAATACGTCTGTAGTGATTTAGTACCACATCCTCATCGCGAGGCCTCGCTCTCAACCTTAGTTTAAAAGCGCAATATAGAGCCTTCTCACACTCCTTACCGGCCTTTTAGCTCGACATTCTTCACATTCTGACCGATATATTTCGTATTTCAAGTCTTGGCGTAAGTATGCATATTCAATTTCACCTACTCTATGGCAGTCAAATGATCTGTTTTCCGCGCAATCTGCTAGGATACTCTACTAACTTTTTGACAGCCATATTCGAAGTAGAAAAGTCGAAATGGATTTCACCAAGGCGCAAGTGTAGATGCGGCTCAAGTCTTCAGAATATGTAGCTGACCTTAGAAACAGGCTTCATCACATACAAGCACCATCCTTT
>Ga0335075_10019251_pt1 | contig 10097 bp, 7 predicted proteins | sample Lox_Sample_24_FD_206723 | JGI IMG/M metagenome (GOLD analysis project Ga0335075, IMG submission 206723) | Soil microbial communities from Loxahatchee National Wildlife Refuge, Florida, United States - Lox_Sample_2.4 | ecosystem: Environmental > Terrestrial > Soil > Wetlands | place: USA: Florida...
TCGCGGCCGTCACCGCGCTGTAGATGTCCGACTGCGTCGAGGTCACCACCCGGGCGGCGAAGGTGGACGCGTTAAAGCTGTGCTCGGCGTAGAGGATCATCGACTGCTCGAACGCCTCGACCACGACGGGCTCGGGCACCTCGCCGAAGCACATGTTCAGGAAGTTCTCGGCGTAGCCGAGGTGACTGTGTGGTGCAATCGGCGCCAGGCCACGCCGGCGGCGCATGTCGGCGGCCACGATGGTGGGCAGCACGGCGAACATGCGCAGCGACTTGGCGAAGTTGGCGGCCTCGGCGCTGTCGTCCTCCTCGGGATCCTCGGCGCCCAGGTAGCTGATCGCGGTGCGCACCACGTCCATCGGGTGGCAGTTGTCCGGCAGCTTGGCCAACAACGACAGCATCGAACGATCCAGCCGTCGGCTGGCCCGCTCCCGCTGGCAGAACAACGCCAACTGGCCGTCGGTCGGCAGCTCGCCGTGCCAAAGCAGGTAGGCGACCTGCTCAAAACTCACACGGGCGGCCAGATCCTGCACCGGGTAGCCGCGATAGGTCAGCGAGTTGGTCTCCGGCACCACCTTGGAGATCGCGGTGGTGTCGACGACGACGCCGGCTAACCCTTTGTAGATCTTCTTTTCCGGAGCGGGGGGTGCGGGAGCGGGGGCGGTCATTTCGTTGGTCCTTCCACGTTGAAGTTGAAGATGTCGTCGTCGAACTGGCTGTAGTCGGCGTAGCGCAGCAATTCGTAGAGCCTCTTGCGGTGTTGCATCTGATCGAGCAGGCCGGATTGTGTTCCCGTGGCGTCGATTTCGCGCAGCCCCTCCTCGACGGCGAACATCGCCAGCCGCAGGGTGGTGACCGGGTAGATCACCACGTTGTAGCCGATGTCGGCCAGCTGCGAGGTGCTCAGCAACTCCGACTTGCCGAACTCGGTCATGTTGGCCAGCAGCGGCGTGTCCACCGCGGCCCGGAATTTCTCGAAATCGGCGGGACCGGTGAGCGCCTCGGTGAAGATCAGGTCGGCGCCTGCGTCGGCGTAGGCGCGGGCCCGCTCGATCGCGGCGTCCAGGCCTTCGATCCCGGCGGCGTCGGTGCGGGCGCAGATGACGAAGTTGGGGTCCCGGCGCGCGGCCACCGCCGCGCGCAACCGTTTTACCATCTCCCCTGCCGGGACAACGGCTTTGCCGTCGAGGTGGCCGCATCGTTTGGGGTTGACCTGGTCCTCGAGATGACAGCCCGCGAGCCCGGCATCCTCCAGTTGCGTGATGGTGCGCGCCGCGCTCATCGGCTCACCAAATCCGGTGTCGGCGTCGATCAGCGTGGGCAGGTCGGTGACCGACGCGATCTGTGCGCCGCGCGCGGTGACTTCGGTCAGCGTGGTCAGCCCGATGTCGGGCAGCCCGAGATCGGCTGACAACACGGCACCGGAAACATAGACGCCCTCAAAGCCGATCTCGGCCACGAGCTTGGCCACCAGCGGCGAGAATGCGCCCGGGAAGCGTTGCAGCCGACCGGAATTCAGTCCCGCTCGAAACGCCGCCCGCTTGTCGGCGGCGCTGGACGCCGCTCCCAACAGGCCGGTCATCGGAAGATCCCGGACGGGATGGTCGGCGCCTTGTCCAACACTTCGGGCAACACCCGCACGTTCAGTGCGACCAGGTCGCCGCCTTTCAGGTCGCCCACCCGCTGCACGGCGTCGAGGAACCGTTTCTGCTCAGCGGAGTCCACCACCCCGTCGGCGAGATCGGTGAACTTGCCGATGTACTGTTCGCGCTCGAACGGGCGCGCGCCCAACGGATGCGCATCGGCGACGGCCAACTCGTCGGTGATCACCTCGCCACTCTTGAGCGTCACCTCCGCGCGGGCCCCGAAAGCCTTCTCCGCCGGATCGTTCGAGTGGTAGCGGCGGGTCCATTCCGGGTCCTCGACGGTGGAGATCTTGTGCCACAGCTCAACTGTGTCGGGCCGATGCGCACGTTCGGGTGCGTACGACAGTTCGTGGTCCCAGGTACCGTCCTGCAGTGCGACGGCGAAGATGTAGGGCAGCGAGTGATCCAGCGTCTCGCGGGACGCGTCGGGGTCGAACTTCTGCGGATCCCCGGAGCCGGTGCCGATCACGTAATGGGTGTGGTGACTGGTGTGCAGCACGATGGTCGCGATCTGGTCCAGATCACCGATGCTCATCCGCAGCCGCCGGGCCAGGTCGATGGGCGCCTGGCTCTGATACTCGGCGGAGTGCTCCTTGGTGTAGCTGTCCAGGATGGCGCGCTTGGGCTCCCCCGGCGCGGGCAACGGTACTTCGTAGGTGTGCTCGGGACCCGACAGCAGCCAGGCGATGACGCCGTCCTCGCCCTCCCAGATCGGTGCCGGTGAACCTTCGCCGCGCATCGCGCGGTCGACCGCTTCGATGGCCACCTTGCCGGCGAGCGCCGGCGCGTAGGCCTTCCAGCTGGAGATCAGGCCCTTGCGGGATTGGCGGGTAGCGGTGGTCAGGTGCAACGCCTGACCGATCGCCTGGTAGATGGTGTCGACGTCGAGCCGCAACATGGTGCCCAGCCCGGCGGCGGCCGACGGGCCGAGGTGCGCGACGTGGTCGATCTTGTGCTCGTGCAGACAGATTCCCTTGACCAGGTCGATCTGGATCTCGTAGGCCGTCGCCAAGCCGCGAATCAGGTCGGCGCCGCGCACGCCGAGCTGCTGCGCGACCGCCACCAGCGGCGGGATGTTGTCGCCGGGATGCGAGTATTCGGCGGCCAGGAAGGTGTCGTGGTAGTCGAGCTCGCGCACCGCGACCCCGTTGGCCCAGGCCGCCCACTCCGCCGAGTAGCTGCCGTCCACACCGAACACCGTTGCGCCCGGCCGGGCCCGATGCGCCAGCGCCTGGTGGCGGGCGGTGGTGACCGGCCTGCGCAGCACCGAGGCGGCGCTAACTGCCGCGTTGTCGATCATCCGGTTGATCACCATCGCCTCGGTCTCGGCCGGTACCGGGACTGAGTCGGCCGCGACCTCCGCGATCTTCTGGGCCAGGTGCTCGCTACGCGGGAAGTCGTCGGCGCTGCGGTGCGTCCGAACCGAATGGATCAACATAATCCGCACACTATGCAAACTCCGTCGCTATGAAAAGCCCCTGCACATGCGTAATTTTGTGTCCTCATCCGCCGCATTTTGCGAATGTTGTGAATGCCATCCGGAGTAATGTGTCAGCGGTGGCGAAGATGTTTTTGGGTGCCCGGTTGCGGCGGTTGCGAAACGAGCGCGGCCTGAGCCAGGTTGCGCTGGCCAGGGCACTGGACCTGTCCACCAGCTACGTCAACCAGCTGGAGAACGACCAGCGGCCGATCACCGTCCCGGTACTGCTGGCGCTCACCGAGCGGTTCGACCTGCCGCCGAATTATTTCTCCTCCGATTCCGACGCCCGGTTGGTGGCCGACCTGTCCGACGTGTTCACCGCCACCGCCGCCGACGACGCGGTCAGCGGCGCCCAGATCGAGGAGCTGGTTGCCCGGATGCCCGAGGTCGGCCGAAGCCTGGTTGCCGTGCATCGGCGGCTGCGGGACGCCACCGAAGAGCTCGAGGCGTATCGCTCTCGCGCGACGACGGAGACCCCGCTGCCGCCCGAGCACCCGATGCCCTTCGAGGAAGTTCGCGACTTCTTCTACGACCGCAACAACTACATCGGCGAACTCGACAACGCGGCGGAGGCGATGTTCGCCGCGAACGGAATGAAGATCGGCGGGCTGGACATCCAGCTGTCGGCGCTGATGCGCGACCGGTTCGGGGTCAGCGTCGTGATCGACGACGATCTCGCCGAGCACGCCAAGCGCTCTTATGACGCCGAAACCCAAGTGCTGCGCATTGCGCAGTGGCTGCTGCCGGGCCAGCGCGCATTCCAGATCGCGACCCAACTGGCCTTGCTCAGCCAGTCGGAGCTGTTGTCGGCGATCGTAGCTACCGATGACCAGCTCACCTCCGAGTCCCGCGGCGTCGCCCGAATCGGGCTGGCCAATTATTTCGCCGGCGCATTTCTATTGCCGTACCGCGAATTCCATCGGGCCGCAGCGGAATTGCGCTACGACGTCGACCTACTGGCTCGGCGCTTCGAGGTCGGCTTCGAGACGGTGTGCCACCGGCTCTCGACCTTGCAGCGTCCGCAGCTGCGCGGGATCCCATTCATCTTCGTCCGGACCGACAAAGCCGGCAACATCTCGAAGCGCCAGTCTGCCACGGCATTCCACTTCAGCCGGGTCGGCGGCAGCTGTCCGCTGTGGGTGGTGCACGATGCCTTTGCCCAACCGGGCCGGATCGTCACCCAGGTCGCCCAGATGCCCGACGGCCGTTCGTATTTCTGGCTGGCCAAGACCACCGCGCCCGAGGGCCAGGGTTATCTGGGACAGCACAAGAGCTTCGCCATCGGTTTGGGCTGCGACCTGGTGCACGCCGACAAGCTCGTCTACTCCACCGGAATCGCGCTAAATGACCCGAGTACCGTCGTGCCGATCGGGGCCGGCTGCAAGATCTGCAACCGGCCGACCTGCGCACAGCGGGCGTTCCCCTACCTCGGCGGCCGCCTCGCAGTCGACGAGAACACCGGCAGCAGCCTGCCGTATTCACCCGTGGCTAATCCGCAATCGGTGTAGCTTGCTGGCTGGGATCAGCCATGACAGATGTCGACTATTGCGTTGTCGGTGCGGGATTCGCCGGTTTGACGGCAGCCCTGCGGCTGAAACAGGCCGGTCGCTCGGTGGCGCTGTTGGAAGCCCGCGATCGAGTGGGCGGGCGTACCTATACCGAGGTCCTCGCCGACGGGTCGTGGATCGAGCATGGTGGCGCGTGGATCGGGCCGGGCCAAGACCGGATCTATGCGTTGATGAACGAATTCGGTGTGCCGTCGTACAAGCAGTACATCGACGGCGAGTCGATGATGATCGTCGACGGCAAGCAGCACCGCTATGAGGGCGCGATCCCGTGGACGGTGAGCCCGTGGGCGACGATGAATCTCGGCGTCGGGTTGATCAAGATACGGCAGATGTGCCGATCGATCCCGAAGCACGCGCCGTGGGAGGCGCGCAAGGCCGCGGAGTGGGACCAGATCAGTTTGGGAGCCTGGCTGGACAAGAACATCCTGTCGCAGCAGGCCCGCGACATGCTGGACATGGCGCTGGCCGGTCCCTACACCTCGGCGGCATCGGAGGTGTCGTTGCTGTGGGTGCTCTACCAGATGGCGTCGGGCGGCGGGCCGGACTTCGTGGTGTCCAGCAAGGACGGCGCCCAGGATTCCCGCCCGGTGGGTGGGATGGGCGCCATCTACCGACAGGTCGCCGCCAAAGTGGGCGATGCCCTCCAGCTGTCAAGGCCGGTGCAGCAGATCGCTCAGGACGCCGACGGTGTCACGGTCCGGTCCGACGACCTGACCGTGCGGGCGCAACGGGTGATCGTGGCCGTCCCGTTGGCCGTCGCCGGCCAGATCAGCTACGAGCCGACGTTGCCGATCGATCGGTCGTATCTGAACCAGCGGATGCCCAGCGGCGCGATCGTGAAGATCTCGGTCGTCTACGACGAGCCGTTCTGGCGTGCCGACGGCCTGTCCGGCCAGACCGCCGCGCCGGGATCGGTGACCACGCTGACGATCGATGCCTGCACCGACACCGTCACCCCGGGGGTCATGTGCGTCATCACCGAAGGCCCGGCCGCGCGTCGGCTGGGCCGATTTGCGCCGGCGGATCGCCGGGCGGCGGTGGTCAGCGAGTTGGTCGACCGGTTCGGCGACAAGGCCCGTTCGCCAGTCGGCTACCACGAACAGGACTGGAGTCTCGAGCGCTATTCGGGTGGCGGGATGATCAGTCACGCCCCGACCGGCGTGCTAACCGAGTTCGGCTACACCCTGCGTGAGCCGTGCGGCCGCATCCACTGGGCCGGGACGGAGAGCTCGGCGATCATGTGCGGATGGGTTGACGGCGCCATCCGCTCCGGGGAGCGGGCCGCGGAGGAGGCACTGGCTACTGAGGCTGTTTGACCGTCGGCCGGTAGAAGAGCGCCAGCTGGCCGAGCGCCCCGCCCAGACCCAGCAGTAGCGAGCCCAGCAGGCCGTGCCAGCCGTCATGCCAGTTATGCCCGAAGATCAGCCAGTCCAGGCTGTACTGGCCGGCGCCAAGGGTGGCCACGCCGACCGCGCCGAGAGCCAGCACCAGGTTGTATTCCCAGCCTTCCTTGACGATGAAGAACCCGTTGGGCCGGTGCACGGTCCACGACGCCACGAACATCAACGCGACGAAGCCGGCGGCCGGAATCGGCGTGAGCAGGCCCGCGGCCAGGCCCAGGCCGGCGCTGACCTCGGTACTGGCCGCGACCACGGCCTGGAACGTGCCGTGCGTCATGCCGATGCTTTCGAACCAGCGCGCGGTACCGGGGATCCGCCCGCCGCCGAAGAACTTGTTGAAGCCGTGAGCTGCGAGGGTCAACCCCAGTACCAACCGCAGGATCAGCAATCCGAGATCATAGGCAGTCATAGACGTCAACCTAGATCATTGGGTAGGCACCGATGGGCAGAGGTATCCTGCCACCCGCAAACCACCGCAAAAGGAGCCGCACATCAAGATCGCCGTCTTTTCCTACGCGCTGCTCCTGCGCGACCAGTCCTGACCATTCCAATGTCCATCCCTAACCAACCCGTACTGCTGCTGGACGGCGACGCGAGCTACCCGCCCGAAGTTCTGGGCCACAAGGGACACGGCATCGACATGATGCGCCGCAACGGTCTGCCGGTACCTCCCGCGTTCTGCATCACCGCGGAGGTGGGTGCGCGCTATCTCGTCGAACCTTCGGCGACGATCGACGCGATCTGGGACGACGTGCTCGACGGAATGCGCCGGCTGGAATCCGCCACCTCGCGCACCTTCGGGCGCGGACCTCATCCACTGCTGGTCAGCGTTCGCTCCGGTGCGGCGGTGTCGATGCCGGGGATGATGGACACGGTGTTGGATCTCGGGGTCAACGACGCTGTCGAGGAAGCGCTGGCCGCAGAGGGCAGCGTTGGGTTCGCCGACGACACCCGTCGGCGGTTCACCGCATCGCCAGTCGGTCGCGACGCCCCTGCCGATCCCTACCTGCAGTTGCGCGCCGCGATCGAGGCCGTGTTCGCGTCGTGGGGGTCACCCCGTGCCGCCGCTTATCGAGCCCATCATGGGCTCGACGACCGGGGCGCCACCGCGGCGGTGGTGCAGGCCATGGTCTTCGGCAACATCAACCCTAATTCTGGTGCAGGCGTTGTGTTTTCGCGAAACCCGATGACCGGTGCCAACGAGGAGTTCGGCGAGTGGCTGCCGGGCGGCCAAGGGGACGACGTGGTATCGGGCACTGTCGACGTGGAACCGATCACCGCGCTGCGCGACCAACAACCAGCTGCCTACGACCAATTGATCGCCGCCGCACGCTCGTTGGAGCGGCTCGCGTCCGACGTGCAGGAGATCGAGTTCACCATTCAAGACGGCACGTTGTGGCTACTGCAGACCCGGCCGGCGAAGCGATCGGCGCAGGCCGCGGTGCGGCTGGCGTTGCAACTGCACCACGACGGCCTTATCGACGAGGCCGAGACCCTGCGGCGGGTGCAGCCTGCCCACGTGGAAGCGTTACTACGGCCGTCATTGCAACCGGAAAACCGTTTGGCTGCAAAGCTTTTAGCTAAAGGCCTGCCGGCCGGTCCCGGCGTCGTCACAGGGCAGGCCTACACCGAGGTGGACGCCGCGATCGATGCCGCCGACCGCGGCGAGGATGTCATCCTGGTCCGCAACCACACCAGTCCCGACGACATTCACGGCATGCTGGTCGCACGCGGCGTCGTCACCGAAACCGGCGGCGCCACCAGCCACGCGGCCGTGGTCAGCCGTGAGCTCGGCCGGGTGGCGGTCGTGGGCTGCGGCCGGGGGGTCGCCGAATTGCTGGCCGGCAAGCTGGTCACCGTCGACGGCAACGAAGGCGAAGTGCGCGACGGACGCCTGCAGCTGACCGCTTGGTCCGAGGACAACACGCCCGAGCTACGCGAGTTGGCCGACCTCGCCCGACGCGTCAGCCCGCTTCGCGGCCACGTCAGCGGCGACTACCCAGTTTTACCTGGCCATTCCGACGCCGCCGTGCGCGCGGCGATGACGAGCGGGCACACCGACGTGGTGTCCGCCAGCCCGCTGCTGGCAATGCTGGCCGCGATGCGACTCAGCGAGGGCACGTGAGTGAGTTGGCCGTGTTGCAAGCGGTCCGGCTGAAAGGTCGGGTAAGCCTCGCCGACCTGGCCGCGACGCTCGGAGAAAGCACGGCCGATGTTGCCGAAACCGTTGAGCGGCTCACCAAGTCGGGCCTGCTCGTCGACGGCAAGGCATTGCGGGTCAGCCCCGACGGCCGTGTCCGGCTCGACGAGTTGCTGGCCGCCGAGCGCAAGCAGATCGATACGGCGGCGCTGGCCGCCGCCTATGCCGACTTTCGCGCCGTCAACGCCGAATTCAAAGCGCTGGTGACCGATTGGCAACTCAAGGACGGCCGGCCCAACATACACGACGACACCGCCTACGACGCCGCCGTCCTGACCCGCCTCGATGACGTCCACCACCGGGTGACGCCGATAGTCGCCGCGGCGGCCGCCCAGGTGCCGCGGCTGAGCCGCTACTCGGCCAAGCTGCAGGCGGCGCTGGACAACGTCCGTGGCGGCGACACGGCTTGGTTATCCCGACCTCTCATCGACTCCTACCACACCGTGTGGTTCGAGCTGCATGAGGAACTCATCGTCGCCGCCGGCCTGACCCGAGAGTTGGAGGCTAAATCCGGTGACGCGCACTAGCGTTCGTCAGAGCTCAGCGTCCAGTCTGGCGAGATAGTCATCGACGTCACCGATCGCGGATTCGGCTGCGTGGACGGTAATCGCCACGGTGTCGCCGATACCGTGCACGCCGTGAGCGAGCCCCATTGCCGGCGACAGCGCCGGATTGCCGGCGGTCAGCAGCACCGGCACAGCGCCGAAGTGCAGATCGCCGGGTCCGCGGAAAACGCTTGATACCACCGTGTTGCCGGACACCTGCGCCGGCCGGACATCGGGATCGAAGTGGCCGACGCCCCAGCGCAGCAGTGGGGCCGGCACTGCGGCGAAGGCCCGGTCCGCCGCGCGCACGGCAGGATGCTGTGCGCGGGCGCGGGCGTCGGACAGGTCTGCGGCAATCCGCTCCGCGCGGGCCTGCCGTTCCAAACCCGGATATAGACCGACGGTGACATTGGAGAAGTGGTTATGCGCTTGTGGCACACCAGCTTTAGCCATCGGAACCTCGGCAATCAGCGTTGCGGCCGCATCACCCAGGTAGCCGGCGAGCGCGCCGGACACCGCCGCCAACACCGCGACGGTGACGGTGGGGCCACGCAGTTGCCCTCGCTGGCGCACCAGTGTGCGCACGGTGCGCGCGCCGGCGGGCCGGGAGTTGGTGGCCAGTGCCGGCCGCGTTCCGGGCGCAGCGCCCAGCAGCCCGGCGCGAGCGTCGCGCATCAACTTGCGATGAGCGCGAACGGCATTGACCGCGCGCCAAGGCAGGAAGCCCGGCGAAGCCGTCACCTCGGGCACCGGAGTCGCCCGGCCGAACAGCCAGCCGGCCAGCGCGGCGCCGCGGGCGCCGTCGGCCAGGGCGTGCGCGGCCTGCATGACCGCGACGGTGCCCGGCCCGGTGCCGCCCGGTAGGTCGTGCACCGGCGCGAAAAGGTGCAAGCGCCACGGTGCCCGGCGGATATCGAGCTGATCGTCGGCGAGCCGGACCACGGCATCCAGGCAGCCGGTCCAGCTGTGATCGTCGAGTCGGTGGTGGGTCACCAGTTCGGGATCGGGGTGCGTTTGGACCCAGCTGGGATAGGTCAACGGCGATCCGTCGTCGACGCGTACCGTCAAGGCCCGGCAGGCTTGGGCCCGATCGCGGACATCCTCGACTGCACGCTCGAAATCCGTTGGCTCGCCGTCGAATGCATAGATCAAAAACTCGTCGTTGGGGACCTTAGCCGACATCCAGTAGAACTGCGCGTCGACCGCTGTCATCCGGGTCGACATGCCCATCACTGTAGCCACAAGCCGGGCTCGTTGAA
>Ga0335075_10019252_pt1 | contig 10097 bp, 9 predicted proteins | sample Lox_Sample_24_FD_206723 | JGI IMG/M metagenome (GOLD analysis project Ga0335075, IMG submission 206723) | Soil microbial communities from Loxahatchee National Wildlife Refuge, Florida, United States - Lox_Sample_2.4 | ecosystem: Environmental > Terrestrial > Soil > Wetlands | place: USA: Florida...
CGGCCTCGAGCTGGATGTTCTGCGGGATCAGCAGGCTCGAGTAGACGATGAGCGGCGCGAGCAGGTTGGGCAGGATCTCGCGGCCCATGATGCGCATGTCCGAGGCGCCCTGCGAGCGAGCAGCTTGCACGAACTCCTGCTCGCGCAGCGACAGCGTCAGCCCGCGGACGATGCGCGCGATGTACGTCCAGTTGACGAGCGCGATCAGAAAGATGATCACGCCCAGCCCCGACTGGATGTGACCGCCCAGGCAGCCGCGCACCTCGCAGGCGGCGCCCAGGCCGAGGCCGAGCAGCAGAATCGGAATCGACAGAACGACGTCGACCATGCGCGAGAGCAGGGTGTCGGTCCAACCGCGGTAGTAACCGGCCACCAGACCCACGAGCGTGCCGAGCACGGCGGCGATGCCCGTGCCCACGATGCCGACGATCAGCGATACGCGTGCGCCATAGATCACGCGCGAGGCGACGTCCTGACCGAGCGGATCCACGCCGAACGGGTGCGCGAGGCTGGGTCCGAGCGGACTGCCGAACGCGTTCGTCAGGTTCGGGTTCTGCACGTTCGGGCCGGGCAGGCCGAGCAGCGAGACGACCAGCGGCGCACCGATCGCCACGAGGATCAGCAGCACGATGAACGCGAGTGAGACGAGCGCCATGCGATCCTCGCGGAAGCGTCGCCAGAACAGCTGCAGGGGCGAGCGCGCAGCGATCGAGCGCCCGCCCGCGCCGGCGAGGTCGGGAAAGTCCAGGCGCCCGCCCGCGCCGGGCAGCAGCTCTGCCGCGCCCGCGCTCACACCGATCTTCCCGGCCGTGTAATCGTCCTCACGTGGAACACCGAGTACAGGTTCGACAACTACTCGTCGGACGCCTCCCGAAGAAAACTGAACTGGTACGTGCCGCACTAGGCGGAATACTGGGAGTGTGGACACGCTGTTCGAGCAAGAGGACCCCCCGGGCCGCGCCCCCAGCACCGCCGGACCGCACCCCCTGGCGGTGCGGATGCGCCCGAGGAGGCTGCGGGAGTTCGTCGGGCAGGAGCACCTGCTCGGGCAGAGCTCGGGACTACGCACCGCGATCGAGCAGGGCCGGCCGCACTCGATGATCCTGTACGGGCCGCCGGGTTCGGGCAAGACGACGCTCGCACGGATGGTCGCGAGCAACTCGGACGCGGCGTTTGAGGAGCTGAGCGCCGTACAGGCTGGTCGCGCGGAGGTGCGCGCGGTGATCGAGCGGGCCGCGCAGCGGCGGAGCATGGCCGGGCCTCAGACCGTCCTGTTCCTGGACGAGATCCACCGCTTCAATAAGGCCCAGCAGGACGCGCTGCTGCCAGCGGTCGAGGACGGGTTGATCACGCTGATCGGAGCCACCACAGAGAACCCCGCGTTCGAGGTCAACGGTGCGCTGCTCTCGCGTGTGCGCGTGTATGCGCTGCAGGAGCTGTCCGCCGCGGAGGTCGCAACGGTGCTGCGCCGTGCGGTGGCGGACCGCGCGACCGAGGGGGACACTCAGGACGGGACGGAGAACGCATCGCACGACGGTCCACGCCCGGAGGTGGACGAGGAGGCGATCGAGTTCCTGGCCGCACGCAGCGCCGGCGACGCGCGCACCGCGCTGAACGCGCTCGAGCTGGCCCTGGAGACCGCGGGTGAGTTGGGCGAGGGACGCGTCAGCATCGAGCGGGCGCAGGATGCTCTGCAGCGCCGAGCGGTCCTGTACGACAAACACGGTGACCGCCACTACGACTACATCTCGGCCTGGATCAAGGCCACGCGCGGCTCGGACCCGGACGCCTCGCTGTACTACCTGGCGGTGATGCTGGAGGGCGGTGAGGATCCGCGGTTCATCGTGCGCCGGATGGTGATCCTCGCCTCCGAGGACATCGGCAACGCCGACCTGGCCGCGCTGAGCGTGGCGGTGGCGGCGGCCCAGGCGGTCGAGCACGCGGGGATGCCCGAGGCCAAATTCGCGCTCGCCCAGGCCGCCATCTATCTGGCGCTGGCGCCGAAGTCAAACGCCGCCGGCCGGGCGCTCGGCGCGGCGGTCGCGCACGTGCGCGAGCACGGGGCGGCGCCCGTTCCCGGGTGGTTGCGGCCGGGGGCGCGACCGGGGCAGGATGTCGGTGGGTACGACTACCCGCACGAGCATCCCGGGCAGGTCTCCCCGCAGGAGCTCCTGCCGGAGGGCGTCATCGGCGAGCGGTTCTTCCAGCCGGGCGAGACCGAAGCACAGCTGGCGGGACGGTTGGAGCAGGTGCGCCGGATGCGCGGGCGATGACACCGGCCGGGTGGACGAGAACAAGCCGCCGGCCGAAGGTGGCGACTGAGGAGTGGGCGATAATCGCGCGATGAGCACGGCTGCGAACAGCAAGACGAGAGCGGACATCGATCCGGCATCCGAAGAGCGCGAGCCGCGCATGCTGGCGGCCCGCGACCCCGCCACGGGCGCCATGCTGGGCGAGGTCCCGTCCACGCCGCCCGAGCGGATCGAGGAGATCGTGGTGGGTGTCGCTCGAGTGCAGCCACTGTGGGCGCTGCTGCGAGTCATCGACCGCGCGCGGTACATGGGCAGGATGGCCCAGGCGATCGTCGACGAATTCGATGCGCTCATCGAGACGATCGCCCGCGAGCAGGGTCGCCCGCGGGCGGAGGTGGCGAGCATGGAGCTGCTCAGCGCGATCGACGCGCTGAACTGGATCGCGCAGGAGGGAGCGCAGGTGCTCGGAGCGCGACGCGTGGGCACACATCGCTCGCTGAGCATCGCCAAGCGGGCGCGGGTCGCATACGAGCCCTACGGCACGATCGGCGTGATCGGAGCGGGCAGCGCGCCGTTCGCCCAGCCCCTCGGCCAGATCGCGGGAGCGCTGCTGGCCGGTAACGGGGTCGTGTTCAAGCCCGCGCGCCGCGCCGGTCTGGCGGGCGAGGCAATCATGCGGGTCCTCGGCCGCGCGGGCCTGCCGGAGGGGCTGGTGGCGATCGCTCACGGCGGCGCCCAGGTGGGAGTCGCACTCGCGCGAGCGCCCGTCGGCAAGGTGTTGTTCACCGGCTCGCCCACCGTCGGGCGCGCGGTGGCACGGGAATGCGTATCGCGCGAGCGGGAGGTGACGGTCGAGCTGGGCGGCAAGGACGCGATGCTCGTGCTCGCCGACGCCGATATCGCGCGAGCCGTGGACGGCGCGCTGTGGGCGGGCTGCGCCGGCGCGGGTCAGGCGCGCGGGGCCGTCGAGCGAGTGTATGTGGCGCACGAGGTGGCCGAGCCGTTCGTGGCTGGACTGATCTCTCGCGCGCGCGGGTTGCGTGTCGGCGATCCGGGCGCCGATCCCCACGTGCAGGTCGGCCCGCTCGCCTCCGAGCGGCGGCTGGCGCATGTGAGCGAACTGGTGGACGACGCGCTCACCCAGGGCGCTGAGCTGCGCTGCGGCGGTCCGGTCCCGGCGCCGCCGGGCTGCGCGGGAGCGTTCTACGCCCCGGCCGTCGTGACCGATGTGCATCAGCAGATGCGCCTGATGCGCGAGCCGCTGGACGGACCGGTGCTGGCGGTCACTGTCGTGGATTCGGTCGAGCAGGCGGTCGCGCTGGCCAACGATTGCGAGTACGGGCTCGGCGCCTCGGTGTGGAGCGCCGACCGCTATCGCGCGGCGCGGATCGCGCGGGAGATACACGCCGGGATGGTGTGGCTCAACGACCACCTGCCGGGGCCGGCGCTGACACGCGGGCCGTGGGGGGCGGCGAGCGGCGGCGGCCTGGGCAAGACGCTCGGCGAAACCGGGCTGCGGGCGTGCGCCCAGGAGAAGCTGATCGCATGGGGCCCGTCGGGTCTGCGCGGACTGTGGTGGGGGCCGTATGACGAGACGACCCTGCGCGCGGCTCAAGCGGTGGCGAAGCTGCGCTCCGGACGGGACTCCGACCGCGAGCGCGCCTGGCGGGCGGGCGGCCCGGCGCTCGTGCGTATGGGGGCACGCATGCTGGGTCGGGGCGTGCCTCGGTAGGACCTGCGGGCTGCACTACCCTTTGACCCATGCCCACCCAGGCTTATGCAGGGAAGGAGTGCGTGTGTCAGCTGCGTCGCGGTATCTGCGACCAGTCGTGCGTGCAGGGGATGCTCGACACCCCGTTCTACATCGCCTGCCTGAAGCTCAGTGGACGGCGGTGCGTGGTCGTCGGGGGCGGGGAGATCGGGTTGGAGAAGGTCGAGGGGCTGCTGGCCTGCGACGGCGAGGTGACCCTGATCGCACCGGAGGCCGAGCCGGCACTGGTGCAGTACGCGCGCGAGGGCTCGATTGCATGGGAGCGGCGCCCCTACGCCGGAGCGACCGACCTGCAGGGCGCGTTCATGGCGATCGCCGCGACCGACGACACCGACGTAAACATCGCCGTCTACGACGACGCCGAGCGCCGCGCGATGCTCGTGAACGTGGTCGATGTGCCGCCGCTGTGCAACTTCATCCTGCCCGCGATCGTGCGCACCGGAGCACTGGCGATCGCAATCTCCACCGCGGGCGCCTCGCCAGCGCTGGCCAAGCGGATGAAGCGTGAGATCGCCGCCGCCTACGGTGAGCCCTACGCGCGCCTGGCGGTCCTGCTGAACGAGGTGCGCGGCTGGGCGAAGTCCACTCTGCCCACCTACCAAGATCGCAAGGAGTTCTTCGAGGGGATTGTGAATGGGGTAGGCGGAAAGCCCGATCCGATCGAGCTGCTGCGCGCAGGTGACGAGCCGGCCGTACGCGAGCTGATCGAGCGCGCCCAGCGCGAGCATGCGTCCGCGGCCGTCGGCGCCTGAGCGGATCGGTCATCGCTGTGGGCGAGGCTGGCGCCGAGACGACGATCAGTGCCGCGCCCGACGGTCGGGCTGCCGAGACCGTCGGTGTGCCCTTGGTCCCCCAGCGCGAGGCGTTGCGTATCGAAGGACTCGCGCGCTTCTACGGCGAACGCGAGGCGCTTGCCGGCGTATCGCTGTCGCTAAAGGAGGGGCAGACGCTCGTCGTGTTCGGTCCCAACGGCGCGGGCAAGACGACGCTGCTGCGCGTGCTCGCGACGCTGCTGCGCCCGCACTCCGGCAGCGTGCGCATCTTCGAGCACAGCCTGCCCGAGGATGCCTGGCGGGTGCGCGGCCGGATCGGGCTGCTCGGACACGAGCCGCTGCTCTACCGCGAGCTGACCGCACGCGAGAACCTACGATTCCACGCCCGCCTGCACGGCGTGCAGGAGCCGCGCGTGCGAGAGCTGCTTGGGGCCGTCGGGCTCGATGGCCGCGCCGACGAGCCGCTGCGCACTCTCTCGCGCGGCATGGTCCAGCGCGTCGCGGTCGCCCGGGCGGTGCTGCACGACCCATGGCTGCTGCTGCTGGACGAGCCACGCGCGAACCTCGACCCGGCGGCGATCGAGCTGGTCGACCCGCTGATCGGCGCCGCGTCCAGGCGCACGCGGGCGATCTCCAGTCACGACCCCGGCGGCGGGCTGGCCGTAGCAGACGTGGTGCTGGGGCTGCGCGATGGCCGGCCCATGCTGCTCAGAGCCGCCGCCGATGTCGACCCCGGCGAGATCGCGGAGCTGTACCGGTGAAGCCCGCCGGAACGCCGGCGGTGCTCGGCGCGCTGCTGCGCAAGGAGCTGCTCGTGGAGCTGCGCACGCTGCAGTCGGTTCCGGGGATGTCGCTGTTTGCGGTGAGCACGTTCGTGGTGTTTCACTTCGCGCTGAACCGCACCAGCGTCAGCGGCGACCCGGCCGCGGGCGTGCTGTGGGTGACGCTGCTGTTCGCGGCGATGCTCGGCGTCAACCGGCTGTTCGTCGCCGACGCCGAGCAGGGCGGGTTCGACGGGTTCCTGCTCGCACCCGTCAGCCGCACCGCGCTGCTCGTGGCCAAGGCGCTGACGCTGCTCGCCTATCTGCTCGTGCTCGAGCTGATCGCGGTGCCCGCGTTCGGGTTGCTGCTGCTCGGGTCCCCACTGGGACAGGCGCTGCCGGATCTGCTGGGCGTGCTCGTGCTCGCCGACATCGGGATCGCCGTGATCGGCACGTTCGTCGCCGCGCTGGCGGTGCAGACCCGCGCGCGCGACCTGCTCGGGCCGCTGCTGGCGCTGCCGTTGCTCGTGCCGATCGTGATCGGCGCCGCCCGGGCCACAGAGCCGCTGCTGTACGCGAGCCACCCGGGCCACCCGGCTGGGCGCTGGCTGTTGCTGCTCGGGCTCTATGATCTGGTGTTCGGGCTGATCGCCTACGCCGTATTCGACTTCCTCCTGGAGGATTAGTGATCCCGACCCCCACCCCGGCATCCCGCCCGCCGGGCCTGCGCACCCTGAGCATCGCGACCGTCGTGGCGTTCTGCGTCGCGTACGGGCTCGTGTTCTTCTACGCGCCGATCGAAGCCGAAGAAGGGTTCTTGCAGAAGATCTTCTACCTGCATGTCCCGCTGGCGATCGTGACCCTATGCGGATTCGTGCTCGGCGGGCTGATGGCGATCATGCACCTGCGCACGCGCGATCGCAATTGGGATCTGCGCTCCTACGTGACGATCCACATGAGCCTGATCTTCGGCGTCGGCACGCTGATCACCGGTTCGATCTGGGCGCGCGGCTCGTGGGGGCACTGGTGGGTGTGGAGCGAGCCGACGCTCGTGTCGTTCCTGATCATCATGCTGCTGTATGCGACCTACCAGCCGCTGCGCTTTGCGATCGAGGACCCCGAGCGTCAGGCGCGCTACGCCTCGGTGTTCGCGATCACGGCCGGCGCATTCGTGCCGCTGAACTACGCCGCGGTCAACCTGTCGACCGCCTACCTGCATCCGCGCGTGCTCGGCAGCTCCTCCAACCTGCCGCCCTCGATGGCGCTCACGCTGCTCGTCGCGCTTGTGGCGATCGCACTGCTGTTCGCGACGCTCTGCTCGTATGAGCTCACCGCCAAGCGCACGCGCATGCTGCTGCGCTCGCGCAGCCGGATCCTCGGATTTCAGGGGTCGGGCACAACCGAGCGCCGCCCAGACGCTGCCCGCGAGACGCCCGTACCGACCAGCGCGCCGGCACGCGCCGGTGTGCACGCCCGATGATGATCGTACCGCTCGCCACAGCCCTGCCGGAAAACACGGGCGACGGCTATGTCGCCGCCGCGTACATCGTGTTCTTCGCGATCGTCCTGATCTACGTCACGATCATGGCCGTTCGCCTGACCCGGGTGGAACGCGGCCTGCGCGAGCTCGGCGAGCGTGAGCAGCGCCGACTACAGGACGAGACCCGCCAGGACGAGGCCCCGCCGATCCAGCAGCGGGAGCGCGAGACGGTATGAGCGAGCTGCTGGCGCTTGGCATCTCCCACAAGACGGCCCCGGTCGCGCTGCGCGAGCGGCTGGCGCTGACCGAGGCCCAGGCGGTCGAGTTCGCCGAGTCGGCGATCGCCACGCCCGAGGTGCGCGAGGCCGTCGTGATCTGCACGTGCAACCGCACCGAGGTGTATCTCGTCGTCGGCGAGCCGGTGCGCGCTGAGGGCGACGTGCTCGGGCTGCTCGCCCAGCGCGCGGAGATCCGCCCGACCGAGCTGGCGGATGCGATCTACTCGCCTCGCAACTGCGACGCGGCGCGCCAGCTCTACCGCGTGACGGCGGGCCTGGAGTCAATGATCGTCGGCGAGGCCGAGATCCAGGGCCAGGTCCGGCGCGCGCACGAGGCCGCGCTGCGGGCGGGCACGACCGGGCCGCTTTCGAACCGGCTGTTTGCGGCGGCATTGACGACCGGCAAGCGGGTCCGCTCGGAGACCGCGATCGGCGCCGGGCGCGCGAGCATCCCCTCGGTCGCGGTGGATCTTGCGCTGAACGTGCTCGGCGGGCTGGCCGACCGGCACGTCGTGATCCTCGGCGCGGGCGAGACCTCCGAGCTGACCGCGCGCGCCCTGGCCGAGCAGGGCGCCGGCACGATCTTCGTCGCCAACCGCCATGCCGACCGTGCGCTGCACCTGGCCCAGCGCTTCGGTGGGTCGGTCGTCGGGCTCGACGGCCTGCCCGAGCAGCTGACCCGCGCCGACATCGTGCTCTCCTCGACCGCCTCACCGCACCCGATCGTCGGGCGCGAAGAGCTCGCGGAGGTGATGCATCAGCGCTCCTCGCGGCCGCTGCTGTTGATCGACATCGCCGTTCCCCGCGACATCGACCCCGGCTGTGCCGACCTGGAAGGCGTGAGCCTATATGACATCGACGATCTACAGGCGGTGCTCGCGCGCAACCTCGATACCCGCGCCAGCGAGGTTCCGCGCGCGCAGGAGATCGTCGAGGAGGAGATCCTGCGGTTCGCGCGCTGGCTCGGCCAGCTGGATGTGCTGCCGACCGTCAGCGCGTTGCGCGAACACGGCGCGGCGCTGGTCGAGCAGGTGCTCGCCGAGAACGACGGGCGCTGGGAGACGGCCTCGCCGCGCGATCTCGCGCGGGTTGAGGCGATCGCGCGGGCCGTCTGCAGCCGGCTGCTGCACGAGCCCACGATCCGTCTGCGCAGCCATGGCGAGCGCGGCCATGCCAGCATCGAGCTCGTGCGCGAGCTGTTCGGCCTGAGCGACGACGAGCCCGACGCGCGCGCCGCGGCGGCGGCGGACACGGGCGAGGTGCCGGACAACGTGCGCCCGCTCTCCCGCCGCACCCGTGCCGGTGCCGGCGGCTCCGGCGCATCCTGAGCTCGGTCTCGGCGCGATGAGCGGACTGCGCATCGGCACCCGCCCCAGCGCGCTCGCGCTTGCGCAGACCCGGCAGATCGCGGGGCTCTTGGGAGGCGATCCGCCCGCGGAGATCGTGACCATCGCAACGAGCGGCGATCGCGGAGGGCGGGACGGTGAGGACAAGAGCCGCTGGGTGGACAGGATCGAGGACGCCATGCTGGCAGAGGAAATCGACCTGGCGGTGCACTCGGCCAAGGACGTTCCCGGCGAGCCGGCCGCGGGACTGTCGCTGCTGGGCGCGCCCGCGCGGGTGGACGCGCAGGATGTGCTCTGTGGGGCGAGCGACCTCGATGCGCTGCCGTCAGGCGCGCGGATCGGTACGAGCAGCCTGCGGCGCACCGCCCAGCTGCGCGCCGTGCGCGAGGACCTGCAAGTCGTCGCGATCGCCGGCAACGTCGATACGCGCCTGCGCCTGCTCGTAGAGGGCGAGCTCGACGCGATCGTGCTGGCCCGAGCTGGCCTGCAGCGACTTGGGCGCGAGGACGCCGTCGGCGCCGTGCTTGACCCCACCCGATTCGTGCCGGCGCCCGGCCAGGGCGCACTCGCACTGCAGGCGCGCACCGGGGATACCCTGGTGCAGGAGGCCGTCGCAACGATCCTCGACAACGACTCCTCTGCCTGCCTGCTCGCCGAGCGCGAACTCGCCCATGCGCTGAACGCCAGTTGCCACACTCCCCTCGGGGCGCACGCCGCGCCCGCAGGCTGCGGCTGCCTGCAGCTGCGCGCCTGGGTCGGGCTGCCCGACGGGTCGGCCTGGGTGGCCGATGAGCTGGTCGGCGGCTTCTATGACCCGGCCGAGCTCGGCCGCCGGGTGGCGGAGCGCATGACCGCGGCCGGTGCGCGAGAGCTGCTCCAGCACGCCGAGGAGATGGTCGTTGCCGGCACCTGAACCACACACAGATCCGCAGGCGGTCGCGTCCACGAGCCGGCCTGCCGGCGCCGCAAATCGGTCGGGAGATTCGCCGCCGGCCGGCGCTCCCGGGCGCGTGTATCTCGTCGGCGCCGGGCCGGGGGATCCCGGCCTGCTGACGGCGCGCGCGTTGCGGTTGATCGCCACGGCCGACGTGATCCTGTACGACCGGTTGATCCCGAGCGCGGCCCTGGATGGAGCGCGTGCCGGCGCCGAGGTGCTGTTCGTCGGCAAGGAGGGCGGCGGCGAGTCGGTTGCGCAGGAGCAGACCCAGACGCTGATGCTTGCCCGCGCCCAAGCGGGCAGCATGGTTGTGCGGCTGAAGGGCGGCGACCCGTTCGTGTTCGGGCGCGGCGGCGAGGAGGCGCTTGCACTGCGCGAGGCCGGCATTGCATTCGAGGTCGTGCCGGGCGTGACCTCGGGCGTGGCCGCCGCCGCGTACGCCGGCATCCCCGTGACCCATCGCGGCCGGGCGACGGCCGTGGCGCTCGTGACCGGGCAT
>Ga0335075_10019254_pt1 | contig 10096 bp, 9 predicted proteins | sample Lox_Sample_24_FD_206723 | JGI IMG/M metagenome (GOLD analysis project Ga0335075, IMG submission 206723) | Soil microbial communities from Loxahatchee National Wildlife Refuge, Florida, United States - Lox_Sample_2.4 | ecosystem: Environmental > Terrestrial > Soil > Wetlands | place: USA: Florida...
GGCGCTCGCACTGCTGCGTCCGCGATTGCCGCCCGCCTGCGCGCTGATCGGCTTCGTCGGCGGCCCATTGACGCTGTATGCGTATGCCGCCGCGGGCTCGCACGAGGGCTTCTCGGCCGCCCTGCCTGGCCTGACGAATGGTCTCTATGAGGGTTTTCTCGATCAGCTGCTGCCGCTGCTGGCAGCCAACATGGCGTTGCAGGTCGAAGGCGGCGCGGACTGCGTGGCGATCTTTGACACAGCCGCCGGTACACTCGAGCCAACCTTGTTTGCAGAGGCAGCCGCCAGGCCGCTGGCCCGGCTGCTGGACCTGTTTCGCGTGCGCTGTCCGCGCACACCGGTGATCTACTACTCACGGGATACCGGACCGGCGCACTGGCAGGCGCTCGAGGGCATGGCCCTTACGTGCCTGGCCATCGACTGGCGCACGGACCTGGTGCAGACGCTGCGCACGCACGCGGATCGTTGCAGCGTGCAGGGCAATATCGATCCGCACTGGCTGCTGCTGGGCGCCGATGAGCTGGAAAGCCGCGTGCGTGCGCTGTTCACGCGGCTGCTGGCCGAGCCGAACTCGCTGCGCCGCGGATGGATCTGCGGCCTGGGGCACGGAGTGCTGCAGCAGACGCCGGAGGCGAATGTTGCGCTGGTGCTGCGCTTGCAGCGGGAGATGTTCGGATGAATGCGGTGCTGGCCGGTCCCGGTTCACTGCTCGCCAAATACGACGTTGCGGGACCGCGCTATACGAGCTACCCGACCGTGCCCTACTGGGAGAGCACCCCGAGCGAGGGGCAGTGGCTCGAGCACCTCGATGCCGCGCTCGGCGCGGGCGCGCAGCACGGGGCTGCCCTGTACGTGCATGTGCCCTTCTGCCGCGCGCTCTGCACCTTCTGCGGCTGCAATACGCGCATCACGCGCAGCCACAGCTTCGTCCCACTCTATACCCAGGCCCTGCTCGGGGAGCTGGATCTGTACCTGACGCGACTCGGGCGCTCCGGGCTCGAGTTCGGTGAGCTGCACCTGGGCGGCGGTACCCCCACGTTTCTGTCCACCGAGGAGCTCGAGGTGCTGCTGGCCGGCCTGTTCGGGCGTGTGCGCGCCCGCCCCGGGGCGAGCGCCTCGATCGAGGTGGATCCGCGCGTCACCAGCCGCGAACAGCTGCAGGTGCTCGTGCGCTACGGGTTCAGGCGCATCAGCCTCGGCGTGCAGGACTTCGACCCGCGCGTACAGGACATCGTCAATCGTGTGCAGAGCGAACAGCAGGTGCGCGAGATCCGTGACAGCGCGCGCGAGCTTGGTTTCGACAGCGTCAACTTTGATCTGATCTATGGGCTGCCGCTGCAGACGCGCTCGAGTATCGAGGCCACGATGGATGCGGTCTGCCGCCTGCGGCCCGATCGCATCGCACTCTACGGCTATGCGCACGTGCCCTGGATCAAGCCCGGACAACGCCGCTTTACCGAGGCGGATCTGCCCGCCGGCGCGGACAAGCGCGCGCTCTATGAGCTCGGGCGCGAGCGCCTGGAACGTGAGGGCTACCGCGAGATCGGCCTGGATCAGTTCGCACTCGAGAGCGATGGACTCTGGCAGGCGCTGCGTAGCGGCGCCCTGCATCGCAATTTCATGGGCTACGCCACGGGGTTCACACGTCCGCTGATCGGCCTGGGCGTCTCGGCGATCGGCGATGCCGGGGATGCGTTCGCACAGAACGAAAAGGACCTGCAGCGCTACCAGGAGCGCGTCGGGCGCGCAGAGCTGCCGATCCAGCGCGGCCACCTGCTCAATGCCGAGGACATGGTGCTGCGCACCCACATCCTGCGACTCATGACGCGTCTTTCCACGCGCTGGGAATCACCCGCGGATCGCACCGCCTGGCTGCAGTCGGCCGTCGAGCGGCTGGCGGAGCCCGCGGCCGACGGACTCGTGGAGCTCGATGCGGGCGGTTGTCGCGTCACCGAGCTCGGCCGGGGCTTCCTGCGCAATATCTGCATGGCTTTTGATGCGCGGCTGGCGCGGCGCATGCCGGACAAGGCGCTCTTCAGCCGCACCGTCTGACGGGCGGGCAGCGCAGTCTAGAAAGGCTTGACCACGGCCAGCAGAATGATGGGCACGACCAGCAGCAGGGCGCCCTCGTTGAACAGCCGCAGCCGGCCCGCGCTGGGCATGGGCTCCCCGCGCTTGAGCCGGGCGACGAGGCTCCGGCAGGCAAGGTGATATCCGATAAGCCCGAGCACAAACAGCAGCTTGACCATCAGCCAGCGCCCGCTGTCGTGAAAGCCCAGCCACAGCGTCAGGCCGAAGGCCAGGGCGAATACGGCCATGAGGGTCATGAAGCCGAACAGGCGCCTGGCCATGATGACCAGCCGCCGCACGTCCTCTCCCCGGGACTGGCCTTCCGCGTAGTGCACAAAAATGCGCGGCAGGTAGAAGATCCCGGCCAGCCAGGCGATGACGGCGAGCACGTGCAGTGCCTTGATCCAGAGCATGGGTTTGCGATGGGTGCCTGAAGTTTGCCGGAGCGTGCACGATTCACTATCCGTGGCGCCCGGCAACTCGTTAGACTCGACAATAGATGGGGAATCATAATCCAACCAGCCTGCCAGCGGTCAGCACCCCGGAGGTGACCCCTATCACCGGCGCGGCCAGTGCGTGGTGGATCCGTCTGCTCTCGCACCTGCCCTGGGGGGCGATCTATGGGCTGAGCACGCTGCTCATCTGGTGCGTACGCCACGTCTTCCGCTACCGCGTGCGCGTCGCGCGCGAGAACCTGCGGCGCTGTTTTCCGGCCTGCTCCGAGGCGCAGATCGATCGGCTGCTGTCGCAGAACTACCACCACCTGGCGCAGGTCGTGGCGGAGTTCTTCAAGACCGCGACGATGTCGGCCGAGGAGCTGCGCTCGCGCGTCACGCTGGTGAACCTCGAGCGGGTGCACGCCGAGACGCGCGCTGGCCGCTCGGTGCTGCTGCTCGGAGCTCATCAGTGCAACTGGGAGTGGTCGCTGCACGCGGTCGCCCTGCAGGTTGGGGCGCCGATGGAGGCGGCCTACAAGCCGCTGCACGCGGCGGGCGCTGATCGCGAGCTGCGCAAACTGCGTTGCCGCTTCGGCGCGCGGCTGATCGCCGCCAAAAAGCTGCTGCGCGAGATCGCGCGCCGGCGCGACATGGTGCGTGCGGTGGCACTGATCGCCGATCAGGTACCGGCCTCGAGTGACGGGCGGCTGTGGCTGAACTTCCTCGGCTGCGACACGGCCTTCTACCCCGGTCCCGGGGAGATCGCGCGCTCCACGGGCTACGCCGCTTTTTTCGCGGCCATGTCACGCACCCGGCGCGGCCACTACCGGATCGACTTTCAGCCGATCTGCGCCGCCAACGAGCGGCTGGACCCCAATGCCTTCACGGCGCGCTACGCGCGCCTGCTCGAAGCGCTGATCCGCCAGCATCCGGCCGACTGGACCTGGACCCATCGGCGCTGGAAGATCTCCTGTCCCTATCAGCTGTCGGCCGCGCAGCCAGCCCCGCAGTAGTTCGCGCCCCGCCGGCATCTGCGGCGGTCGCGGATTGTTATGATCGCCGCCCCCATCGTTTCAGGAGTGCGTCATGCAGGCAGCTCCGGTCGAGCCCGGTGTGCTGGGCGCGCGTCTGCGCCAGCAGCAGCTGATCGAAGATCCACAGCACGGTGAGCGCAAGCCCCTGGAGCTCGAGGCGACGAGTCTGCTGTGGCCGCACACCGCGCAGTGGGCCCTGATCGAGCTGGTGCAGGTGACCGACAGTGCCGCACGCCGGCTGGAGGAGTATCGCTTCGTGCCTGCACGGGCGATGCCCGAGCTGCCGGCATTCCAGGGGCCCGGGTTGCCCGTGGCGCTGTGGTTCGAGCGCACGCCCAATGGCGCCTCGCGGGCGCGCATGTACTCCGCGCCGGCGCTGCGCGCGTCGCATCCACGCTCCCTGCCGATCGATCCGCACGCCGCGCCCGGCCGCGATGGGGCGGATGTGCTGACACGGCTGGCCCGCACGCTGCATGAGCGGGATGTGGCGGCGAGCACAGCGCTGTTCGAGCGTGATGCCTCCTTGCAGCATGCCGACGGCGCGCTGCACAGAGGGAGCGCCCAGATTCGCGCGGCGCTCGAGCGGCTGCTGCAAGCCGGCGCAGTCGATCCCGGCTACTGCACACGCCTCGATGACGCGGTACGCAGCGCGCTGGAGCTGCAGCTCGGGGAGCGCCCGGCGCTGCTGGTGTGCGAACGTGGGGCGGGCGGGCTGCTTCGCGCCGTGCGCCTCTACGGCTAGAGATACATGGGCTAGAGATACATGCCGCCGTTGATGGAGATGACCTGGCCGGTGATGTAGCCGGCGGCCTCGCTGGCGAGAAAGCCCGCAAGCTCGGCCACCTCTTCGCTGCTGCCCGCGCGCTGCATGGGCACCAGCCGCTCGATGGCCGCCGCATCGAAGCTCGGCGCGCTCATCGGCGTGGCGATGATCCCGGGCGCCACGGCGTTCACGGTGATGCCGCGTGTGGCCACCTCCAGTGCCAGCGCGCGCGTCGCTGCATTGATGGCGCCCTTGGCGGCTGCGTAGTTGACCTGGCCGCGGTTGCCCTTCAGCGCCGCCACTGAGCTCATACTGATGATGCGCCCCCAGCGCGTGCGGATCATCGGCAGCAGCACGGTGCGGGTGACGTGAAAGAAACCCAGCAGCGATACATCCAGCACGCGCTGCCACTGCTGCGGCTGCATGGCCGGAAACGCTGCATCGTCGTGCACGGCGGCGTTGTTCACCAGCACCTGCACGGGACCGGCGCAGAGAGCCTGCGCGAGCACGTGCTCGCAGGCCCCCGCGTCGGTCAGATCGAACGCCAGCAGCTCGGCACCGGCGCCCAGGCTCTGCAGCTCGTGCACCAGCGCGTGAGCTTCCTCCCGGGCCTCGCGCACCTGCACGTACACGAACAGCCCGTCGCGCGCCAGGCGGCGGCAGATGGCGCTGCCGATCGCCCCGGCGCCGCCGGTCACGAGCGCACGACGCGGCTCCAGGCTCATGGGAGCGGCAAGCTCATTGCAAGCGGCAAGGTCACTGCAAGCGGCAAGCTCACTGCAAACGGCAAGCTCACTGCAAGCGGCGGGGTCATGCGAGCAGCAGGCTCAGCCGCCCGCGCGCCAGCGGTGCCCCGGCGAGCAGCTCGAACTCATAGAGCGCACCACCGCCCTCGGCGTGCAGCCGGCGCACCTCGATGATGAGCGCTTGCGAAAGCCCGTCGAGCCGCAGTCCCAGCAGCGTCAGTCCGCGTCCGCTGGCCAGCAGAGCGGTGCGGCCAGTGCGCACATCCTGTGCCGACCCCAGGGCACCGAGCAGCGCGCCGTGTGCCGCGGCCGCCTGCGCAGCGTATTCCAGCGCGGCGGCACTGCCGAGCCGTTGGTGCGATCGCAGCGGATGGGTTGGGGCGAGCGGATCGGAACCGCGCGCGCGCAGGTGCTGGGCATCCCACTCGAGGATCCTGTCGAGCAGGCACATCGCGCCCTGCTGTGGGAGGAGACGCAGAATCTGCGTGCGTTCGATGATGGCGCTCATGGCGTGAGCTGCAGCTGCAGGCTCTGCTCGGGCAGGTAATCGAGCACCACGCAGCCTTGCAGCCGATGCGACAGCAACTGCAGCAGCGGCAGCGAGCGCGCGGCGGGGATCGCCCCTCGCAGTGCCTCCAGCGCCGGGTCGCTCAAGCGGCTGGCGGGCTCCTGTGTGAATGCCAGCTGCAGCCCGGTGCCCCCCTTCGGGGCAGCCCCGAGCACCAGCGCGACGCCGAAAGCGTCGGGGATCGGCCGATGCTCGCGCAGCGGCGGAGGATAATCCACATCGTACGCCGCGAGCAGCACGGCCTCGGCGCCGCAGCGCAGCTGCAGCAGCGCCTCGAGCAGCCCCGCGCCGAAGCTCGCATCGAGGGCGCACAGCGCCGTGGAGGGCGCCTGGCAGCCGTGTGCGATGCTCCAGTAACCTGCGGCGGCGTTGTGCACGGAATTGTGAAAGCGCGTCGGGGAGATCGCAGGCTCGGCGCCGGCCAGTGCCAGGCAGATCTCGTGGCAGGTGTCCCCATCGCCGCTCGAGGATGCGAACACGGCAGTGAGAGTGGCAGCCGGAATGCCCGCATCCGCTACCGCCTGCGCGCCAACTCCGAGCGCCAGGCGCACCATGCGGCCGGCACGCCGCCGTTCTGCGGGCGGCAGGGCCGCCGGGGGCGGCAGCACGCTCGGGGCCGCAGTGTAGGGGGCCTCGCCACGCAGCACCGCGGCGGTTGACTGCCAATCGGACAGCCCCGGTCCGAGCACCCCCACGCCGAGGATCTGCGCCGACAGCACGCGCAAACGGCTCAGCCGCTGCGCGCGGCATCGGCGCGCGCGAACAGCAGCGCGCAGTTGGCGCCACCGAAGCCGAAGGAGTTGCTGAGCACGCGCGCAAGCGGCGCGCGCTGGTTAGCCGTGAGGTAATGGACCGGAAGGCTTTCGTCCGGCTCGCGCGTGTTCAGACCGCCCGGCATCAGGGCCGCCTGCAGCGCGAGTGCGCAGATGACCGCCTCGAGCGCACCCGCAGCGCCCAGGGCATGGCCGCTGGCACCCTTGGTGGAGCTGCATGGCACCGCGGAGCCGAACAGCGCATGCACGGCGCGCGCCTCGGCCGCATCGTTGCTCGGTGTGCCGGTACCATGCAGATTGATGTAGTCGACGTCGCGCGCATCCAGCTGCGCTGCCTGCAGGGCCGCCTGCATCGCGCGGCGCGCGCCGGCGCCCTCGGGATGCGGGCTCGACATGTGGTGCGCATCGCTCGACTCGCCGGCGCCGAGCAGCAGAATATCGCTGCCCTCGGATTGATCGCCAGCTCGCTCGAGCCAGGCAAAGCCAGCCGCCTCGCTGATGGAGAGCCCGTCGCGGCTGCGATCGAAGGGACGGCACGGCCCCGGTGCGGTGAGCTGCAGGGATTGAAAGCCATAGAGCGTGGTCAGGCACAGCGAATCCACGCCGCCCACCACGGCCGCATCGATCAGGTCCGCTGCCAGCATGCGCTGGGCGGCCGCGAATACCTTGGCGCTCGAGGAGCAGGCCGTGCAGATGGTGACCGCGGGGCCCAGGGTACCGAGCGCACGGCGCACGTAGTCGGTCAGCGCGAAGGCGTTGTGCACGCGGCGATACTCGAAGCCCGGCGGCAGCGCGCCAGTCTGTGTGTCGCGCTGGCGATAGGCGATCTCGGTCTCACGCACCCCCGAGGTGCTGGTGCCCATGAAAACCCCCACGCGCCGCGCGCCCCAGCGGGCAATGCGCTCGCGCGCGAGCTCGGCGAAACCATCCTGCGACAGGGCAAGCTGGGCCAGACGATTGTTGCGGCAGTCGTAGTCAGCGAGGGCGGCGGGCAGGCGCACGGCGTCGACACCCGCGACCTCACCGACCCAGGTGCGCAGCTGTGCCCCCTGGAAGCTGCAGGGAGCGAGTGCGCTGCGGCCGCTCTGGAGGGCAGCGCGGGTGGCCTCACATCCCAGTCCCAGGGCGCTGGCAGCGGTGAAGTGCCTGATCCAGAGCGCATCCATTGCGGGTCATGCTGCCTGAGCGGCCTGGCAGGCGCCAGCTCAGGCCCGCGCCTGCGGCAGTGCGTCGCGCAGGGTGACGGTGCGCAGGTGCCGCTCGGCAATCAGCTCGAGCAAGCGAGGTAATACCTGCAGCACGACGGGCTCTCCCAGAGCGCTGCGTGCGGCGTGTCCATCGTGCAGCACCAGGATGTCTCCGGCATGCAGATCGCGCGACAGACGCGCGAGCACCGTGTCGGCATCGGCGCTGACCGTGTCGAACCCGCGTCGCGTCCAGCTGGCCAGCTGCAGTCCCAGCTGCTGCAGCAGCGGGTCGAGCAATGGATTGCGCAAGCCGGCCGGGGCGCGAAAGAAACGCGGCGTGACTCCGGCGAGCTCTCCGAGGCGTCGCTGCGCCTGCTCGAGCTCGCGGCGCAGGCGCCACCATCCCATCAGGGCGAAGGCATGGCGGTGGTGGTAGCTGTGATTTTCCACCGCATGCCCGGCCTGCACGCAGGCGCGCACCAGCGCCGGGTAGCGCTCGGCGCGCTCGCCGATGCAGAAAAAAGTCGCCTGGGCCCCATGCGCGGCGAGGATACGCAGCACCCCGGGTGTGACTTCCGGATCGGGTCCGTCGTCGATGGTGATGGCGATGCCGCCGCCGCCGGCAGCTGCCTGCGGCAGGCGCGTCCAGTTGACACCGAGCGCGCCGCTGCGCGGAATCAGCCCGACGGTGAACAGCAGCACGTGATCGGCCAGCAGCAGCCCGAGTGCCCACGGCCACAGCGGCCAGTGCACCAGCACCAGCGCCAGCATCGCCACATGCGCCAGCAGCGATAGCTGCATCAGTGGCGTCGGCCGCCAGCGATGCGGCACGGGGGCCACCGGTTGCGGTTCAGCGTTCATCGGCATGGACAGCGGATCCAGGCGCCGCCAGCAGCTCACGGGGCGCCAGTGCCGCGGCCAGCAGCAGCGCCAGCAACGTCCCGGGCGCCACGGTGCGCCCGAGCGCATTGAGCACCGGGACGCTCGAGAAGGCCAGCACGCAGAAGCCGAGCACCGTGCTGGCATTGGCCAGCAGCAGCGAGGCGAGCATGCGCGGCAGCTCGGCACGCTCGTGCATGACGGCGCTACGATCGAAGAACAGCGCATAGTTGGAGCCCACCGCTACGATCAGCAGCAGCCCGATCAGATGCAGCAGTGTCAGCGGCACCTGCAGCACGGCGAAACCCGCCGTGACGGCGAGCACCGCCAGCAGCAGCGGCGCCAGCACGCGCAGCACGCGGCGGGCGCTGCGCAGCGTGAGGGCCAGCAGCACCACGATGGCTGCAAGACCCAGCCCCGACAGACGCAGTGCCGCGTTCAGATACTCTTCATACATCGCATCACTCTGCTCACGCGTGTTGAAGACCTGCACGCGCGCGCCGCCGCTGGCGCCGGCGAGCGCCGCACGCACCCGCGACAGATCGATGTCATGCCCGGGTGGCGGGTGCAGCGGCAGCACGGCGCGCCACTGGTCCCCCTGCGACCAGAGGGTTGCATCCACGGTGAGTCCCAGGGCGCTGTCGCCCAACGACTGCCGTGTAATGGGGCCGGCACGACGTGCCGCCTCGACGTCCTGCACGAAGCCGTCGAGCGCGTGCGGCGCGAGCCCAAGGTCCGCCGTCGCAGCAGCCAGCCGGCTCTTCAGGGTCGCCGCGTCCGGCAGGCTCGTCAGGCGTGCCTGCTGGGTCGTGAGACTTGGCAGAAAGCGAGCGGGACTGTCGTAGCCGGCGATGACGCCGGCATCGACCAGCCTGTCCAGGCGAGCGCTCACGGCCTCCACGGCCTCGAGCGTCGGCTGCTCGCCGTCAGACTCGATGAGCACCAGGTCGCTGACATCCGGCGCGCCCAGATCCGCACGCATCTGGCCGTCCAGGCGCAGCGCCGCGGCCGGAATGGGACTGAGGGCGGCCATATCACGATTCCAGAGCACTGCGCGCTGATGCACCAGGATCACCACCGCCAGCACGACCAGTGCGCCGGCGACACCCCAGGGCAGGCGCAGGTGCGAGAGGGCGCGCGCGGCGCGCGCCCCGATCGCCGCCAGATCGGCCATCGACAGGCGCGCCGGCAGCAGCAGGGGCAGCACCCAGCGCGTGATCGCCGCAGCCACCGCCAGACCACAGATCGAGTACAGCCCGAGCTGCGCGAGTCCCACGAAGGCCGAGGGCAGCAGGGAGGCAAAACCGCAGATGGAGGTGAGTGCGCCGAGCGTGATCGTCGGCCAGAGCACCGCATGCAGGTCATGGCCTCGCGACTGTACGAACAGATAGACCGGATAGTCCACCGACTCACCGATGAGCGTGATGCCGAAGCCCAGGGTGATGCCATGGACGACCCCGAAGCCGACCGATACCGCTGCGATCCCCGCCAGCGCTCCACAGAGCACCGGCAGCAGTCCCAGCAGCAGGGTAGTGACCGAGCGGTAGGCTGCCAGCAGCAGCGTTGCGATCAGCACCGTGCTGATCAGCGACAGACGCACGGCCTCACCCTTGATCGTGGCGCGCGCCTGCACCGAAAA
>Ga0335075_10019255_pt1 | contig 10096 bp, 9 predicted proteins | sample Lox_Sample_24_FD_206723 | JGI IMG/M metagenome (GOLD analysis project Ga0335075, IMG submission 206723) | Soil microbial communities from Loxahatchee National Wildlife Refuge, Florida, United States - Lox_Sample_2.4 | ecosystem: Environmental > Terrestrial > Soil > Wetlands | place: USA: Florida...
CCGGGCAACCGTACCCGGCCATGGCGGGGAAACCACCCGCTACGGAACCTGGTGCCGCTTCGACGGCCAGGTGCACTACGTCGAACTCGAGCAGGAATGTTTCGGCGACAGCTACGCCCAGCTGGTGGGACAGACGTTCGCCGGCAGCCGGGCCGAGCCTGGCAGCTGGGCATTCCGGTTCACCCGGCGCGAGGTCACCGTCCGCGCCTTGTTCGAGCTGCGCGACGCGGCCGGCGGCGGCGACCAGGAAGAATTCGTCGGCTCTGACGGCGTGAACGACCTGTACCTGGCGCGCTCGGGGCCGGTGGTGACTCGCCGCCCGGCGACCGCCGGGGACCCGGCTCGCCGACTCAACCTGGTGGGCGGCGATGTCACGCTCATCGACCGTCGTCGGCTCGGCAGCCGCACGGTCGCGGTCCGGACCCTCGACCGCAAGCGGGTGCTGCTCGGCACCACCACTTTTCCCGGCGACATGGCCAGCGCTCAAGCCAGCGGAGCAAGGCTGCGGGTCAGCGCTCCGCTCTCCCAGGCACCCGGCCACGTGCACGTGCGTCGGACCTTCGCCGTCAGCGCGGCCGCGGCCACCAGCACCGGTCGCGTCCGGCAGGTGGACCACGCCGAGCGGTGGCAGCGCTTCCTGGCGTCGGGCGAGGAGCACGTGACCGGCGCCATCGTCGACCGCGACCGGTATATCGAAGTCGCGGGCGGATTGCGTCCCCCCGGGCCCGACGGCCACCTGTCGAAGCGGCTGCCGCTGGTACCGGGCGAAGAGCCGGCGGTAGCAGGCGTGAAGTACCGAAGCATCGATGCCCGGGTGCGCCTTGTCCCCCAGGGCGACGGGTACGTGGCGTCGTTCCAGACCGCCGTTCCCAAGAACCTGCACCAGTTCATGCGGCAGATGGGGCAGGAACTCAGCGACGACAACGTCCCCCGGTCCTTTCCGCACGGGCTGTACTACGTCGGTCCGCCGACCGCAGAGCTGGACGCTCACGTCTTCGAATGGGGGTACGGCTGGACGGTGGCCGTGCCCGCCGCCCAGCTCCGGGTCGGCGGCTCGGCTGAACCGGCCGGACTGCCTGCGCTGTTCCACGGGGACCAGGTTCAGGCGGCGACGTTCGTCCCGGGCGAAGACGGCGAGCCGGTGATGGTGGTCGAACGGCGCGCCATCCGCCAGCGCTACGTGACGCGGGTCGTCCAGGAGGGCGGCCAGGACCACCTTCACCTGGTCGACATCGAGGTCAGCATGGCGGCAGGAACGCTGCGGGTCCTGCGCGCGCAGGCGGGCCGCCAGCAAAGCAGCGATGACCCGTTCCGCAGTGCCGAGTGGGTCCCGTTCACCGCTTCGCTGGACGACGCGAGCGTCGCGCTGATCCTGGAACGGCTGCGGAACGACGGCGAGAGCGGTCTCGTGCGTAGACGGATCCTGGCCCGCTTCGACACCTCGCTGGCCATCTCCACCGGCGGCCGGGAGCGTCAGTTCCGCGCGATCCGGGCGGGCGAGAACGCGCTGCGCGAGCACGACCGGGTGTTCCTCACCGCCACCGACGTCGAAGAGACCAGCAACGAACTGACGCTGATATTCGGCATTCCCGACGCGATGAACGCGGATGACCTGGTTGTCCGGGTCAACCGCCGCGAATTCTCGTTCCGCGAGGACACGCTGGCCCGGCTGCTCGCCCGCGGCCTCGATGTCACGTCCAACGGCGTGGTGATGCTGGTTCGGGTGTCCGCTCCCGACAGCCGCGGCACAAGACGGGGATCCACCTGGGATGTTCCCGTACGGCGACAGGAAACGCTGGTCAGTTACCTCGCCAGCCGCGGCGGCGCCTGTTACGCGATCCTGGGCCGCACCCGGGAGGGCGTGCGGCTGGAGATCGCGCCGGGCGTTATCTACTCCGCGACCGGCATCAGCAGCACTGACTGGACGGACCCGGGCGCCGTCGTCCGCCTCGTCCTGGGCGAGCAGCGCCGGGTGGTGATGAGCACCGCCCTGGCGGCCGACCGGTCGTACGTACCCGAACGGGGCCGTCCGGCCGTCGTCCTGCCCAAGTCGAGGCTGCTGCGCAACGACCCGGCCGAACGGCGCGGCAGCATGCGCCGGGCCTTCACGGTCTCGGGCTTGTCCGATGTCGAGGCATCACCTGCGGGCCGGGTCGGTCCGACCGTACTGGCCGCGCCGCACCCGAAGATCTGCGTCATCCAGCCGACGGCCGACAGTGAGGTCATCCTTCGACTACCCCGCCCGGGAGGCGTGCTGATGGGCAGGCTGGCGAGCAGCGATCCGGCCCTTCCGGCGGTGATACGCATCCGGCCGCTGCCCGGCCAGGAACGCGGTAACAACGAGGACATCGAGGTTCCGTGGGCGCGCATGTCGTTCCACAACACCACTGTCCGCGAGCTGGCAAGGGCATGCCGGGAGCACGAGTGGCGGCACCATGACCGCATGACCGGCTACATCCGTGACGAGCGGCCGGTCCGGCATCCGCTGTCACCGGGGACCGCGTGGAACGAAGGGGTGTTCTTCGACCAGGACGAAGGATGGACGCTGCGGTACGCCCCGAACCGGCTCACCTCCTTCGGCTTCCCGGCTAGCTCGCTGATCGACGAGGTCGGGAACGGCCGCATCCTGGCGGTGGCCGGCGTGAGCGCGGACGGCGGGGGCATCTGGGTCGAACTGGGTCCGGGCCGGGTGGCCGAAGTCCGCGGCGCCCTGGTCACCGCGGACGGTCAGTTGTCGCTGGCCGGCCTCAACTGGTCCGCGTTTTCCAGCGGCGACCAGATCGGCCTGCGGCCCGCCCGGGGTGACCGGGCCGCCGGAGACTGGGACGTCGGCCCCGGTCACCTGGTTCTCACCCGGTGGCGGCCGTCGGTGGCGGCCGCTCTTCCCCTGGGTGATCGGGACGCGCGGATCCTACTGCCCATCCGGGGCGTGGCCGGGAACGGCGGAGGTCTCTACCTGGGCGAGGGCAGCTGGCGGATGACCTTTCCGCTGGCGCTGTCGTCGGTGCCCGACTACGCGGATGTCCCGGCCGTCTGGCTCAGCCGGCGCAACGACATCGAGGCCGCAGCCGGCTCACCACCACGTCCGGGTGACACCGTTCTGCTCGGCGCCGCCCCGGATGGCCAGCTTGCCGTGGATGGCCTGCCCGGCTTCACCGTCCGCCTCGCGCCGCCGGCGAAGGACAGCTGGCCCGGGTACGGGTGGCTGCACCGGGCTCTGGCCGAGGCGGCCCAACGCGGCGCGCTGCTGGCCGCGCTCGGCGGCCGCCTGCCGGTGACGATCGATCACGTCCGCCTGGACGAAAAGGTGATCAACATCAGCCGCGCACGCCAGCCTTCCGGGGATTGGCCGCGGAACCGCCTGGTGCGAGCCGACGTGATCAATGCCTACCAGGAGCGGCTGCTCCTTCAGTCCGGCGGCGCGCTGTACTCGGTTCATGTGCAGGATGCGGTCGCCGGGATCCGGCCTGACCAGGCGGCGGCGGCGGCCAGCGCGCTGGCCGCTCTCCCGGCCGGCCGCCGGCCCGTGCTCTGGTGGCTGGTGGGCCGGGACGGCCAGCTTCAGGCGGGCTGGTCCGGCGACTCGAGGGAGAACACCAGCGGCGAGACTACCGTGGTTCCCGAATTCGAGGTCACCGAGGCCGGAGTGGCGGCCGGGGTGGTGTGCCGGGAAGTAGCCACCGCGCGGCTTCGCTGGCTGCCGGCAGGCCACGCATCCTGGGTCAGGGACATGCCGGCCAACGCGTTGCTGGCCAACCTGGCGCAGGCGGGCACCCTGAATGCCCGCAGCCTGGATGACGGCAGCCTGTCGATCACAACCCGCCCAGCGGTGTCGCACCTGCTTCGGCGACTAGACCTCGGGCATTCCCTGCGGGTCGTCCTGGGTCCGGGCAAGGCGTGGCAAACACCGAACGGCCGCTGGCGGTACGCGGCGCGGCTGGAGGTCCCGCCGGTCCTGCTGGCCTATGACGCGACCGACCCGGAGCTGGCACCCGGCAGCTCGCTGCTGGCCGAGGTGGATGACCTCGACCGAACCGGTCGGCCAGCGGTAACCACGGTGGAGATGAGCAGCCGCATGGTCCGGCTGGATCTGCCTGCCTGGCTATCGGCCGCTCATCAGTCCATCGCCTCGGGCGACCGTCCAGCCGGGGGTGTGCAACGGTTCAGCGAGTACCGGGAGTGGTACCGCCTCGGGCTGTCCGGGCCTGAGTTGCCCGAAGACCCGGTCGAGGGCGTCCTGCGGCTCGCGGGTGACCTGTCGGACATCAGCGCGGCTCCCAGCCCGGACGTGGTGGCCGAGGTCGCCCGCCGATGGCTTGCCTTGCACGGCGAGGCCGCGTACAACCTCGTGCCGGAGGTCGAACTTGACGCCGCGCCGCTGCTAGCGGGAGCGATGGCGGTTGACGCGCTCGCCCAAGCCGACCCGAGCTGGGAGAGGGCGGCCGTGCTTTGCCTGCGACAGCTAGGCCGCCGGGCCACTGCGAGTACGCACAGCGAGCAGTTCGCCACCGCCTGGGTGAACCGGCCCGAGCGGCATGCACTCGGCGGAGCATGGGCACGGCTGCGGGAACTGTCGCTGCCGCACGAGCTCGACGCGCGGCAGGTCCGGCAGCTTCAGCAGTTCTGCCAGGCCATGCTCACCCGCCCGGCGCTGCGCATCAAGGAAAGCGATCTGGCACCCGTTTCCCGCTCACTGCTGGCGGCGATTGGCGAGCTTGACTCGGCGCAGGAACTGCTCGGCGATGCCCAGGTGCTGTCCAGCCTGGCCGTATGGGCCCGAGCCCTGCTGCCGGCCGCGAACGATGCGACATCGCAGCCCCGCCTGCTGCCGTTCCAGCGCGATCAGCTGCGGGCCGCGGCCGAGCATGTGATTAGTGACGCGGTACCGCTGACGCTCCTGCCGGTCACAGCGCCGCCCAGCCGGCGCGAGCGCGAACTGGCACGACGGTTGGTCAACCAGGCTCGCGGAGCCGAGGCGCCCGCATAGGAACCCGGCCTGTAGCCTGCCTGTCGGCGCCCCCCTCAGCGCTGTGCGCTTGTCATCAGGTAGCGGCCGGTCCCGCCGCCGACTGCCAGCGCCGTCGACCACCTGATAACCCGATCGGCCGCCCTTCATCGTGAACCACGATCAACCAGCGAGAACTCCGCCGTGAGCAAGCATGGGTTTTTTGGTGAAGACGCCCCTCGGACACGTTAAATCCCAGCAGTCGGATGCCTACAGGCATGACGGATCATCAGCCTGGCGGGTGCTGCCGCGAAGGCTGTGACTTGCTGTTTCCCTCCGGCTCTGACCTGCTGGGCGGTGACAAAGACGGGTTCGCTCACCAGCGGCGGGTGCGCGGGGTGGGCGGAGATAACCCAGCCGTCGGGAAGGTTCCAGCGCTGCACCTGGCGGTGGCCCATGCTGATGTCCGCGGGGTCAGCGAGCTGCAGGTCGGTGCGCTGCCGGTTCCAGACCTGGCGGCCGGTGTAGCGCGGGTTGGGCAGGATCGATGAGACTGTCGGTACCATCCATGCCGTACCGGCCCGGTGCGGGTTGCGCCCTGGGTCGGCCGCCGACGGGCAGGGGACGCCCGCATCGTTCAGCGCCCGCGCGATCCGGGCCATGCTGTGCCCGGCCAGGCGCTGGGTGAACATCCACCGCACAACGTGCTCGGTCTCCGGGTCGGGCTCGAGCCGGTGCGCGCGGCGGCCCCAGGCGGCGTGGACCTTGTTCGGGTGTGGCCCGGCAAGCTGGTACCCGTACGGCGGCCGGCCGCCGAGGTACCGGCCCTGATTCCGCGTCTGGACCGCCATTGCGGTCCGCACCCGGATGCTGGTACGAACGATCTCCCGCTTGGACGACAGCCCGAGCACCGTCATGGTTCGCTCGTCGTGCTCGGAGCTGAAGTCGACCCGCCCGCCTGCCTCCGGCAGCCACAGCTGGACCCCCGTAGTGCTCGAACAACGGGGCCATCAGCGCGTACTGACCGCCGTAGAACGCCCGCTCGTACTCCCCCGATCACGATGGCCTCCCAGCCCCGGCCGGGATCGGCCAGCTGGGCGACCAGGGCGGCGGCCTGCGGCCGCCGAGCCCAGGCCACGCTCCGGCTCTGCCCAACGTCGAGGAACTCCGCCGCGATCGATCCTTGCCCGCGCACCAGCGCCCCAGCCTGCTCCCGCTGCCGGGCCAGGGACGAGGCGGGATCCTGCCAGTCCTCGGTCGACACCCTCCCGTAGAACGCAAACAGCAGGTACCCGCGCGGCCAACCGCCAGGACGGCGGCGGCCGGAACCCGCGGCCCACTCCTCAAGGCCGCCGTCTGCACCCATTCCGCTGGCCTCCTCTCCGTCTGACCATCCCCGGTGATGCTGAAGGAAGACTCCAGGTTCTAGGAAGGACGCCTCAGCGATAGCCGAGCCAGGGCTGGCCCGCGAAGGAAGCGAACCAAACCCGCTCGCTACCGCGTGCTGTCGTCCTCTGGCCGACAAGCTGAATAGCACACGGCAGCCGATAGGAGGTGAGGCGTCGTATGACCGTCCAGCGGCATGACCGCCCCCACCCGCGCATCGAGCGGACCTTCACCACCGTGCGAGCGGCGCTGCCCGCCGCCAACATCGCGGCATTCGACGCCGAGCTCCGGGCGATCACTCAGGCCCCCGTCGTCGACCTAGGCGCCCTAGATGACTTCCTGTCCGGCTGGTGGCGCATTGCCACCCGGGCGGCCGCCGACCCGGCCGACTGGCAGCGCATGGACGAAGAAGCCGACCAGATTCAGTCCAGCGCGCGCCCGGCAGGCCCGACCCTGGCTGAGGTGCTGAGCCGACGCGGGACCCACTTGTAGGTGTACACCGTCCGCATGGGCAGCGACATCGCCGAGGCCCAGATCGACGACCTGTCCGATGCCGAGGTTGACGTCCTCCTGGAGATCTACGAGGTGTTGCGGCTCACGCCCGACAACGGCCGGATGCTCCGCCAAGCCGGCAACATGTATGTCTGGGACTACAACGGCATCTCGGTGACCTGCGTCCTGCTCGACCCGCAGCGAGAGGTCGCGGTACTCCGGGTTGACCGTTTCCCCACCTGAAACACCCGCTGCAGCCCACGAACCCGGTCGCGTGACTGGGTGGCCGGGATGGATATTTGGATGACGCGTTACCTTCGGACCGCCCTGAGCTGCATTTCAGAGTGCAACTTGCGTATCAGTGCCTCCGCGTGCTCTCGATCCGTTTCGGCGGACCCTATCTCGCCTTCGGCAAGCATCCGCTCGATGACTCCGGAAAGCCAGCTGGCGACTTCCACCGCCTTGTCATCGGGCATAAAGGTGAAGTCAACTCCCAAGGTGTCCAGATAGTCCTGGCGATCGCCCGAGGCAGGTTCATCCGCGCGGTTCGAGGCGTACTCCGTAATCCGGTCCCATGTGTGCGAGTTCGTGTACCACGGGCTCTCTTCAGTGGATACCACGCCTGCGGCCATCAGTAGCCATCTCCCAAGATGATAAGTTTGTTCTTCGGGTGCATTCCCGGATTCGATGCCCATTTATCAAGACTCTTGAATACTTCATCTATCTGAGAGCCCGACGCACCCGTCAGGTCCAGCACGGTGAAATCGATTCCGTCCTTGTCGTATATGTGTCTCTGGATCTGGTTAAGCATCCTGTCCAGGTTAAGCCGAGGGCTGGTCCAGGCCGTAGGCCCGGCTACCGCGTCGTACGTACGCTCGTAGTCATCAATGAAATCCGGATTGTCGGTGACCTTGAAGGTTATTCAGCAGTCTGGTGTGTTACGGATAATTTATCTCGACTGCGGCGTGTCGGCATGAAGGATGGCCTGTTTCCAGAAAGGATTTAGTTACCACACTCAATCCTAGAGACAGGTCCGGGAAACAGGCCATCGGCATGAATCATACCACGGGTTTCGACCGCGAAGAAGTAATCGATCTCTGCGTCCTGATCAATTCGTAGAATGCGGGACAGGGGCTCCGAATTGGCCGCCATGTGTCGGACTTTTCAAATCGGTTGTAGCCACACTGGCCTACATGCGGCACAATCGCGTCCAAGCGGAAATCGGCGAGTCACTCAGCGTATCCCAGTCGACCATCAGTCGCGCCATATCAGTCATAACTCCGCTCATTCCAGAAGCGCTGCGCGAATTTGTCCCGACCGCTGACGACCTCGATCCAGATGCCCAGTACACCCTGGACGGCACGCTGCTCCCGTGCTGGTCATGGGCGGGACACAAAGAACTGTACTCGGGAAAGCACAAGACCACCGGAATGAACGTGCAGGTCGCCTGCACGATTTACGGCAACCTCGCCTGGATCTCCGACCCGGTCGATGGAAGCCGTCACGACAACCACTGCCAGGAAGAATCTGGGGTACTGCTGACGATGGACCCGAAGAACTGGATCGGAGACAAAGGATATATCGGGAACAACATGATCACACCCTTCAGGAAACCCGCTCGCGGGGAACTTCTCGACTGGCAGAAAGAGTACAGCACCCAGGTCAATAAGATTCGCTGGATGATCGAGCAGGTCATCTCGCACTTCAAGAACTGGACCATCATGCACACCGACTACCGGCGCCCGGTTAAAACATTTGAAACGACTATCTCAGCGGTAGTTGGCCTGCACTTCTACCGGGTGGCCTGAATAACCCTCCTTGAATCCGCGGAGATTCTTACCTGTGAAATCCGGGGACTTCATCAGCCGTTCCGCAGTGCGAGGTTCGTCTCCCTTCAACTCTGATACAGGACAGTACAGGCCGTCACCATGGACGGAGGCCGCGTCGCCAGCGGCGGTCTCATGGAACTCGCGGCCGCCGTTACCGGGGATGACGGGGTCTCTACTCGTCCCGCCGTGGCCCAGTAGACACGATCCGCCCCGGGCGAGGCGTTGCTGTCGGCAGCCTCGGCGAGCCGGGCCTCTTCGGTCGGCGGGCTCCCGCGGCTTGCCAAATGGCGATGCGGGTCTTCGGCCTCAACACGGCGCATCGCAAAGGTGACCGTTTCGCGTTTGGGCTCTTTTGCCGTGCTATTGCCTTGTTCAAGGTCGTACTGGCGGTAAACGGCTTCGACCTTGGCACGCTGAGCCAGGGTTCGTTTAATCCGCAACGCCGCGTCGGGAAGGGCAGGGGACGAGCCGGGATGACCCTCGCTGCTTGCTTCCATTTCCAGGTCGTTGCCAGTAGCGTCCGGTTTATCGGACGGTCCGGCGTTCCCGGCCATGCCGACGTCGTCTGGCTCGTCTGCCGGGTCCGCCTGATCGACCCGCACGCCTTACCTCACCTGCCCGATGCCTTACGCCAGTGGCTAGTGCCCTTCTCGGGAAACGCCTGGATACTGGTTACGGTTCACCGCAGCCCGGCACCCTGGACGCTGTCGTAGGTCATCGAAGCGGTCCGTGCTGCCTTACTTCGTGCTTCAGGGCAACATATGAGCCCTGCTTGCTGCAAAGGACTCCCCGTGCGCCCGCACGAGATCGTAGGCATGTTCGTACGACGCCACCGCAGCTACCACCGCAACCCTAACTACCGCACCCGCCGTCAACCACCTGATGATTCGGCCGACCGCGCTTATCGAGCACCACCGTCAAGCGCAAACTCGCAGGCAAGAGCTTGGGCTTTGGGGTGCAGTCGGTCCGCACAATTAAGTCCCCGCGTCCGCTGCTGACCTGCTGTTACGTCCCGGCGACGGGCTCTTAGCAGGCCCGCCCACGCCGGAATCCGGCCTCGGCGCAGGCGGCTTCGAGCGGGGCGATGCCGAAGGCTTCAACCGGCCCGAGCGCGCCCGCAAGCGGAGTGCCGTCGGCGGAGCGAACGCCGTCGGCGGCCGCCTTGCCCGCCGCCCAGGCCAATATCCGGCCCGTGAACGAGTACGGATCCGGGCCGGTCAGACGGATCGCGGCCAGCTCCTCGCCATCGGCACCGGCCGCGACGGCCAGCACGTCCGAGCGGATGGAGCTGGGATTGCCAGGCGCGACCCGGCCGCGCTGCACCCGCCGGGCCACGGCTGCAAGCGCCCCGCGCGCGCCGGGCAGGCGGCCCATCGGCGCGTTGAGCACGGAGGCGTAGCTGACGGCTCTGCTCGCACGGCCGAACCAGCCGAGGTAGACGTCA
>Ga0335075_10019256_pt1 | contig 10095 bp, 10 predicted proteins | sample Lox_Sample_24_FD_206723 | JGI IMG/M metagenome (GOLD analysis project Ga0335075, IMG submission 206723) | Soil microbial communities from Loxahatchee National Wildlife Refuge, Florida, United States - Lox_Sample_2.4 | ecosystem: Environmental > Terrestrial > Soil > Wetlands | place: USA...
GCCCGATTCCAGCCGGGCGACTGCGGACTGGGAGGTTCCCATCCGCGCCGCGACCTCGGTCTGGGACAGGCCCGCCGCCTGCCGCTGCTCGGCCAGCTCGCGGATCAGCCGACCGCGGTCCGCGGCCATGCGGGCCGCCTGCTCCCCTGCCCGACGGCGCAACGCCATCTCACGGAAGCCCGGCATGATCGGCAGCGACCCGGCTTCCGGCTCGCCTGATAGGGGACCAGCAGCCCCAGCCACCTCAGGAGCGCTAGAAGCCCCAGCAAAGAGGTCACGCTCGGCGTCCATACCTCTAAGCGTATCTCATATTCGAGATATCGCCATTCGTCGTTCCGGGGCACGCCGACCGGTCGTCAGCCGTGGGCACCGATCAGGTGCCCGACGCCGAACGTCACCGCAATCGCCAATCCGCCAAGCAACAGCTGGCGCAGGCCCGACCACAGGACCGGCCGTCCGGTTAGCCGACCGACCACCATCCCGCCGACCACCAGCGCGGCCGCCGTTAGCGCCAGCGTCACGGCCAGGACCGAGACCCCGGTCAGCCACGGCAGCAGCGGCACCAGCGCGCCCACGGAGAATGCGAGCAGGGACGCGGCTCCGGCCAGCAGCGGAGACGGCAACTCGCCCGGGTCGACGCCGAGTTCCTCCCTGGTGTGCACGCGCAGCGCGGTTCCCGGGTCGGCCGATACCGCGGCCGCCATCCGGGCCGCCGTCTCCGGATCGGCGCCGTAGCTTCGGAAATAGCCCGCCAGCTCCTCTTGCTCTGCGGCTGGGAACCGGGCCAGCATCTGCCGCTCCAGCGAAACCTCGGCATGGACAAGCTCATTCTGGTTGGTCACCGAGATGTACTCCCCGGTCCCCATCGAGAACGCTCCCGCCACCACTGCCGCCGCGCCGGTCAGTACCACGGTGTGCGGCGAGACCCCGCCGCCGGCCAGCCCGGAGATCAGCGAGGCGTTGGTGACCAGCCCGTCCACCGCGCCGAACACCGTCGGCCGCAGCCACCCGCCCGAGACATCCCGGTGCCCGTGCGACCAGCCCGCCCGCAGCGCCGCCGTCCCCGTCGCATCGGATGGCCCCGGCGATCCTTTCTGCATCATCTTGCAAGTCCTCCCACCGCGCCGCCCAAGCAAACGGCCCGCAGAAGGCTATCTCACCCTTGGGAACTGTCGTCCGGGACGACTGAACCCCCCGCCGGTCCGCCCCGTATCCCGTAGTGCAACGCAGAGCCCCCTCGGCGGGGCCCCACCGTTCAGCCGTGAGAGTCGCTGCTGATCCCACCCCCACGCACGGCCCTTGCCCAGCTGAACGCCTGGCCGTGGTCCCGGAGAGCGCGGGCCACGGCCAGGTCATGAAGCTAGACGTGCAGGCAATCACATGCGAATCCGGCGCGGGCGGGGTCGCCACGACCCGACGGGGTGCCGTGCGATCAGGCGGCTGGGCCTGAGGGGTGGTCGCCGGGCGGGCGCGGGGAGAAACGAGGACGCCGCGCGGAGCGCGGGAGGCGAGGGAAACGCGGGCGGGGCTGGCGGGCGGCCTGTCGCGGAACTTCCCGGCCGGGCGGAGGGCCGGATGGAGGGACGGGGACGGGCCAGCAGGCTTCGGCCCATACCGTGCGGCCCGGGTGGGCGTCGGCGTAACCCCAGCGGCTGGTGCAGGCGGCGACCAGCGCGAGGCCGCGGCCGCCCTCGGCCATGAACTCGACGGGGGCGGCGGAGTCAACGGGGGCGGCGGAGTCGAGGGAGGCGGCGGAGTCAACGGGGGCGGCGGAGTCGGGGGCGGCCACGGGGTCGAGGGGTACGGATCGGCGCAGGGAACCGGCGGCCGGGAATGACGGGCCGCCGGCGTCGGTGACTGAGACCCTGGCCGTGCCGTCGCGCGGGAGTTCCACCTGGACGGTGAACATGCCGCCATTTCCCGATGCGGTGTGCACGATCGCGTTCGTGGACAACTCGGACACGCAGACCACGAGGACTTCGCGGGCCGGGCAGCCGGCCAGCAGTCCGGTCACGAAACGCCGTGCCTCCGGCACCGATGCAGCCACGCCCGGGAACGTACGAGCCCCGGGACGCGCAGGCCGGACGGGATCCGCGGGCCCGAGGGAGCCCGCGTGAAGCACCGGGTGGGCACCGGTCACGGCAGGTCACCCCCTGGACGATAGGACTTCTAACTGTGATACGCGCGATAGGACCAAAAAGGTTCAAACCGGGCGGACGTCATACGGGTCCGCCAACGGCAAGCCGACCGCAGTTCGGCGGAAATAGCTGGTCAACCGGCATTTCGCACCTTTCGCCTCTTCCGTGCGACGAAGGGCGGGGGGACACTGAGGGGAACGGAGACGGTTGGGAGGACAACATGGCTGTCGAAGGGACGCCCGGGCTCAAGCGCTCGCTGTCGATCTGGGCCGCGGTCGGCCTGTCGGTCGCGCTTATGGCGCCGAGCATGGCCGCGAACATCAACCCGCAGGCGAGTGCCACGACCGCGGGCCGCGCCGTGCCGCTGACGTTCCTCATCGCGGCGGTCGGCGTGCTCCTGGTCGCCTACTCCTTCGTCCGGCTGTGCCAGTACTTCCACCACTCAGGCTCGGTGTACGCGTTCGTCGGCGCGACGCTCGGGCCGCGGGCGGGGGTGGTCGCCGGCTGGGGGCTGCTTGGCACCTACACGTTCTACGCCGTGGTCACCTCGAGCGCGGCCGGCATCTTCGGCACCGCGTTCCTGCAGGAGGTCGGAATCTGGCCACATCCGCCGTCGTGGGCGCCGTGGGTCCTGGTCGCGGTGGCGCTGGCGCTGACGCTGCTGCTTGCGGTCATGCCGGCCAAGCGCGGCGGCCAGGTGCTGCTGTCGGTCGAGGGCACCACGGTCGCCCTGATCCTCATCGTCACCGCGGTGGTCCTGGTCAGGCTGCTGGCCGGGAACGCGCCCGGCCACGAGCACTTCACCTTGAGTGTGTTCCAGCCGACGCCGGGTACGGGCGTTTCGGCCATATTTCTTGGCGTCGTGTTCGGCTTCCTGTCCTTCGCCGGGTTCGAGGCGGCGGCCACCCTGGGCGAGGAAGCGCACCGGCCGACGCGGGACATCCCGCGCGCGATCTTCGGCGTCGCGGTGTTCGGCGGCGTCTACTTCGTGGTCGTTACCGCGGTCGAGATGATGGGCTTCGGCACGAGCAAGGCCGGCGTCACGGCGTTCACCAACTCGCCGTCGCTGCTTGGCGACCTGGGCTCGACCTACGTCGGGCACTGGGTCGGGGACGTGATCACGCTCGGCACCACGGTCAGCGCGTTCGGCTGCTGCCTGGCCTCCACCGTGGGGGCGGCGCGGCTGATGTACGCGCTGTCCAGGGACACGGCCGGGCCGCGCGGAGTGGGTGCGGCCTCCCCGCGCTGGGGCACCCCGGCCAACGCGACCATGGTGATCACCTCCATGTCGGCCCTGATCGTCATCATCTACGCGACGGCCTTCCACGCCACCGCCTTCGACAGCTTCCTGTGGTCCGGCACCATCGGCACGCTGATCCTCCTGGTCATCTACCTGATGGCCACGGTCGGCTGCACGATGCTCGTGTTCGTCCGCCGCAAGCTGCCGGTGCCGACATGGCAGATCGTGATCCCGATCGCTGGCTTCATCGTGCTCGGCTACACATTGTGGCGGAACGTTTACCCCTACCCGACGGGCGACGGCGCGTGGTTCCCCGTCGTCTCGGGCGTCTGGCTGGTGGTCGCCATCGTGGCGGTGATCTTCGCTCCCGGCACGGCCCGCAAGCTCGGGCTCGCGCTGGCCGCCCGCGAGGGCATCAAGGCCCCGGATGAAGACACCGCGGCCGAGGTACCCTCCCGGGTCGCGAGCGCCGGCGGCGAGGCCATCTGAGGCACGTGCCGGAACTGCTGGCCTGCGTGGCGGGGCAGCCGCTTGTCGATCACCACTGCCATGGCGTGCTGCGGCGGGACGCAGACGAGGCCACGCTGGAGTCGATGCTGACCGAGGGCTCAGGGTGGCCGGGCGGCTCGGTGTTCGACTCGCAGGCCGGGTTCATGTTCGGCCGGCTGTGCCCGCCCGTTCTCGGCCTGCCGCCCCACGCCGGGCTTGCCGACTACGCCGCGCGCCGGGCGGAGATCGGCCCGGCCGAGGTGAGCAAGCGCTTCCTGGCCGCGGCCGGGCTGGCCGCGGTGTGCCTCGACACCGGCTTCACGCCGGAGCCGCTGACCTCCCCGGCCGAGCTCGGCGGGCTGGCGGGCGCGACCGCGTATGAGATCGTCCGGCTGGAGCGGGTGGCCGAGGACGTCGCCGCGGACGGGATCGGCGCGGCCGGCTTCGCCGACGCGGTGCGCTCAGCGCTGGCCGCCCGCACCGCGCAGGCAGCGGAGGGCGGCGGGACTGGCGGGGCCAGCAGGACGGACGGGGCCAGCGGGACGGCTGGAGACGGCGGGACGGCCAGGGACGTGCGGGTCGTCGGGTTCAAGTCGATCGCGGCCTACCGGACCGGGCTGGACCTGCGCCCGGAGCGGCCGTCCGACGCCGGGGTGACGGCGGCCGCCGGGCGCTGGCTGGCCGCCCTGGCGGCGGAGCGCGGGGAGCCGCGGATCGCGGACGAGACGCTTCAGCGGTTCCTCATCTGGTGCGGGATCGACCTCGGGCTGCCTGTTCAGTTCCATGTCGGCTACGGCGACAGCGACGTCGACCTGCACCGCTGCAACCCGCTGCTGCTGACTCCGCTGCTGCGCGCGATCCAGCCGACCGGGGTCCCCGTCATGCTGCTGCACAACTACCCGTATCACCGCGAGGCCGGCTACCTGGCCCAGGTCTTCCCGCACGTGTACGTCGACGCGGGCCTGGCCACCCACAACCTGGGGGCCCGCTCCCCCGCACTGCTGGCCGAGGCGCTCGAGCTCGCGCCGTACGGCAAGTTCCTCTACTCATCGGACGCGTTCGGGCTGCCTGAGCTTTATTACCTGGGGGCGGCGCTGTTCCGCCGCGCGCTTTCCGATTTCCTCACCGCTGGGCTCGAGGAAGATATTTATACAGAACGGGCCGTGGTGCGCCTGACCGGCATGCTCTGCGCCGACAACGCCAAACGCGCCTACGGCCTCGGCGAGCCGATGTAGCTGAGCACCTCGCCGAGGAGCGGCTCGCCCGGCTTGCTCGCGTCGACCCAGCGGACTCGCGGGTCGCGGCGGAACCAGGACTCCTGGCGGCGGGCGAAGCGCCGGGTGGCCCTGACTGTCTCGTCCCTGGCCTGCTCAAGGGTCAGCTCGCCGTCCAGGTGGCGGAGCATCTGCTGGTAGCCGAGGGCGCGGCTGGCGGTCTTGCCGTCGCGCAGGCCGGCCGCCGCGAGCGCGCGCACCTCGGCCTCGAAGCCCGACCGCCACATCGCCTCCACGCGCGCGGCGATGCGGGCGTCGAGTTCGGGGCGGGGCAGGGTAAGGCCGATCTGGACAGCAGGGCGGGAATGTTCGTAGCCGGGCATGGTGGCGCTGAACGGACGGCCGGTGATCTCGATCACCTCGAGCGCGCGCACGATCCGGCGGCCGTTGCTGGCCAGGATCGCCGCGGCCGCGGCCGGGTCGAGCTCGGCCAGGCGGGCGTGCAGCGCGGCCGGGCCAAGCGCGGCAAGCTCGGACTCGAGGCGGGCGCGGGTACCACGGTCCGTTCGGGGAAAATCGAGATCGTCGAGAGCGGCACGGATGTACAGACCTGAGCCACCTACGAGCACCGGCACGCGGCCGCGGGCCGTGATCTTGTCGATGGCGGCGCGGGCCAGCTTCTGGTAGTCGGCCACGTTCGCGGTCCTGGTCACCGGCCAGATGTCGAGCAGGTGGTGCGTCACGCCGCGGCGCGCAGGTTCGGGTTCCTTGGCCGTGCCGATGTCCATGCCCCGGTACAGCTGCATGGAATCCGCGTTCACGATCTCACCGCGCAGCGTCTGGGCCAGGGCGATGGCCAGGGCGGACTTGCCGGTGGCGGTCGCCCCGACCACGGTGATGACGTGCGTGCCCATGCCTGTAAGTGTGCCCGGCGCCAGCTGGCGACCAGGTAGCTCACCTCGAAGGGCGCGCCGCGGTAGCGCAGCTGGGCGACGAGGGCCTGTTCACCGGCCGCGCCGGCCAGGACCTGCCAGGCGGGACGGCCGGCGATTTCCAGCCTGCGGTCGAGGCCGGGGTCGAGGTTCGCCAGGGCCCGCGAGTCGGCGGCGGCCAGCGCGCCTGCCACCTCGTTGTCATAGCGGTCGGCCTCGGGATCGACGGCGTGGGGGGCGGCCCTGGCCCGGCGGGCCGGCCCGTCGCCCATGGCCAGCAGCGCGACCCGCGGCGCGAGCGCGGCCAGCTTCTCCCCCAGCTTTAGGCACTCGGCGGGCGGCGCGCCGGCCCCGATCCCCCACCACGCGGCCCGCGGTACCTGATGCCCGGAAAGCAGCCACTTCCCGATTGTCAGGGAAAGCGGGAGGGCTTGCGGGCTCGGTGCGCCGTTGTCCTGGCCGAGCGTGAACGGGACGCCGTAGTCGCGCAGGCTGCCCTGAGCCCCGGGCGGGTACTCGGCGGCGTGCCTTGTCTTCGGGTCCGCTCCCGCGACGGCGATGAGGTCCGGGTGTTCGGCCAGGATGGCGGCGACGGCCTGGCGGCACGCCGCGCGCAGCCGCCCGAGTTGGGTGTCGGCGGCGCCGGGCACGCCGGTGGCCTCGTGAATCAGCAGCGGCGGATGCGGGCAGACGGCGGCCGCGATCAGCATGACGGCCGGGTGACGGTCACCGGTTCCTTGTCAGCTTCCTGCGGTAGGCGAGGCTCGCGAAGCCGGCCGCGATCGCGCCCCCGCCGAGCACCAGGAGCCCGACGTCCTGGAATCCGGCCGTTCCGCCGCCGCCGGTCTGCGGGGCGGTATTTGGGTACGAGGTGCTCGGCGACGGAGCGGGGCTTGGGGTGGGGCTCGCGCTCGAGGTGGCCGATGAACTCGCGGTCGTGGTGGCGGTCGCGGTCGTGGTGGCGGTCGCGGTCGTGGTGGCGGTCGCGGTCGTGGTGGCGCCTGCCGTGCTGCTCGCGGTAGACGTCGAGGTAGAGGTCGCGGTCGACGAGCCGGCCGAGCCCGAGAACACCGACGTAGTTGGGCTTCCCGTCGTAGTCGCGCTTCCCGAGGGCGAACAGGCCGAGAGCGCGACGACGACGAGCATGGTCATCAGCCCGAAGGCGACGATGGACCGGTCCGCGCTGCGTGCCGTGCGCCCGATGGCTGTCCGCGCCCGCATGAAACCTCCTGAAGTGCCCGCAATGACCACCATTTCCCAATCGCCGTCGGGAGAAACCGGCCCCGGAAGGGAAACGCGTGGCATGCCAGGCCTTTGGGCGGGCGTGCGAAAGGGGTTCTACGCCCCTTTGGCGCCCGGTGGCCATAACACGAAGGACTATGGACTGCGCAATCCCTCAATGGCGCGGTCACCATAGGAACATTACGCTACTAAGCAGGACAACCCGGACGGAGGGGGCGCGCATTGCGGAACGCGAGGTGGCCGCGCGTCGCCGGGTTCCGCGTGGTCGAGTCGTGGCCGGAAGCCGGATATGGGCAGCCGCCCAGGCCGGTAAGCGTGTGGGCCAGGACGGCGGGCTTCGCCAGCGTCATTTTCATCGTCGGCGGGATCATCGCCGTCGGCGTCGCGCTCCTGTCCCAGTTGCACGCGCCGCAGCCGACCAAGACGGCGGCCGGTACCATCGGCTCGGCCGGGCGCGAGCCTTCGCTTCGGCGCTCGCTCCCGGTGGCGGTTGAGATCCCGGCCATCGGCGTGGACTCCAGGCTGCTGCGGCTCGGGCTCAACGCCGACGGCACGATCGCGGTACCCTCACTGGTCTCCAGCGCGAACGAGGCCGCGTGGTACAAATACTCGGCGACCCCTGGCCAGATCGGCACGTCCGTCATCGAAGGCCACGTCGACAGTTATCTGGGACCAGCGGTTTTCTTCCGCCTCGGGGCGCTGCGTCCCGGAGACACCATCGACGTGACGCTCGCCGACGGGACCACGGCCATTTTCCGCGTCACCGGGGTGCGTCAGTACCTCAAATCCGAATTTCCGGCAAGAGCCATTTACGGGACGACCGACTATGCTGCCCTCCGGCTGATAACATGCGGCGGCGTTTTCGATTATTCCACCGGGCATTACCTAAGTTCCACTGTTGTATTCGCGTCTTTGATCTCATCACGGCCGGCCGGCGCCGCCTAACTTCGGGCATGATCGCAGTAGTAGTCGCTACCGCGAGGAGGGAGGCGGCGATGGCGCCGCGGGTGAGCAGTGAGCTGTTGCTGGTAGGAAGCCTGCCGGCGGACTCGGCCGAATCGGCGCTGCGGGCCGGGGCCGGGTTGTTCGGCGACCTGGTGTTCGCGCTGCCTGACGGGGAGACGGGGGCGAGGGCGGCCTGGGTCGGTTACGAGCGAGAGCACCTCGTCCGGCCGAATCCCGGCGTGGTGGTGGTGCAGGAGACCGAGTCGCCGACCGGGATCCCGCGGCATGCGTACGAGACCCCCGTGTTCGGCATCCGCCCCGGCGTCACCGAACTGCACTGGGATTCGTGGCCGCGGATCGACGACGCGATCGCGGGATACCGGGTGTTCAGCGCGCTGCGCACGGAGGGACTCATCCCCGCGGGCCTGCGCTTCCAGGTCGGTCTGCCCTTCCCGTCCAGCGCGCTGAACGCCTTCAAGGCCGACTTCGCCGCCGACCACCCGGTCGCGGAGCGGGCGTTCGAGGATCTGGTCGCCCGCGAGCTTGGACGGCTGACCGCGGCCATCCCGCCGGGCGAGCTGGCGATCCAGTGGGACCTGGCCTACGAGACGCAGGACTTGGAGGGCGTGCTCGCGTGGACCGCGGAAGGCGCGTGGGAGCGCTTCGCCGGGCCGATCACCCGGCTGACCCGGCTGATCCCTGAGGAGGTCCTGGTTGGCTACCACCTGTGCTACGGGACGTTCCCTGAGTGGCCGATGTACGAGGCACGCGACATGGGGCTGCTGGTGCGGATGGCGAACTTCGCGGTCGCGAACTCCGGGCGCACGGTGGACTGGCTGCACCTGGCCGGCCCGAAGTACCTGCGCAGCGAGGACCGCAGCTTCTTCAGGCCGCTGGTCGACCTGGAGCCAGGCGACGCCCGCGTCTTCCTCGGCATCGTGCTGCCGGTCGACGGGGCCGCCGGGCTGCGGCGCAGGCAGGCCACCGCATCGCGTTACCTGCCTGATTTCGGCGTGGCCATGTACTGCGGGTTCGGCCGCCAGCGCGGCGCCGACGGCACCGAGACCATGCGGGAACACGCGCGCGTCGTCCGCGAAGTCAGGGGCAGGCCAGCATGAACCCCACCGCATTGCTCGTCATGGACGTGCAACAGGGCATTGTCGACCGCTTCGCCGAAGACGAGAGTTACCTGCCGCGGCTGGCGACCGCGGTGGAAGCGGCCCGGGGTGCGGGCATCCCGGTCATCTACGTGACCGTCGCGTTCCGGGGCGGATACCCCGAGGTCAGCCAGCGCAACAAGAGCTTCGCGGCCATCTCGGGAACCGGCCGGTTCACCGAGGAGGATCCCGGCCGGGCCATCCATCCCGCCGTCGCGCCGGCCTCCGGCGATGTGATCGTCAACCCTGCGCCAGGCCGCCGACCTGGACTACCGGCTTACCGTGCTGGCCGACGGATGCCTCGACTCCGACGCCGAGGTGCACCGGGTCCTGCTGGAGAAGGTGTTTCCCCGCCAGGCCGACGTGGTGCGCGTCGCCGAGTGGACCGCAAGCCTGACTGGGACTACGACTGGCTGACGTTGACCATCCACGGGATGCCGAACCGGTCGGTGCACATGCCGAACTCGTCGCCCCACGCCTGCTTCTCCAAGGGCATGGTGACGGTGCCGTCGGCGGACAGCTTGTCCCAGTAACCGTGCAAGGCATCGTCGTCGTCCCCGCTGATGCTGGCCGAGAACCCGGCCGGGGACTGGTACTGCATTTCGCTGGTAATGTCGGCCGCCATGATCGTGTAACCGGCGTCGGTGTCGAGCTGCCCGTGCATGATCCGCTCGGCGTCGGGCGAATCCTTGGCGCCCAAGTCGGCGAATGTCGTGAGGTTGAGGTTGCCGCCGAACA
>Ga0335075_10019257_pt1 | contig 10095 bp, 10 predicted proteins | sample Lox_Sample_24_FD_206723 | JGI IMG/M metagenome (GOLD analysis project Ga0335075, IMG submission 206723) | Soil microbial communities from Loxahatchee National Wildlife Refuge, Florida, United States - Lox_Sample_2.4 | ecosystem: Environmental > Terrestrial > Soil > Wetlands | place: USA...
GCTGGCCGCCGCGCTGCCTCCGGCCGCCGCCGCGAGCCGGGCCAACGCGGCCGCGGCGCTGACCGTCACCCGCCTGGGACCGGCGTCTTCCCCGTCCCGGGCCGAACTCGACGCGTTCCTCGCCGAGGGCGGGGCCGGGCGGTTGCGGTCTACGCCTTGATCGTGAGCACGATGGTGATAACTAGCCCGCCTGGGTCCACGGTCAGGTGGGTGTCGAGCGAGATCAGGCTCTTCACCGTCACCGTGATCGACACAAACGAGCCGGACGACGGCAGCGATCCGGTGGACGGCGAGACGGTGACCTTAGCCGTCGGGCTGTGAATCGTGAATTTGACCGGGCCGCCCTCAGCGGTCAGCAGGAACGTCCCGCTGGCCGCCGCGCCCTTGGTCGCGATCAGTACCAGCCTGGTCGGATCGGCCTCCAGCGTGCCCGTGGCGGGCGGTGGCGAGGATGACGGCGAAGGCGACGGCGAAGGTGATGACGACGACGGTGACGGTGACGGTGAGGGCGACTTCGACGGCGACTTGGACGACGATGACCGCGCCGACGCGGACGACCTGGCCGCATCCGGCGACGAGTCCGGGCTTGCGCTAGGCCCGGGCGAGGAGGACGCCGACGCGCCAGGGGTCGGCCCTGGCTTGCCGCCCGGCGATGATCGTGCTCCCGGCGGGCCCGCGCCGGACGAGGTTCCGACGCTGCCGCCGCCGAGCGCGACGGTTGAGGCATGGGCCCGGTGGTCGCCGACGCCCCCGATCAGCGCCGCGGTGATCCCGGCCGCCGCCACCGCCGCGGCCGCTGCCGCCACCGCGGTCGCGGCACGGGGGTGCCGCTGGACTCCGTGCCACCAGCGAGGCCCGGGCGAGATGACCGGCTGGGGGAAGCCCTTCCGGTCGAACGGGCCCGCGCGGCGCGACACGCTCGCCAGGTGGGCACGCCCGCTGGGCGTGACATCGGTACACGTCTGCATGACCTGTTCGCGTAGCCCGGCAGGCGGCGTGAGCTCAGGCATCGTCTCGTCGGGCGTCTGCCGCCCGGCGCGCGTGGCGGCCTCGCCCGCGAGTTCGGCCGGACCGAGCTGGCGCAGGCATTCGTTCCGCGCTACCGCGTACAGCCAGCAGCGGAGCCGGTCCGGGTGGCGGAGCCCGGTGAGACTTGAGGCGGCGACGACGAAGGTATCCGCCACCGCCCCGGCTGCGTCCGCTGGCGGGTGCGGGCCGGGCAGCATGAACCGGCAGTACGTGTACAGCGGCGCTGCGTAGCGATCGTACGCTTCGCCCAGTCCGTCTGGATCACCCGCAATGATGGCCGCGACCAGCGCACGGTCCTGCATGCGCCTAACCGTAGTTGGCAGGCGTATTCACCCGAGCGGGAACGGTATAACCGGATAGCGGAGAAACGGACAAGAGATAGTTACGAGGACGCAGACGTAGGCCGCCCGGGAGCGCCGTAAGAGCCGGGAGCACTCGAAGCAGCGGAAGCACTGGCGGCCTCGGGCCCCTGGCGAGCCCCGGCGTCATCCGGGCCCAGGCGGTCGGTGTCGGGCTGGGGCGGGGGCTGGAACGGGATCCAGACCTGCACGCTGGTGCCGATCCCGACCGCGGAGCGCAGCATCGCGTGGCCGCCGTGTGCCGCGGCGATGGCCTGCACGATGGATAGGCCGAGGCCGCTGCCGTGCCCGTCGCCGTTGTGGCCGTCGCCATGGTGGCCGTCGCCGTTGTGCCCGCCGCCATTGTGCCCGCGGTAGAAGCGGTCGAACGCGCGCGCTGCCGCCTCCTCACTCATGCCCTGACCCGCATCGGTCACCTCAAACAGGGCGCCCTGCCCGGCCCGGGCGAGCCGGACCGCGACCGGGGTCTTCGGCGAGGTGTGCTCGCGGACGTTGCCGAGCAGGTTGGCCAGCACCTGTCTGATCCGCGGCTCGTCGGCGACCACGACCAGCCGGGGTGGCGTAGTGGCACTGACCGGCCTGCCTGGCTCGACCGCCTTCGCGTCGGCGACCGCGTCCCTGACCAGCTCGGCCACGTCGGTCTCGGTCAGGTCGAGGGAGGAGTTGCGGTCAAGACGGGCCAGTTCGAGCAGCTCGGCGACCAGGCTGGACATCCGGTCCGCCTCCTGCTCGATGCGGCGCATGGCGTTCGGCAGCCGGTCTGGGCCCAGGGCGCCCTGCCGGTAGAGCTCGGCGTAACCGCGGATGGTGGTCAGCGGAGTTCGCAGCTCGTGCGAGGCGTCCGCGGCGAACTGGCGGACCTTCTGCTCCGACGCCCACCGGTCACCGAACGCCTGCTGGATCCGGTCCAGCATGGTGTTGATGGCCCCGGCCAGCCGTCCGGCCTCGGCGTGGTCGCCGGGATCGGGCATCCGGGCGGTCAGGTCGCCCCGGCTGGTGATCATGTCGGCGGTGCTCGCCATCCGGTCAAGCGGCGCGAGGCCGCGGCCGATCAGCCAGCGCCCGCCCACCGCGAGCAGGGCAATCAGGACCGCCCCTGTGATCAGCTCGGCCAGGACCAGGCCGCGGACCTGGCTGCCGACCGCGCTGTCCGGCCGCGCGATGACCAGGATGCCGGACCGCGCCGGTACTACGCCGTTGCTGTGCGCCGCCTCCTTTTCGCTGACCGGCCGCCAGATCGCGGTCAGCGCCGGCTGGCCAGGCTGCGCCCAGCTGAACAGCTGGCCCGCGGGATACTGCGCCCTGAAGGCCAGCAATCCCTCCGCGGCCACGTCGTCGACCAGTGCCTCAAGTGCCGATGTGACGCCGGCCGACGGCGAAGACACCACGGTCATCGACGACCCGTCGTCGTAGATGACCGCGTAGCCGCCCTGCAGGCCGGGGATGGCGCTCAGCTTGACCCGGGTGGTCAGGACAAGCTCGGAGTTGAACTGATCCCGCTCGGAGCTCCCGAGGACCACCGTGGTGACCACGCCCATCACGATGAGGAACAGGGCGGTGATGGCGATGAGCCCGGCCAGCAACCGCGACCGCAGCGAAAGCCTGCCGCGCCCGGTTGGCCGCCGGGTAAGCCTCATCTGACCGCGCGTTCGGCTTCCGGCGGCAGCCGCAGGCTGTAACCGACGCCGCGCTGGGTGTGGATCAGCGGCGGGCCCAGCGGGTCGAGCTTGCGCCGCAGGTAGCTCACGTAGGTCTCGACAACCTGTGACTGGCCGGCGAACTCCCAGCCCCACACGTTCTCGAGCAGCTGCTGCCGGGTGAGCATCCGCCCCTGGTTCCGCATCAGGTAGGCGAGCAGCCTGAACTCAGTCGGCGACAGCTCCACTGGTATTCCGCCGCGGCGTACGATCCAGTGTTCCTCATCCAGCTCCAGGTCGCCGACCTGCAGCAGAGCGCCGCCGTCCGCCTGGGCGCCGTCGCTTTCCGGCGCGCGGGTGGAGCGGCGCAGCACCGCCCTGACCCGCGCCACCAGCGCCTCGACCGAGAACGGTTTGGTGACGTAATCGTCGCCGCCGAGCGTGAGCCCGCGAATCGTGTCAGAGGTGGTATCCCGCGCGGTCAAGAAGATGACAGGGACGTCGTTGCCGTCCGAGCGCAGCGTACGGCAGACCTCGAAGCCGTCCATGTCGGGCAGCATGACGTCGAGGATCATCAGGTCCGGCTCGTAGGCCTCCGCTTGGTGCAGAGCGTCCTTGCCGGTGGCGCTCACCGCCACGGCGCAGCCGTGGAACTTGAGGGCCACCTCAACGAGCTCGCGGATGTTCGGCTCGTCGTCCACGACGAGCACCTTGGGGATACGGTCACCGTCTGCCATGTCGTCTCACGTTTCATTGTCAAGCATAAAAGCAGAATAGAAGTGAACAGCGTGCCGCGGCGCGCCCACCGCCCATGTGCGCGCCGCGGGCAGCTGCCCCCCGGCTAGTTCACCGATGTGCCTGATGGCCCGGATACCGAAGTTGACGAACCGGAACCCGAACCCCTGATGACTATCAGCCGGGCGTCCTTGGCCCCATTGATGACGGGGCCGCCTGCGAACACGGTCTGGTTGCTCGCAAGCGCGCTGACCGAGGTCTTGGCGCCGTTCTGCCTGACCACGGTGTCGCCCACGATCAGCCAGGTCCAGATGGTGCCGTCCGGCGCGCGGACCACGACGTCGCTGCCGCTCACCGACTGGATCGTGCCGCGCTCGAAGGCGAGGGTGTGGTAGCCGGTGCTGTTGTGGAAGGTGAATTCGCCGTCCACGCCCCCGAGTGCGCGCAGCCGTGCCAGTGCCGCCCTGATGCGCGGCGCGGGCACCGTCGATGAGGTGCTGCTCGCGGTGTTCAGCGCGGCGTTCAGCCTCGCGCCCTCGGCCTGGCTCGACCGTGAAGCCCCAGAACCGGCCGAACCGGCCGAACCGGCCGAACCGGCCGAACCGGCCGAGACGGCTGCGGCCGGGCTCGAGCCGCCGGAGGGGGCCACGGCCGGATTCGAGCCGCCCGAGACGGCCAGGGCGATCCCGCCGCCGGCGAGGAAGCCGACCAGGGTGACGCCGGTCCCCCAGCGGATCATGCGCCCGCGGCGGTCTCGCGCCGGAGCGTGCTGTGCGTTCGGATCGGGCAGACCCGCCGCGTCGGGCCGGGCCGGGCCGGGCCCGGCCGGGCCAGCGGGGCCGGGCTCGGCCGGGCCGCCGGGCCTGCCGTACATGTTGCTCATGCCAGCCAGGGTGGGTCCCTGGCCTTGGACATCGCCCGGTCCAGGTTGAACGCATCCTGGGAGTGGCCCGCGAGTTTGCTGTCGGTCGGCCGAACGCCACCGGGGAACGCTCATGATTCTCCCGGTTTCCTGGGCTATCCCGGTCAACTCGGGCAATTGAATTCCGGCGGCAACGGTTGTTGTGAATCGCGGACAATGTGCCACACTGGTGGCTGTCGATCAGCGGCTGAAGGGGTTACCCATGGCGGCTCAGATCCCTCAGGCGCCCACCAGGGGAAACGTCAGCAGGCCCGCCCCGGCCGGTATATACGACTACATGCTGCGCGGAGAGAATCACTCTCCTTCCGATGCCCGGGCGGCCGAGCAGATACTCAGCGCGGTACCCGAGATCAAGGATTGCGCCTGGTCTAACCGCGGCTTCCACCAGCGCGCCGCGAAGTGGATCGCCGAGCGCGGCGTGCGGCAGTTCTTGGACATAGGCTCCGGCCTGCCGACGGTGGGTAACACGCACGAGGTCGTGCAGAAGGTGATGCCAGGCGCCCGGGTCGTCTACGTCGACAACGACCCGACTGTGGCCAAGCAGGGCGGCGAGTTGCTTGCCGCGGACGAGTCGACCCTCCTCATCTGCGCCGACCTGCGCGAGCCTGCATCGATCCTGAATCACCCCGGCGTCGCCGAGATCGTCGACTTCCGCGAGCCGACCGGGCTGCTGCTGACCGCGGTCATGATGTTCGTGTCCGACAGCGCTGACCCCTGGGGCCTGGTCACGCGGTACGTCGACGCCCTCGCTCCTGGCAGCTACCTGGCGCTGTCGCACATCACCGACGACTACAAGCCGCCGGTGACGACCGAGCGGTTCCGCGCCGTGTTCGACAATGCCACCGAGCAGTTGTATTTCAGGCCCCGGGCCGGGATAGCCCGGTTCTTCGACGGCCTGGATATAGTCCCGCCCTACCCCGGCGCGAAGCCGGACATCTGCTACACGGGTGTCTGGGGCGCGGAGGACCCGGTGCTCGCGGACAGCGAGGGTGCCCGCTGGCTGTATTGCGGCGTGGCCAGAAAGCCGTGACCCCGGAGACGGGGCCTGCGGCCAAGCCGACAGTCTCCGAACTGGGCATCGACCTTGCGCCGCTGGCCTGGCGGCGCTCCGGTTGCGGCGACGGCGCGATTGAGGTCGCTTTCGCCTACCCCGCCCCCGCGGGCCGAACCCAGGGCGGAACCGTCGGCGTGCGCGGAACCGTCGGCGTGCGCGGAACCGCCGGCGTGCCTGGCCCGTGGATCTTGCTGCGAGTGACGGGCGACCCCGACCGGCGGGTGCTGGTGTTCGACCGGCACGAGTGGGAGTGCTTCCTCGATGGCGCCCGCAACGGTGAGTTCGACGACGCCGCGGCCGCCGGCTAACTACTAGCTTTGCGAATCGCAATTTGGGTATCGTCCTGGGCAGACGGGATGCCTGTCAGGGAGGGGAGTCCGGTAATGAGCGATGACTGCTACGGCGCCACCATCTCAAAGCGCCGGCTTGCCCGTCGGCTGACCGCGGCGCGACTTCGGACCGGTTATACCGCCAACCACGCCTGCGACATCCTGAACTGGGGACGTGGCAAGGTTGGCCGTTTCGAGGCGAACCAGTGGAAGCGCCCGGAAATGAGCGACATCAGAGACCTCATCAGGATCTACGCAATCGACGGTGAGGAGAAGGAAGAAGTCGAGGCGCTCGCCATCAGGTCCCGGGCCCGGCCCTGGTGGAGGGAGTATCCCGAGATCTTCGACAGCGAGTTTGCCGGCTACGAGAACGACGCCACGACGATCCGGGTGTTCATGCCGCTCGTGCTGCCCGGCCTGCTGCAGACTCCCGCCTACACCGAGGCGCTGATGCGGGCCGGCCCGCGTCCTCCCGCCTACCGGCGCAAGGCGGTGGAGTCCCGGCTGCGCAGGCAGGAGATCCTGGACCGCAAGGACGGGACCGCGCCGATGGTCAGCGCCGTGATCACCGAGGCGTCGTTGTTGTACCGGTGGGGGATGCGGGAGGATCGCCGGGAGCAGATCGAGCACCTGGTCGTGCTGAGCGGCCGCCGCAACGTGCAGCTGCATATCCAGCGATTCGAGGACGGGCCGCCGACCGGGATCGTCTCCATGGTCAACATCTTCGGTTTCCGCGATGACGAGCCCAGCCTGGTGTTCGTCGAGACCGATTACTCGGTTGAGGAGGTGAGCAAGCCGGAATCAGTGCAGGGGTACATCGAATCGTTCGAGCGGGCGCGCGATGCCGCGCTTGAGCCCGCGGACACACTCGGCTACCTCGAGCACCTGGCCAAGCGAATGGAGTAGGAATGACCGACCTGTCTGGTGCGATCTGGCGGAAGGCGCGCCGCAGCGCGCACAATGGCGGCTGCGTGGAGATCGCGGCCAATCTTCCCGGGGTGACCGCGATCAGGGACAGCAAGCGGCCCGAAGACGGCGCCCACGTTATCGGCCGGGACTCGTTCTCCGACTTCCTGGCCGAGGCGAAGGCGGGCCGTTACGACCCGGAGTAGCCGAGGGACCCGTTTCTGGGAACTTCGCGGAACTTAGGGGAACCGAGCGTCCGATAAGTCCGATGTGGTACGCCTGTTGTTAACTGAGGCTGAACTTATGGCGGCAACAATATTGCGAAGCGGGTCAACCGAGTCATAATCTGTGTTTCACAGATTATGATTGGAATTGTTAACATCGGATGACGAATTGCTGCCGACGGGAACTGTCCCGCCTGCGGGCTTAGGACGGCAACGGGACGGCAGTGCCGACGGCTCTGAGTGTGACGTAGGGCATCGGCAGTTGGAGGGGGCTGTCACGTGGGAACGTGCCACGCGTGGCCGCTTCCGGCCGACGCGACGTGTGCGACAGTGGCACGTCAGGTGTTCCGGGACGCGGTCTCGGGGGTCGGGCTCGAGCCCGACCTCCTCGAGGACTGCATCCTGATGGCCAGCGAACTCGCGGCCAACACCTTGCACGTGCAGGCGGTGGCCGAGGCCGGCGGAGGGGGGGATCGACTCGCGTCCGCAACCACGGATGCGGAGGGTGAGCCGATAACTTCCGCCGGCCCGGTCCCACACATCCCCCGAGCCTTGGAGGCCCAAGCCTCGGAAGCCCGAGCTTTGGAGGCCCGGGCCTCGGAAGCCCTGCGAAGGCCGGCGCGTCCGCAGCTCCAGGAAATCCAAGCCCCGCAGGCCAGCCGGGGCACCGGTCAATGCCGCGCTCGCGGGACCGCCCCAACCTCCCGGCGCCGGCCAGCCCACCGGGCGTCCCGCGTCCCCGGGGACCGGCCGCCCGCGCCGCCCGCGCGGGCGCCCCAGGCCGAGCTGTGGTTGTACCTGCGCGGCCTCGACGACCGTCGGGAACTGGTCTGCAAGGTCTTCGACTGCCTCCGCGGCTGGCGGCACGGCGCCCCGGTCATCAGCGTGCCGGCCGAGGCCGAAACCGGCCGCGGACTGCAGATCGTGCAGGAGTTGTCCCGCGGCCGGTGGGGGCATCACCCCACCCGGGCCCGGCTCGGCCCCAGGGGACTTCGCGGCAAGGCCGTCTGGTTCGCGGTGCCCGCTCCGCTCGCCCGGGTCAGGCCGCTTGACGCTACCGGCCTGCGCGCGTACACGCTTTCTGTCGACGTCACCGCGACCCCCGCCTACAGACGGCTGAGCGCGCGCCAGGCCGCCGGAGAACTCCAGGCCATGCTGGGCGAACGCGGATTCGGCGGCGGGCTGGTGCGCGAAGACCGGCCCGCCCGCGACCTGTCGATCCTGTCCGTCCGACGCGGCCTGACCCTGTGGTGCGAGGCGGGCGTGGTGTCGCTGACCACCCCTTGGGGGTCCAGCCAGCAGTGGAATTACTCCGACCTGGTGGAGGCGGCCGAGCAGACCGTGCGGCGGAACGAGGAACTGGACCTGCCGTAGTGTCTCAGCACGCCACGCTAACGAGCGGGCACTCTAACGAGCGGACACTCTAACGAGCGGACACCGGGGCCGGCCAAGCTGGACGCGGTCACCGGCTCATGGCCTCGGCTACCCGCCGGTAGGTGGCGAGCGTCAGCTCCCAGAAGCCGTCCACGTCGATAGACATCCCCATCCGGGCGTTGCCGCCCAGCCCAGAACCGTCCGCGTCGACGCCAGGCGCCTCGAAGTCGGTCACGGTCATCCCGGCGGTAAGCTGGCCGGCCGTCTCCACTTGCACCCGCGCCGGGACCAGGCCAAACAGGTCCGGCTGGGCGACCCAGGCCACCGCGCACACGTCATGCACCGGCGGGCCCGAGGGTCCGCTGACCGACTTGTACTGGGCCAGGGCGGGCAGCACCAACTCGGTGCCGAACGGCCCAAGGTCACGCATCCGTCCCTGCACCGCCGCGCTGGCGCCGGTCCGCAAGGTCACGTCCAGCCCCAGCATGACCACAATCCAGCCGGCCCGGAACACCGCCGCCGCCGCCTCAGGGTCGGCCCAGATGTTGTACTCGGCGGCCGGGGTGACGTTGCCGCGGCCCGCCGACCCGCCCATGATCACGAACTCCCTGACCCAGTCCGCGAGCCGTGGCTCGCGCTTGACCGCCAGCGCGATATTGGTCAGCGGCCCGGTCGCCACCAGCGTGATCTCGCCCCGGTTGGCGCTAACCGTATCGACGATGTAGTCGATCGCGTGCCCGGCGGCCGGCGACGCCGACGGCGTCGGCAGAACCGCCCCGCCCAGGCCCGACTCGCCGTGCACCGCGCGCGCGTCGAACGCCGGGCGCAGCAAAGGCCCGGCGCACCCAGCCGTCACCGGCGTCTTGGCCGCGCCGATGAACTCGCACACGGCCAGCGCGTTCTCCGTGGTCCTGGCCAGCCCGGCGTTGCCCGCCACCGTGGTAATGCCGAGCAGGTCGATGCCGGGATGGCCGTGCGCGAACGCGATCGCGAGCGCGTCGTCGATCCCCGGATCACAGTCCAGGATGATTCTGGTCGGCACGGACCGAACCCCCAATCTCTGTGGTACTTCTCAAGAAGGTACCGAACGGACCTTGGTGCGTGCCCAGTGACCTGCGTGCGGCCCATGTGTAGCCTGCTGTCATGCATATCCCGCCCATCCCGGCCCTCGAAGACGCCGACCCGGAGATCGCCGCGCTCATCCAGGCCGAGGCCCGCAGGCAGCACGACAAGGCCCGGCTGATCCCGTCGGAGAACTACGTCTCGGTGGCAGTGCTCGAGGCGTCGGGCAGCGTGCTGACCAACAAGTACTCAGAGGGTTACCCCGGCCGTCGCTACTACGAGGGCCAGCAGTTCATCGACCCGCTTGAGACGCTGGCCAGGGACCGGGCCAAGGCGCTGTTCGGCGTGGACCACGCCAACGTGCAGCCGTACTCGGGCTCGCCCGCCAACCTCGCGGTCTACCTCGCGTTCGCCCAGCCGGGCGACACGATCATGGGCATGTCGCTGCCCATGGGCGGGCACCT
>Ga0335075_10019259_pt1 | contig 10094 bp, 10 predicted proteins | sample Lox_Sample_24_FD_206723 | JGI IMG/M metagenome (GOLD analysis project Ga0335075, IMG submission 206723) | Soil microbial communities from Loxahatchee National Wildlife Refuge, Florida, United States - Lox_Sample_2.4 | ecosystem: Environmental > Terrestrial > Soil > Wetlands | place: USA...
CGGGCCGCCGGGAGATGGGGTAACGGTCTATTTCCGGGCCGAGCACATGGCGTACGCGCACGGGGCAGTAGTGGCGGAGGTGGAGGTGGATGCGGCGCTCGGCGCGGTGCGGCCGGTGCGGCTCTGGATTTCCTACGATGTGGGCACGGTGATCAACCCCGAGGTCGTGGGACGGCAGATCGAGGGCGGAGCGGCGCAGGCGATCGGCGGCGCGCTCTTCGAGGAGTTCGTCTATGACCGCGAAGGGCAGCTCCTGAGCGGGTCGCTCGCCGACTATCTGCTGCCGGCGACCGATTGCGTTCCGGAAATCCGCCACCGGGACCTCGGGCTTTCGCCCTCCCCGCTCAATCCGCTCGGGGTAAAGGGCGCGGGCGAGGCGGGGATCGTGGGGGTGGGTGCGGCGCTCGCCAATGCGGTCGCCGATGCGCTGGGGCGGGTGGAGGCGGTGGACCGGCTGCCGATGACGCCCGAGCGCGTTTGGGGCTGGGCGCGCGGGGCATGAAGCCGGCTTCGTTCGAATACTACGATCCCGAGACGATAGAGGAAGCGCTTGCGCTGCTCGGGCGGTTCGGCGATGGGGCGAAGATTTTGGCGGGCGGACAGACGCTCGGGCCGCTGATGAACATGCGGCTGGCCGCACCCGGCGTGCTGATCGACATCAATCGCGTGGGCGCGCTCGATTATCGGCGGGGCGATGGGGGCGCGCTTGCGTTGGGCGCGCTCACGCGCGAGAGCGCGCTCGAGGACGATGGGGCGCTGGCGAAGATGCAGCCGCTGGTCGCGGAGACCATTCCGTTCATTGCGCACCGTGCGATCCGGAATCGCGGGACGGTGGGCGGGAGCCTTGCGCATGCGGACCCGGCGGCGGAGTGGCCGGCACTGGCGACGCTTTTGGAGGCGGCGCTGGTGGTGCGGAGCGAAGCGCGGCCGGCGCGGGTTGTTGCGCCGGAGGCGTTCTTCATTTCGCATCTCACGACGGCGCTGGCGCCGGACGAGATGCTTTGCGAGATCCGGCTGCCGGCGTGGCCGGCGGGCGCGGGGCACGCGATGATCGAGTTCAGCCGCCGGCACGGGGATTTCGCGCTGGCGGGAGCGATGGCGCGCCTGATGCGCGATGCGAAGGGCAGGCTCAGCGAGCCGCGGCTGGTTCTATTCGGGATCGGCGGGCGGGCGATGCGAGCGCGAGAGGCGGAGGCAATGCTGGCGGGCGAGCGGCCTGCCAAGGCGCTGTTCGCGGAGGCTGCGGCGACGGCCGCGGGTGCGACCGATCCGTACGATGATTTGCATGCCTCGGCTTCGTTTCGGCGCCATCTGGCGGAAGTGCTGAGCGCGCGCGTGCTTGCGCTGGCGCTGAAGCGCGCCGATGGAGAGGAATCCGATGGCTGAATCGGGGAGCGGGGTGCGGCGGGTTCGCATGACGGTGAATGGCGCGGCGTACGAGCGGGAGGTCGAGCCGCGGCTGCTGCTCGCCGATTTCCTGCGCCACGAGCTTGGGCTGACGGGCACGCATGTCGGCTGCGAGCATGGCGTGTGCGGTGCGTGCACAGTGGCGCTCGACGGCGTGCCCGTGCGGTCCTGTTTGATGTTTGCGGTGCAGGCGGGCGGGCATCGGATCGAGACGGTCGAGGGCATGGCGGAAGGCGAGACGCTGCATCCGCTGCAGATGGCGTTCTGGGAGCTGGGCGGGCTGCAATGCGGGTTCTGCACGCCCGGATTCCTGATCACGGCGCGGGAGTTCCTGGCGCGGAACCCGGATCCTACGGAAGAGGTGGTGCGCGAGGCGCTCTCTGGCAATCTCTGCCGGTGCACGGGCTATCAGAGCATCGTTGCGGCGGTGCTCGAGGCCGCGCGGCGGATGCGGCAGGGCGCGCCTATGCCTTAGGAATGAGAGGGTTTTCTTTGTCGTGATCAGCTGTAAGGGGGCGTCGCGTGAGTACGCCGGAAATTCGCAAGATATTGGAGGACATGGGGAGGGCGGCTCTAGCTTGGAGTAGCATCGAAACGCTTTGGTACCTTGCCTTTGCGACTCTTCTCCCTCAACTGCCTCAGGAGACCAGGAAAGCAATATTTTTTTATCTCCATACATTCGCATCTCGTAGGCAGCTGACAATTGAGGTTGCTTCGAGCCTTCTGCCGCAAAAGAGCCCAGAAAGAACAAAAATGGGGCAACTGAATGCAAGAACGGACGATTTAGCTAGCACGCGAAATTCAATCATACATGGCGAATTTGGCTTCACCTACAATTCGGAACGGGACGCAGCGTCGATCTTATTCTCTCGTGGCGACGATCCGAAAAAGCCTAACAAACTGGCTGGGAAAGATCTTGCTTTAGAACTATCTAGATTTTGCGCAGACGCTGCTGGTCTCGCAGACGAGATCGAGGAGTTTATCGAGGGTCCGCTTTCGTCTCGTATTCCGGCGGCACAGAGATTCTTAGCGAATCGCTCAAAGCTTCGCGTACGACGCCTGCTACAGGAAACTCCAGAGTCAGTCGCGCAGCTTCAAGCCATTCTGGCCTTTCTTCGGCGAACCTGACCCCTTTCATGATATCCTGATCACTGAGGTGAATTTCCGGCCGCTTGTCAGGCGACTCTAGCTGTCGGATTGCGGAATATTGTTGGGATCCAGTGGGCCTCGCTATAGTAGAGTGTGGCTATCGGTTCGGGCGCCTGAGGGTCATTGTCGGGGGAGGGAGGTGGGTCATGCTCCGGGTCCATCCGAATGCCCGCACCACGCCCGTGGCACGAGCCGAAATTGCCCATTCTACCGAGCAGGGCGGCGTCGCGGTGCCCGCGTGTGCGCCGGGAAATCTGTGCCGGCGGGCCGGGCGCAGGGCGTCCCGGGATTGACCCGGTTTCGAGCGTGGTTAGCGTGGCGCGCTTAGCGAGCCCGGGAGGGATACCTTCAGACGCGCACCGGTGATTTTTTCGATAGCCATCTTCGGCAGGACGTCCTCGACGACCGCGACGTACTGTTCCAAGAGCGCCATGACGTGGTCCAAGGGGCCGCGGTCGATATCGAACCACAGGGACGGCAGGTACCTCACGACGATGCTTAGGCCATATAAGATCATGAAATGAATCAGGAACATGTCGTCGATTCCCCACACGGGCAGAACGAGGCTACTTCCGGTGTTCGAAGACTCGTATATGGGTAGGTACTGGTGCCAGTAATTGGCGGCGGGGTGGTTGAACTCGCCGGTGTAGAGCGTCTCCTGGCTAGGTTCGTCCACGTGCTGTTGCCAGTTGGTTATTGGCAGATCAAGAGAACGGAGGAATTCAAGAGATATATCCTCGGCTCCGCCGTATCCCGTGTAGAGATCAACATACGTGGTTCTCGTCGCGCTTGATGTCGGATCGGGTCGGAAGGAGGGGAGAGACGGCGTGGCGGGTCCTAGGCCTCGTCGAGTCATCCCCCTCTTGGTGTTTTCAAAGGCTAGCGCCATGTTCTTGCTGGAGTGCCCGACGTGGAAGGAGAGGGGCATTTCGGCCAGGGCCGGATGTATGACGGGCCTTAGCTCGGGAATTCTTCGGAGCAGATCGGAGAGGCAGACCAATCGCGCCCGCTCGGGTTCGGTCAGGCTGGCCCACGAGCGCGGACGGCGCGCGAAGGCCACTGCGCTTAGGTCAACGCTAGCCGAATTGCAGAATGCGTGGAAATGCCCGGTGCTGAGGGCTGCGATGTGAAGGTTTTTGGGGAAATCGGCGCCGGGACTGAACAGCGTCGCAAGACCGTGACCGTTCTCGGTATGCCTTTGGACGTCAAGTAGGGTCGCTGCAGGGTTTGGGCCCGCGATCTGCGCACCGATCGAGAAATGTATGGCGGCGTAATACTGGGTCAAAATTTTGGAGCTCAAGGAGGCGGCGTTGCTTTCCCAGTAGCCGAGGGCGGTTCGGACTGACGATGCGAGGCCCTCTGCCTTCGTCTGAAGCGTGCTCTCCGGCATTGAGGCAAATCGCCGGCTGAGTGTTCGCTTGCAGATGGTCGTACTCGTTAGGCTGTGCAGCCGGAGGTTCAGCGCGCGACGGACGTCGTGGGCGACCAAGCGTTCGACCGGCTGTTTTCGCATTTGGTGCGGAACTCCTTGCTGGGCGCCGCCTTGGAGCCGGCTGGGGTCGGGCGCACTCCGGTTCGGCCGGACGGGGTGGTGTGCCGCGAGCGTCGGCCGGACGCGGCTGGTCACGTGGGGGTCGGGGCCGCGGTGCCGGTGCCGAGCGGACGACGGCATGGGCGATCGGGGTCCGCCTGGGGTGTGGGCTTCCGGGAGGGCTTCGAACGCCCGCCCCTAATCACCCTTGCCGCTTCGGTCTCGCGCCGCTTCCGGAGCGGAAGTTAGGACAGGTCGAATGTGATGGTCACCGAGGCTTCGGCGCCTACGCCTGCGACGACAACGCCTCCGTTGAGTTGTATCGCACAACCGATCGAGACCTCTTTCAACTTTCCGCTTCCGAGTTTCTTCACGGCCTTGCTCAACTCCGGCCCGACCTTTTCCGCGATGGCGACGACTCCGACCGCGATCTGCGTGGCGTCCATGTCCGCGACTTTGGCTATTTTGGCTGCGGCTTTTGTCACCAGGCCCTGTTCCTGATCCCCACTCGTGCCCTCGGTCACCAGGCCGCTGGCCTGACGCTCGGGCTCCACGAATAAAACGGGCACCTTGGCCATTCTGGTCTCCTAAAGATATAGGTCGATATCGAGCTCCGCCACGACTTGTTCGAGCAGTTGGCAGGCCCCGCGTGCCGGGCTGCCTTTGGGACGTATGGCGCCGATATAAAGTCCGACGGCGTCGTGAGGCGGGCTGGCGTCTCGAGCGAGGGACCCGCTGTCCCCCCGCAAGAATGACGTGTCGATGACCATGCGATGTGGGCAGAGCTTGCCGATGTAGTTGGAGGGTTGGAAGGTCATCAGGATTGTTGCGGTTGGAGATCCCCCTGCGCGTGGGAAGACATCGACGTTGGTGCCGACTGCCACGGCGGGGCACACCGCGAGCTGACTGGCGCTGGTGGGTCTCGGCGAGGGTGACATTACTGCCGCGTCGATCGCGAAGCCGGTGACGGCGTGCGCCGTGCTCGGGGTCATTCCTGGTCTCGCCGTGGCCTCGACCGCGACATGGGCGGCGGTGAGGATGCCCGTGCCCTGCAGATTCGTGGGATTCGACCCGCCCGGCTTTGCTTCGGCCCAGCAGGCGGCGGTTCCCATCGCTGCGCCGTGGGGATCGGGCGGACCGCCGGGAGGCGCGTGAGGGGAGAATTCGGCCGGCACGGAGAGCACCGGGATGGGTCGGCCCGCGACTACCAACGGCGGAACGAACTGTGGTTCGTCGCCGGTCTGGAGGGGGGGAAAGAGACAAAGTCCGAAGAAGAAATCGTTCCGCCTTTCTATTGCATCGGGGACCGTGAGCCCTTCGGGGATCGGAACGAAGCCTGCAGCCATCCACGGATAGTCGGGGTGTTTCCTGGCCGCCATTCCCCAGAGCGCATCCTGCAGGACGGCAGTTTCGGCGATCAAGGTTGTCCAAATGTAGGCGCTGCGTGCTTGCCCGGACTCGAAGGCCCCGAGGTCGCGGCCTTGGATTCGGGCGACGAGCGCAGTATCCGGCAGCGGAGGCACAAGAGGCCAGGGGATTTCGGGCAGCATCGTCGCCTCCCTCTGTTCCTTGCCCGGAACCCTACACCTGGGGCTGGGCTAGCGTTGGGTGGAGACGGGAGGTCTGATCAAAGTCGGCCGCCCCGCGATGCAACCAAGGGTTAGATTCATGGCACCCTCAAGATAATCCCCTTAGGAATGGGGTCCAGGGCCCCAGGCCCTGGTGGGGTCCAGGGGCAAAGCCCCTGGGCTTTTGAGCCAGTGGAGGGGAATTTTTTGCAGGAAGCGGGTGCGGAGCGATTGGATTTGGGATGGGGCGAGGCCGATTGCGGCGGGATCGAAGGCGGGGGTGAAGCAGAGGAGGGATTGGGTTTCGTTGACCACGAGGCCGGTGAGGTCGGTGTCGTAGCCGTGCGCGGCGAGGTAGCGCGTGAAGAGGGCTTGCTCGGGAAGCGTGAGCGAGTCGTGGAAGAAGTGCTCTGCGTAGACGGCGTAGGCGGGGCTTACGAAATAGGCGGCGTTGGCGAGGGCGTGGGAGAGGAGGCTTGCGCGCGCGGCTTGGTCGGATGGGCCAAGGGCGACGATGGCGCCGACCGCGCCGGGGGCGAACCAGTGGAGCACGCCGAGGAGGAGGTGAAGGCGGCGTTCGTCGGGATTCGGTGCGACGTGGTCGAGCGACATGAGGCGGAAGAAGCGGACGAGGTCTTGCGCGCGGTACGCGTGGGCGACGGTGAAGGGGACGGAGGTGCGGATCACCGCGGCGAGCTCGGGATCGGAGAGCACGCGGTCGTGCGGGGTGCCCGCCCTCAGAAGAAGGGCGGTGATGCGGTTGAAGGTGGCGGATTGTTGGTTCGCGGTCGGGAAGGCGATGACGACTATGCTGGGATCGGGGCGGAAGCGGAAGTAGAGGGGCTTGGCCGGGTGCGCGGCGAGGATCTGGGCGGCGTCTTCGGTGGCGATCGGGAGGGAGGGTGGAGGGAAGAAGATGAAGTCTATCCCTGCCAAAATCACGAGGCTGGCGGCGATGGCGGCCCAGAGGACGATGCGGTTGCGCGGCTCGGGCGGCTTGGGCCGGCCGGTGACGGTGGGCGCGCCTGTCATACCTCCTCGAGCTCGACGGCGAGCGCGCGGAGGTTCGCGGTGTGGGGATGGGCGATGCGGCCGGCCCGAAGGTCGTCGACGCCGATGGTTTCGACGAGCTCGCCTGCCAGCATCACGCCGATCAGCGGGCAGAGATGGGCGACGACGGCGAGGTTGTGGCTGACGAGGATGTAGGTGAGGCCGCGCGCGGATTGGAGATCGGCGAGGAGGTTGAGCACCTCGGCCTGCACCGAGACGTCGAGCGCGCTGGTGGGCTCGTCGAGGAGGAGCGCGTCGGGCCCGGCGATCAGCGCGCGGGCGATCGCGACGCGCTGGCGCTGGCCGCCGGAGAGCTGGTGGGGATAGCGGAAGCGGAGATTGGCGGGGAGTGCCACTTCGTCGAGCGCGCGGGGGATGCGCGCGTCGATGTCGCCGATGCCGTGGACGAGCAGCGGCTCGGCGAGCTGGCGGTCGATCGTCTGGCGCGGATGGAGCGAGCCGTAGGGGTCCTGGAAGACCATCTGCACGCGGCGGAAGAAGGCGCGAGGGCGGTGGGTCCCGAGGGGGGCGCCGTCGAGGAGGATGCTTCCCTGCCAGTCGCGGATGAGGCCGGCGAGCGCGCGCAGGACGCTCGACTTGCCGGAGCCGGATTCGCCCACGATGCCGAAGCTTTTTCCTTTCCCGACCGCGAAGGAGACGCCGCGGACGGCGGCGAAGCCGCCGAAGCGGACGCGGAGGTCCTCGACGGTGATCATCAAGAGATCCAGGCGGGATCGCGCACGAGAACGGGAAGCCGCCGGCGCGGATGGTTGAGGCTCGGGAGGCAGGCGAGCAGGCCCTGCGTGTAGGGATGGGTGGTGCGGACGAGGTCGGCGGCGCGCAGCGTCTCGACCACGCGGCCGGCGTACATCACCACCACGCGGTCGCAGAAATGGGCGACCAGCGGCAAATCGTGGCTGATCAGGATGAGGCCCATGCCGCGCCGCGAGACGAGGTCCTCGATGAGGCGGAGGATCTCCGCCTGGACGGTGGCGTCGAGCGCGCTGGTGGGCTCGTCGGCGATCAGGAGCTCGGGGTCGGCGGCGAGCATCATCGCGATCATCACCCGCTGGCCCATGCCGCCGGAGAGCTCGTGGGGATAGCGCTCGGCGACCTCGTGCGGATCGCGGATCTGGACGAGTGCGAGGAGGTCGACGGCGGCGGCGCGCGCGGCCTTGGCGGAGAGCTTCTTGTGGAGGCGGAGCGGCTCGGCGATCTGCCTGCCCGCGGTCATCACGGGGTTGAGGGCGAATTTCGGGTCCTGGAGGATCAGCCCGGCGCGGCGGCCGCGGATCGCGGAGAGCGCGCGGGGCGAGGCGGACGCGATGTCGATGTTGTCGAAGAGGAGCTTTTTGGCGCGCACCACGGCGCCCTGCGGGGCGAGGCCGAGGATCGCGCGTGCGGTCAGCGATTTTCCGGAGCCGGATTCGCCGACGATCGCGAGTTTTTCCGTGCCCATCGCGAGATCGACGCCGCGCACGGCGGGATGGGCGCCCCCGGGGCCGGGGAACGAGATGTAGAGGTCTTCAATCTCGACCTGCACGTTTCAGCGGGCTTTCGGGTCGAGCACGTCGCGCAAACCATCGCCCAGGAGGTTGAAGGAAAGGGCGGCGATGAAGATGGCGATGCCGGGCGCGGTCGGCACCCACCATTGCTGGAGGATGTAGTCGCGCGCGGTGGCGATCATCGTGCCCCATTCGGCCGCGGGAGGCTGCGCGCCCATGCCGAGGAAGCCCAGGCCCGCCTCGGTGAGGATGATCCCGGCCATGTCGAGGCTCACGCGGACAATGACGTTCGAGAGGGCGAGCGGGACGATGTGGCGGAAGACGATGCGCGGGCTGCCGGCGCCGGTCAGACGGATGGCGGCGATGAAGTCGGCGTTGCGGATGGTGAGCGTGTCTGCGCGTGCGATGCGGGCGTAGGGCGGCCAGGAGGTGAGCGCGATTGCGATCACCGCGCTCACGACGCCGGGCTTCAGCGCGGCGACGAAGGCGAGTGCGAGGATGAGACGGGGGAAGGCTAGGAAGATATCGGTGAGGCGCATCAGCACGCGGTCGGCCGCACCCCCGAGATAGCCCGCGATGCAGCCGATGAGGAGGCCCGCGGGTGCGACGAGGGCGACGACGGCGACCACCATGCCGAGCGTGAGCCGCCCGCCATAGATGAGGCGGGAGAGGATGTCGCGGCCGAGCTCGTCGGTGCCGAGCCAGTGCGCGGCCGAGGGGGGCCGGAGGCGGTCGGCGAGGTCCTGCGCGTAGGGATTGTAGGGGGCGATGAGAGGGGCGGCGAGCGAGACCAGGACGAGGAGCAGAACGGCGACGAGGCCGGCGAGCGCCAGCCGGTTGGCGGCGAAGCGGCACCAGCCGCGGTAGAGCTCGCCCCACGCGGTCTGGCGGCGCGAGGCGGGGTCCTCGGCGAGGAGCCAGGCGCGGAGCGAGGCGCGGGTGGGCAGGAGGATTGCGGGCTTCGTTGATTCGTTCATCGGACGATGCTCAGCGCACGACGTTCATCGGACGACACTCAGCGCACCCTGGGATCGAGGAGGCGGTAGGCGAGGTCGGCGAGCAGGTTGAGCCCGACATAGATGCAGCCGATGACGAGCGTCGCGCCGAGCACTGCGTTCATGTCGGCGTCGAGGAGCGAGGTGGTGAGATAGAGGCCGAGGCCGGGCCAGCTGAAGACCGTCTCGGTCAGCACCGCGCCTTCGAGCAGGCTCGCGTAGGCGAGCGCGAGGACGGTGACGAGGGCGACCGCGATGTTGCCGAAGGCGTGGCGCCAGAGCACGAGCCGCTCGGGCACGCCTTTGGCGCGTGCGGCGACGATATATTCCGAGTTCAAGGCGTCGAGCATGAAGGCGCGCGTCATGCGCGTGATGTAGGCGAGGCTGTAGAGGGCGAGGACGAGGGCGGGCTGGACGAGATGGGCGAGCGCGCTCTGGAAGGCCGCCCAGTTGCCGGCGAGCGCGGAATCGACGACCAGCATGCCGGTGACGGTGGGGACCGTGCCCTCGTAGAGGACGCCGATCTGGCCGGAGCCGGGCAGCCAGCCGAGCTCGGCGTAGAGGACGAGGAGGAAGATCAGGCCGAGCACGAAGACGGGGATCGACTGGCCGGCGAGGCTGACCACGCGGACGAGGTGATCGAGGCGCGAGCCGGGGCGGGCGGCGGCGAAGACGCCGGCGGGCACGCCGATCAGGACGGCGATGATGATCGCGGCGGTCGCGAGCTCGAAGGTGCGGGGGAAGAACTCGATGATGTCGGTGGCGACGCTGTGGCTCGTCATCACCGAGTGGCCGAGATTTCCCTCCGCGAGACGGCGGAGATAGATCGCGAACTGCACGGGGAGCGGGCGGTCGAGGCCGAGCTCGGCGCGGACGCGCGCCACGACAT
>Ga0335075_10019260_pt1 | contig 10093 bp, 8 predicted proteins | sample Lox_Sample_24_FD_206723 | JGI IMG/M metagenome (GOLD analysis project Ga0335075, IMG submission 206723) | Soil microbial communities from Loxahatchee National Wildlife Refuge, Florida, United States - Lox_Sample_2.4 | ecosystem: Environmental > Terrestrial > Soil > Wetlands | place: USA: Florida...
CAGCGTAAGGTCGGGCATCCCGGCCGACACGCCGATATTTCCTGGCTACAATGCAAGGCCGCCGCGAGGCTCGCGTGCCTGGTCAGGCACGCGAATCGCGCTCGGCGGCCCCGTAACTTCGGGCTAGCCGGAGAGCGCGGCGCGGATCCTCGCGGCGTACTCGGCGGCCGGGTGCTCGGCGTCGTACCGCTGCCGCGGCCCGAGCCAGAACCGCAGGCCGTCCTTCGGGTTGCGCGGGATGACGTGCAGGTGCAGGTGCGGCACCGACTGGCTGACCACGTTGTTGACCAGGATCATCGAGCCCGCCGCGGCCAGCCCGTCCTCCACCGCCCGCTCCAGCCGCTGCGTCGTGGTGAGGAACTCCGCCGCGAGCGCGGCGGGCAGGTCCGACAGCAGCCTGAGGTGCGTCTTGGGGATCAGCAGGGTGTGCCCGCGGAACAGCGGCCGGACGTCAAGGAACGCGACCAGGTTCTCGGTCTCCAGAATCCGCTCGGCCGGGGCGTCTCCCGCCACAATCGCGCAGAACGGGCAGTTCGGATCGCGGCGGACGGCGGTGTCGGTGTGCGTGTCGGAGTCGGCCTCGGCGTCGGCGTCGGCGTCGGTGGCGCCGGGGTTGGGGATGGGGTTGGGGCTGGGGTCGGGCATTGCCGCAGCCTAGCTGGCTAGCCGGGCGGGGCGACGGGCGCGGTCTGGCCGGACCGGCGAAGGGACTCGGCGACGAAGCCGGTTGACTTCAGCTCCTCGATAAGGGCGTGCAGGAACGAGACGGTCTCTGGACGCCGCGACGCGGCCGTGCCCACCGCCTGCCTGATCTGCATGAAGCGCCCCTCGACGAGCCGGAACCCCGGGCGCGAGGCCACGAACTCGGTCATCGGCTCGCGGACCCCGGCCGCCGCCTCCAGGTTCCCGGCCAGGAACTCCGTGGTTCCCTCCGACCCCCGCACCACGGCGGCGTGCCGCAGCGTCCGGGTCAGGAACAGGTCGTAGGCGGAGCCGCGCTTCACCCCGATGCGCACCCCCGGGCGGTCCACGTCCGCCACGGTGATGAGCGGCGACCGCTCCGATACCGCGTAAACACCCTCGATCAAGACGTAGGGGGCGGTGAAGGCGATCTCGCCCGCGCGGGCGGGCTCGATCCCCAGGAAGCAGATGCCCGCCTGCCCGGCCGTCACCGCCGCCAGCGAGTCGCGCGCCGCGTCGAAGCAGGCGAGCTCGACCGGGAGGCCGAGCCGGCCGCCGATCGCGCGCGCGATGTCGACCGTGACGCCCGCGGGCGCCGCCGGCGTTCCCTGGGCGAGCACCGGGTTGCCGAGGTTGATGGCCGCCCGCAGCACGCCGTCGGGCGCGAGATCGTCGGCGACGCCGGCCGTTCCGTCAGACATGGGAGCAGGATATCCGCGCGCCGGGCCCGCGCCGGGGCCCCGCGCCGGGCCCCGCCGCGGGCGGGCCGGCCGGAGACGAGGCCCGAGTGCTTCCTGCTGAGTGATCCTGTTGAGTTTTGGTGCATGATTTCGTCGACCAAGGGTAGTAGGGAAACTGCTAAGAGTAATTAGCGTTGCCGGGCGGTGCGAATGCGCCCCGCGGCGCTGCCCGAACCGGGGGGACTCGTGCTCAGCCCGCGCTGCACGCCCGGCGTCGACTGTCACCTGCGCCAGGGCGTCACGATCGTGAACAAGGTAGATCGCGCGGGTAACGCACGTCGGGGAGAGTGTCGACTTCGAGGCAGGCTGCGCACGTATCGGGGCGCTTTCGGTGGTGACCAAGTCCGTGCCCGCCTGGGCCGTAGTGGCGGGCAATCACGGGCGTGTGATCCGCATTGACGACCCAGCGCCGCGGAATTCAGGGGAACGGTGGGGCCGGGGGAAATTCAGAGCCTCTAGAGGTCAGAGGTCTCTAGGCAACCGAGGTCTTGATTCGACAAGGGGAGTGATCATCGTGTCTCGAATCGTGGTTCGCGCCATCATGGGCGTGGTCGCTATAGGAGCGGGCGTCGTAGGTTTCATCTTCCTTTGCCTGGTCTGGTCTCGCCTGAGTGGCCCGCGTTCGGCTAGCAGCCAGGTTCGCCGCACCGAGCGTGATGCCAAGTCATGGGAGCGACGAGCCAGACGGTATGACAAGCGCGGCGAGTCCGTTAACGCGAGCGCCATGAGAGGGCAGGCAGCCTTCATTCGTGAGCGGACACGGGGTGCCGTGGCCAGGCAGCAACGAATCGACGATGTCGCCGCCTCATCGTGACCACTGCCGCTGGACCTGGCGTGAGCGCAGGTATTCGAACGGCCCGGCGAGCATACCCCGCAGCTCTGCTCGCGCCAGTCCGCTCGGGAAGTCCTCCGTCCGGTGAGACTGCTTGGCGGAGGAGGGATCGCGCAGTGACCGCAGCCACGGTGCGAGCGCCGCTGCAAGCCCGACCAGGTGCCGCGGGTTACGCATCGCGACCGCTGTGAGCATCGCGGTGAAGCCAACGCCATAGCCGTAGATCTGGTCCTCGAGTTGGGCTCGTGAGTCGCGATGGGAATGGAAGGTGATCGCCGCTGGCTCGTAAGCGAGCTGGTACCCGCCCGCGAGCAGCTCGAGGAACATGGCCAGGTCCTCGCCGCCGCGCGCCGGAGTCCCGGTGCCGAGCGCCTCGTCGAAGCCGCCAACCGCCCGCAGCACCGACGTGCGGAACGCCATGTTCGAGCCGAGCCCGAACTCACCGATGGCATACAGCGAGTGAACCCGATCGCCTCCCTCCTCGGGCGTGTGGCGGAGCACTTGGAAGCGGCCGATGCGCTTGAACGTCAGCGGAACGAAGACGCGGTCAGGGCTATTGCCGGACTGCTCGAACAAGACCTGCGCGGGCGTCTCGAGCTCCCCCGGCACCACCAAGCCAGTGATCGCGGCGACATCAGGCTGGCGCGCGAACCGTTCGCTGAGCACCCTGAGCCAGCGGCGATCGACCGCGACGTCGTCGTCAGTGAAGGCGATGATCTCGCCGGTCGCGGTCGCTATGCCGCGGTTGCGGGCCGCCGAGATCCCCGGGTGCGGTTCGCGCACCACGCGCGCTCCTTCGATATCCGCTGGCGGCGCGTTGCCGGGGCGGTTATCGACGACGATGACCTCGTAGTTGGGGTGGTCGAGCTCCGCGAGGCGTTTGATGCAGCGCTGCAGATGGGCCGGGCGCGCGAAAATGCTGGGAACTACGACGCTCGCACGGGCGAGTTTCGCCGTGCTGCCGTGGGGGTGGCGGGACTCGCGGGACCATGCTTCGCCTAGTTGGCGACGCAGCTCATGCTCGAGCTCGGCGGCGGTGATTCGCGTGCCATGGAGGGGCATCTGGACAATGCCCAGTGGGCAGCCGGAGCGACAGGCGAGGATGAATGCGCCGGCGTAGGGCGACTCCGCGGTACGCGCGCAGTCGAGATCGCTTAGCGGGTCGGCGACGTCGATGACGGCGACGCGCATTGGGCCGGGCATCTTCATCGCCTCATCCCGGCAATCCGCCTGGCCTGGGGTGCATCCCCGGAGTGGAGGTGCGGCACGATCATGGCCTGCATGACATCCCGGTCTCGCTCACGCGGTGACGATCATGAAACATCTCTTACTCTCCGAATATAAGGTGCCACTTTGTGTGATGAAGTCAGTACCCGTTCGTCTGGAAGTCATTCGCAGCGGAGGTTGATCTAGCTGACTTCGGCCACGAATTGCCCCCCTTCGCCGCTCTGTGCGGTCCCTAAGTGCCCGGAGACGGATATCTCGTCCGAGCCGCCCTGCCGAGCCATGTGCAGTGCCGTTCGCAGGATCTCTGGTGCGCCGGAAGGCGGACGGGGACCGGATCGTGCTGACCGTGCGGGGCGGCAGGCCGGGATCGGGAGCGGATGCGCCGTCCGCCCGAGCGCCCGTTGATACTGGTGCGCATGATCGTTGGACGCTGAGGGTATTTGTGTGATTACTGAAAGTAATTGGCGTTGGATGCGACGCTGGCGCACGCAGCGGCGCCCGAGCCGGGGGGACTCACAAGGACCATGCGGACAAAGACCATGCGGAACGGCGTCCCTTGCTGAACTCGACCGCTCCTGTGCGTGTCGCCGTGATCGATGTCGCCGGGCCGCTGGCGGACCTCGACTGCGAGCGGGCCGCGCAGCCGCCCTACACGGCCGCGTGGATCTTGGTGTGCCAGGCCGGGCGTCCCCTCGGCTCCATGGAGATTGCCCTGCGCACCCAGGTAATCTCGGCCGCCGAACTAGAGCGCGAGGTGCGGCGTCAGCTCGGCGACCGGTGGGACGGGGGCCCGCAGGCGACCCCTCGGCCGCCGACGACGCTCGCCCGGGCGAGCGTCGTCGTCCCCACCAACTTCGCGCGCCCGGCTGAGCTGCGCCGCTGCCTCAAGAGCCTGGCGGAACTCGATCACCCTGACTACGAGGTGATCGTCGTCGACAACCGGCCCGCCGACGCCCCGCTCGCCGATATCGAGGGAGTGCGCGTGGTGCGGGAGTCGCGGCCAGGGGCCTCGGCAGCGCGCAACCGGGGCGCGTCCGTCGCGACTGGCGAGATCATCGCCTTCACCGACGACGACGTTCAGGCTCATCCCGGCTGGCTGTCGGCGCTGGGCAGTCGCTTCGCGCGCCAGCCGCACATCTCCGCTGTCACCGGGCTGGTGGTGCCACTTGAGCTCGAGACCCAGGCGCAGATCCTCTTCGAGCAGTCGGGCAGCGGGCCGGACCGGGGTTACGCACCGCTAACTTTCTCGCGTGCGGGACGGTTCCTGGTGCGACGTTGCGACGAGCAGGGCGGCCAGGGGCAGGTCCGCTCGCTGTACCGGACGGGCGAGTTCGGCATCGGCGCCAACATGGCGTTCCGCACCGCTGTGCTGCAGGCTTCGGGCGGGTTCGACGAGGCGCTAGGGCCCGGGCGTCCGACGCATAGCGGCGAGGATCTCGCCCTGCTCGTGGAACTGCTCGCGGCCGGGCACCAGATCGGGTACGAGCCCACCGCGATCATCGAGCATCAGCACCGCACGACGATGGCCGAGCTTGACCGGCAGATACACGACTACGGGGTTGGCTTCACCGCGATGCTGACGGCGGTGGCGCTCCGGAACCCATGGCACGTGCTCGGGCTGGCGGCGATCGTGCCCGCCTGGCTCAGGTCGCTGCGCGCGCAATCGTCCGACAAGTCCGTCAACCGGGCCGACGACTACCCGCCGAGCCTGGCCCGCACCGAGCTCCGTGGCATGACTGCCGGGCCGCTCGCTTACCTGCGCGCACGCCGGGTGCGCTCGCTGTAGCGGCGATGACGACGTCACGCGCGATCAGGCTGCCGCGGGTTCCCAAAGGTCTCACGGTGAACGCCATCGCGCTGATGAGCGCGACCATCGGGGCCAACGGGCTCGGCCTGGTGTTCTGGGCGGTCGCGGCGCATCTTCGCCCGCCCGCCATCGTGGGGCGGGCGTCGGCCGCGATCGCGGCGCTGACCCTGCTGGCCATGATCGCCCAGCTCAACCTGACCAACGTCATCGTCCGGCTGCTGCCCGCCGCGGGCAAACTGGGCACCAGAATGGTGGCGCGCATATACCTGGTCGTCGTGTTCCTGTCCCTGGTGGCCGGCCTGGTGTACTGCGTGAGCGGACTTGGCCGCCATGTCCTGATCGGGGGCTGGGTGCAGTATGCCGGGTTCACGTTCGCGGTCCCGGTAGCCGCCGTTTTCGCGCTCGAGGATTCGGTGCTCACCGCGTTGCGGCTGGCGCCGTGGGTAGCGCTGGAGAACATCACCACCGTGATCGCCAGGATCGCGCTGCTCCCGGTGTTGTTCGTGACCGCGATGGGCGCGGTCTGGTCCACCGTGCTGCCGATGCTGGTCGCCGCCGTGATCGTGAACTCGCTGCTCTTCGGCCGGGCGCTGCCAGCCCACGGCAGCGTTCCCGGCACCCTGCCAGGCCGTCGCCGCCTGCTCTCCTTCGTGGCTGCTGAGTACTCGGGAAACATCTGCGCCATCGCGTCGGTCCAGGTCATGCCGCTGATCGTGGTGTGGCGGCTGGGCCCCGCGGCGGCTGCCTACCTGACCCTGCCGTGGCTGATCGCGTCCGGCATCGCCCTGGTGCTGTGGAACGTCTCGGCTTCGTTCGTGGTCGAGGCGGCCGGATCGCACGGGCATCGGGGCACCCTGCTGCGGCGCAGCCTGCTGCTGTGGTCCGGGGTCGTGGCCGCGGCCGTGATCGTCTGCGTGGCGGGCGCCCGCCCGCTCATGGAGCTGGTCGGCGCCCAGTACGTCGCGGAAGGCGTCCCGCTGCTGCGGCTGATCGGGCTGAGCGCGCCGTTCACCGCCGTGGTGGTCGTCTACGGGACGCTTGTCTGGCTCGACCAGCGGGTCTGGCTGCTGGCCGGCTTTCAGGCCTGCGCCGGGATCCTGCTGCTGGCGGGGGCGCTGGCGCTGCTGCCGAAGCTGGGGCTGACCGCCGTCGGCTGGGCCTACCTGGGCACCCAGGCAGTACTCGCGGCGGCGGTGGCGCCGTTCACCGTGCGGCACATTCGACGAGCCGAGTTCGGGAGGGCATCAAAATGAGCATCGAAACAAGTCTGCCCGGGGCGCGACCGATGCCCGCCAGCGTAGTCGAGCACCCGGTGCGGACTGGGTTCAACTCGCTGACGGACGACGCGCGCCAGACGCTCCGGTGGCTGCTGCGCGGCCAACCGGCCACCTCGACGCTGTTCCCCACCCCTGTCCGGCGGGCGCTGCTGCGCCTTGGCGGGGTCCAGCTCGGCGCGGCGATCTGGGGTCTTGCGCGCTGCAACTTCGAGTCCGAGCATGTCAGCCTCGGCCCAGGCTGTTCGATAAACGCGGAGTGCTGGTTCGAGGGACACGGTCGCATCGTCATCGGCCACAACTGCATGTTCGGCTCGCAGGTGATGATCTTGACCTCCAATCATGAGATCAGCCCCGACGGCGAGGTGTCGCGGCAGGCCACCTACGGCGAGGTGCACATCGGGGACCGCTGCTGGATCGGGACCCGCGCGATGATCATGCCGGGGGTGAAGATCGGCGAGGGGACCGTCATCGGGGCAGGCGCGCTGGTGACCAAGGACTGCGACCCCGGCGCGTTGTATGTCGGCGTGCCCGCGCGACGCGTCCGATGAGCGTGCGTTCGCTGGCCCTGCGGCAGCCGCGGACGCGCACCGGGCTGACCGCGTGGGCCGGGATCGCCGCCAGCGCCGCGGCCGTGGTGCTGCTCGCCGTGCCCGGGCGCGGCCCGAATCTGGCCGGGGCCTTCCTGCTGGCCTGCGTGCCCGTCGGCGCGGCCGTGATGTGCTGGGTGGACAGCGGCGAGGGACTCGTCCAGGCCGGGCTCACGCTGGTACTCAGCCTGGCCGTGACCGCCATCGTCAGCGCGGCCATGATCTGGCTGACGGCCTGGCATCCGCCCGCGCTTTACGCGTTCGCGGTGATCGGCGTGACCTCGTGCGCCGCCCGTCTGGTGTGTGGAGGGCATTCGTGTTGCGCGGGGCGCCAGTAAGGCGCGGGGCGCCTATGAGGCGCGGGGCGCCCATAAGAGGAGTCCTGGTTCTCCAGCCGGGACTTCTGCTGGTCGGCATCGGCGCCTGGGCGTTCGGGGTGAGCCAGACCCAGCGGCAGGCGATCGGGCCTTACGGGGTGCTCGCGAGCGCCAACGGCTGGTTCTTCGCGGGACTGGCGGTGCTGCTCGCGGGCATGCTGGCGGAACTCAGCCGCACCCGGCCGAGAACCTGGCTGCTCGGGGCGTTCCTCATCGCCTTGATCGTCGCCATTCACACCACCGTGCCGCTGCTCTACGGCGGCACGCCCGAATACGCATGGGTCTACAAGCACGTCGGCGTCGCGCAGACGTTCGGCCACTACCACCGGGTGACCGACACCTCGAACATCTACCAGGAGTGGCCGGCCCTGTTCACCACCGTCGCCTCGATCAGCGCGCTCGGCAACGCAGGGCCGCTGTCGTTCGCGGCGTGGGGGCCGGTCGCGTTCGAACTGGCCGATGCGCTGCTGCTGCTCGGCATTTTCCGGCTGCTGACCGGAGACCGGCGGCTCCCCTACCTGGCGGTGCTGCTTTACGAGGGGCTGATCGCCTGGGTTGGCCAGGACTACCTGTCCCCGCAGGCGTTCGGCTTCCTGCTCTGGCTGGGCATCACGGCGATTGTCATCCGCTGGCTGCTCGCCGCGTCCCCGGCGCCCGGCCGCTGGCGGGTGGTCAACAGGACATGGGCGTTCCTGCTGCGCGGACGGCCGGCGGCGGCCGACGCCAGCACCGCGATGCGCTGGCTGGCGCTGGCGCTAGTGGCCGTGATCTTCTTCGCCATCGTCGCCGCGCACCAGCTCACGCCGTATATGGCGCTGCTCGGGATCGCGGCGCTGGTGCTGCTTCGCGTGGTGTGGGGCGGCTGGCTCACGCTGGCGCTGCTCGCGGTTATCGCCGGCGGCTTCCTTGCACCGCGCTACGGCCTGATCTCCTCGCAGTTCGGCGGGGTCTTCAGCGGTGGCGACGTATTCGAGAACGCGGCCGGCTCGCAGGGCATCGTGCACAAGGCGGCGGAGTTGCGGACGGGAGAGATCGTCCACGTGCTCGCCGCCTTGATGTGGCTGGGCGCGGCCGCTGCCATCGCGCTCCGGTGGCGGTCGCTCGGCCGGGTGGCGATCCCGGCGGTTCTCGCGTTCAGCCCCTTCGCGGTCCTGGGGGTGCAGAGCTACGGAGGGGAGGCGATCTACCGCGTCTTCCTGTTCTCGGCGCCGTGGTGCGCGCTGCTGATCGCCGAGCTGATCGCCGAGCTCCGCGGCGCGCTGCGTCCGCTGGCCAGCGCCGTGGCCTGCACTGTGGCACTGGCGGCGGGTCTGCAGGGCCTGTACGGGCCGGCCGCGGTGTACGCCTTCACACCGTCGGAGCTCGCCGCGAGCCTGTGGATTTACGACCATGCCCCGCCGGGCTCGCTGCTGGTGCTCCCGGCGGACAACTTCCCCGGGCTCGAGGCCGCCAACTACGCCGACTACGACTTCCAGGTGATGCCCGCCGACCCGCAGACCGGGGCTTCCTGGCTGAACGAGGCCAACCTGGGCGACGTGGTGCAGTGGATCGATTCGCTCGGCCATCCCAGCGCCTACGTCGTGTTCAGCAAGAGCATGGACAACTACGCCGGCTATTTCGGCTATCCGACCGGGTACGACCACCTCGCGAACGCCGTCGCGGCGGACTCGGCCTGGCGGGTCGTGTACCGCAACGCCGATGTCGTGATCTACCGGGTGACGTTGGGCTGAGCGCGCAGAAACGCGGTCGTCAGCTCTTCTTTCCCGCGTACGTGTAGACGGCGACATAGGAGATGTTCAGCTGGGCGGAGGAGTTCTCCGGTGCTATCTCGCCGTTGAGGGCGGTCTCGTTCTGGATGATCCACGACATGGGCTGGTCAGGCACCCATTTTCCGGTCAGGTGGTAGAGCTCGGTGCCATTCAGGTAGAACGCCAGATTCCCCGGCCACCACTCGACCTCGGTCGTGGTCCAGGTCGCGAACGTCGCGCCGGTGGCCGGGCAGACGTTCTTGGTGGCGTTGCCCTCGGAAACGCTGTGCACGTGCACGCAGAAGCCGCTGTCCCACTCGCCCTCGGGGTAATCGACCTCGTATGTGAGCGGCTCGGTGGTCGGCCAGAGCAGATGCGAGCTCTTATAGCCGGTGCTTGACTCGGGATCGGACACCCGGAACCGTTCCACGTACTTCCCGTACATCAGCCCGATCCCGGCCTTGGGCACCACGGTGGCCGAATGGATCGGGTCGGCGCCGCGGAACATCCTGATATGCATCTGGCCGTCGCTGATCGAGATCGTGCGGGCGGGATCGTAGTAGCCGCCGAGCCGCAGGTGCCCCTCGGTGGCGGTGTCCGGCCATCCGGTCGGGTATGCCCACCACTGGGACTTCAGGCTCGCGGGCAGGCCGCTGCAGAACGCGGCGGGCGTGCGGTCGTAATTGTCGCACCCGGAGAACGAGCCGAGCGGCGCCGATTCGGGAAAGTCGGTCTGCCACTTCAGCTGCCACATCGGGCTTCCGACGGCCGCCACAGAAGCGGCGGCCGGACGGGTCGAGGAAGCGGACGGCGAAGC
>Ga0335075_10019262_pt1 | contig 10093 bp, 9 predicted proteins | sample Lox_Sample_24_FD_206723 | JGI IMG/M metagenome (GOLD analysis project Ga0335075, IMG submission 206723) | Soil microbial communities from Loxahatchee National Wildlife Refuge, Florida, United States - Lox_Sample_2.4 | ecosystem: Environmental > Terrestrial > Soil > Wetlands | place: USA: Florida...
GGCCTCCTTCCATCGCCCTTGATTCCTATATGTCGACGCCAGGTTGGCCATGCTGGTCAGCGTGGATGGATGCTCCTCGCCTAGCACCCTCTTACTCATCTCCATCACTTGCACAAACAGCTCTTCGGCCTCCTTCCATCGCCCTTGATTCCTATATGTCGACGCCAGGTTGGCCATGCTGGTCAGCGTGGATGGATGCTCCTCGCCTAGCACCCTCTTACTCGTCTCCATCACTTGCACCTCCAGCTCTTCGGCCTCCTTCCATCGGCCTTGATTCCTGTACGTTGACGCCAGGTTGGCCATGCTGGTCAGCGTGTCTGGATGGTCCGCGCCGAGTACCCTCTTGCTCGTCTCTATTACTTGCCCGAACCAATGCTCCGCTTCATCCCATCGCCCGTCCTGATAGAGGCACATTCCACATCTCCGAGCGAGGTCAATTCTGCTGTCCTTATCTTGGTCGATTAGATCAGATTCTAGCACATATCGTGTGTGAGGCAAGTAAGTCTTCCAAACTCTCCGATTTTCATGATCGCAATCCGGGAACACTTCTCCGAGCCGCAGCACTGCTCTCTCCATCCACTGACCAAACCGGCCTTCTTTTCGAAGCCAGTTCCGTGTCGCCAAATGCACTAGCCGATGGAGGTCGAGAGCCATATCCGCTGGCCGTCTAACGATGAAAGAATAGGCATCAAGCACCCCAATCGCATCTATCTCCTTCTTCCGCGACGGCCCTGACGGAAGAAGAGACTGCGGAACGTTCTTTGGTTCGACACAAGACATGAATGACAGATACTCAGCAGCAAGAGGGTCGCGCCGCCGAATCTGGTCAAACGAGATTAGCCATGTTGTGGCCACTGGGTTCTTTACGTCGTGATATCTACAGTCATCCTCGAATTCCTCGCTGAGAAGGTCAATGACCTCCTCTTCTTGATCTGCTAGGAGCAATAGGTAATCCGTGAGGGCTATCCCGTTCTCATTGATGTATGCGGCTGCTTGGACGATGGCCAATGGGAGATATGTGAGCTTTGTAAGCAAGGCTGCTGTGTCCTGCTGGTTGCTAACAAGATCTGGATCGACCAGACACTTCTGCAGCAGCCGCGTAGCTGCTTCTACGTCCATCTCCGAAATTTTGACGACATTCTGTTGTGCAAACTTGACCGCCGCCTTCCTATCCCGCGTCGTGAAAACGATGCACCCCTGCTTGCTCCTTGGGAGGTAGTCAATCAAACGGCAAGATCCCTGTCCAGATTCCCGCTCAGATCCGGGTTTGGCGATCCACATGTTGATGTCATCGGCGTTGTCAAACACAAGTAGCCATTGGCCTGCATTATCCTTGCTCAGGTACTCTTGCACAAGCTTCTTCACATCCGCCTTCTCCTCTTTCCACCCAGGTATGGTAAGCCACCGCGCAATATCAAGGTATGATTGATGAAGGCTTTCTGTATTGGTTGCCGTTATCCAGATAATCGAGCAATGCTTGTGTTTGTCCTTCGTCCGGTAGAGTAGTTCGAGTACTAGCTGTGTCTTTCCTACACCACCGAGCCCTGTGATTGCGATCTTTGTGGTGTGATCTTTTGCGAACAGCATTTCTTCAAGCTGAGCAAGGTAGGACTCGCGGCCTGTAAAGCGGGGATTTCGTTCGAATGGCACCATCCAGGGGACGTTGTAAGCAGCTTCATGACAGTTAGCAGCAGTAACATCGGCTCATGGACACCGTACCTGGCTGCTGTCGGATGGCGCTTATGGTAAATTCCTGTACAAGAAGCCGTAATGAGTGATAGGCATCATGAAAAAGCATATTCGAGTTCACATACCTTCTCAGAAAGTTTTCCGTTATCGGTAGCTTCTCTTTGTTCAGCAGTCGTGAGTGCCTCCCAGGTGTAATGCTCCTCGTTTATATCCTGCTGTGCTTTTATGGCTTCCAAAACTGCGGGTTCCACTGACCATTTCGTCACGCTGTCCTCTACCCTTCGCTCTCGTTCTCTAGTAGCGGTTTCCAGAACAGTGCTAAGGCTCAGGCAGAGGTCTTTTGCTCTGATTCTTGCCGATGGATCTTCTAGAAGCATCCTGGATTCAACAAGGTCGAGTACACTCTCTGTTACCGTATCGCCAACGCGCTTACACTGTTTCAGGTAATCACTCCAGGCTTTGACCTCCGGGAGAAGCTTCCGTCCATCGTGGAAGGAACCGTAGATAGAGAATGTAGTACCCCGTTGCTGGCAGAGTTTGGATAACCCTTGCTGCCGGAGGAGCTCAAATTGCCTAATACCCGCATGCCCTAGAACAATCCAAGTTGCTGCTGTGATGAGAACTGTTCCGAAGGACCAGATATCGACGGCTTGCGTCACTCCAGTGGTTGTTGCTCTGCCTCCGTCAGCCTGGCTCTGGCTCTCCGGGGGGCCTATAAGTCTGTCAATGAACCGTAATCTTGTACAGGTATTATAGGTAATACCATAAGTTACAGTGCCTCCATCAAGAGTGATCTCTGCCTCCCTACTGCTCTCGATGCTGGCTTGCCTTTTGAATTTGGCGAATCCAAAGTCCGCTAGCTTCCATTGTCCCTTGACAGATAATATGTTCTCCGGTTTGATATCGCCATGCCATCTAAAAATTTCAGTATTTCGTAATGTCATCAGGATTTATATTGTAATTACCCGAGATAGTGACGATGTTCGTTATACGACAATTGATGAATGAGTTGGAGAGCGTCTGCAATTTTGAACAACGACTTCCAGAATGAAATGATCTCCTCAGATGTTGCTAGTGGTATGGATTGCCGGAAAAACTCTTCCAAATCGAAGTCCCCGTATTCGAGTAGAAGATTGTATGTTTTTCTTCTCGTTGTAATGTCATCGTGCAGAAAGAAGCCAAGCCACCGAACTAAAGGTTTGTTCTCGAAGGTTTTTAGGGACCGGGGGTAATCACCAGCAGATAGACTCAGTAATGCCTCTTGCTCAGCGAGAGCGATATGACACATCTCATGGCTGAATGTCTTGATAGCAATTTGGTAGCACTTCAAGGAGATCAGTTTTGCGCAGAAATAAAGCTCTGGCCAAAAGATTGAACTCACCGGGCCGAATTCGACGTCTGCATACTCCCAAGGCTTTAAAACTTTCTGCAGGTCTTCATGAACGAATTCCTTCTGAATTGCAGCTTGAAACACCTCGGCCGTCCCACCCTTGGAATTTACAATCTCCCTTCTGCAAAAAGGGAGGATTTCCTGAGGTTTAAACCTAGCTTCCATGTTCAAGTTGACTTCTGCTGGGCAGAAAGCCCACTTAGCGTCTTCAAAACTCTGGATGATGCGGTCGGAATCAGCGACTCTCTTTCGGCTTAGCTCCTCTTGAAGTTCAGCATAGCATGACTCGGAAATCGCTAGATTTTGGTCCGATATTCCTGCACGCATAAAGATGTCAATGAGTTCACCACGGTCCTGCTCCAGAAGCACGCCAAAAACTAGGACGCAGCGGCTTCGTCCATGGAGAATCTGGCGATCCCTGATGGGAGCAGGGGTGGAGCGGTGCATATCTATCTTGCCCTCGAGAGCTCGTAAGAGACGCTGTGTGTTAGTCGCGTGTTCGCCTGGTTCAACTCTTTCCATCCAGAGTTCATAGAGATGTGCGTTGTAGAAGTGACGCCCGTCGTATGAAATCCTTCTCCATGTCTTAAAATTTTGCTTTAAGTCTGTGAGGGCATCTTTTGATAGAGCTGGATCCAAACTGGCCACGGAAACTTGGGAATCCGTGCCACTGATTGACACTTTCTGTCCAGTTAGGCTGAGCGATGTAGAGGGCACACGACCGACATCAGTTGCCTCGACTTTGGAGACGCTGCTGCTGATAGAAGCGGGCGTTAAGGCGTGTTGATTTTTATCTGATGCGATGAGAGAAGTCCAACTGAGTGAAATATTTGGCTCCACCCTGCCAAATTGGGCATAGAGACGTCGGATGCTCGCGAAAACCCGGCTTATAGGAAGCATATGTGCGTAAAGAAGTCGATCAGATGTTGCCAAAATGTAGCCAAGAAGAGCATCATTACGAACCACCCATGAGCCAGAAGAGCCAGGAGCTGGAATATGTAAGTAGAGTGAAAATACTTAAGCAGCAGGGAGTAAAGAATGCGTACCTAGTGAGGACCTTAGCAGTATCTTCCGTGTCTCAAATACTGCTCTACCGTGGATGAACGAGAATGCGCCATCTGAAAGCTGTGCATCGATGACCTGATTTTCTCCCGCGAGGATTTGAACGCTTCCAGCGCTCGGGTTATTATCAATTCGCTGAACCGAAACAACTTCCTGGGTTGATGAGATTCGGTAAGTGTTTATCAACTGGCCTTTGTCCTCTCTAGCAAGGTCAAGTAGAGCAAAGTCTGATGCTAGGTCAGTTTCCTGAAGATCGGCGGGTAAGCCGGATAAAGTTCCTTCTCCGGCAAATGAAAACGGCCCGAGTATTGGAGTTCTGCCAGTATGCGAACATTCAAGCTCGATGCTCGTGTCATCCTCTGCAGGATTGCTGTCCCTGTCACCATTGCGAGCCTTGTCTGACCAATCGCTTTGATGTCTACTCTGTTGGCTCGAGGTGCAATGTCGACTTCTTCTTGTCTTCAATGCCCAGAAAACAGCATGAGCGGTGGTCAATCCGTAAGCACGTCCATCCATAATGATTGTACCCCCAACTGTGGAAAGGCTGCTACGGTGCCATGCGAGCGGGTTGTTTATTGACTTCGTGCCGAAACAGACTTTAATACCGCACATGGACGGATCATGCCGTTCGGTAAGGATCGTGCGGTTCGCCACAGCATCGCTTGTAATTTGAGGGAAGTCCATGGGAAAGCCGATAACAACGGTCTGAGATGTGTCCTCGGGAATGACAAAACCAGCAAGACCAATGTCATCCAAGCAAATCCTGACTTTCCCGTGGCTGATCCTGTCAAGGTATCTAAGATGTCCAATACTGTCTTTGATGGCCTTCACGCATTTATTGGTTCTGCATGTGATGACTACGGTAGGTTGAAGGAGGATATGTTGGCTCGATGACAAGCCGCCGGCCATACAAAACATTGGATCGAATGTCTCCTCGTGGTGCCCTTGGTTTGTGACTGCAGCAATAAGATCAACGATAAGCCGCCGATATATTGTCTGCTCCCATTGCCGTTTCAAATCTTCCGGAAGTTGCTGGTCTCTGCTGTAAAAGAAGCCGGACTCTAGTTGCACCAGATCAAGTGAAGTTATAGAGACTAGAACAGAGCCTTCCGGTGGGAAGGAAGAGCCTACATGGCCTGAGTTTACAAAGGTAGCCGAAGAATGTCTTGATGAAGTAGGAGTGGTAGACTTGGCGTTTACATCTATCATAGTACTTTGAGATAGTGACGGCTGCGATTTTGTGGATGAGCCATTGGAACCAATAGTAACGTTGCTGGAGATCTGGTCAGAATCCTTCCCAGCTTGCAACCCCGCTGTCGGCAAAGGAGTCGAAGCCGATGATGGCCGGCCACCCCAGTCTGCAACGGGCGTAAGTGATGCTTCCTGAAAACTGGAACCGCTCCTCGTGCCAAAGCTTCTGCGGATACGTGATCCAAATCCCCTTAGCTCAGACGAGAAGTTAGCACCAAACTTGGTTGCAAAGCTGTCGGATTTCGTGCGTCCCCCGAAAGGTGCCCTTGAATAGCCAGCTGTGGATCGCGGGAAATCCTGCTTCGTGTCAACCTCTGCGGTTGTATTGGCACAAGCGTGATTTCCAATCCTAGAAGATGCCTCATCCTGGGCATCCATCGGGCGTTGAAGGTGCAGTCGCCTGTTCTGCGTTAGATTGTTCCGGTGACGATTGTTTTAATATTGGAGTCGACCCCGGAGCTCCCGGTGTGGAATTCATTGCAGGGGCTGTCGACTCCTGAACCCTCTTCTAACTCGAGCGTGAGCTATGTGATACCATGAATCTGTGGGAATTTGGGAGCCATCCAAGTAGAACTACTGTCCGCCGAGGGCTGCAATCTTTAAGGCGATGTGGGCTGCTGAATGAACAGGCTTAAAGTTTCAAATGGAGGCGTCAGCTCTGGGCACGCGGTGAGAAAACCCAACATTCAGGGAAATACTGCGCCTTCGATCAATGCTCAGAAGAGTATTGGTCGGGAAGCGAGCTCAGCCCCAGCACCCGGCGGCTGAGCGATGCATGAGGGACAAATGTTGAGTCGGTCTTGTGTGATACTAATGGACGACGGTGAGGGCTCAGCATGTCGCATTCAGCCTCACCGGTATTACCAGCGTTACTTGAAAAGCAGTACTCCCGGCCCAGCGTAGGTGATTTCAGCCCGAGTTTCCAGTCTCGAGCCGTCATCCTCCAAGAAGAATATATGATTCACTACTAGCAAAATTTCCGATCTGGATTCAGCATGAGTTCCTCGAATTCCTCCATACCGCGTTTCGCGTCCGTTGCTACTTCCAGCAGTGTTTCCAATCAAATGGATAGCAAGAAGCTCTGCTTTCTGTGTCAATTTTGGCCCGACATCGGCCTGACCGAGCAAGATGTTGGCGATGAATCTTACAATGCGTTCTTTGACTATGTCAACCAAGAGATTCGGATTCTGGGTAGTTGCGGGGAGGACTTTGCAGCACAGTGCTTAGAAGGTACAGCAGCTCTCGTGTCGAAGTTGAGAGAACACAAGGCAAGATCAAAGATGGAAATTCTAGAGGATCTCCAGAAGGACTTCCCAAATGCCAGTAATTCGTCGATAGAACGATCCATGGAGCTTGCTCTTCGTCTCTGGCTCACACTTACCATCCGGTCTTCAAATATTGCTGTTGGTCCTGTCAACGCAGCTGTCACCCAAATTGAATGGCCAGGCCAGAAAAGCCTTACCAGCCTGGTTCAAGATCAGTTCGTAGAACAAGTGAGCCCCGTACCTGAAGGAAAAGCTCGACTTCAGGCAGACTCAAACTTGACGGCGGCTTCTCTGGTCAGAATATACAGCATACAGATCATCTGGACAAACAATTTGGCTGATCATTTGGAACTACATCGGATGAACCGAACATTGAAGATATATCAGCACAAAATTTGTCTCATCAATCACGCTGCTCAAGCCACAATTGCTAACTCCGTTTTCAGCCTCCCAGTACTAGAGGAGGCAATCGATACTATGAATCTTCTTTTTCCAATTGGTGACGAAATGACAACTGCGCTCTTGTTGAAAGAAGGGAAGATGCTACACACGTTAGGCAATTACCATAGAGCCCCTCGAACTAACTTGGCGAGGTACGTGTATTGGAGGGAGCAGTTGATGGAGTTGGTGGACTTTGTTCAAGAACCAGCCCGGAATTGGAGGCAGTTCCGCAGCAGGCCTCGAAGCTTGACTGAATCGGCCACATTCTGGAATCTTTGTATTGCGATAGTAGTTATACTTCTGACACTTATTAGCATTGGCTTTGGTACCGCACAGACTGTATTTTCCGTGAAGCAGTACAAGGTTTCTGTTCTTCAGCTCTGCCAAGGCTCGGCGAACGATTTGGCATTAAAAGATTTGTGTAAGTAGTGGTTATAGGATGTGAATCAAATATAGGAGAAGTGGTGTGTCTGTGTAGAAGATGAGGATACGAGCCCTGAAGTTTAATACCACTGCTCCTCTATCCGGTCGAGCAGAAGCTTCGTAACAAGACTGTAATCCTCTTCTTCATTCCTCCTCATCATTACCCTCCTGCCACTGGCGAATGCAGTATTCTGGGGGATGATCGTTGTCAGCGAGGAGTTAGGCCGATTCGGCCAACTCTCCCTTTCTAGCATCGTCTGAATCAGCGTCTGGAGAAACCATCACATCCATCGCGTCCACCTCGCAGCTCGCCTCATCTTCCGACCTGGAGTCGCTCTGCGCCAAGCCTTGAGAAGAGCGGGAACCATCTGATGGACGGCAACCCATGTTGGTTGGAGTCTCTGGTACGATGCCAAAAGATGGAGGGTGGAGTGGAGCAAGTATAGGAGCGGGACAAGGAATAGGACGAGGACGAGGACGAGGACGAGGACGAGGACGAGGAATAGGAACGAAGAACGGTTAGAGGCGAAGTGGATGGAGAAGGCCGGCCAGAGGGAGGAGAGGCCAGGCCTGGCTTTGAAATGCATTTCAATATGACATTTTATGCTACGTCCTGGAGCTGCTTGAGGTTGCGTTTGTCACGGCTGCAAAAATAGGAGACATGGCTGCAAATAATCACATAGATTGAAATAAGATTAAGCTGAGGAAGAGAAAACTATCTGTCTACGGTTTCGCCTAGAATGTTTGGTGTCGAGGCGGAGTTGTGTTGTTGCTATGAAACGTGCCGTGTTACCTTAGGTTTTTATCACTACCGTGATAGTGTTCTATGCTCTTGAGGTGCTGGCGGGGTGCGTTGTGTGCTGCTCCGTATGCTGGAGGCCGTGAAGGGCGTCTGCTGAGTGCTGGAGCTGCTGAATGTTGTGCTTTTTATGCTGGAGGCCGTGGAGAGCATGCTCTATGTGCTGGCGGCTGCAAAGGACGTGCGGCGAGTGCTGAAGTGCATGCGCTGCGTGCCACTCTATATGCTGGAGGCCGTAGAGGATGTGCTCTGTGTGCTTGAGGCGCCGGATGGAGTTACGCTGTATACCGTTCCGTACGCTGGAGGCCGTGGAAGTTATGCTCTGTGCTTGGAGGTTGTGCGCTGTGTGCTACTCTGTCTGTTGGAGGCCGTGGATGGTGGGCTCTGCCTGCGGGAACTGCTCGAGGTGATACGCTTTGTGCCGATCCGTATGCTGGAGGTCGTGGAGGGCGATCGCTGTGCGCCAAAGCTGCTGAAGGTGATGCGCTTTGCACAGGAGGTCATGCTCTGTGTGCTGTAAGTGTTGGAGGTTGCGCTATAAGTGCTGGACGTCGTGGAGGACGTGCGGCGTGAGGCCGTGGAGAGCGTACGCTGTGCGTTGGAGCTGCTAGAGGTGATGCACCATGTGATATGGTGCTGGAGCTGATGCGCTGTGCTGGAGCTGCTGGAGATGATGCGCTACGTGCTATATGTGCTGGAGATTATACTCTATGTCCTGTAAGTGCTGGAGGCTGTGCTCTATGTGCTGGACGTCGTGAAAGAACGTGCAGCGCGTGTTGGGGGTGCTGGAAGTTGTGCTCCACGCGCTGGAGACCGCGAAGGACGTGCGGTGTGTGCTGTAGGTGCTGGAGGTGCTGGAGGACGTATGCTCTATGCCGCTCTGTATGTTGGAGGTGTAGATGCGCTAGATGGCATGCGATATGTTCTGAAAGTGCTGGTGATACTGCTGCTGACGATGCTGATGCTTGAGGTGCTGAAGGTGATGAAGGTCATGCTCTATGTGCTGGAACTGCTGAACGGCATGCAACATATGCTAGAGGTGCTAAATGCTATACGGTATGTGCTGGAAGTGTTAGAGGTGGTGGGGCTATGCGACATGCGCTGGAGGTGGTGAATGCCATGCTTTGTGTGTTGTACGTGGCGGAGGTCGTGCTCTGTGCCGCTCTGCACGCTGGAGCCCGTGGAGGGCGTACTCTGTTTGCTGGAGGTGCCGGAGGTGATGCGCTGTGTGCCACTCTGTATGGTGAAGAGGATAGATTCAGGTTCAGCGTATAGAATGTTGGATCGACGATTCTGCGCATAAGAGCTGGCAGTATATAAGAGCTGGCAGTGTCTCGAATGAGTTCAATATGAGGATCACTGGAACGAGAAACTGTAGGTACGAATGACAGGATTTCTTTCGCACATGCCACTGCCGCCGCCGCGGCGAATGGCTGCCATACTTTGTTCTTATGAGAGTCAGAATAGTCGCAAATGCCTCGGATAACGAGACTGGGCAGGCTATTCATCAGTCCCGCTGCTTCCATCTCGAAGCAAAGGACTCCACCAAGCTCAGAGCTCAACCTGTCTCGTAAAAGCCCGTCCTTTATAACTTGATTGCCCGAAGCAATTGTGCCAAAATGGACGACAGGCTCTTCGCTATCTCGTGGATCCCTCCTGGTCGTCATTGTTTGATCGCACTGACCGCAGTTACGTCCCTCGATGTGTCTATAAGAAGCGTGGAACAGGATGTCCGTTCCTACATTGGGTCGATGAAACTCGCTGCGATTACCT
>Ga0335075_10019263_pt1 | contig 10093 bp, 6 predicted proteins | sample Lox_Sample_24_FD_206723 | JGI IMG/M metagenome (GOLD analysis project Ga0335075, IMG submission 206723) | Soil microbial communities from Loxahatchee National Wildlife Refuge, Florida, United States - Lox_Sample_2.4 | ecosystem: Environmental > Terrestrial > Soil > Wetlands | place: USA: Florida...
GAAGTCACCGGGTGTCCAGCTAGGTCAGGTAGCTCAGTCGGTATGAGCGTCCGCCTGAAAAGCGGAAGGTCGACAGTTCGATCCTGTCCCTGACCACTCTTCCAGAGGGTCTGTCACTCCCTCAAGCTACGGGAAACCGCAGGGAAAGAGTGACTTTTAAATGAGTGTCCGAGAAGATCCTTACCTGTCTGCTTATCTGCGTAAACCTCGTATACGGGACACGGTGGTGGTGCCGGGAACGGGGGATCAGAGTGAAATTATGCTGCCGCTGCGGCGGCGCCCGCGGGTTCCGAAGGACCTGGACGCAGGGCCGCTGGAGGCCGAGGTTCAGTCGTTCGCACTGCACATGGGCGCCGAAGGCAAGGCCCCGCGGACGATCCGGAACTACACCGAGGCGGTCCGCTGGTTCGCCGCCGCCTACGTCCTCCCCGAGACAGGCAAGCGCAGGTGGGAGGAGGTAGGCAAGGCCGATATCCGGCGGTGGACGGTGCGGCTGCTAGGCGAGTACAGCACGGCATATGCCGGTAACCAGCTCCGCGCGGTGCGCCGGTTCCTGCGCTGGCTGGCCATCGAGGATGACCGCCCGGACCCGGTGAAAGGGCTGCGTGCCCCGGCGGTGAAGGCCACGCTGGTACCGGTGTTCACCAGCGGAGAACTTTCCGCCTTGCGGCGAGCATGCCAGGGCCGCGGCTTCGCGGACCGGCGTGACGCCGCGATCCTGGCCGTGTTCGAGGCGACCGGCATCCGGCTCTCGGAGCTGGCCGGGATCCGGCACGTCCCCGGCGACCCAGCGCACGGTGACCTGAACCTGTATGGGCGGGAGATCCGGGTCTTCGGCAAGGGCGGCAAGCCCCGGATCGTCGCGATCAGCTATGAGGCCGCCCGGAGCGTTGACCGGTACCTGCGCTCCCGTGCCTTGCATCCGCTGGCGGGGCGTCCGGAGCTGTGGCTGGGGGTGAACGGGCGCGGGCCGCTGACCCCAGCGGGGATCTATCAGCTCGTCGCCAGGAGAGGGGAGCAGGCGGGGGTCGCGGCGCACCCGCAGCGGTTCCGGCACCATTTCAGTCACACCTGGCTCGACCGGGGCGGTGCCGAAGCAGACCTGATGCAGCTCAACGGCTGGTCCTCCCCGCAGATGCTCACCTGGTACGGCGCCAGTGCCCGCGGTGCCCGCGCACGCCGAAACTACGACCACATCATGCACGGCACTCCCTGATCCGCGCCACCTCGCTCGCCGCCTGCGGTATGTCCTGGCGGGCGATGCCGGCGTGGTGTCCGTGGCCGGCTGGTCGTTCTCCGCAGATGCTCCAGCGATACGGTGGCGGCGCGCGCGGCGTACGAGCGCGCCGCCACTATGACCTAGTGATGGACGGCTGGTCCCCCTTAACTCCGCCGGGCCGCCCGGGCGCAGCAGCTGGCTGAAGCTGGCTCCCCGGCCAGGATCTGCTCTGGCCTTGGCCACAGCCAGACGTACCCGGCAACGTGGTGCAGATGGTGCGCGAGTCAAGGGAAGGGTAAGACCATGGGCGCACCGCAGTCCCGTTACTGGCGGCCCAAGCAGCTGGACGCTGGGGGCTTCCAGCCGGAGATCAGCTCGTTCTGCCTGTCCCTGGCCGCCGAGGGCAAGGCCGCCAAGACAGTCCGGACCTACACCGAGGCGGTGGCCTGGTTCGCCGCCGCCCACCTGCTCACCCAGACCGGCCGGACCGGCTGGGAGCAGGTCGGAAAGCACGACGTGCAGCAGTGGATGGTGTGGCTGCTCGACCGGTACAGCGCCGCGTACGCCAGCAACCAGTTCCGCGCGCTGCAGCAGTTCTTCAAATGGCTCGCCGCCGAGGAGGAGATCGGTGACCCGATGGCCGGGCTAAGGCAACCGCACGTCCCTGACAGACCTGTCCCGGTCTTCGCCGACGGGGACCTGGCCAGGCTGGAGCACGCCTGCGCCGGCCGGTCATTCCAGCAGCGACGCGACGCCGCCATGATCGCCGTATTCGCGGCGACCGGGGTGCGCCTGGCCGAACTCGCAGGCATCCGCTATGACCCCTGCGACCCGCGGCGCAGCGATATCGACCTGTGGCACCGCGAGATCACCGTCCACGGCAAGGGCCGCACGACCCGCACGGTCAAGATCAGCTATGACGCCGCCCGCGCCCTGGACAGGTACATCCGCGCCAGGGCCCGGCACGCCCAGGCCTACCGGCCGCAGCTGTGGCTCGGGGTGAACAACCGCGGCCCGATGACCGCCAGCGGTATTTACCAGGTCATCGCCCGCCGTGGTCGCCAGTGCGGCGTCGAGGTGTTCCCCCACCGGTTCCGGCACCATTTCAGCCACACCTGGCTGGACCGCGGCGGGGCGGAGGGCGACCTGATGGAGCTGAACGGCTGGACCTCCCCGCAGATGCTGCGCCGCTACGGCGCCAGCGCCCGCAGCGCCAGAGCCCGCCGCAGCTACGACCGCATCATGGCCGACGCACCCTGACCTGAGCCCGCCAGGGCTATCGCTTCAAAGGATCTGCTCCGCCAGCACGTCCTACCCAGGCGAAATATCCGCCTCGTTATGCGGTGTCGTTAAGCCGTCGGCTGGGCCGTCCGATCGAACACAGAGAACACAGAACAGAACAATCTTCTCCTGGTGCCGGATTGGCGTCGGTAGGTCTGGCTGACACGGCCAGTACGGTCCCCCGGCCAAGGTGCACAGCATCCCGTCGGCTGGTGCGGAAGGCACCATCGATGGGGTGACCGGCGTGGTCCGGCAGGGTTAGGTCCTGACGGTTGGCTTCCGGCTGTCGGTCGGGCTCGTCTTTGTCAACGGCCGACGCGTGACCGCTGCGGGTTATGGTTTGGCTGCCGGGGGGAGATGGGTGGCCGCGGCGCCGGACGGCCGCGGCGCCGGGGTTGGCCTGCGGCGGGGGTGAATACGCCGCATGGCTGATGTCTCCTGCGGCCGCGCCGCCGACGATGGGTGCAACGCGGTGGGCGCAGGGCTCACCGCCGTACCGGGAAGGATGTGCTGGGGATGAGTGGTGGGAGGAGCGCGCCGGGCGGCTTTTTCGGGGACGCGGATTTCGACTACGAGGCGCGGATCGTGCTGGGCGCCGCGGCTAGCGGCATCGGTGATGTCGGACTGGTCCTAGCGACACTGGACCGGGTCGCCGACGGCGACCCGCAGAGCTGGTTCGACGCCTGGACGGGTGTGGCCGCGGATCTGGCCGCGCGCGGCGATGAGGCGCTCGGCCGCGGGCATCCGCGGACCGCGAGCTGGGCCCTGCTGGCTGCGGCGGAGTATTACGCCAAGGCGCTGATGTTCGTCGACGGGCTGGAGGATCAGTCTGTGCTGCTGCCGACCTTCCGCCGGGGCCGGGCCTGCTGGGAGAAGGTGGTCGACGCGTCGCAGGGCCGGTTCGTCCGGGTGCAGGTCCCCTATGAGGACATGACGCTGCCCGGCTACCTGCTCCGCCCGGACGACAGCGGAGCGGCCCGGCCGACGCTGGTGGTGACCAACGGGAGCGACGGTTCCCTGCCCGGGCTGCTGGAATACGGCGCGGCCGAGGCGCTAAGCCGGGGCTGGAACGCGTTCTTGTTCGACGGCCCGGGCCAGCAGTCGATGCTGTTCGAGCGGGGCGTGCCGTTCCGCTACGACTGGGAGGCGGTGCTGGCCCCGGTCATCGACGTCCTGGTCGCGCGGCCCGACGTGGACGCCTCGGCGCTGACCGGGTACGGCATCAGCCAGGGCGGCTACTGGATCACCCGGGCGGTCGCGTTCGAGCGCCGCCTGGTCGCGGCGGTCGCTGACCCGGGCGTGGTCGACGTGTCCGCGTCCTGGATCGCGCATCTGCCCCCGGAGCTGCTGGACCTGCTGGACTCGGACCAGAAGGACGCGTTCAACGCCGCCATGGCCCAAGGGCAGGCCGGTGCCAGCGCGGCGGCGGCCCGGACGTTCGCGTTCCGGGCCAAGCCGTACGGCCTGACTGATCCGTTCGACCTGTTCACCGGGGTCCGCAAGTATCAGGTCCGGGACGTGGCGGGCCAGATCACTACACCGCTGCTGATCCTGGATCCGGACGACGAGCAGTTCTTCCCCGGCCAGCCCCGGGAACTGTATGACCTGCTGCCCGGAGAGAAGGAGATCCTCAAGTTCACTCAGGCCCAGGGCGCGAACTTCCACTGCCAGCCCACCGGGCGGCAGCTGACCCACACGCAGATGCTCGACTGGCTGGCGGACCACTTGCCGGCCCGCGGCTTATGCTGATTACGTGACGGTCGGCGGCAGCATTCAGTCGCTGCCGTCCGACCGTGCTGCCGTCGAACAGACTGTCCGCGACCTGATCCTTGCCGTCCCCGAACGGCGCATGCCACCAGGGATGAGCGTCGTCGTCGAGGGTGCGCCGGGTATCGGGAAAACCTTCCTGGCCCGGAGAATCCTGGATTCCGTCCCGCCCGGTGCGGCTAAGATCCTTCGCGTGGCGGGCGAGCCGGGCCGCCGCAACGACCCGTTCGCCGGTGCCGGTCAGCTTGCGGGTGACATGCCTGGCCACGGGGATCTGGGTGAGGCGGCGTTCGACCTGGTCGACGAGCTCTGCGCTGACGGCCCGGTCGTGCTGTGCGCCGATGATGCGCACAATCTCGACGCGGCCACGCTGACGCTGATCCGTCGGCTGGTGTGGGCGAGCCGGAACCTGCCGCTGGCCGTGCTGGTCAACACCCGGCCGGATCCGTCTCGCGAGCCGCTGGCGATGCTGATCCGGCAGACAAAGGCCCGGCTGTGGCTGGCGCCGATGGGCCCGATGATGGTCGAGCGCCTCGTGCAGGAACGGACCGGCCGGTGGCCCGGCCCGCAGCTGCGTCGCATCCTCGGGCTGGCCGCAGGTAATCCGCTGTTCGTGGGTGAGCTGCTGCGCGCGTACCAGCGCGCCGGCGCCCTGGCGGAAGCCGGCCCGGACCTGATCGAGGCCAGGTTCGAGCTAGACTTGCACGGCACCGGGCTGGATCAGGTGATCCGGGGTCATCTCGCGCAGCTGGACCAGCCGATCCGTGACGTGCTGGCCGCCATCGCGGTCTGGGGAGCCGATATCGGGGCCGGAGACCTGGCCAGGTTGCTGCCTGGCCCGGCGGACGCGCTGGTCGGGCCGCTCGAGCTGGCCATATCGTCCGGCCTGGTCCGCCCCGACCTGGCCGGCACGGTCAGGTTCAGCCACGACCTGTTCCGCGAGGTCACCTACGGCGAGCTGGCCGAACCCCGGCGCAGCGCGATGCACCGGCGGGCCGCGGAGATCCTCGTGGCGGACGGTTACCGGCCGAGCCTGGTCGCGGACCACCTGCTGCGGGCCGCCGGGACCGATAACGATCCGGCCCTGGTATCCGCCCTGTACGACGCGGTCGCGGCGACCCGCGGGTACGCGCCGGAGGTCACCGCCGACCTGCTCGATGACGTCGCCGCCATCGGTGCGGACGTACCCGAGCCGCTACTACTGGACCACGCGGACGCCCTGTTCCGCCGGGGCCGCGGCCAATCCGCGGAAGCCCTGATCCGGGCGCGGATCAGGACGGTCACCGATCCCGCGGTGGCGGCACGGCTGCAGGTGATCCTGATCCGCTCCCTAGCTAACCGGGCCGATCTGGCCGCGGCCCTGGCCGTGATCGACCGGACCACCGCCATCGCGGGGCTCCCCGCCGCCAGCATGCACCAGATGGAGGCAACCCGGGCCTGGCTGCTGGCTCAGGCCGGGCAGCCTCTTCCCGTCGGCGAGCTGGACGCGACGATGGCCCGCTTCGTCGCCGCGGGCGACCAGGACGCCCAGGCCAGTCTCCTGGCCACCATCGCCTTTACTGTCTTCCTGGCCGGCCGCCCGGAGCAGGCGCTTGAGCTCATGCGGACCCGGGAGGAACTCCTCCCCGGCACCGACAGCTTCCGGGCCCGGTCCTCGGCGCTGTCCCTGCCCGTCATGTTCGAGCTGGCCGCCTCCGGGCCAGCCGCCGCGCGGGCCGCCCTTGACCGGGCCCGGCGGCTGAGCGCCGAACGGGACGCCGGATGGGTCGACCCGTTCCTCGGCTCGGCAGCGGGCGGGATCGCCTTCGCCGCGGGTGACTGGGACGACGCGGTCGCCGAACTGGACTCAGCGCTGGAACGGGCCGAGGAGACCGGCACCGGCTGGATCTCGCTGCCAGTCGGCATCCGGTCCTACATCGACGCGCACCGCGGCGATACCGGCTCGGCCCGGGCCCGGCTGGAATCCTTCCGGCACCGTGGCCTGCCGCTCCAGTTCGGGCACGACCGCCCCGGCTGGGCCGAACTGGCCGTGCTGGAGGCCGAAGGGGCGACCCGCCAGGCGGCAACGCTGGCCCGCACGCTGTGGTCCGCGGCCCGGGACCATCCCGGCCGCTGGGCCGCCGACCTGGCCCCCGACGTGACCCGGGTCGCCGTGACCGGGATGGACCGCCGGCTGGCCGACCAGATCCGCGGTGACGTGGCGACGCTGTGCCCGCCAGAGATAGCCCGCCTGGTAGACGGGATGCTCGACGCCGACCCGGACGCGATCGAGGACGCGGCCACCCAGCTCGCGGGAGCCGGCCGCCTGGCCGCCGAGGCGTTCGCCCGCGAGGAACTGGCCTGCGCGGCGGCCGCGACCGGAGACCGCGACCGCGCCGCTACGGCCATGGACGCGGCCCTGGCCGGATACCAGCGGATGGGCGCCGTCCCCGACCGGGACCGCGCCCTGGCCCGGACGCGCGCGCTGGGCATCCGCCGGGGCTCCCGGGAGCCGCACCGGGACGTCGCCTTCGGCTGGGAGAGCCTGACCGCGACCGAGACCAGGATCGCCGCCCTGGTGCGCGACGGGCTGACCAACCGGGAGATCGGCACCCGGCTATTCGTCTCGCCCCGCACCGTGCAGACCCACGTCTCGCACATCCTGCAGAAGACCGGCCTGCGGTCCAGGGTCGAGATCGCGCGTTTCGCCGGGACGTAGATCCGCCAGATCCGCCACACGGCTGATGTCTCGCCGACCCGGCGCCCCTAGCGTCCAAGGCATGAAAACACTCGCCTTGATCCTCGCCTTCCTGCCCCTGATCGTCTTCTCCCTGCTGGCCCGGTTCCTGCCGCACGGCTACATCGGCATCGCCGGACTGGCCGCAGCGGTGACCGCCCTGATCGCCATCGCGACCAGCCGTCCCGTCTGGCCGCCGAAGATCCTCAACACCTGCTCGCTGGCGCTGTTCGCGCTGATCGCCGTGCTCGGCTTCACCTTGGGTAAGAGCGACGACCGGTGGCTGGCCACCTGGGGCGGCGCCGGCGTCGGCCTCATCCTGGGACTGATCATCCTGGTCCTGATCCCGGTCATGCCGTTCACCGAGCAGTTCGCCCGCGAAGCCACCCCCCAGGCCTACTGGTCCTCGCCGACCTTCAAGAAGATCAACCGCGTGCTCAGCACCGCGTGGGGCGTGGCCATCTTCGCCGTGGGCGTCTCCCGGGTCGCCGCCGCGGCCATCAACGGGCACACCACCCACCGCCTGCCCGAGCTGCTGCTCGGCCTGGCCGTGCCGGGCGTGATCATCTTGTACATGCTGAAGTTCTCCAAGAGCTACCCCGACCGCGTCACCCACCACGAGCCGGCCCACGCTCCCGCCGCTCACTGAGCCGACCGGACACCCACAGCACCGCACCATGAAGGCTGCCATCACCGCGCCGCCGCCCGCCAGCGGCGGCGCTAGCATGTCCGATGCCGCATGAATGACCGGAGCCGCTGACATGCGCGCTGCGGTGGCCGGCCTCACGTTCAACCAGCGCGGTTGGTTACCCACCTGATGGACGTCGACGCAGCTTGACGATACAGATCTGGGCTTCCTGCGCTCCTGAGCTAGGAATTTCAGGTAGTCGCAGCCTGCGCGTAACCGGCAGGGAGCTGCTTGGACCCGCCGCCTGGCGAGCTGGCCGAGCCGATCACGCTCCGCGACAAGCTGGCCTGCGTATGGAAGCAACTCCTGGCTGCCCCGTCACAAATCAGCGTCGCCGTCGATCTTCGATCCATGACCAAATAATCATGCCGATGACACCTGGCGGAGGCAATGAGGTGGGACGAGAGCGACGGGATGCTCATGGTGCCCCCCTCCATCGGCGTAGCTGACGCCTCAGCATACGAGCCTTGCGCGGGCTGGGTGCTGACCCGAGTCCGCGTGGCGTAAGCCCTGGTTGTAGAGATCTCCGGTCCCAACACACAACCAACACAAGTCCGGGTCCGGGAGGCGTCCAACACGCCGGTAACACGAACAAAACGGCATTCTCCGGCACACTATGGCGCCAGTGTTAAAATCGGTGCGTCAGCCTGACTACCGGGATGGATGCGCTCTAGCTGGGCTGACTGATTAATACTCACCCGGTGGCGTCGGAAACGACAGACCTTCTGAAAAGCGGAAGGTCGACAGTTCGATCCTGTCCCTGACCACCATCCCCAAGGGGGAAGATCAGCCCTCTCACCTGCGATAACAGCAGGAAAAGAGGGAATCCCATGGCGCTGTCAGCGCTCATCGTTAAATTCTCTGACCTGCGGAAACGCTCACGCCCAGATGCGTGCGCTACCGCGGAACCGCAGGAAGAGAGAAAACCAATGACCGTCGCGCAACCCCGTCCCCGGCGGCGCAAGCCGCTGGACGCCGGGCCGTTCGCCCCCGAGATCGCCTCGTTCCGGCTGCACCTGGCCGCCGAGGGCAAAGCGCCCAAGACGGTGCGGACCTACACCGAGGCCGTGGCGTGGTTCGCCGCGGCCTATCTGATCTCGCGCACCAGCTACGCCAGATGGGAGCAGGTCAGCGGCCATGACGTGCAGCGGTGGCTGGTGCACCTGCTGACCCGCTACAGCGACGCGTACGCCAGCAACCAGTTCCGGGCCCTGCAGCAGTTCTTCCGCTGGCTCGCCGAGGAAGAGCAGCTGCCCGACCCGATGGCACGGTTGCGTGCCCCCAAGGTGAGCGAGAAGCTGGTACCGGTGTTCACCAGCGAAGAACTATCAGCCCTGGAGCAAACCTGCCAGGGCCGCACGTTCGCCCAGCGGCGCGACGCCGCGATCATCGCGGTGCTCACCGCGACCGGGATCCGGGCCGGGGAGCTGGCCGCGATCCGCTACGACCCGCACGATCCCCGCCACAGCGACTTGGACTTGTGGCGGCGGGAGATCACGGTGCGCGGCAAGGGCGGCCGGCCCCGGGTGGTCCGGATCGGGCACGACGCGGCCCGGGCTCTGGACCGGTACCTCCGCGTCCGGTCGAGGCATGCCCAGGCGCACCGGCCGCAGCTGTGGCTGGGGGTCAACAACCGGGGTCCGATGACCGCGAACGGGATCTACCAGATGATCGCCCGCCGCGGCCGGCAGGCCGGGGTGGATGCCTGGCCGCACCGGTTCCGGCACCATTTCAGCCACACCTGGCTGGACCGCGGCGGCGCCGAGGGGGACCTGATGGAACTCAACGGCTGGTCCTCCCCGTAGATGCTCCGCCGCTACGGCGCCAGCGCACGCAGCGCCCGCGCCCGCCGCACCTACGACCGCATCATGACCGACCGGCCATGACACGAGCCATCACCCGGTACCCGGGGGGCACACCGGGGGACCGCCCCGCCGGACCGCGGCCAGATATCGAAGTACACCAACGCGCCTGTCAGCAATCTCAGCCACTGCGCACTGCCCGCGTCTTACTCACATGCCGAATAGATGACATGCATCGGGCCAGGCTGAGCTGAGGCCGGTGCCTTCCGCGCGCGAGACCTCCTCAGCTCAGGCGCGTCACGATTGACCGCGTAGGCATTCGCGCGGGGTGCTGATGCCCCGCTGGAGCTTGAGGACGTCCCGATGCCCATCGTAGGCGGGTTGGATATCCACCGGAAGCAGCTCACGTTCGACTACCTGGATACGGTGACCGGGGAGGTGCAGCGCGGCCAGATCGCCCCGGCCGACCGCGCGCACCTGCGTGCCTGGCTGGCGCGGTTCGCCGGCCGGGGCGACGTCGCGTTCGCGCTGGAGGGGTGCACCGGCTGGCGGTACGTGGCGGAGGAGCTGGCCGGGGCCGGCGTCGCGGCGCACGTGGCCGAGCCGGCTGACACGGCGTT